>Ga0164296_1004115_pt1 | contig 13356 bp, 12 predicted proteins | sample GEODES057metaG_FD_113533 | JGI IMG/M metagenome (GOLD analysis project Ga0164296, IMG submission 113533) | Dystrophic lake water microbial communities from Trout Bog Lake, Wisconsin, USA - GEODES057 metaG | ecosystem: Environmental > Aquatic > Freshwater > Lake | place: USA: Trout Bog Lake...
AGAGGCCCTCGACCGCTCCAGCCGCGTGCCTAGCCACAGCCCATTCACGGCTGCACTGCTGCGCGTGCTGTCGGCTCCGAGGCGCCTGATTGATGTGGCGCCATTCCTAGCGGACGAGGTGGTTGCAGACACAGGAGGCAAACAACAGCCCCATGTGGGTGGCTCATACGGCGTCTCCGCGGGCAATCTCGTCATCGGCGCCTGACACTTCATACGTATGACCATACTATTCGACGCGCAAGCGGGTGTCGTCTGTCGAATTCCGTCTCCGAAACAGGCTGCAGGCACATTCTCTCTTCGCCAGCGCAATTGTCCTCTGCGTCACTGCGCTCTTCAAGCGGCGATCCCCAGATACGCACACACTGCACACTTAACCCGCCATGGCTGCCTTCATGGGCGCCGTTGCGCTCGGTGGCGCTGCCACCGCCCCGGCCCGTCCCGCTCCCAAGCTCACGCCCGCTCAACGCCTCGCGCTCCTCGACCAAGACCCGCCTGAAGACGGTGCGCATATAGAAACGCTGTCACTCGCACAAGCTGGACCAGCACTAGTCTGGGCCCTAGCGCTGCGGTTCTATGGTCTTCTGGCGGAACCGCTCTCAAGTACTGCTCCACATCCGCCACTGACGCCTTGTTTCCGCAACAAAACACCTGCTCCCTGTCCTCCCCTATCGTTACTCCTCACGTCCAGACGCCGCGCCTGAGGGTGCCTCGCCGGAGTTCAACGTGTCGGAGATGCACGCCAGTTTAGTGCACACCAAACGCAGACTCACCGTCTCCCTCACGCAGCTCGCGGAGTTCGCTGGTGCGCGCACGTGCACTGCATTCGCATACAGCGCTCTCTATTTGTACTTCATTCCGTGTGTGGGTCACAACGCGGTTGCGCCGATCTGAAACATGGTTTGCTTCGCTCGCCAGGGGCGAAGGAAGTGGAAGCGAACGAGCTGAAGAACAAGGCGCGTCTGCGCAGCACTCCTGTTTGGTTGTCCATATCCGTGTGTTTGACACCGCGTCGCACGCTGTGTGTGCAACAGGTGTTGCAACTTGCTCCTGCTGTGGAAGGCCAGCCCGAGTTCGTGTCCCTTCTCGCGCACCTGCACAGCCAACTCGTGGGCGCCGCCGCTGAAGCCGCGGCTTTAGCGCGGACGCACAGGGACGAGGCGGTGAAGCTGGTGGCGCCACCGACAGGGTCGTCTGGCCTCTCCACAAACAGCGGTGACGCCATGATGGTCGACGCCGCAGGGGAGGAGGCCGCGTTGGATGCGGCCGCTGCTGCTGCTGCTGCTCTCAGTGTTGATCATGGTCTAGCAACGACCGCCACGTGGACGGCGGCGTCGGATTCGTATGCCGAGCGGGCGAAGAGCATCCCGATGCGGCTGACATTGAAGGAGCGGCAGCGTCTGCGTCTGCTTGAAGCTGCGCTGAATGTGAGTGAGTACACGGACAAGGTGGATATCCTCTGTTTCGCGAAATCCAAAGCGAAGCGGATTCACAGCCAGTTGGTGGAGCTGTGTTCCATCCTGTGCGGCCTTGTCATGGCGGTGGATTATAAAGCTGGAGTGGAGCTCGTCCAGGACAAGGATTTCGACCTGAACGCACAGTTCTTCCAAATCGTGTTCGAAATCGGGCGGCGACACAAAATCTGCAACCCGGACAAGATGCGCGGCGAGTACGGCAAGCTGGTGCACCTGCTCATGGACAGCACGTTGCCAGAAGTGCGCGAGCTGCTCGGCTTCGACATGGTGTGCCCGCTCAAGACGGTGTACTCCGTCCTGGAGCATGCCGGCGCGACGGACGTGCTGTCTGACCGATTGTTGCCTGTTGCAGTCCGTGAAATCGACGCCACGGGCAAGAACCGCGCGCAAGTCGCGTCTGAGATCCGGAGCAAGGAGCGCGCGCGCGAGCACCTCGCGAAGCGGTATTCCAATGAGAAAATCACCAGCGACGAGCTGCTATCATGCCTGTACAGCATCGGCGACAACGAATCGTATCTGCGGTTCAATCGCGACCCCATCGACCGCATGATTGGTTTCCTCACCACATGGTACGAGCCCCGCCATCCACCTGCGAGTGACCCACTCAGCAGCCTGGCAATCAGCTTGGGCGCCGGCGGCGCGCGGTTGAGTCACAGCCATGAGCGCCAGTACGCGTACGTGCTGCAGAGCCTCACTTTGTGGCGTCACATCGCGCATGATATGTTCAAGCTCTGGTGCTGCGCTGAAGGAGACCTCCTGCGCGCGGGGAACACGTACCGGTTGACAGACACTGGCCAGGGGCTGAATCGCGTGCAGCAGGCGCCGCAAGTGAGCAAAGCTGTGCATTCCATCCTGGGGCAATGCCAGTCCAGCTTAGGCTCCTCATGGGTGGGCTCATCCGTCGTGCATCTGGGCGACCATAACGTGCCCAACGCACTGGCGTTCATCGACAAGTATACACAAGTGCCGCGCATTCTAGGCCCGATCGTCCTGACCATCGACGCCATTGACACGGTGCTCATGCGCGATCCTGGCACTGCCGCATACGTGAACTCTCAGTTTGGTGGGGCACGACAAGCCCAGAAAGCCATCCTGTCTGATTTCTTCCGCCACGGGTTTGACGGCAGCGGCGCCGACAATTTCTTTGACGCAGGGTCGTGCATCGACGGGCGGCTCACATCCGCGTGGAACTGGTGCAGCAACATCGAGAAGAAGAGCTACTGGCCGCTGTTCAAGCTCTGCGGCTTCCAGGGCTTCGACGGAGACTTCGGGGAGAAGTGAGTGCCTCGCCTGCAATTCAATTCATTCAAATCACACATTCATCAAAAGCGTGAGCGTGTAGTAGTGGACGACAGCGCGCTGGTCGTCCAAGCCATCGTTCTCGATGAACACATCCCGCGGGAAGCTGAAATCGCACACGTGCTGCACGCGGAATCGCTGCTCCGCAAGCTTGAAGAACGCCAAGTCCAGCGGGGCTTTTAAAGGGTCGTGATGACTGAATGTGACGTGTACAGTTGCATCAGGCCCAGTTGCCAGGCACGCGTGCAGTGAGCGCAGGAGCTGTGTGTGGCAATGTCTGTTGAACAGCAGGTCGGCACAGAATATGTCGTCGTATGAGCTGCTCACAGCGAGCAGCGGCGCCGTGTCTTCACCCCAGATGTGAGGGAGCACCGTGACTTCGCAACAAGAGCCGCAACCGTGCTCGTTCAGCCAAGAAGCATTCGCCTGAAGGGGCCGCAACAGCGTCATGTCACTTTCAGTTGCGTAGTCTGTAGCTACGGCGACAGCGGCACCGTTGAGAGCCGCGATCAGCGTCGGCAAGCCTGCTCCGCTGCCCAGCTCGAGCACGCGGCGCCCCTCCACAGAGAGCTGTCCCGCGTCTATTCGACGCGCTAAGAAAATGCTGGCGTTCCATAACTCCTGCGCCCAAAGGCTGTGCTTGGGCGCAAGCTCAAGCACCAGTTGGGTGACGGAGCAGCACTTGCGTGGTTCTTCACGGACGAAGGTGACTGTTTTCCCGACGGGATCAGGCGGCAAGAAGCCGGGCGGGTCATCGAAGACGGCCGTGTCGAAGTCTGGACCTGAGGAGTCGTCGCTGCGAGCGCTGGGCATAGCTCATCGAAACCTGCGACGGGGTGTGACAGGTGCGAGCGTTATGCTACCCCCTGCGTTGTATTTAGAAAAGCACCATGACGAGCACAAGCGCAACCATTGCAATGGCCACCATGGCGCCGAACGCTTGTGCAGCAAGGCCGAACACCCGAATCAAAGCTGATTGGTCCCCACCAGCGCCCGCCCCACTCGCCGCAAGCCCTCCTCCCCGCGCCGCGTCAAGCTGCGCTGCGCGTCTGGCACGGCGAGCAGCGCGTTGCTGCAAAGATGACGAGTGGCCGCTGTCACTGGCACCCGGATCCCCAGCCTTTGCATTTGACCCCATCAAAGAGCGCAGCATGGAGCCCAGCGCAGTGGTCACACCGGCACTTTGAGCCGCCCCAGATGGCATGGCTCCCACACCACCACCACCCGGCTTCGATGAGGTCGATCCCAGGAACGGAGGAGACACACCACGCCTCCGAAGAGCTTCCGTCTTGTCGAATCCCCAACCGCCGGTGCTACTCGCATCACTGCCACCGCCAGGTGGTGCATTCGCTGTTCGTGGCGCTTGTCGCGCTTTGCCAGTTGGTTCATATTCTTCATCAGAAGTGACGTTAATGCGGCCAGTGGCACGACTGCTGCCACCAGCACTGCTCGCCGGCGCGCGCGTCGACCCTGCGGCCGGCGGAGGAGCAGGCTTGCGTTGCGAAGCTGCAACTGATCGATCAGGTGGCGGCGGGCGCTGACCTGCAAGAGACGCGGCATCGGCGCCCAGAGCTGCACTTACGCGCTGTGCTGCGATCGATGGCGGCGGCGGCGGCTGCGACTGCGGCTGCGCTTGCGGCTGTAGCCACGTGTCGTGCTTATACATGCCAGCCATAACACTGGCGACGCCAGCACTCGGCGGCGCAGCAGTCGACGGCGCATGTCCGGCACTTATAGCGGGTGATTGCGCCCGTGAAGAAGCCGCTGAGCGCGCTGATGGCACGAAGAAGCTGTTCCCAGCATGTGCCTGGGATGCGGTCGGCGAAATCGCCGCTTCTCCGGACTTTACAGTTTCACGGGGCTGTGCTCCAGGAGGCCACATGGCTGTCACATTCTGCTTCGCAGCGCGCTGCTGCTCCCTCAGCGCCGCAGCTGCGCGGGCTTCGGCCACCATGCGAGCGACTCGCTGTGCGGCTGCGTAAGTGGCGTCATCAACAGGTGGGCGGCCTTGGATGGGGCTGGCAGGCATGCCGGGAGCTGGCCGATCCGCTAAGCTGGACGCGTCGTCGTCCTTGTCTGCTGTGTCACCCCACACGGAGCCGACATCTGAGCCCAGGAATTCAGCCATGCGCTCCAGGTCCTCGTCCGTAAGGCCAGGCAGGCGCTCCAACACAATTCCCCTGGTATCGTCCTCGAAGTCCTCCTCGTCACCGGCGCCGGCGCTGTCACCATGGCCTGCGCCGTACCGCTGCTGTTGCTGCTCCGACATGGCGGAAATCGGGCGAGATCCGCGCTGGCTCGCGCCTCGTCGATCACCAACAACAGAATCACCCTCGCCGCCATTGGGCTGTTGCTGGTAATACTCCGCCGTCAGCGGGTCGACGCCAGTACTGCGCGCACTAGGCGCAGCGCTGGGTGCAGCGCTGGGCGGACGTCCGCCGCCGCCTGAAGCTGCGCTGGAGGGTCTAAACAACGGCGGAGTGCCGCCTCGAGATGCTATCACTTCCCGCTCGATGGCGACATCGGCGATGAGCGCCGCTTTGCGCCGACTGATGGCTTGTCTCCGCATCGGCTCCAAGCTCTTCAGAACAGCGAGGCAGCCCCGCCGTGAGTCCGGCGTAAGACATAACGATGCGGCCACTGTATGGAGCCATTGGTCGTAGGCGGCTTTGCTGCCGAACGCAGTCTCCAACCAGCGCTGAAGCAGCGTCTTCTCGGCCGCCAACGCAGCTGCATTGCGTCGCCCGCCAGTATCCTGCATCGCTAGACTTACCCTCAGCGCGTCACTCTCCATTGCACGACAGGCTGCTGCCGCAGCTGCGTGGTGGCTCTCAACACTGCTTTCTAAGCTATGCACCGCATCTAGCAACGCATGTTGCCATCCTGAAAGCTGGGCAGGCTCAACGGCCATGGGCGATAGTGGCGCGCCTGGTGATTGCGGCTCAGGCGACATTCCATCCTGCGGTGTCCCTGCACTGCGTCGTCGGCGTAGTGACGCGCCATCCATGGACTCGCTCTGCGAGCTTCCGCCTAGCGCAATGACGAAGCGAGTGACTGTGTCAACAGCTGCGCGGCGCTGCTCGACTAAATCGTGGTCGATGCCCTCACGAAGTGCGGCGACAAGTCGAGTGCCGGCTTCGAGAAGCACGCCGGGGACTTGTGTGAGGTCTCCGACGAGGTCTGGTGGAGGAAGTGCAACCTCCGCGGTGGTGTACTCCTTTGGTCCTTCGTCGGCAGGAGCTGTCGGCGTAACCAAAGCACGGTGGAGCACCTCGGCTGGTTGGACTCCACCCAGCCAGCTGACCTGACTCTGCTGCGCCGCTGATGCACCATCATCATCGTTCCATCCCGACCGTCGATTCCGACCACCACGGCCTGGCTTGAGCTGCTGCTGACCCTGACCCCCCTGGTCACTGTCCTCGTCGTCCAGCAATCCTTCAGCAGGTGCAGGGCCCCGAGTCTGCTCCCACGCGGACCGGGCAGCGTGCATGTCAAGCGGAACAGCAGCGACGGAGGCAGGACCTCCGCGGACAGCATCGCCGCCGTCATGCAATGATGATAACCCGGAAGAGCTCGCAACGCTGCTCGGACGCGGCGGGATTTGGCCACGCTGCCCTACATATCGTGCAGATGCAGCAGCTGCAGCGGCGGTGCCCGGCACAGGCGACGCGGGCGGCTCAGGCGTCTTCAGCGAGACGAGCCGAGAGTGCTCGTCCGCTCCGGCGCTCACTTGAGCAGCAGCTTGCGCTTTCCACGCAGCAGTTATAGCCGCGCCACTGGGCGTGGCTGGTCGCGAAGGAGACGGCGTAGCTGCGTCTAAAGCAGCTTGGTGCGCCGCCGCCTCCGCAGCCCAGATTTCCTCTAACGCAGCCACACGCGCGTGCGTGTCGTCCTCATACGCGCGTCTATTCCCACGATGATCATGCTGCGGCCCTGCGCCACTGGCGTCTCCTTCCTCGTCTTGTTCGACATCAGACACGCCCGCTGCTTCACCGTCGTCTTCGTCCCGCTCCTGGCTCCGCCCTCGCTTCGCGAAGAACTTGAGCGGCACACTCGCACTGGGTGCAATAGACCGCGGTCCGCCAGGGCGACTCGACGACGTCCCGGGGCCGCCGCTAGGCGCAGCGACTAAGTTCCCAGGGCCTCCCACGGCCTGTGGTACCCCTCCTCCGCCTCCGCCGCCCTGTCGGTCGTCACTGACGTCCCAGCCAGCGCCGGGCTTCGCGTAAACGTCTTCACCGTGCTGTGCGTCTTCACCCGACGGCGTCCAGGCGTCGTTGCGGCTTGGTGCTGCAGGCTGTGGACGACTCGCGGCATCGGTGAACGTCCCAAGCGCGTCGCCCCACCCGCCGTCATCCAGTCTGTCTAGCGCATCTAGGACAGCTGCGTCCAGAGCCTCTGTTTCGTCATGAAACAGCTCCGACGTCTCCATACGAGAGACTGACTCCACGGAGGAGGCTTGCTTATAACTTGGAGGCGGGACTGTCGCCGAACAAGCTCGTGCGCGTCGCTCGTACTGCTGTCTGCACGCGTCATGGTGGCGCTGCAGCTGCCGCATCATCCGCCCCGGCACAGCAGAGTCGCGCGCAGGCGACAACAGGGTCCCGTGACCTCCTCTGCTGCAACCCATACGACGCGCACCGCCGTGGCAGCTGCCGCGCAGCCACACAGACAGCGCCCCCGCCTCGTCTTACTTCGACACGGAGACGCGGAAGCTGATTCCGGCGGCGTGCCTGACCACCAGAGGCGTCTCACTCCTGCAGGCGCTGCTGCAGTCCGCAGCCTCGCCAGGCGCTTGGCTGACGAATGCACCTCGGTCGCGCCTGTACGCTTAGTCCTCTGCTCTGATACGGTGCGCAGTCGTGAAACGTGGCAGCAGCTTGTCGAAGAGAGACCAGAGACGTTCTCGGACAACCTACCTGTGCGGTTCCTGAGCTCGCTCTATACGGTGGCTTGCCTGGACGGCGAAACAGCCGCTCACTTGACAGAACTGCTGCGTAGCGAGCTCGCTTCGAGCGACGCTGGCGTGGGCGCTGGCAGCAGTGTGCTGTGCATAGGACACAACCGAGGCTGGGAAGAAGCGGCTGCTTGGTTCGCAGGCGTGCCGATACAATTGCAGGCTGCGAGTGCAGCTGTGCTGGAAGCAGCCGATGGGCACAGGGACTGGGCGACGGTGCTGGACGCGACAGCCGAGGCTGCGGTCACGCATCAACCTCAAGCCGGGCCGCTTGCAAATACCGCCTGGGTTGTGCGGGCTGTCGTCACGGGAAGCGTGGCATCATAGACTGCGCACGTGCGCTTTTGTAACACAATACTATGTATACTTGAGAGCTCTTCGCCTGGCCAGTCCTTTGCGTCTCACACAACGAGTGTGATGTCGGATCGCGCTCCACCGCCTGCGCTGCCTTGGGCCTGTGTCGACACACCGTCCGCGAAACGAGTCCGCACTGAGACACAGACAACTGGTGCTGCCAGTGCCGCTGAGGACCTCCAGCCACCGCTGTTTGGCTTGAAACTCGGCGACCGCATTGAAGTCGTGTGGGAATACAAGCACGACGACGACGACGACGACGACGACGACAACGACAACGACACAGTTGAAGCGAAGGTAGTGTCAACCGCATTAAGCTGCTTTACCGCCATCTCCGTCCTCACGCGTCCTCTCTGTCAGTGGTGCCCTGCTACGCTTGAAGCATGCGAGTCTGGCGGCTACCAGTTGCGCTACGACGCAGACGCAGAGAACGGCGCAGACGAGGGCGAAGTCCAACGAATCAGCTTCGTGTCTCCGTGCCGACTGACAGAGAGCAGCCCTGCAGACGCGGCTCCTGCAGCTGCTGTGGAGCCAGGCACCGGCAATACTGCAGAGTTCATCTACCGTCGCCACGGCAGTAAGCTCATTGTCAATGCAGCAGATATTGCAGCTGGTGTGGACGCCGCCGTTTACGACGACAAGAGTGCTGGAGATGAAGATGAGGAGGAGCCGGAGCTGGATGCGTGGTTCGATGCGGCGAGTGAGCATATAGCAACGCTGCCAGTGGTGGACCAGCAGCGCCTGGCAACGAGCATCAGCAGCACGGGTGAGTTCATCCGAACGCTGGTCTCGCGGCTTGTTGATGGGGCACTCAGCGCTGGGCACGGGCCGAGTGGCATCTCTGCTGAGCATGTGCGTGAGGCTGCAGACGCGCTGATGGAGGAGCTCCAGCAGCGGAAGCAGGCGGAGCCAGACACCCAGTGAATGATGGCTTTGTGTGCGCGGGTGGGTGTGTGCACTGTCTATTTCATCCAACAGTGACAGCCTCGAATGGCAAGCTCTCCCACGCCTCCAGTCGCCGCATGTATGGATTTGAGATGACCACTCCTGCAGCGTCCAACACAGCCCATGTCGTCTTCCCTTGCAGCTCGCCCTTCAGCGCGCCACCTCCCCGCTTATGTTCGCAACACAGGGCGCTAATGAGCGCCGCTAAATCACCGCGGCTGATGGGGCTGTACACCTTGGCGGATGCTGCATCGTCCGGCTTGGCGAGAACACTCGTTTTTGATGGCGCCGCGTCTGTGAGCGGTCCAGGGCGGAGGATGATGATATCACTGGGGGTGCTGGTGAGCCGCAGAATGGTTTCTGCGCGCTCTTTCTGAGTCAGCCACGGGCGAAGGACCTCAACGCTCTGCCCCGGCAAACAGTCCGCCGTCGAATCCACGCCCAAAGCAGACACATAGATAACCAGCGGTGACGACGACGACGCTGTTCCATCTGCACTTGCGAGAGCGGTGACGACCCTAGACGCTGTTCCATCTGCACTTGCGAGCGCGGCGAGCAGATGTTGCGCAAGCTCAGGCTCTGCACAGCTGCATCCCATCTCCGGCGACCCGCCCGCCAAATGGACAACCGCGTCGTAACGCTGTGCTCTCAAACAGCTGGAGAGCAGCGAGACACTATCACCATGCGCTAAGTCTGCTTGGATGACCTCAGCAGCGCCAGAAGAGCGCAAGGTGGCGGAGTGGATGTCGCCGTAGCGTGTGACGCACGTCACAGACGCAGGCAAGCCGAAACCGGTGCTGCCGTTGGGTCCTTGCGGCGCTGTGAGAGATGCAAGAAGCGCAGCGCCCAGACCTGGCGGAGAGAAAAAGGCGGCGTCAAAAGGCGCATGTGTGAAAGGACAGAGACACAGCACACTTGTTGTTGTGGCACACACAGGGCGCTGAGGCGCAGAACGACACGCACCAGAGCTGGCGCCAGTGAGGAGCACGCGAAGCGGGGTCTGGTCGCTGCCACTACCAGCAGCGGAAACGCACAGGCGTTGAGTGGCTGAACAGCGGCGGTGGGAGGTCCCACAAGACCACCTGCTGCAGCGTGAGCGCTCTTCCTGGGCCATACTGCGACGCATTCCCTGGCATGTAGCCATGTTCCAGACGTGCTTTGCGACGCAACGTGGGCCACTGGCGAGAGGCCCGCCTCAAAGCGCCGACTGGCCCTTGTTCGAAGCCTCGCGGAGTCGATGAGCGCTGCGGATGGTAAGAATACAGACGGCAGTGGGCTCGCTAGCGCAGCCGACCGGGTGAAAGGCCGCTTAGATGCATTGCAAGCTGAACGCCAAGCAGCAAGCCAGCAACGCCGCGCAGCTGCCGCAGACGCGAGTGACCCGGAGCAGGACACACGGTCGTTCCAGCTCAGACTGGAGGCTGTCAGACGTGACGTGAATAGCAGCTTGGACGCTTTGCGAGGTGATGCTTCGGGTGGTGGATCAGCCCCGCCGTCGCTAGACGCGAGCCAGCGAGCGGAAGTGCTTCGAACGGCACTTGAGCGTGTGAGTGAGCTTGAGCAGGTGTGCGTCTCCCCGTCTTCTTTCCGCTCTAAAGAGGCTCTCTCTCTGTCTCGCTATTGACTCTAAGGACCCCCCTTCAGGACGCGTCTCGCTGCGCACTATTCTTGCCCAAATACGACCTCCGGGCAGCACTGGACCTGGTCGCATCCCTACGTGACCAACTCCACGCCGCACACGCGGCTTTTGCTCCGAAGAAACGATTTGCTTTCGGCACACGCGCGGCTGCACCTGCCGTGCCAGCTTTTCGCGTCGTTCCTGCACCCTCTAGTACTATGCTTCCTGAACAGGAATCAGTGAGCATTGCAGTAGAGGAGGAGGACGCGCCGAGCTGTCCCGGGTTGAGACATGCAGTGCCAGGAAGCGTACATGCTGTGACGCTGCCGCAGCTGGGCGGTGATGCTCACGCAGATGGAGGCGCTGAATATGCGGTTGAAGACTGCACAGGCGCGTTGAATGAGACTAAGGGTTTTCCTCCGCCTTGATGCTTGCTAACTTCCATGTTGCCCCAATCTCAGATTGCACGGTGACCGTCATCGCGCCTCTACGCGCTCTCCGCTTGCGCCGCTTGACCGGATGCACAATCCTTGTTCTCGCCGTCTCCGGCGCTTGCTACGTGGAGCACTGCACAGACTGCAAACTTCATATCGCGTGCCATCAGACACGCATTCATGACACAACGGATACGCAGCTCTACCTGGTGCGCTCACAATATACCGCACTGTCATTTATCGCATCACGCACTCACGCGTCCCTGATGCGCCTGTGCAGAGATGCCGGAGTAGGCCGATCATTGAGCGGTGCCATGGCGTCTTGTTTGCGCCATTGTTCGTGCCAAAGCTTTCTGCTGAAGCAAGATTCCAATCGGTCTACTCTGTATTGGATGCGTCTGCACTAGGCGATGGCGATGCGGATGCATGGCGCGAGGCCTGGAGCTCTGTTGATGATTTCGGGTGGCACCGGATCGGACATAGTCCACATTGGCGCGTGCTTGACCAGAAGGAGCGTGTAGCACCGCCATCTTTGGTGCCAGCTGGGAGTGGTACACGTGACGGCAGCATCGACGAGGAGATATGATGGGTCAGTGTGCGCATTGGGCAGACAAACTGGGTGGGGAGCCCAAGCCATGTTTAGGGCTCATCGCCTTCTTCATGGTACATTGTTCCCTTCCGCAAGGTCGATGATGCGGCTCATCGCTCTGCTGCTGCTCTGTCATGCGTTGCTGTCAAGGAGCTCTGCACAAACAACTGCACCGGACTTCACTGTCAGATCTGCTCGCTTCCACCCACCCAGTCGCGCACTGAAATTCGCGCAGTACGCGCCTGAAGAGCAGGATGTCGCGCTGGGTGTCGGCCTAGGAGTAGGTGTTGCTGCCACTGCTGCCAGCGGCGGCAACCTCATGGTCGGCGTACTCGCAGGCACCGCGGCTGCAGCTGGCAGCGCCATCGATACCGGCATCGCACTCGCTGGCATCAACGCGCTGTGTAACGGCTGCGTGGTGTCCACAGTGCCACCGCCTCCTCCAGCAGGCAGTGCGTCGCCGGTCTACGTGCCCGTGACGGTACCCGTGCCAGTGTGGATGTCCAACACGCCGTCTATCGTGCCGGAATTCCAGCCTGCAGTGGTGCGGCCAGTTGTACATCATTATAACGATGACGATGACAATCCCCATCCAGTGCACACGCCCGCTGCCATGGTTCCCGTGCCGGTCGTGCACCGGGTGCAGGTTGACCACGGAACCTCCTTGCACGTGCAGGAAGTGAGCGGGGGTTACGGCTATGGTTACCACCGCGGCGGTGATGACGTCGTCAGACCAGCAGTCGGTGAACATGGGCGTGGGCATTTCTAGAAATTGAAGAATGAGACATTTCATTCAACTTCCACTCCCGCCGACGCGAGGTCCCACACATGCTTCAGCCCTTTGTCCGCCAGATAGGCAGATGCCCCAGCAGCCGTCTTCATCAACTCGAACTTGAACCGCCGCAGCTTGGCGGAATCCACCAGGCCACGCCAGACTCGAGTGCACTTGTTCGGCCCCGCAGCCTCCTCCTCAGCCGCCGCCGCCTCCGCCGCTGCCGCCGCCGCTGCGCAGCTCACTGGGTCGTCCGGATCGTCGGGCCCTGGAGGTGGATCCACGATGCTCCAATCGATGCGGCGTGTCATGACTTTATCGAACCGGGTGACTGCTTTGCGCCCGCCCTCCACAACGACGCAGCAGAAGTTGTCCGCCAGCTTGAATCCAACTCCAGTGAGGTGGTTCTCCTCCGCGTTAAGACACACTTTCAGCTGGTTCAGCCTCGAGTTTAGGCGCTCGACACGGTAGACACAGCACCAGGTCTCCTCGCTGCCAACTTGACCACCATCGCCGCCATCGCCGAACATTTTGCGCAGCTGCTTCTCCTTGCGCTCCGCTGGCGTCAGCTGTCGCGCTGCGTTGCGATCATCATGCGCCTGCTGCCGGGCAGCCATCTCAGCTCGCACGCGCTGCTCGATGGCTGTCGGGTCCGCTGTGGCCTCAGCCCCCAGCACGCGCATCAAGTTGCTGATCTTCACCTTTGGCGGCGGTGGCTCAAGCAAGCCCTGGCGAATCATGTCTTGTTTCTCCTGCTCGCGTGCTTTGCGGCGCTGAGTGCGCAGCTTCTTCTGCTCTTTCGCGGTCAGCCGGAGAGGCTGTGGCGGTGGAGGAGGGGCTTCCCCCACCGGCGGCACCGGCACCGGGTGCTGCACGTATTGAGTCACTTTACGCAGAAGCGGGCGGAGGGCGTTCC
>Ga0164296_1004116_pt1 | contig 13356 bp, 12 predicted proteins | sample GEODES057metaG_FD_113533 | JGI IMG/M metagenome (GOLD analysis project Ga0164296, IMG submission 113533) | Dystrophic lake water microbial communities from Trout Bog Lake, Wisconsin, USA - GEODES057 metaG | ecosystem: Environmental > Aquatic > Freshwater > Lake | place: USA: Trout Bog Lake...
TGGCGTGATCTTGGAGGAGAGATCACGGGCGAATTCAAGCTCGGCTCAGTGCCCAAGGGCTTGTTGCCCTTGTTCAGCCAGGACTCGCCTGCCTTGGCAGAAGTGATCCGGGACATGAACAAATTCAGTAACAATGTGATGGCGCATCAAATTTATTTGACTCTGAGTGCCTATGCACAGCAAAAAGGCTCGGATGAGGCGTCTGCACAAATCGTGCACCAATGGTGGAAGGACAGATTCACTGCCTCAGAGCCCAAGACCAAAGAGGGCTCGGGATTGAGCCGAGATGACCGAATGAGTGCTCGGGCTTTTACAGAACTCTTGCAATACGCTTGGGACTCACCCTACAGCGCGGAATTGATCGCTTCCTTACCGATCGCTGGGGTCGATGGAACTTTGAAAAAAAGTCGAGCCTCTGGGGTGGCCCATTTAAAGACGGGCAGCTTGAACGGAGTGCTTGCCGTGGCTGGTTATGTTCAGGGTAAAAACCACCACCCTTATAGCGTGGTCGTTTTGATCAATCATCCCAATGCGGCGAAAGCCAGGTCTTTGATCGATGCTTGGATTGAGTGGACAGCCAAGCGTTGAAGAACGCAAGAGGTCCAAAATCGGGGAGGTCCGAACACCTTGGTTGAAGGTATTGAGTGGCCTCTCAGGAGACCTTAGATTGGAACTAGGGCGTCACTACCAACCCTTGGGACTTCTTAAAAATGTGTACGACAGGTTGCCCACCAAGCGTTGAGCAACGGGGGTGACATGGATGTTGTCGGCATAAAGGTAAGTGTTGTAATTGGGGTCTGCCGTGGTGGCATTGCAGTTGATGCCCGCTGTCAAGTCCGGGCAAGCTGCGGTGGTGAGGCCTGTGGTGGTGATACCGTAGCCTTGCAAGTCAGCGCTTAGATAGAGAACCTCCACATCAAATAGTCGAACTCCTTGGCCAGAGACATACATCCCTGCGTTGCTGATGATGGCCGTGTTGTAAGCGCGTGTCAGGTCTTGGATGAACTGGGGCAAGCCACCCACGTAATTGGGGTAGGCTTTGGCAAACGTAGGTGTATTGATTTGAGCAAACGGACTGCCTTTCAAATCATAGGCATTGAGTAGCAAGATGTGGGAGAAATTGGCCAATTGAGCGCGAGCAAATTGTTGATAACTCGTGCCCAGAGCGGTGATGGTGGTCAGAGCCGTTGCGGGTGTTTCTTTGCCGTTTAAAACCGACACAGTGTGGTTGATTAAATCGTTCATACCCGCACTGATCACGAGCATGTCGCCCGTTTGGGGTTTGAAATTTTTGAGCTGAGCGGGTAAGTCCGCCACGGTGGCATTGGGAGTCGCAAAACCTGTGGCCGAGGGATCAAAGGTAATGTTGTAATCCAACGCCATTTGTTGAATCCAATTGGTAATGGTGCCATCGTTCACCGTCAGCTGATCAGCGTAAGCGTTGGCAGAGGTGCCTTGGTAGCTGAAAAAATCTCCGACAGAGACAATGCGAGACGGGAAGAACTCGTCAATTTTGGTGCTCGCGCCACACGATGCGATCAAAGCGCACAGGCCCAAATAGGCCAACAGTTGGCCCAGGCGCTTGGCCGTGGTGAGTAAGTTGATCTTCATCGTTGAACTCCGTTGTAACCCGATAGTTTAACGGGTGTGTGTCATTATTTTGTGTCTGTGTGGCTAGCACGGCTTAATCGGTCGTAAACCCCCGCCCAAGAGGACCCTTTAGGAGGTGTTTCGATCCAAATTTCATTCACCCCCAAAGCATCAAAGTCTCTCAAGGTTGCAAATAGAGCGTGAGCACTCTCTTTGGGGTTGTTGGGCATGGTTTGGACGACCATGTCGCTTGATCGTGAGTGGGCTTGTAGCTCACGGTCTCGAACCCAGAGAGCGGTCTTGGGGCTTGTCGGACTAGTGAGAGGGCTTTGAGTTGGCACGGAAATCGGGTGCACACCTCGGCTCCCCAGTTCCGTCAAAATTTGGCTTGCTGTCATCAGCCTCACTCGAGCTCTTGGTGCGTAATGTGAGGCCAATGTTCCAGACGCTTTGGGAGCGGTCTTTTTGAGCGCGCCCAAGGAGGAGGCATCTTCATGAGACTCCCCCCTTGTTGCTTTGTCCACACTCACCAACTCGCTTTGAAGGATGATCGGCATGTTGAGCGCCTCTTCGAGCGCAGTTTGGTCAATCAAGCCCGGGCGCAACAAAATCGGCTGTCCTCGGGTGCAGTCAATGATGGTTGACTCGATGCCGATGTCGCATTCGCTCGATCCCAGCACTCTCAAGTCTGGACCAAACTCATCTCTCACATGGTGTGCTCTTGTGGGACTCACCCGACCAAAGCGATTGGCACTGGGTGCGGCCACGCCATGAACGCCCAACAAATGGGCTTGTCTCAAGAGTGCAATGGCGAGCGGGTGGGAGGGCCAACGCAGTCCAATACTCTCAGCATTTGCGGTTGCGCTCATGGCCACGCCAGGACGCTTATGAAGGATCAGGGTGAGTGCGCCAGGCCAAAATGTTTTCATCAAAGTTTTGGCAAAGTCGGGGATGTTGTGCGCGTAGTGCTCCACACTCGCCCAATGAGCAATGTGAACGATCAAGGGGTGATTGTTGGGCCGTCCTTTGAGCTTGAAAATCTTCTGGACGGCAGCGTCGTTGTCTGCATCGGCCCCCAAGCCATACACGGTTTCGGTGGCAAAGGCCACCAACTCCCCGTCATGCAAGGCTTTTGCTGCTTCATTCACCTCCTCGGTGCTAGGGGGAGGTGTGTTCATGGGTTCCCCTGTGTCTCACGATGAGGGGTTAATACAGACCCGTGCAACGCGCTGGCAACACCTAAACCCATGGCACCGAGTCCTAGTAAGGAAAGGCATTGCGCCACGGTACTCTCGACCTCTTCGGGGGTGCTACCCGTGATGTTCAAGTGTCCCATTTTGCGCGCACGGCGGGCTTTCTCTTTACCGTAGAGGTGAAGATGGGTTCCTTTGAGAGCCAGCACCCGGGACCAGTCCGGCTCTACCGGATCTGTGCTTTGGTGTTCACGAATGGGCGAGGGGTCAAGCCACAAGTCCCCAAGCAAGTTGAGCATGACACAAGGGCTGTGTTGTCGAATGGAGTTCAAAGGTAGGCCCACAAGAACTCTCAATTGCATCTCAAACTGGGACATCGAACAAGAGTTAAGACTGTGATGACCGCTGTTGTGTGGTCTGGGAGCGATCTCATTGATGACCCAATTCAGTGTTGAGCTTTGGGGAGTGGGCGTGTTTGCGTTGGGGGGCGAGAGCAAAATGAAGAATTCAACACAAAGTACCCCTACATAATCAATCGATTGAGCAAGAGTTTGTGCCGCGGTTTGAAGTTGCTCTTCAAGTTGAGGGCTTACCCATCCTGGAAACACCGTGGTGGAGAACAAAATGCCGTGGTGGTGTTGGTTGATTTGAATGGGCAAGTGCACACATTGACCGTTGGGTTCGCGGGCCAAAATCACCGAACATTCGGCCCAGAGTGGGAGTTTTTTCTCAAGCACGCAGGTCAAGGCCTGATCGCGTTGGCCTTGTTGTAATTGGGCGTAGGCGGCTTGCAAATCCATTGCTGAATTCACCACCACCTGGCCTTTGCCATCGTAGCCTAAACGAGCGGTTTTCAGTATCCCCGGAAAGAGATCATGGGGGACTGAAGTCAGGTCTTTTGAGGACTCAATGACATGAAAGGGTGCGACAGGTAAGCCACAACGCTTGATGGTGTTTTTCTCCAGCACTCGGTCTTGGGCGACTCGCACGCAAGCGCCGCTTGGACTCACCCCCACTCGTGTGGCCAAGTGTTCAAGGGCCTGGGCCGGGACGTTCTCAAACTCAGTGGTCACCCGGGAGACGAGCCCACCCAACGCCTGTAGACCCTCTTCTTGGGCGTAGCCCGAGCATAAAAAATGATCCGCCATTGGACTGGCCGGGCAATTGGGATCAGGATCGAGCACGGCCGTTTTATAGCCCATGGACTGGGCGGCTTGAACCAACATGCGGCCCAACTGACCGCCCCCCAACACCCCTATGCACGCTCCAGGGGCCACATAAGAGAGTCCGCTGGAGACCGGGTTATCGGGTTTTGGGTCAAACATGGTGGGTTGGAGGTGAGGCCTCAGGAGTGGATGAATAGAGGGGTTCAGGTGTTTAGGCGTTCAGACGTTCGGGGGTGTCGGAGTGAGTACACTTTGGCGGGCGGCCAAAGTCTGTGCCTCACGGAAGGCGTGGAGTTTGTCTTGCAAAATGGGATCATGCAGTGCTAGCATGGACACTGCAAAAAGGGCCGCATTGGCAGCCCCACTGTTGCCGATGGCAAAAGTGGCCACGGGGATACCTTTGGGCATCTGAACAATGCTGTGCAGGGAATCAACGCCATGTAAATGTTGTGTGGCCACGGGTACACCCAAGACGGGAATGGTGGTTTTGCTGGCCAGCATGCCTGGCAAGTGGGCCGCCCCGCCCGCACCCGCGATAATGGCGTGTAAACCCGCCGCTTGCGCACCGTGTGCATAGGCAAACAAATCGTCTGGCATGCGGTGAGCCGATACCACCTGGGCTTGAAAAGGGATGTCAAACTCTTGGAGAATCCGGGTGGCGTGTTGCATGGTGTCCCAATCCGATTGGGAGCCCATTACGACACCAATGAGCGCTTTGGTCATGGGGTGTTGCCTTTTGGCATGAGTGTGCGAATGGATTGATTTTAATGGTTTGATCAGGAGCGTGAGTCAATGATAGAAGTTAGTGTGGAAAATTTTGAGTTGGAGGTGATGCAAGCCTCCATTGAAACTCCTGTATTGGTTGACTTTTGGGCGCCTTGGTGCGGGCCATGTAAGGTCATTGGTCCATTGCTTGAGCAGTTGGAGGAGGATTACCAGGGGCGCTTTAAGTTGGTCAAAATCAATTCAGATGATGAGCAGCAAATCGCCCAAGCCTTTGGTATTAAAAGTATTCCTACGTGCATCTTGCTCAAGCAAGGTCGTCCGGTTGATGGCTTCATGGGGGCTTTGCCTCTTGGGCAGATCAAAGCGTTTTTGGACAAGCATCTCCCCTCCATTGAGGAGTTGACAGCACTAGAGGAAGCACAAGAAGCGCAAGCCCTGTTGCAAGAGGGCGATGCTCAGGCGGCCATCGCCAAGCTTCAAGAGGCCTTGGCCATCAACCCAGCCAATGATGATGCCCGTTTTGAGTACGTCAAGTTGCTCATCGTGGAGGGTGACTTGGAGGGTGCGCAGGTGGCTTTGGCCCCAGCGTTGGCGCAAATTCCAAAGCAATTGCGCTTTGATGCCTTGAGCCATTGGCTTGCGTGTTTAAAGTTCGTTCAAGATGACCCCATGGGACAGTGGAGCGAGGCACAGTTTGAGTCGCATTTGCAAAACAATAAGCGTGACTTTGAGGTGAGGCTTGCTCGCGCCCGCTCGTTGGTGGCCGGTGGCGAGATGGTCCAAGCGATGGATGAGCTCTTAGAGATCATCATGCGCGACAAGACTTGGGGGGAGGAAATTGCCAGAAAGTTGTATGTTGCAATATTGGAGCTCATGACCCCTCCTCCCGCCAAGGATGCGCAAGCCAAAAGTGATACCAGTGCGGGCGGTATTGCATTGACAACGCAGGTGAATTTGAATGAAGATCCCCGATTGGAGTTGATCTCCAAGTACAGAAGACGCTTGAGTAGCGCGTTGAATTAAGCCGGGGGGAGGTGGAAGGCTTAATGCGCCGACTATGGTCTGACTCAGGTCTGGTGAATTAAGTTTAAGTGACGCTAGGTTAAGTTAGTCTAGCATTGGTTAGGTTTGGCTAGATTTGGCTGAGCCTTGTCCAGACCTCTTCATACTTCAACGCAGTTTGTTCAATCACTTGCTGGGGCAAGCGGGGCGCTGGCGCGGTTTTACTCCAGGCGAGCCCCTCAGGTGTTCGGTACTGCTCAAGCCAGTCGCGCAAATACTGTTTATCAAAACTCGGTGGGTTCTCTCCAACACGGTACGTCTCAAGCGGCCAGTACCGAGACGAGTCAGGGGTCAAGACTTCGTCCATCAAAACCAATTCGCCATGGTCATTCAAGCCAAATTCAAACTTGGTATCTGCAATGATGATGCCACTCTTGAGGGCGATGCGTCTAGCCTCCTTGTATAAAGCCAGGCTTGTCTCGCGAACTTGCTGCGCCAGTTCAGCACCGATCAGAGAGCTCATCTGGGCATAGGAGATGTTCTCGTCGTGTTCACCCATGGCGGCCTTGGTTGCCGGTGTAAAGAGGGGGGAGGGGAGCTCGAATGCATTCAGTAACCCCGGGGGCAAGGACTCAGAGCAAACGGTCTGGTGGTTTTGGTATTCAGCCCAAGCGCTACCCGCCATATACCCTCGAACCACCGCCTCGATGGGCAAGGGCCGTAAGCGTTGGACCAACATGGAGCGCCCCCTCACTTGTTCCACCTCTGAGGGGCTCACCACCGATTCGGGATCTCGATGGGTGAGATGGTTTGCACAAATGCCGGAGAGCTTGTCAAACCAAAACAAGGCCATTTGCGTGAGCAAGGCGCCTTTGCCAGGAATGGGCTCATTCATGACCACGTCAAATGCGCTGATGCGGTCACTGGCAATCATCAACAGGTGTTGCTCCCCCACAGCATAGTTGTCCCGTACTTTGCCCCGCGAGAGTAAGGGCAAAGACGTGAGTGCGCTGGTGTGAATTGCTGTATTCATGGGGTGAGCTTGGGGCAAAGTCTATGGGGTAGAGGAATGAATAAAGTGTTGGGTTGAGCCCCAAGATTGCTGAACCAAAACTCCAAAGTGAGGAACCTCAAACACCCAGGCCTCTCTGAGCCCTGGGGAAAGAGGCTATGGTTCTAGCCTGGGGCTAGCTTTGCGCGAGCCCAGGCGAACCCCAAAAGCCTTAGGCAACCACTTGTGAAAGATGGCCACTACTGTATTTGGCTGCGACAAAGAGGAGCGACTCACCCTTGATCTTTTGGCCTTGTCCTTCGCAACCAAATTGTTGATAGCGTTCAATACAGATTTTTTTGGCGGCCAACTTGGCAGGCTTCAAGTACTCTCTGGGGTCAAATTTACTGGGGTTTTGAGCCATGAATTCACGTATGGCCGCTGTCATGGCCAAACGAATATCAGTGTCGATGTTGATCTTTCTGACACCGTGTTTGATGGCTTCTTGAATTTCTGAAACCGGTACGCCATAGGTCTCTTTCATGTCGCCACCGAATTCGCGAATTTTACTCAGCAAGTCTTGTGGGACGCTGGAGCTGCCGTGCATGACCAAATGGGTATTGGGGATGCGTTGATGGATTTGCTTGATGCGCTCAATCGCCAAAATGTCACCGGTGGGCATGCGAGAGAATTTGTAGGCACCGTGGCTAGTACCAATGGCAATGGCCAACGCATCGAGTTGCGTGCGCTTGACAAAATCTGCGGCCTGCTCAGGATCGGTCAAGAGTTGCTCACGGGTGAGCACATCTTGTGAGCCGTGGCCATCTTCTTGGTCACCTTGCATGGTCTCCAAAGAGCCTAAACAACCCAACTCACCCTCTACGGTGATGCCCTTCTTATGGGCCATGGCGACCACTTTGGTGGTGACGTCGACGTTGTAGTCATAACTGGCCACGGTTTTACCGTCTTCCATCAAACTGCCGTCCATCATGACGGAGGAAAAGCCCAAGTCAATCGCGCCTTGGCACACCAATGGGCTTTGACCGTGGTCTTGGTGCATGACGACGGGGATGTGGGGATAAGTCTCAATGGCCGCTTGGATCAAGTATTTCAAGAAAGTCTCGCCCGCGTATTTGCGCGCACCTGCACTTGCTTGCATGATCACGGGTGAGCCAGTCTCTTGGGCCGCTTCCATGATGGCTTGCACTTGTTCGAGATTGTTGACATTGAAAGCGGGTAGCCCATAGCCATTTTCTGCGGCATGGTCAAGGAGTTCACGCATGGAGACGAGTGCCATATTGGATCCTGATTTTGATGAATAAAAAATTGAAAGTGATCGATTTTAAACCTGAATAGGTCGCACTTCTGCCTATTATCTGCCTATTGGACAGTGGTGATTTTGAGCATATTCGTGCCACCCGGAGAGCCCATGGGTTCACCACATGTGATGGCGTAAACATCGCCCGCTTGCACGATACCTTTGCCCAATAAATGCCCTTCGGCTTGCTTTAAAGCGGTGTCCCGATCCGTGCTGGTGTCCATGAGCAAGGGGGTGACGTTGCGGTAGAGTGCCATTTTGCGTTGCGTGCTCAGTTTGCTCGTGAGCGCGTAGATGGGGATGTGGATTCGGTGGCGACTCATCCACAAAGCGGTGGAGCCAGAATCGGTCAAGGCCACCAAGGCCTTGGCGCCTAAGTGATGCGCGGTAAAGAGTGCGCCCATGGCGATGGTTTGGTCGATGCGGTCAAAGGTTTTACCGCTGAAGTCATTGTCCAGTTCAATTTGCTCAGCGGACTCGGCGGCCAAACAAATTTGAGCCATCTCTTGAACCGTCTCCAAGGGGTATTTGCCAGCGGCGGTCTCTGCGCTCAACATCACCGCGTCGGTGCCATCCAAAACCGCATTGGCCACATCGCTCACCTCAGCCCGCGTGGGCACGGGTAAAGTGATCATGCTCTCCATCATTTGGGTGGCTGTGATGACGAGTTTGTCGTGTGCCATGGCACGCCGAATCATGTGTTTTTGAAGTGCAGGCACGGCTGCATTGCCCACCTCAACGGCCAAATCGCCTCGGGCGACCATGATGCCATCGCTGGCTTTTAAGATTTCTTCCAATTGGGGAATGGCCTCGGCGCGTTCAATCTTGGCAATCAAGGCGGGCTTGTATTTGTAGGGCGCTGCAGCCACGTTGGCCAATTGACGAGCAAGCTCCATGTCGGTGGCGGTTTTGGGGAAACTCACCGCCAAATAGTCCGCTTGAAAACTCATGGCGGTTTTGATGTCCTCCATGTCCTTGGCCGTTAGTGCAGGCGCTGTGAGGCCCCCGCCCTTTTTGTTGATGCCTTTGTTGTTGGAGAGCACCCCACCCACTTGCACACGGGTGTGAACTTGTTCTCCTACGACTTTGAGGACCTCAAGCACAATCAAACCATCGTTGAGGAGCAACAAGTCACCCGACCTTACGTCTTGGGGCAACTCTTTGTAATCCAGCCCTACACCCTCAGCGTTACCCAGGGCTTGGCGTGATGCATCCAAAATAAAAGTTTGATCTTTCTCCAGCGTGATGTGGCCGTTTTCGAATTTGCCCACTCGGATTTTGGGGCCCTGCAAGTCTGCCATGATGGCCACTTCGCAACCAGCGCGTGTGGCCGCTTCTCTGACCAGGCGTGCGCGGTCAATGTGGTCTTGTGCCACACCGTGGGAGAAGTTCAGCCGAACGACATTTACCCCGGCCCGAATCATGGCCTCGAGCATGGCCGGATCGCTGGAGGCAGGGCCCAAAGTGGCGACAATTTTGGTGGAGCGGTGAAGGGTGTTTTTAAGGATGGTCATGGGAGCAGATTGTCCCATGAAAGAGGCGCTGCAGAGGGTGTCTTCTACAGGGTGTTTTGCCCAGCAACATGCGCCTTGGCGCTTGAGTCGTGGGTCGCGACATAAGGCCTTACACAGACCAAAAGGGTCTTGAATGTCAAAATTGTCTTAAAATGAAAACAAAATAGCTCTTTTTGGCGTTAAATGTCCCTGAATATAGACGATAAATGTCAAAGAAATTTGGGTTTTTAAGTCCGAGCATGGATAATTGAAAGCTTCATGAGGATGAGAAGACCCGGAAAGCCATTGATGACTGGGTTGAGGCTTGTCTTTGAATTTCACCCGTTGGCAGATTTTTGGGTGCTCACTCCAGTTGTGGGGGGCTCATCTGAAGATTTGTTGCTTGTACCCTTTGATCCCTTTAGATGAATACACCCCAAGTCCCCATCGCCATTGAGCAACCCATGCCCCACCGAAAAATCATTCGGGAGTGGCTCATTCCTTTGGCTGAGCGCAGCACGGTCAAAGCGATCGTGCTTTTAATGCTGGATTTGTGTATCTGGGCCGCCTTGATGGCAGGCACAGTCGTGTTGGAGTCTTTGTGGCTCAAATTATTGTGTTCAGTCGTGTGCGGATTTTGGATTGGTCGCCTCTTTATCATTGGGCATGACGCATGCCACCAGAGTCTCACGCCGCACCGAACCCTTAACAAGTGGCTCGGTCGTATTGCGTTTTTACCCTCACTCACGCCTTTTAGCTTGTGGGACATTGGACACAATGTCGTGCACCATGGCTACACCAATTTGAAGGGTTTTGATTTTGTTTGGGCACCTCTCACTAAAAGTGAGTACCAGTCCTTGGGCGCTGTCCAACGGCTCATGGACCGCATTTACCGAAGCGGATGGGCACCTGGGCTTTATTACATGATTGAGATTTGGTGGAACAAAATGTTTTTCCCCAATAAAACCAACATGCCCACACGTCGTCCAATTTTTATTCAAGATAATTTATTGGTGTCTGCCTTTGGTTTGGTGTGGTTGGGCATCACAGGCTGGGGAGCCGTTCAATTTGAGCAATCCATTGCTGTGGTTTGGCTCTTTGCGGTGTTGATTCCATTTTTATTTTGGTGTGCCATGATTGGTTTTGTGGTGTATGTGCACCACACCCATGTTCGAGTCTCTTGGCACGATGACCGCGCGGCTTGGTCAAAGGCACAACCTTTTGTCTCAACCACGGTGCATTTGACATTCCCCTTCAAATTGGGAGCTTTGATGCACCACATCATGGAGCACACCGCACACCATGTGGACATGAGCATTCCCTTGTACAAACTTAAACAAGCCCAGTCCAAATTGGAAACCATGCTGCCTCAACGCATCATCGTCCAGCCCTTCTCTTGGGGGTGGTACTTTGAGACTGCGCGCAGTTGTAAGCTTTATGATTTCTCTTTGAGATGCTGGACCGACTACAAAGGTCAGGCGACCTCGACTCCTGCACCGTTGCCGCAAGGGGCGTAAGTTTTTTTAGTGGTGAAGGCAAAAGCTAATGAATTCTCGATAGCTTTTGCCCAGTCCCTAAAATCTACTTAAACTCTATAGAAAGCCATTCGTGGCTTTTTTTATGCAGTTTTCTTTTCCTTGATGCCTACAGAGTCAGTTTGATTGAGTCCAAAGGTCTATAGATGAGGGCGAGCCTCATGGCTCTTCAGGCCCTATTGGGGCGCGGGTCTGGTTCCCGTTTTTTTATTGAGCCGTTGCTCGGGCTTTGAGAACTTCAAAGGCGGGCAAGGTTTTTCCCTCCAACACTTCCAAGAAGGCACCTCCCCCTGTGGAGATGTAGTCGATCTCGTTGGACAAGTGATACTTGGCAATGGCGGCCAATGTGTCTCCGCCACCCGCCAAGCTGAAGGCCTCAGATGAGGCGATGGCCTTGGCCAAGGTTTCCGTCCCTTTGGCAAAAGCATCGAATTCAAAAACTCCGATGGGACCATTCCAAACGATGGTTCCGGCTTTGGCCACTTCCTGAGCCAAAGCCAAGGAGGTTTGCGCTCCAACATCCAAAATCAAATCATCGCTTTGCACGTCTTGAGCCTTCTTGGCGGTGGCCTGTGCATGGGGACTGAACTCTTTTGCCACGACCACGTCACTGGGTATGGGGACCTGAGCGCCACGGCTTTTCATGAGCGCCATGACCTCTCGTGCTTGCTCGACTTGGTCGGGCTCGCAAAGGCTTTTGCCAACAGGCAAGCCGCTGGCCAACATGAATGTGTTGGCAATGCCTCCTCCCACAATCAGGTGATCGACTTTGCTGGCCAAGGACAATAAGATGGAGAGCTTGGTGGAAACTTTGGAGCCCCCCACAATGGCCACCAACGGTCGCTTGGGGTTGGCCAAGGCGCGTGAGATGGCCAAAATTTCCGCACTCAAGAGCGGTCCCGCGCAGGCCACAGGGGCGTACTGTGCAACGCCGTAGGTGCTGGCTTCTGCACGGTGGGCCGTGCCAAAGGCGTCGTGCACAAACACATCACACAATGCGGCCATTTGCTGAGACAAATGAGGATCGTTGGTTTTCTCGCCCACGTTGAAGCGGCAATTCTCCAGCATCACCACCTCGCCTGCTTTCACACTCACGCCCGAGATCCAATTCTGTAGCAAAGGCACAGGCCGGCCTAGTAAGTCACTCAGTCGTTTGGCAATCGGTTCAAGCGAGTCTTTTTGTGTCCATTGTCCCTCCTTGGGACGGCCCAGATGACTCGTCACCATCACGGCGGCGCCGGCCTTTAAAGCCATTTCAATGCAAGGAAGGGAGGCCTGAATTCGGGTGTCTTCGGTGATGTGGCCCGCCTCGTCTTGGGGGACGTTCAAGTCAGCTCGGATGAGAACACGTTGGTTGTGAATTTTGCCTTGTTGGCAAAGGTCTGCAAAAGCAATAAAGTCCATGGCGGATGAGTATAGAGATTGGGAGAGGACGTGCTGCGTTGATCAGCAACGCTTGGAGTCAGTGAGATTAATGAAACTGTAATTTTAGCGCCAAGGGATTCATGGTTTTACGCTCCCTTTAACCGCCAGCCCAGATGTGAACGGGTAAGTACACCAACATGCCCACCACAATCACTCCCAAAAGAGAGGGTCCGCGTTGACGCAATAAGGCGTAATAAAGTACCCCGGCTAGACAGGCCATCCAACGTGCATCGAGCCAGTGATGGATCAATTCGCCGTGCAATGTGAGCACTTCTGGCGCAATCACTGCCAGCAGTGCAGCAATGGGGGCGTATTCCAGAGAACGCTCTAACCAGTAGGGCAACTCAAAGTGTCGGTCAGAGATGACGAAAAATCCGCGGCTAAGGACCGTGATCACGCTCAGACCCAAAATGATCCAAGGGTGCTCTAGATGAAAGTCAAGCATAGGGGTCAGTAGGTTGGATCGAAGTTGGATCGAGGTGGGGTCGTAAAGACTACGGGGTGGAGCCTTTGGGCGTTTGATGGGAGAGCATGGTGTAGCGCTCCAGCCCCAAGCAAATCAACACACTGACCACCATGGCAAATAAAATGTTGAGCTTCAAAGGCCAAGCCACCGTCAGACACGCCGCCACGCTTGCAAGCACGGCCACCAGCCAACGTTTGGGTGTATTGAGCATTTTGCAAGTCAGTCCAAGCAGGGCCAAAATGCCTGCAAAACCCACCCCCCATTGAGCAGGAATGTATTGCGTGAGAAAGATGCCCAAGATGCTCCCGCTCATCCAACTGGCCCAATTTAAAAAGGCGTTGCCTGCCAAATAGGCTTGTTCGACTTGTTGACCCTCTATATCTTTGGCCGGGTTTGGAAAGCGTTGAATGAATTGAACGTAGGTGATATCGGCTGTGAAGTAGCTCGAACA
>Ga0164296_1004118_pt1 | contig 13355 bp, 14 predicted proteins | sample GEODES057metaG_FD_113533 | JGI IMG/M metagenome (GOLD analysis project Ga0164296, IMG submission 113533) | Dystrophic lake water microbial communities from Trout Bog Lake, Wisconsin, USA - GEODES057 metaG | ecosystem: Environmental > Aquatic > Freshwater > Lake | place: USA: Trout Bog Lake...
CTCAGCGCCTCGTGCTGGCGGACGCAGCAGGCCTAAACGCTTGCGTGATGCGCCGCCATCTCAATTCCCGGGCGTGGACCCCGGAGCCGTGGAGTGCTTAGTTAGCAGCGGTGTGAGGCCTGTCCAGCAGGCAGTCTCTCTTGTACAAGCCGCGCACAGCTGGGCTGCTGGACAAGACACAAGCTTGTGGAGTACTCCGCAAACAGCAGCAGCACTAGCAGACACAGCGTCCGTGTCCTATCTCGACGCCGCAGCTTTGGCTCCCAACGTCACGTTCACCACTTGCCGTGCCACTTTGCGCGAGCTTCTGTCGACAGGCGTGCGCAAGAAGTCGCTGCCTGGTATGCTGAGCACATTCCCTGGCGCTTTAGCGTTGCCGCTGGCAGAGCTGGAAGCACGTCTTGACGCATTGGTGGACGTTGGCGTTGAGGAGGTGAAGCTGCCCCGCGTGCTGGAGAAGCACCTCTCCGTGTTGCAGCACTCCGTGGATGAGCTGCATCGCAGAGGGAGCTGGTTGACAGCTCTCGGCGTCGCTGATTTGTCATCCATCATCGTTCTTTCTCCTCGGTTGTTGACGGAGCCTTTGGATAAGCTAGAAGCGCGAGTTAATGAGCTCTCTGAGCTAGGCCAGCCACTGCAAGCGCCGGCATTGGGGGCATGTGTCGAGCACCATCCAGAGTTGTTGCTGCCACTGACTGGCGGCTCATTTGCTGACCGCCTTGGTTTCTGGAAGCAGTATTACCAATCGACGGCTGATGTGGGGCGACTAGCAGCGCAGCAGCCCGCGATGTTGACCACATCTGTGTCCGTTTTGCGGCGCAAAGTAGCGGTATTGACAAGCACGCTGAGTGTGCCCATCAGCTGTTGTGCTCCAGAGTGGTTTGGGCAGGTCAATCTCGACCGCACTCTCCAGCCGCGGCTCACATTTCTGCTGCACCGCTTGGGCTCTGCTCAAGATGTTGTGGCGCGCAACATGGGCCTGTGGGTTTCCTCTGAGGACGTTGAGCAATTCCTGTCAGTTTGCGCCCAGCTCGTTCCTGACGCGGCCTCGCGGTGCACGTTGGATGAATGGAGAGCGCACACAGAAGCTGGGGAATGAGAGACGACACACACATCATGCGAGTATGTAGAGAGATTCATGGGCACTTCTTGTGTACCAACGCCGCGCCATGTTCCTCGTACTCCCGTTTGCTCATCCACAGCTGCTGGAAGGTGCCCAGACTGGACAAGATGCTGCCCCCAAGCCAGGTGCCGAACCGCCGCTCCTGAGTGCTTGTGCTTGCCATGAGCTTGACCTTCACAGCTGCCGGCGCCGATGCCGTAATGTCCCGCTCCAGCCGCTCCTTTAATCCCGTGAACAGACTGCCCCCGCCAGTGAGCACGATGCCGCCATATAGCTCCCGTCGAATGTCGATGTCACAGCGATTGACCACATCAGCCACTGCCGCGGGGATGCCCTTCAAGCTGGCCGCGCTATTTGCCAGGTCCGCAAGTGTGCCGATGGAGGTGTCGCCAGACATAGGGGTCGGCATGCTGGTGAGCAGGCCCGGGTTGAACAGCAATTCAGGCACCTTGAAGCGCTCAATGCCCAGCTCAAGCGTGCGTCCGTCAGGCAGCTCGTATGGCGTGCTAGGCATGTTCGCGACGTCTGCGTCAGAGAAGGCGTTGTCGTACACCCTGAAGCACGACTCCTTGATGTCTGCAGCAATCTCAAGTTGCTTGTGCCGCGTGAACGACGCAGTGACACCGGCCACCCTTGGGTTCGGCTCAATGTGGATGCTCCCATCTTTGGTCGTGCGCTTGAACTGGAATCGCGGACGCACGTCGACGCCAGAGGAGAGGACAACGTTGAGCGTCGCTTCACTCAGTGCAGCTCCACCCACCGGGTTGCGAATCACAGACTTTCCCAGCGAGTAGCCGTCATGCACAGCAGACACGACAGTGCCTGTTGAAGAACAGAAGAGACGCAAAACGCGGTGAGGCACAACAGCGACAGCAACGCAACGTCCTTTTGTCACTGGACGCACCTGAAGCGCCGCAGTCGATGACGAGACTGGTCGGCCGCCCCACAGCGAACGAGCTGAGCACATTCGTCTTGGCTATGAACAGCGCCGGCGGCTGGAACTTCTCGAAGAGGAGCTGAACCAACTTCTCACGCTGCTCTGGCCGCACGTGTGGAGGCTCAGACACCATCAGCGGCATCTCCACCGTCTCGGCGCGCAAGCGTGTGCGGAGTGTATACGTCCAGATCTGGTCACGCGGTGGCCGTGAGCACAGGGAGTGCCGGGAAGCGAAGGGGGGTGTCAGGGCTCACTCAGGCAGCAGGGCGCGCACGCGAGTGGTTTGCAGACCAGTCACGCACCTGTTCCATACCCTCCCAGTTGCTGATCAGCCCGTCCGTGAACACGCTGCTCACGTCCAAGCCAGGCAGCGCGTTGTTCAGGTCGTCCACTGTCCACTTGCGTACTGTCGCGTCACCACCCTCCCCGGCCAGGCAACCCAGGGCGGTGGGGAACACATGCTTCGGGTTGTCTTCACCAGCGTAGCCAGCCTTGACTGTGTCGCTGCCCACGTCCACCACCAGAGCCGAGACCTCGTCACCCCCGTACATACTGCGAAGAGCCAATCAGAACGTTGGTTTGCAGCACACCGCAGGGACAACACCAGGTCGTACTAGATCAATCAGCGTTGGAGGGAAGGGGCTCGCGGAATGCCGCGCTGGCATACCTGACGCCTGTCGCAGGACCTATTCACCGCGCTGCTTGCGCTCTTCATGGAGCGGCGTGATATGAGACACCGTTGCTTGGGGTGAGCCTTCGAAGTGGCTGTTCATGGCGTGAGACGAAGCACCGCGGCGTGAGTTAAAGGATGGGCATCAATTCGTCGTCACGTGCAGACGCAGGTGAAATTGTCACTGTTGACCCGGGGCCGGGGCGAAGTAGCAGACAGCACGCATCAGCTGAGTCGCAAGACCCGCTCCTGAAGCGTCTGGCGCAACTCAAGTCGGTGCGTTTGTCAAACTCTTCCATGCGTCTCGAATTGCGTCCCCGAGCAGCGCACTGACCACGCAGCATGCTTGCCCAGGTACCCCCTATCCTCCCCGCTGGTGACCTAGCCTTAGCGGAGCGGGAGGTGGACAGCAACGACGACAACGACTCCGCTGAAGCCACAGGTGCCTCCGCTGCTGCGTCTCTCGTGCGCACGCTGCGCTCCTGGTCGCACGAGCGCACGGAGAGCGTCAATTCTGTGCAGGAGGCGTTGGCGACACGCGCGTTTCAGGCGGAGCAGGCGGCTGTGGACGCTCTGAGGCTGGTGTCTAGAGCAGAGGGCCACACACGCGCGTTGGTGGCTGACTTGGCGCACGGTGCGTTCGGTGTCTCTGCACGCACGCGTGTCTGGCATCGTGCGCAGTGTCTGATAACGTATATTTGTGTAGTCCGTGCGCTTCACACAGACTTCGCGATGGTCGGCTCACAACTCTGCGGTGTGCTTGAAAGCTATGCCAACTTGTTGAAGACATTCGAGGAGGCGGCAGCTCGACGGATAAGCAGCAGCAGCAGTCTGGCATCCGTGGTGCCGAGCGGGAGCCTCACATCAGTTGCTCAAGGCAGCAGTCCTCGACTGGGCCCGCGACACAGCGTGGTTCACAATGCCACTGTGCCTGCACATCCGAGTCCGCTGGGCATGACAGCACGGAGAATAGCAGTGCCGCATGCGCAGGGTGACATCCCGCCATTATCACTAGATGGCTCCGGCACTGCGCCTGCGCCTGCGCCGCCGGTGCCGCAGGCGCCGCAGCATGCACGCACTGCGGGCATCCAGTCAATAGGCGGTGGCCCTGTCCGTATCGTGAGCCCCAGGTTGTTGATGCCCGAGGATGACGCTCCTGGTCTATCGACAGCACACACACGTTTGCCGCCCCTTCGACTTCCTGATGCCACCACCAATGGCGGTAGTACTTCTGCGGCAGTTGGCACACCAGCGTCATCACGTGGCTCAGGCACTACACAGGCGGGCGGTTTGCCGACTGCAAGTCCGACAACTCAAAGCAAGCGGGCGCTGTTCGATGCTGTTGCAGAGGCAGCAGCCGCAGGGACGGGTCTTCCAGGCGTTGTCAGAGCGCCGCCTTTGTCGGGCTTTTTGCCGCCGCAGCGGCCCATTGGTGATTTGACGCAATCAGCAGCGGCGCCGCAACCGTCGGGCGTTAGCAGCCCTCTGGGCGGAAGCCCGTCTCGCGGGCGGCGTTTCAGCGCGACTACCAGTAGCGGCAGTTCGTTTGCACTAGCTCAGCCAGAACCAGATTCGCCGGGATTGCTACGCTTAGCGCCTGCTGGTGAGGATGGCAGCAATGGTGGCGGTGGCAGTCCGACAGGTAGCATGCTTCGTCTTGACCCGTTCAGAGCCAACGGGGCAGATGCATTCCTGGAGAACGGAGGCGGAGGCGGAGGAGGCAGCACGCGGTTTGCGGAATCGCCGCCACCATCGGCTCGCATGACACGGCGGTCTGTTGGTGGTCTGCCCAGCAGCGCGCCGGGGCCGCCGCTTGCGTTGACGCCACCCGTAGCGCCTGGCTCGCCGCGAGGTCCGCTACGGGGTATGAATTGGAGCACCGGCACGAATGGGTCGACGCGGACTTCGTCAAACAGTCCAGCTCGACGGAACATTGCGGACCGACTAGAGTGACCCTCTATTCCAAATCTACGCAACATGTCACATTCAACCGAAGTGTGGGTCCTCCCAGCGACTGCGTACACCATCGTTGTACACCGCCGGGTCGCAGGGCAGCTCCTTCCAGTCCCTCTGCGCATGGCTCGCCATCCAAGTGACGGCGTCATTAGGAGCCACCCAGTCAATGAGGCACTTGAAACTGGGCGGACGCAGCAGCACGTTGGGATCAACCATGCGCTGCGTGGCCACACGCAGTCCGGGCAGTAGCGGGGCAAGAGGCGACAACAGCTGCATGGCCACGTACGGCATCATTTGCTCGGCGATGTACCAGCGCAGCTCCTCGTCATGAGAGACCAGCATTTTGTCCAAGTCGATGAGCATGAGATTCAGGCCCGTGTCTAAGTCATCGCTGTCCACGCTGAATTGACTGATGTCGTCGTCCGCATAGGCGTTGCCTTCCACCTCGCTGAAGTTAGTGCGCACGTTGCCACGCAGATCGAACACCTGCCAATGCAGATCCTCCAGCCGCATGTAGCGCTGCTCGGTCAGGAAGTAAAACAGACTGACTGTGCTTCTCACCAGCTTCAACGCCGCAAGTGTTGGATCGCTAGAGCGCCGTGCAAGCGCCACCAAATCAGCCTTGGTGCCGATGTGAACGCCGCCCATGGCCTGCACGGATGTGGCCAGCAAGCTATTCGCATCCATGCAGGCGCCCAGTTGCCGCGGAATGCCTGCATTGCCGTCCAGAAGCTCACTGATGTGGACCTCCTGCGCCATTTCAAACCACATGGTCTGCAGCGCTGTGCGCTGCTCCTCAGCGCTCTGCTCAGGGCTGAATCCGACGCCGCGCTCGCCTTGGAATGGTGCCGGCCAGCGTAGACCGCCCTCCTTGACAACCACCGCGATGGGTGCTCCGCCACCGGGCGGGCGGTACACACCGCGATAGACGCTCTTGTGTGTGCTCCATCCGCGAGCAAGCTTGCTCCCGATGCGTGTGTGGGCAAGCACATCGCTGCATCTGAAGCCCTGCGCCTCGCCCTCCAAACCGCCAGCCGGCAGCGGCTTGCTGCCGCCATCCAGTGCCCCCACGTGCAGACCCGAGTACTTACCATCGGGCGGCAGGACGAGCGGCTTGTACAGCGCCGTGATTGGGCAAACATCAGGCAGAAGGGTGCTGAGCCCGCGGCCTTCAGCCAGGATTTGCGGCGCGCACACGTGCTTCAATGCCGCGGCGCGCGCAACTGGGGTTGCCGCCACCAAGCTGAGTGACTGCACCTCCAAAGTCAAATCCTCGGCTGGATTGGCGGCATCGCATTCAACATCGCCCAGCGCGTGACCCCATGAGTCGCATGTCAGGTGCCGAAGCCGGATGTGAGTCCAGTCCTGAACATGGCGCGGCGTCTTCGGTACTGGCAGCTGGACATCTTGCCAGGTCTCAGGCGCAGTCAGCAAGCCTGGCGCAAGGGTGTATAGGAGCGCGCCGTCGGACCAGGTGATGTGCGTTGATGCATTTCCCATGCCGCCGAGGCAGAGCTCCACACCGCGTGCTCCGTCGACTCCACCCTTTGCCGTGCGGATGCGCATCACGATGATGGTGCCCTGGCTAAGGACAGCAGGGGCAGCAGCGAGTGTGCCATTTCCTGCTGCATGCTGAGACGATCCGTCGCCAACGATGTGGACACCCGGCAGTGCGTCACGCATGGCACGCAGCTTTGCAGCTGCGCGGCCGTGTAGCAGGAGCTCGGTGTTGTTGATGCCGCGCGCGACTGGCAGCTGCACGCTGATCACATCCCCTGCGCCATACAGCGTTGTGCTGACAGATGCGCCGCCGGTGACATTGACCGACCATCCAGGCATCCAGATGCCGTTACTCGCCACCATCGCGGGTGGGCCAGGTGCAGGCAGGTCATCTGCGCGCTCAGCGCTGGACATGAAGCCGACTGCAGCTGATTTGAGCGTTTCATGGGCTGATGTCAGCGCCGGTGTAAGCACCTCCGGACGGAATGGATTGAGCCGAGGTGGCAACAGCAGCTGCGTCAGGATGTCTCCGCACACAAACACCGCCATGAATAGCTGATGCATCATCATCACGACAGGCATGTCAGGCTGTGGACATCAAGCGCTTGTCGAAAGTCGCGCACCGTTAGCAGCTTGCAGAACAAGGCGGCGCCACCGGGGCGGTCATGCACTTTCTCGTCCTCCATGTGCTGAGGTTGTTGAGAAGGAGGAGGCTGACCACTCTGAGAGAGGAGTCAGCGCCTTCTCTGCGCCACACATCGAGTCCACCGCACGCATTGAAGCATGCATACGTGCCTCTAACAGCGAATCTGCGGCGGCGCCGTTGGAGCTGCGCTGCTTCAAGCCCGACATCATGGCTGAATAACAGGGCGGCGTAAATTGCACGCGCCCCTACCACCGAGATGGGCCAATATCACGCAAAGGCCTTGCGGCGCGTCGCTGAATGCTGCAATATCCGACCGAGCAAGCGTCCCACGCCTTGCCCTGGGTCTGTCAGGCTTGGGAAGTCCAAGAACCGTGTGATGCACGAAGCGCACTCGCCGATGAGCATGCTCACAGCGGCAGACAGATGTGGCTACGCAGACTGCTATGCGATGCACAGACATGCCTGCGGCGCTCCTCCGAGGTGGAGCCACCTGTGATGGCGAGCACCACGTATGAACAGTGTGCCGCTCCTCGTGTGAGCCATGTTCACTCGCGCCGCTCGACGGCAACTCATCGATGCAGCTCGACGCGCGGAGCTGGGCGCACATGGCGGGGGGGCGTTGGGCGGTGTCGGAGGCCTGAACACAGCGCACTTGTTTGCTTGCTCAGCGCGCAGCGCCAGTGGCTTGTTCGCCTCCGCGTCGGGTGTGGCTGCATTGCCTGCCACTCGGCAGCTGTGCAGCGCAGCAGCTTGGCGCGGCTTTGCAGGAAACAGCGGTGTTTTCGCAGCTCTGAGGTCTAACCACGCTCTCCAGCCACGTAGTTCTGCCCCTGCCGCCTTCACGCGGCGCTGTTCGACAGCAGCCTCAGCTGGGCCGCAAGCAGGCGGCTTGTTCCACCATGTCTTGGTGACAAGCCCCGGCGCACAGCGTGCCGTTGGCGCGTGGCTCTGGGGTGGAGCTGCCTGGGTGTTCTCCCTTGTCGTCCTCGGCGGCGTGACCCGCCTCACGCGCAGCGGGCTCAGCATGACCGACTGGAAATTCACGGGCGAGCGTGCGCCACGCACGGCGGAGGACTGGGAAGCGGAGTTCGCAAAGTACAGAAGCAGTCCAGAGTTCCAGCACCTGAACCGAGGCATGACGCTGGACGAGTTCAAGTTCATCTTCTGGATGGAATACGCACACCGCATGTGGGGTCGCACACTCGGCATCTACTTCGCGGTGCCGGTCGCATACTTCGCTGCCAGAGGCTACCTCACGCGCAAGATGGGTATGCGGCTTACCATGCTCTTCGCCGCTGGCGGCACGCAGGGCTTTGTTGGCTGGTGGATGGTCCGCTCTGGATTGGAGCAGCCTCGTCGGGAGCACGACATTCCGCGCGTCAGTCCGTACCGACTGGCCACGCATTTGAGCACAGCCTTTGCCATTTATAGCGGCATCTTGTGGACTGCTCTGGATGTGTCTCGCCCGACACCCGCACTTGCAGATGCGGCGTTAACGGGTCGCCAGTTGCTGGCGAGTCTCGCGGCGCGGCGCCGCTTCCATGGCCTCGCTGGCCTGATTGGCATCACTGCAATCAGCGGGGCGTTCGTGGCTGGCCTGGATGCTGGGCACGCATACAACACCTTCCCTCTCATGGGTGGTCGCATCGTCCCGGAGGAGTATTGGGACGCGCAATTCGGGAGCTGGTGGCGCAACAGCTTCGAAAACACAGCGGCTGTCCAGTTCCACCACCGGGTGCTCGCACTCACCACCGCCAGCGGCATCGCTGCCGCCTGGGCAGCCACACAGATGGGCCCACCTCTGCCACGAGCGGCCGCACTGGCTGTCCACGCTCTAGGCGGAGCCGTGGTCGCTCAGGTGACTCTCGGCATCGCAACGCTGCTCCACAACGTCCCTGTCTGGCTCGGCTCCGCGCACCAGGCTGGCGCACTGACACTCTTCTCCGTCGCGCTGACGCTGCTTCATGCGTTGCGCGCTCCGGCTCACGTCAAGCAGCGTGCTGCTGCGGAGGCTGCGGCACTGGTGCGGAGGAGCGCACCAAAAGCTGCTGGCGTGCCCGCGCAAGCGTAGACCTGTAGGACTCTCTCATTCTTTCTGATATTCATGGCTGTGTCACAACACATACTGAGAACATGATACCGCGTCTGTCCAATCCATCGCAGTCAGCCCAGGTCCGGTGGCGACCAAGGCGTACGGCTGCCCGCCGAGCGCTGTGCGAGGTCGGGGCACTCTGTGGCCTTTCACTTGGATCATGAAGGCGGCGTGATGGCGCTGCAGCGGGTACAGCACGCGCTCGGCATTATCCAACCGGTTCGGTGATTCAGGAAGGCGCTCTGACGTGCGCATCGTGCCGTCTGCAGCCAGCGGAAGTAGCTCGAGGTCGAGGTCGTTCACAAGGAGCGGGCCACTGGCGGACAGCAACGCCGGCGGGTCTGTCCACACAAGCGTCACCCGCAGCTGCTCGCTGGCGTCGGCTGACGCAACAGCCACGCCCAGGGTGGTGACATGAGCGCAGTAGCGGTGCGTCTGCCCGTGAGCCAATGCGCGGCGGTCGACGATAAACATACGTGTGCTATCGGTGGCGTTGTTGCGTATGGAGAGGGCCTGGGGTCCCAAATGTACGCGGCCAAAGCCTTGCTGTGCAGCTTCCGATCCAAGCAGTGGCTCAGCGCCATTTAGAAGCATCGCTTTTATCAGAGCAGCGCTGGGGGCTGGGATAGAATCGCCATCAAGTGGAAAGCCAGATGGATAGTAGCCTTCGATCAGGTACTGGCGTACAAGAGCTGCGGCGCCAGCCACAATCGGAGCTGCCATGCTCGTACCCTCACTCACCTGAGTGAAGCAGCCTGGGCCACCACCAGGAGCAGGCGCTGCACTACGTGTTTCCCCAGGCGCAAGAATGTCAGGCTTTACACGCCCATCAGATGTTGGCCCAGCCGCGCTGAATGGCGCAATGATGTTGTAGCCAGCGTCGATTGCTCCCACCGCGACGCAGTTCTTCGCATTGGCAGGATTCATTATTGAACCGTAATTGCCAGCTGCAAACACACACAGGAAATCGTCGTGCTCCCAACAAAAGCGGTCCGTCTCTTGCGATAGAGAATCGTAAACATCACCATCGCCGCCCCAGCTATCCGAGTGTACTCGGGCGCCTTTGTCATACGCCCAGCCGTAGTAAGCAGCAAGGTCCTGGGGCAAGTGCAGTTGCCCAGAATTTCCCACTCCCAGATCCGAAATCACAAGCCGCGCGTCACGGGCAATGCCATCCCACAGCGATGCGCCGCTGATAGCATCTTCGCCGATGGGCACGGCTGAGCCAGCAAGCGTTCCGGCTGTATGCGTCCCGTGTCCGTTGCCATCAACGCTGTCGCCGTACGTCGGGTTATACGCCTCCACCTTACGGTGCCATGGCCCGGGCGTCAAGAACGTTCCATTCGGCGCCACGTGCGCGAAGTAGCACGACTCCAGATCGACGCCAGAATCGCCGACACCAATCAACTGGCCACGACCCGTGATGCCGGCAGCCCAAGGAGAAGCGAAGCACGACTGTAAGGCGTCGATTTCCTGCGCTGGCTCGGCGAAGATTAAGTTGGGAGCAGAGGTGGCACCACCATTAGAAAAGCAAAACGCCAACAGCAAGTGCAAAGCCCAACGCAGCAGCTTGCCAGGCGACAGGGCCGTGCGTCCAAGGGCTACCATTGGTAGACCCGGAGCGGCCGAGACTGCCGGCAAGTGCCACTTCTAGGCGGCTGCAGGCGCATATTCGCTTTCTCCTAGAAAGGAACTATTCTCCGTCGCTCATGCGCATGAGCGCCTCTTTCCCAGTCTCGTACGTGCCCCAGCAGATTGCTGCTGCCTGCAAATCATCGTCCCAGGTCATTGAAAAGGCGGACAACACAGAGAAGAAAGAGAGAGGGAGTCACGCACCGGCACATGGAACAACACGCGTGGCCCCATCCCCCTAGCCAGCGCCGCGACGCCCTCCTTGGCCACTATTTCTCGCAGCGTTGGCAGCACCTGCGTTGCGCCGCTGACAGGGCCCCGCAGGGCAGTGGCTTTGGCGGGTCCGCCACCAACGGCGTCCACAGGCGCCGGCTCCCACATGCCCTGCGTCTGAAGCCGCGTCTTGGCAATATCTAGCGGGTTGGTCAACGCCGCTGCTGCCCCGCCGGCAGCGCCGCCAGCAAGGAGCTGCTCCAAAAGTCCCTCCTCATCGTGACTGCCAATCACGTGCGATGCCACCAATGCCTTCTTGCCGGACTCGTACACTGCGAACTGGACAGCTGTGAAGGGCACGTTCATCACCAACGTCGTGCGATCTGTCGCATGCGACAAGACAAACAGGACAACGTGGATGTGAAACAATGTGAATGTCAGTAGGGGTGTGAATGATCAGGGTGAGCGAACAACGACGGCAGCACGAACAACGCACATGATCGGAAGAACGAGTTCAGACCCTCGTCACGAAACATGCGCGACGCGCAGTTGAACAAGCTGGTATACGGCGAATTTGCAATCTGCAGCCGCTGCTTCACCGTGTCTAACGGCGTCAACACCGCGTCATTCACGATGGTGGCTGTCGCGCCTGCGATGGCCGTCACACCAGGATGGCTCCCTGGCTCATCAGCGCCACCAAGCACACGCTTCACTGCTTCATACGTTGCGAAATACAGTGCGTGTGCAGGTCCCGCGCCTAGCGCCATGGCATCAACACCACGGTATAGGCCTCTCACGCCCTCCAGCCGCAGCACAGTGCGTAGTGCGGCACGGACGGTGCTGTAGTTCAGGTCGTGGCTGATCGACGCCCCCCCGTGCGGCAGCGCCTGCATACGCGTCTTCACTGTGTCCATAGGGAACATAGCAACATGCTCCACCGTCCCCGCCAGCGCGCCAGCAGTCATATGTTGTAAGAATGACAACTCGGTGCGCTCACGGCACACCGCAGAAGCGTTCCCTGTCGCCGCCCCGGAAGTGCTGGACACCGGTGTGCACGTCTCTCCGGCACGTCTATGAGCCGAGGCACTTGTCTGAGTGCACAGCCGCCAGAAAGAGCGGGCATAGGTGTCAGAGATCAGCGTGCGCCACATGTGTTGTTAAGTGCCACTCCGACCGGGAGGTGCCACACGCGCCTGTCCGCGAGCCACCGGCGCTGCGCTCGCAGCGGCATCGCGAGAGGCCGAGGAGGCCACCATTAGTGTCACGCTATCGGCGTCCTGGGTGACCAGCCAAAACCAGCCAGTGTCTCGTTGGGGCGACTCAGCACACGCGCCAGAAAGGCGAGTCTAGCTCGTGCGCCCGCGTCATGCACGGAATGCACGCTCCGATGTCAACAACGTGCTTTGTGCGAGGGAGGGAAGCGAGAGTGAGAGAGGCCAGATGCAAGCACATCAGAGTCTTTGAGTCGTCGACAAGCACACATAGCGGTGTATTGTGTCTCATGTTTATGACAGCAAGTTTGAGAATGGATCAGGCGTGCGCGGCTTAGCAGCAGCTGCTTGAGGAGTCTGGGCTCCAAACACAGCAGGCAGCGGCGTAGTCGGCGGCGGCGCGCCAGCCAGCAGCTGGTCTAAGACGCGCGTGTCCAACGCAGTACCGTGACGCACCCCAGGTACTGGTGACTGGTATGCCCCGACAAGAGGCGATTGAGGCGGCATCATTGCTGCTGGCTGGCTGCGCTGCATCATGGGTTGCTGAGCAGCTGCGGATGCGCCTGGCATGGACACCACCGGCGCAAGTGATGCGAACGGATCCGGTGTGGAGGGCTGAGCAGTAGCAACAGCTGGCACAGGGGCGCGGAATTGCTGCATCCCGACTGGTGAGGGCATGAATGGCGGCACCATGGAGCCGAGCATGGGCGGCGGCGCAGGACCGGCCAGCTCGTTGAGCAAATCTTGGGAGGCCGCCACAAACGGCTTGGGCGCGGGCGGCGTAGGGCTTGACAGCTGGCCCAACAGGTCGACACTCTGAGAAGCTGCCGGCTTCTGCTGCTGCGCCGGCTGCTGCTGACGCGCGTTGCGGGCAGCGAATGCAGGTGCAGGCGACGATACAGTGGCCGCGCCGTTGCTGGGGCCAGCAGCGCCACCAAGGAGTGACGGTCTACCACCACCTCCACTGCCGCCGGAGAACAGGGCCGCAGCGAGTTTTGCTTTGGCTGGATCTATCTGTGGCTCTCTTGCAGCAGGCACAACATGCGGAGTACTGCTCGCTTGCGGCGTGGCAGGAGCGGCAACACGCTGCTGAGGCTGTTGCGGCACAGGGGTCTGACTTCCGGAGCCCAGGCCACCAGTGAATGCGTCAAACGCATCCAGATCGTTCCCACTGCCAATTACTGCGCCAGGCGATGCTGCTGCCGGCGCTGGGTTGGCTGCACGCGTGACGTGAGGGCCCCACTTGCGCGGCCCGGACACATTCAAGGTCACCTCTCGCTCCTCCTCTCGCGGCGCCGCTTGCGGTGTAAAAGGCGCAGCAGACATCGCCATGGCTGCCGCTGCTGCAGCAGCAGACGATGAGGAGGCGCCGCTC
>Ga0164296_1004119_pt1 | contig 13355 bp, 11 predicted proteins | sample GEODES057metaG_FD_113533 | JGI IMG/M metagenome (GOLD analysis project Ga0164296, IMG submission 113533) | Dystrophic lake water microbial communities from Trout Bog Lake, Wisconsin, USA - GEODES057 metaG | ecosystem: Environmental > Aquatic > Freshwater > Lake | place: USA: Trout Bog Lake...
AAGGAGTGGCTTGTGAAGCGAAGCGAGAGTGACGTTGTCAGCAACGTCGTAACAATGGCTTTATAATCATGCCGTCATCAATCGGGCTGAAGCGAATTTACAGCAATTTTCGGACTTGACCGCCAAAATTGAAATCGAGGTGATCCATCCACCTCGACTAAACACATTTTTAGACGTGAATTAGAGTTTCTGCTCTGCAAGGTAGATAATGTCAAAAAATTATTAGCCTTCAATGCTGAAGGAGGAGGTTATTTTCGATAGAGCAAATATTGACTTTTAAAAAAAACAAAAGTAGCGTTTAGAAAATTACAATAGTTTCTGGGGGAGAGATGGGTGATTCGGTCATCATTTCTGGCGCACAGGCGATTTCGGTTTCGCCGAGACCTCTGCGTGCCCGCCACGATGATGAGGTCTTGCTCGAAGTAAAGGCCGTCGGGATCTGCGGCAGTGACCTCCATTATTTTAAAGACGGCGGAATTGGCGCAGCCGTCATCCGCACACCCTTCGTCCCAGGGCACGAGTTCTCGGGACGCGTATGCGAAGCCATTCCCGAAAAAAATATCAAGAGTGGTGATCTCGTTGCCGTCGATCCAAATCAATCATGCGGTCACTGCGAATGGTGTCGAAAGGGACATCACAATTTATGCCCAAATGTCCGATTTATCGGTGCGCCGCCATTTGACGGCGCTATGACCGACAAAATGTATGTCCCAAAATCGCAACTTGTCGCTCTTCCATCGTCCATTGATGCCGAAGAGGCTGTGATGCTCGAGCCGCTCGGTGTCGCAATTCACGCGGTTGATCTTGCAAAGCCAGCACTTCTCGAGCGGGTTGCCGTGATTGGGTGTGGCCCAATTGGCCTCCTGATCATTGGTGTCTTGAAGGCTCTCGGCATTGAGGCAATTTTTGCATGTGATCCGCTTGCGCATCGCCGCACTGCGGCCAAGCGCCTGGGAGCGACATGGACAGGCCAGAATGTCACGGATCTGAAATCAAGCGAGCCGCTCGGCCTTCCGCTGGTCATTGAGGCGACAAATTCGCCGCACGGTTTTGGAGATGCCGTTCTTGCGACGCGCATAGGTGGCCGAATTGTTCTTGTCGGTATTCCAGACGGCGACACCTATATCTTGCCCGCCGCAGAAGCGCGGCGCCGAGGACTATCCATCAAGTTTGCTCGACGGATGGGGGATGTTTATCCGCGAGCGATCGAACTCGTTACGAGCGGAAAGATCGACGTCAAGTCGATCATCTCCCATCGTATCGGGTTATCCGAAACGCCTTCCGCATTCAGAGCTCTCGCAGCAAATGCGCCAGGCTACCTAAAGGTTCTCATTACGACACCATGAGGACTTAAAAAATAAGCTCCACTTGAGAGCGCTAAACAAACTTTGTGGCCTCGCTATTTTGCCACATACTAAGGGAGAAATGGATATGAAGAAGTTACTTGCTTCGGCCCTCTGCTCAGCCGCCATCGTGATTGGTGCGGCTATTGGAGCAGCAGCGCCGGCCCACGCAGAGTGGGACATTGCAAAGGCGGCAGCGCCTTTTAAGGGAACGAATATCAACGTGATCTTCCTTGATCGTCCAGGCTACCGCGCGATCATCAAGCTGCTTCCTGAATTTGAAAAAAAGACAGGCATAAAAGTAAATTATGAAATTGTGCCTTATGAAAATACCCGCGAAAAACAAGTACTGAATTTTAACTCAAAGGGCGATTTGACAATGGCCCTCGTTGACCTCGTGTGGATCGGCGAATTCGCGGAAAATGGCTGGATAGTACCGGTCGATAAATTTACGGGCGATGCGTCAATCACCGATCCGAATTTAAATTTGAAGGGGTTCTTCCCGCTGCTTCTTGATGCATTTGGATCTTGGGGCGGGAAAGTCTATGGGCTCCCCTTCGATAACTATTCGGGTCTCCTATTCTACAATAAGTGCATGCTCAAGGATGCTGGCTTTGATAAGCCGCCATCAACATGGGACGAGCTCTACAAGACCTACGCACCGAAGCTGACGAACGCAGATAAAAAGCAGTATGGATTTGCGTTGCAGTCGCTACGAGGCGAAACCCAGTCGGCTGACAGCTTCATGCGCGTGCTGTGGCCGTTCGGCGGTTCATTGCTCGACAAGAATTTCAAGTCGAACCTGCTTTCGAAAGAAAGCCAGGCCGGCCTGAAATTCCGTCAGGACCTCATGAAATATATGCCGCCGGGCGTCGTGTCCTATGACCACTCGGAAGCCGTCAATGCATTGGCGCAGGGTCAAGTTGCCATGATCACGGAATGGTCGGCATTTTATGGTACCCTGACCGATCCGAAGACGTCGAAACTCGGCGACTGCCTCGCCGTCGCACCTGAACCCGAAGGTCCTGCCGGCCGCCTGCCTGCCTTGGGCGGCTTCTCCTTGGCCATTGCCTCACAAGCTCCCGAAGCCGCACAAAAGGCGTCGTGGATCTTCACGCAGTGGGCAACGTCTGAAGATATTGCGCGCGCTTATGTTGAAGCGGGTGGCGTATCGGGCCGTACCTCGATCTACGAACAGGCTGACATCAAGGCGAAGTACAAGTTCGTTGAACCGATGGTCGCGTCTTGGCAAAAAGGCGTGCCACAATTCCGTCCTCGCTTCCCAGCCTGGCCGGCAATTTCGGAAGTCGTTGCTGAATATGGCTCAAAAATGATGCTTGGCGAAGTCTCGACAGAAGATGGCGCCAAGCAGATTGGAGCCAAGATGGAAGATATCCTGAAGAAGGAAGGTTATTACGACGGCAAGAAAGCCTTGCTGCAGTAAGATCCATCGAAATAATCCTGCCCGGGCTCACCCCGGGCAGGACGATCATTAAAACCATGATCAATCGCATCGGCACGGCATTTGACTTTGATCTTTTTTACTCTGTGCTCACCTATCAGGATTTTCTAAATGTCGAATTTGCTCAATCGCGCACTCGATGACCTCAGAGATGTTTTCAATCATCTCGATCAGGCAACGCTTGATCAGGCCGTCGCCGCAATAGCAACATCCAATCGGCTCGCACTTTATGGCGTCGGACGAGAAGGACTTCAAATGAAGGGCCTTGCCATGCGCTTGTTTCATCTCGGCCTCAAGGCTTCAGTCGTCGGCGATATGACGACACCAGCAATCGGCAAAGGCGATTTGTTTATTGCCTCGGCAGGTCCAGGATATTTTTCAACAGTCTCAGCGCTTATGGGTGTCGCAAAAAGGGCGGGCGCCAAGACACTCCTCGTAACGGCGCAGCCGCAAGGCGAATGTTCGAAACATGCAGATCACGTCCTTCATATTCCGGCGCAAACGATGGCCAATGACACGGGCGGCGGCGTCTCGGTTCTGCCCATGGGCTCGCTCTATGAAGGCGCCCAGTATATCGTATTCGAAATCATGATCTTAATGCTTCGCGAGCGTCTCGCGATTTCAGCCGAAGCCATGCGGGCTAATCACACGAATTTGGAATGAAGATCATGGCAACCGACACGGCCGCTGCGCAATCAAAACAAGATCCGGGCTATTCTCGGTTTACGCCTTTTTTCTTTCTCGCTCCGGCCGTTCTCACGCTCTTTGCCATCGGCATCTATCCGACGGTCTTTGCCCTTGCGACATCGTTTCGCCGCTACAATATCACACGGCGCGCTGATCAGCTTGACGGGTTCCCTTTTACGGGCCTCGATAATTATCTGTCCGTCATCAAGGATGAAAGTTTCTGGAGTAGCTTTGCGCTGACTGGAAAATTCTACTTGATCGTTGTGCCGATCCAGATTGCCTTTGGCGTCATGATCGCCCTGATGCTGCACCGTCCGGGTCTCTCTCTGTTGCGAACCGTGACGCGTGTCTCGCTCGTCATTCCACTTGCTACAACCTACGCCGTTGTCGGATTGATCGGCCGTTTGATTTTCAATCGCGACTTTGGCGTTGCCAATCAATTCTTAAGTTGGGTCGGAATTTCATCATCGGACTGGCTGGGCAATCCCACCGGAGCCTTCATTGCGATTATCGTGATGGATATTTGGCAGTGGACGCCCTTCGTGACGCTCGTATTTCTGGCGGGCCTATCAATGGTCCCCGTCGAGATTGAAGAAGCCGCTCGGCTTGAGACAAAAAGTCATTGGGCGATGCTCCGATATGTCCAGCTGCCTTATATGATGCCAGGACTGACGGCCATTCTCATTCTGCGCTCGGCCGATGTCTTAAAGCTTTTTGATATGGTGTTTGTTATGACCCGCGGCGGCCCGGGGTCGGCGACAGACTTAATCTCAATCTATGTCCAGCGCGTTGGCTTTAAAGTGTTCGACTTAGGCGTCGCATCTGCGCAATCCATTTTGCTTTTGATTATCACGATCATCTTAAGCCGATTATATATCAAATTATTTTATCGCGAGGTTGCATAATGGTGGTATCGAGATTGCAATGGTCCGCCCATTTCATCGGGCTGCTGATTGTGCTTTGCGTAGCGCTTTTCCCTTTTCTTTGGATGGTCGCCTCGAGCTTTAAAGAGCAAACGGACCTATTGGCATCCCCGCCAGTCTGGTTCTTCATGCCGACGCTCGCAAATTATGAGGAGCTCTTTGCCGACCAGAAAATTATCACAGCAGTCTTAAATTCATTGATTGTTGCCTCGTCGACCACGGTCTTGTCGGTGGTCTTAGGCACTCCGGCGGCATTTGCCTTGGCGCGTTATGAATTTCGTGGGAAATCGGATCTCTGGTTCTGGTTTATTTCTAATCGCATGATCAGTCCGATCGTCTTGGCATTGCCCGTCTACATTATTGCCAAGCAAATCGGTTTGCTGAATTCTCATCTCGCACTCATTTTGATTTATCTGACGTTTAATTTGCCAATTGTCGTTTGGATTTGTACTGATCAATTTCGAGGGATACCGGCAGACATTGAGCAGGCTGCGCGGCTCGATGGCGCAAGTCAGTTCGATATATTTTTACGGATCTATTTGCCGCTCGGGATTTCAGGCGTCGCCGTCTCTGCGATTTTCGCTTTCATCTTCTCGTGGAATGAATTGCTCTATGGACTTGTGCTGATCACCAGCCAGGATTTGAAAACCGCTCCCGTCGTCGCGACCAATTTTATGTCAGGCTATGAGTTGCCGTGGGGAAAGATTATGGCCACAGGCACTATCATCGTTCTTCCAGTCATTATTTTCGCGCTTCTCGTGAGCCGTCACATGATCCGTGGCCTGACCATGGGCGCAACGAAATAATCATAGGCGAAGTATCATGATCCCATTCGGCATCAATCTTTCATTTGCAGTCAAGCGCTGGATCACTCCGGAATTATGGGCGCCGATCGTGCGGGATGATTTCGGATTAAATCTTATTCAGTTCAGCTATGATCTCGTCGATCCGATGTGGCCAACACCTCTCCTTGATCGACTTGCGTCCGATATACGGGCACGTACGTCTGAACATGGGATTGAAATTCATAGTGCATTTATTGGTCTCGCTCACTACACATTCAATCAGCTTTTGCATTCGGATCACGACGTCCGCACTTATGCCGAGACTTGGCTTGAACGGGCATATGCATTTGCCGCGTCAATTGGTACGCGGCGCGTAGGCGGGCCGCTCGGCGCCATCGCATCACAACGATCCGGAATTGAAAATTCTGCAATATCGCCCCAAGACTATGACGATCTTATTCGTCGCATGCATCGACTGGGTCGCATTGCAAAGCGAGAAGGGATCGAGACGCTCTTTGTTGAGCCGACGCCGATGCGACGCGAGTGGCCTTGGACAATTGAGCAAGCGACATCGATGATGCGCGATCTCGAGGAATGCGAGACGCCCTGGCTTTTTTGTGTCGATTGGGGCCACGCAACATTTGAACCGCTTTATGGCCGTTACGGTGCCGACATGCGCGAATGGTGTCGTTCACTCTCATCGAAGATTGGCGCGGTTCATATTCAACAAACAGATTTTCAGTATGATCGCCACTGGGACTTCAGCGTTGAGGGGCGCGTCAATCCAGATGAAGCCGTAGCCATCCATAAGGAAGCGGGTTTGGTATCGGTTCCGGTTTTTCTGGAGGTCTTTTATCCCTTTGAACGCGACGACGCGTCAATCTTACGCGATGTTCGCGCGTCGACGTCACTCCTTAAGAAGGCTTTTCAATCGTGATGGATGCCAAACACAATTTCGCGATTGAAGACGAAGTTTCGACTTTGTCTGAACAGCATATCATTGCGCGGGTCTGCTGGTACTATTTTATAGGTGCGCTCACCCAGCAGGAAATTGCTGATAAACTCGGATTGACCCGCTTTAAGGTCAATAAAATTGTTGGGCAGGCGCGGACCGACGGAACCGTACATATTGATATCCGGCTCCCGCTCACGCGGTGCGTCTCACTTGAAGAGCGCGTTAAGGCGCGATTTGATCTTGATAACGTCACAGTCGTTCCAACGGTAAAAGATTTTGACCAATTGCAGCAGATTATCGGCACGGCGGCCGGTGAAATGCTTGATCCCTTGCTGCTTGATGGGCAGGGGCTGAGTGTTGGCTGGGGTCGAACACTGAGTGCTGCCGCACGGCGGATTTCGCCCCGCAATTATTCAGAGAGCTGGGTCGTTTCTCTCATGGGTGGCCTGACGCGCGGCTCGGGCACAAATACATTCGAAGTTTCAACACGGTTTGCGACCGCTCTGGGCACGGATTGCTTCTATATCACCGCGCCCATTTATTGCCCGTCACCCGAAAGTCGCGACCTCCTTTTATCCCACTCGGGACTTGCCGATGTCATGCGTCGCGCACGCGATTGTTCTATCGCCCTCGTCACGAGCGGCGACTTAACAAATAGATCTTTGCTCACGGCCACACAAACAATTGCGGCGGTGCGCGACGAATTGATCGATGCTGGCGCGGTCGGTGATATTCTTGGCACATTTATTGATGAATATGGTCGGCCGATCCGGCATCCGATCAATAGCCGCGTCATGGCGCTCGCCCCCGAAGAGCTGAAAGCCTATCCGATTTCTATTTTGGCTTCCGGTGGATTGCCCAAATTGCGCGGCATCAGGGGAATTCTGAACGCGCGCTATGTTCGAAGTCTCGTCACAGACGAAAGCGTAGCAGAAGCTCTTCTACAATGAGCAAACCCAATTGAGCGAGGCAAGTTTTTGAGCATGGAGACTGTACTCGCCATTGACGCTGGAACTTTGAGTGTCCGCGCCGGTCTATTTGATCGCGAAGGGCAACTGATTTGTGTTGCCTCATCGCCTATCGAGCTCATTCGATCGAGAGACGGATGGGCCGAATATCGGTTTTCCAACATTTGGAATGCAACAACCAAGGCCGTGCGGGACGTCGTCTCGATCAACCCAACAGCAGCGGCGAGCCTTCGCGGGATCGCGATTGATGCAACCTCATCACTTTATCTCGAGATCGAGCCTGATGAAGCAGAAATCCAAGACCCCGACGTGATTTGCTGGATGGATCATCGTGCCGAATGTGTTGTCAGCGATATTCACGCAACTCATCACCGCTATCTCGACTTTGTCGGCGGATCGATGTCACCCGAACAATATTTGCCAAAGCTTCTGTGGCTGAAGCGATTTCAACCTGAAAAATATAAGCGTCTGAAGTCAATTCGGGATTTAAGCGATGCAATCGCCTATCGCATGACCGGAGTAGACCGTCATTCCATATGCGGATTTGCGTGTAAGCTTCCCTATCTCGCTGATGACGAGAAGCCTTGGCAAACTGACCTCCTCGCACAACTCGGTCTTGAGGATCTCTTAGCTATCGGTCGACTGAGTGACCCTCCGGGCCTTGTTGGCACGCCCTATGCGGGTGTCGATGCAAGGGCGGCGTCCGAACTTGGCATTCCCCCCGGCACGACCGTTTCTTATGGCTTAATTGATGCCGAAGCCGGTGCCTTGGGTGTGATGGGAAAAGATTTTTTCACAAATTCTGATCGTCGCTTGATGCTCATTGGCGGTACCTCGACGAACTACATGGCATTTTCAACTGAGAAGCGATTAATACCCGGAATTTGGGGACCCTTCAAAGATGCAATCTTTGCGGACTATTGGATGCATGAAGGTGGGCAAAGCTATTCTGGTGCAGCGCTTGATGCCATCTTCAATCAGCATCCGGCAAGTCCTGGTCCGCCCACAGCCGACCGCCACAGTCAAATTGCTCATGAAATTTTAAATCGAATTGCGACCGAGGGATCAGAATTTGCAAAGACAAGACACGTCGTCCCTGATTGGCTCGGCAATCGCTCTCCTCTGGGCGACGGACATGCTCGCGCACTTGTTACGGGCCTGGGGCTTGAGGATACTTATCAGTCATTCCTCGAACATTATTATGCCACCGCGCGCGGTCTCGTCTTGCAGAGCAGGCAAGTCTTATCGTACTTTAATCGACACGGATTTAAAATTACCGAGGCAAGTCTGTCGGGCGGCCAAATCAAAAACCCGCTTATGCTGAAACTTTATCGTGATGCATTAGGCGTCGAAATCCTGATCTCCGACGTAAAAGAGCCCGTGCTCCTCGGGACTGCGATGGTCGCAGCGACAGCAGCACATTTTTATCCTAATCTACCCGAAGCCGTCGCTCACATGTCACCAGACTTTATTCGCCAAGTGCCTGATCATCACATGCGCCGCGATCATGAAAAGGCCTTTGAAATTTACTTGCATCTGTTCGAGGCTCGAAACCACATCGAAGACAAAGCGAGAGCCTTATAAGGCTTTCGAAACCTGTCGGGAGAAAAATATGGAATTCCTCACACTCAACCAAGTCGTAAAAGAATTTGGATCGGCGCGGGTCATAAAAGGGGTGGATATCGATGCGCGGAAAGGCGAATTTATCGTCTTCGTTGGTCCATCTGGATGCGGAAAATCTACGCTCTTACGCATGATCGCGGGTCTTGAAGAGGTCACATCCGGGCAGATTATTTTAGATGGACGCGACGTAACAAAAATTGCTCCGGCAGATCGCGAAGTGTCGATGGTGTTTCAATCATATGCTTTATATCCGCACATGAGCGCCTTCGATAATATGGCCTTCGGCCTTAAAATGGCAAAACTTCACCAAAGTGAAATCACGGAACGCGTCAATGACGCGGCGCGTATTTTGCAAATTGAATCGCTCCTCGACCGAAAACCAGGTCAGCTTTCAGGCGGGCAGCGGCAACGCGTCGCTATCGGTCGCGCGATTGTACGCAAACCCAAATTATTTCTTTTCGACGAGCCGCTTTCGAACCTCGATGCGGAACTGAGAAGTTTGATGCGGATCGAAATTGCGAAATTGCACCGCGAACTCGATGTCACGATGGTCTATGTGACGCATGATCAAGTTGAGGCCATGACTTTAGCGGATCGTATTGTGGTCTTAAGGCAGGGTGTAATTGAACAATTTGGCTCGCCAACTGACTTGTATGACAATCCAAAGAGTAAATTCGTTGCAGGATTTATTGGGTCACCAAAAATGAATTTCTTGCCAGTAAAAATACTGAATATTGATTATGATTTTGTAACGGTCGGTTCATCAGATCTAAGTGGCGGGACCGCTCGGTTTTCAAACCGCAATATGAAGCGCGGAGCCGTTGGCGATCAAATTGAAATTGGCTTCCGCCCAGAAAACATCAACATCGGCAGCTTAAATTCATTCATGACCTTAACATTTGATGCCGCGGAAAATCTTGGCGGTCATACTCATGTCTTTATGCGCTCTAAACAGGGAGAACTGATTTCCGCTATCGAGTCGGGGCGTCCGATTTTCCAGCTTAATCAGTCAATAGAAATAGGGTTACATGAGGATCGTATCTATTTGTTTGATAAAAATGGTGAATCACTCAGTGTATGACGTCGCATTCAATTTAAACTGGATTTGAGGAACTGCGAATGAAAGCCCTCGTCTTAGAAAAACAACATGAACTCTCATTAAGGGATTTTCCAATTGAAAAAGACGAAGTTTTAGGTGCGCATGACGTCAGGATTAAGCTTCACACAGTTGGTATTTGCGGCTCGGACGTTCATTACTATTCGCATGGCAAAATCGGACCCTTTGTGGTCAACGCGCCGATGATTTTGGGCCACGAAGCATCGGGCACCGTCATTGAAATCGGATCAAGCGTGTCCTCACTGAAAGTTGGCGATCGCGTCTGCATGGAGCCGGGCATACCAGATCCCAATAGTCGTGCCACACGACTTGGCATGTATAATATTGATCCGGCTGTTCGCTTTTGGGCGACGCCCCCCGTGCACGGAATATTGCGACCTACCTGCATCCATCCAGAGGCGTTCACATTCAAGCTTCCAGACAATGTCTCCTTTGCGGAAGGCGCAATGGTTGAACCTCTGGCTGTTGGCATTCATGCCGCAACAAAGGCACGCATCAAGCCTGGTGATATAGCTCTGATCATAGGAGCCGGACCGATCGGTCTTTTAACAGCCCTTGCGGCTTTGTCAGCTGGATGCGCGCGTGTTTATATCAGCGATCTCGATGAATCAAAACTTGCGATCGCGACTTTACTTGGCGCGATTACACCCATCAATATAACAAAAAATGATCCAGCATCGCTTATCCTCAAAGAAACGGACGGCTGGGGCGTTGACATCGTATTTGAGGCAAGTGGAAATCCTAAAGCGGCAGCCACTGTATTTCAAGCACTGTGCCCTGGTGGTGTCGTTGTTATGATAGGCGGCCAATCAGATCCGATTGCTTATGACGCCGGCGCCGCAATGGTCCGCGAAGCTCGGATCGAAAATATCTTCCGATATGCTCATGTGTTTCCACGTTGCGTTCAGATGCTTGCATCTGGAGCGATTAATGTGAAGCCTTTAATCACAAGGAGCTTTGAATTTTCTGAAAGTGTCAAAGCGTTTGAAGTTGCAGCTTCAGCGCCTAAAGGAGATGTTAAAATGCAAATTATTTTGGAAATTTAAATAATGAAGTAAAATACTCTTAAATGAGTCAAATTGTTGATTCTAAACATCTAATCTGATCTCTCAAATATGCCCCTTTTGTACGGGATAAATATAATATGAGCAATTATCTCGGACTTGATATCGGCACCTCTTCTATCAAAGCGCTGCTTGTTGACGCGCATCAGCATGTGATCGCGGAAGCCTCGGAGCCCGTGCCGATCTCGCGGCCAAAACCGCTTTGGTCCGAGCAAAATCCGGAAGACTGGTGGCAGGCGGCCCTCAAAGCGATTGCGCAAATTCGTGCGACGCATCAATCCGAATTTTCAGCATTGCAAGCCATTGGCCTCTCCGGCCAGATGCATGGCGCCGTGCTGCTCGACGGCAAGGGCCACGTGTTGCGTCCTGCCATTTTATGGAATGACGGACGCTCGGGTGACGAAGGCCGCGAGCTTGCAGCGCGCGTGCCGGATTTTTTAAAGCGCGCGTCGAATTTGCCGATGGCCGGATTCACCGCAACCAAACTGGCTTGGGTGAAAAAATACGAGCCAGAAATTTTTTCTAAAATCGACAAAATCCTTCTGCCGAAAGACTATATCCGCTTTCGCCTCTCAGGCGTCATGGCGATGGATATGTCGGATGCGGGCGGCACGCTTTGGCATAATATCGCCAAGCGCGATTGGGATGATGTGTTGCTCGAGGCAACAGGCTTAACCCGCGCGCACATGCCGAAGCTCGTTGAAGGGTCTGATGTGTCGGCACAACTATCTCAAGATTTGCAAACGCAATGGGGCGTTTCGCAGACTGTCGTAATCGCAGGTGGCGCGGGCGATAATGCCGCCTCTGCCATTGGCGTCGGCGCGATCAATCCCGGCCAAGGCGTTCTCTCTGTCGGCACGTCGGGTGTGCTGTTTGCGGTCACCGATAAGCTTGTCGCCAAGCCCGAGCGCGGTCTGCACGCGATGTGTCATGCGCTGCCCAATCGTTGGCATGGCATGGCCGTGACACTCACCGCAGCGTCTGCGCTTTCATGGCTCGCCGAGATGATGGGTCGCGATCATGCGATTGGCGATCTCGTCACGGACGTTGAGCAATTCGCTGCAGATGACAATAACCGTGTGAACGCACCCATTTTTATTCCTTATCTCACAGGCGAGCGCACGCCGCATAATGATCCGGAAGCAAACGCGATGTTTATCGGGCTTCGTGCGGGCCATACGCAAGCAGCCCTGGCTTATGCGGCGATGGAAGGTGTGGCCTTCTGCTTTGCCGACGATCTTGATGTGATGAATGATGCGGGCGCAACGCTTGACGAATGTATTCTCGTCGGCGGTGGCACACGCAGCGCCTTTTGGGGACAGATGTTTGCCGATTGCCTCGGCGTACCACTCGATTTGCCCGATGGTGCCGAGCTTGGCGCAGCCTTAGGCGCCGCACGGCTCGGCATGTTGGCCGCCAAAGCAGGTGACGAGCAGATGATCTGCACACTGCCGAAAATCGCCAAACGCTTTACACCGCGCGCGCCGATCAAAACCCTGCTCGCGCCGAGACTTGAAAGATTCCGCGCGCTCTATCAGGCCGAGCGGAATTTGCGCAGCTTTCAATGAACGACAATATCCCTTCTTCACCCGTGCACTACCGGAATAGTCGGCATTAGATGATAATATTCGCAGAAAGAGCTTATACATTTATCCAAAACTTAAGTCTTCAAATTACTTGCGATCGTTAGTAGCGGGGGCACGCGGCGACCTTTACCGAACGCAGATCCGCTCTAATTTGAAATGCCGTCCAAAAACTAACATCAAATCCGGACCACTTTGCTAAGGGCACCTCATTACGCTAGAGGCCGTGCATGTGGGATCGGAAAACAAAACAATCGATCAAAAGCGGCTAGTTTTAAGGCATCAATTTTTTATCGTGCGGATTATTCCATGTTCTCCACGATCAACGGAGGTACAACAATCAATTGGCGCGATCATTTGAGTCTTAATAAGATGCAGGGCGTCAAACTCTTTCTCTTAAAATTTGAGAACTTAATGCGAACCGGATTTGGCTCAGGATAAGCGATAAAGCTCCGCAAAATGCGTTTGAGCGTGTCAGGAACTGTCATCGCGGCCTAAAAATGGGCAAAATCCCATTAAAAGCGTATTCAAACTGCAAATTGTGGGATAAGTTTTTAAACACATGCTAGCAGTCTTCTGTGATCTGAATGATCACAAGCGGTTAGCAGAGAATCTAATAGATTGCGTATTCTGTGGGATTTAAATCTATCGTTACGCAAACTGTAAAAACTATTGTTTAATAGCTTCAATTTTTTATGCGAGAAAACGAAAAAGGCATTGTCCGAGGTCAAGTCCGAAAATTGCTGTAAATTCGCTTCAGCCCGATTGATGACGGCATGATTATAAAGCCATTGTTACGACGTTGCTGACAACGTCACTCTCGCTTCGCTTCACAAGCCACTCCT
>Ga0164296_1004121_pt1 | contig 13347 bp, 10 predicted proteins | sample GEODES057metaG_FD_113533 | JGI IMG/M metagenome (GOLD analysis project Ga0164296, IMG submission 113533) | Dystrophic lake water microbial communities from Trout Bog Lake, Wisconsin, USA - GEODES057 metaG | ecosystem: Environmental > Aquatic > Freshwater > Lake | place: USA: Trout Bog Lake...
GATGCTGCCAATATGACGGCGTCAGCAGCGAGCGACCATGATGGATGGGCGTCCGAAGTAGAACCGCCTGTGGTCAGGGCAAGCGGCGGCGCCGGCGCTGTGGGGGTGGAAGCGGATCGTGTGTTGAGCGTAGGCTTACAGCAGCGGAGCAGGGCGGGTAATGTGAGCAGATCAACGCCGGCAGGGTTCGTGACTGAGGAAGACGGAATGTTGTAATGCGCGATGATTTATAGCAATTCGACGTGCACGCGTTGCTTTGGCTGTCTCCGTGGAAGGAACAGGCACAAACACAAAGGGTCCAGAGTAGGTCACAGCCTCGTCCTCGCCGCCGCCCCTCTCGCTCCCATCGGCGACGGCCTCGCCGCGCTGCTGAACACTTTCCCTGTCACGATACACACATCGCAGGTTAGCACTCTGCAAGACATTGTCCGAAACATAACCAACGACGCACCTCGCGCAAAGAGCCGTCGATGTGCCTCTCTTACGTGTGACGGCCGCAGCGGCCCCTCCTCCTCTCTCTCCGCCTGCACGCGTAGTCCCTCCTCCACGAGGTCGCCCACAAATGTCTTGGCCAGACCCGCGATGACGATGAGAGCAGCCTCCTTGGGGCCGTTTCCTGTGACAACGCCCACTACTTTGCGCACTGTCTTCCGGTTCAGCGTGCTCCGCCGGAAGCACTCGTACCGTTCCAGCTGCTCAGGCGTGAACGAGGCCAGCAGATGGCGCATGCGCTGCGCCTCGGCTCGGCGCAGAGACTGCTCTCGGGCCTCATAAGCTGCTGGGTCGAAGTCGTCATCGCTCTCGCTCTCCTCGCGGCCACCAGCACCCGGCGGAGGTGGGGCTTCAAGCTCGTCCAGCTCTGGAGCGGTGATCAGCGGTGGCGGCGGCGGTGCTCTGTTGACGCCTGGACCGGGCTGCAGGACTCTGCCTTGAAGAATAGGCGCCGCCGCGCCACCACCAGGTCCAGTTCTGAGTGGCACGCTAGGCAGCGGCGGACGCGGGAGCCGCGTATTCGCAGCCTGAGGCTCACCGTGGAGCACAGGCACACCGGCATCAACCTCTAGGTTGTCCTCTTTCTTTGCCCGGCCACGGCCACGGCCACGGCCACGGCCACGCCCTGTGGAGGCTGCCGCGCCAGCACGACCACGGCCCCGACCAGCTTCACCTGCCTTGCCCCGCCCACCATCAGTGGTGCGTCGCGCTTTTGGTGCAGGCTCCTCATCGCCCTCTTCGTCCTCTTCGTCGTCCTCCTCCTCCTCCTCCTCCTCTTCCTCGTCCTCCTCTTCCTCCTCTGGCTCGCTGAGTTCCTCCTCTGACGGCGACTCGCTCGAGTGGAAGGAGTCGTCAGAGGAGTCGCGTTTCTTCTTCTTCGCGTTTCTCACTGGACGCGGCGGCATCTTCGTGCAGCAGCTCTGACCGCGGGCCGCGATGCTATGCTTTGAATTGGCTTGGCGACGGCGCCGTACAACGCATGACGTGGCGCGCAGAGTGACAAGGGGCCCCCTCGCACTGACTACCAGGCATGACGCCCGAGGAGCTTGTTGCGAGTAACATTGCGCCCATCAAGCAACAGTACCTTGTGCATCGTCAGGCGCTGAGCACACCTGCGGCTGAGGCTGCAAAAGACGTTGCTGATGCTGCACTTGCCGCCCCTGCTGCTGGCGGCGGGGAGTCACACAAGGTGAGCAAGCGGCAGCAAGCCAAGGACCGCCGCGCGTCGCGTGCAGAACAGCTGTGCTTCGGCTTTATGGCTGGAACATGCAGGTTCGGCACCGACTGCCGCTTCAGCCACGACCTGGGCGCTTATTTAGCTTCCAAACCGCCTGACCTGCCGGGCACGTGTCCTTTCATCTCCACTGGCGCTTGTCCGTATGGGCTCAGCTGCCGGTACGCGCTCACACACGTGCCATGCCCGCCGGCTCTGGCAACGCATGTCGCTGAGAACGGCGGCGGAGCGGAGACTAGTGCGGCAGATGGTGACACTAGTACGCTACCACCTGTCGAGTCAGTACAAGCGGAGCATAATTTCATTCCTGACGAAGTGCAGTCGACACTGCGGAAAAACATGCGGCCCTTCCCCCAGGCGGATGCGCGTCTCACCACTCTGGGCTGCAAGATATCGTTCCGGCCCGTCAAAACTGCAGACGATGGCGGCAATGACGAGACAGATCCGGCAGCGAAGCGGCCCCGTGTGGATGACAGAGATGATAACAAGACGGATGTTGCGACTGCCCGGCTGCGTCGAGAGGAGATCAAGCTGGTTGATTTCCGGGGGAAGACGTATCTGGCGCCACTCACAACAGTTGGGAACCTCCCGTTTCGGCGCCTGTGCAAAGCTTTGGGGGCAGACATCACGGTTTCGGAGATGGCGATGGCGACCAACTTGTTGCAGGGCCAGGCCAGCGAATGGGCACTTGTGCGGCGTCACCCTTGTGAAGACTGCTTCGGCATCCAGCTGTGTGGCGGCTACCCAGATGCGGTGGCGCGTGTTGCAGAGCTGCTCAGCGACCTGAATCTTTCCTGCGACTTTGTCGATCTCAATTGCGGGTGCCCCATCGATCTGGTGTGCGACAAAGGCGCAGGTAGCGCATTATTGACGAAACCGCAGCGCATGGAGGCCATTTGTCGGGCAACAGCGCCGCTGCTTCATGTGCCACTGACCCTGAAAACGCGCACCGGTTTCGCCGATGATGAAGACAAGCGCTGCGCTCACGAGATTGCTGCTTCGATGTCTGACTGGGGCATCACTGCGCTGACTCTGCACGGCCGCACTCGGGGTCAGCGGTACACGCGCACTGCCGATTGGAACTACATTCGCCGGGTGGCGGACACGTTGCCGCACGCTGCATCAAACGGCAGCGGCAGAGACTCGAAAGCTGCGCGGCGAATTCAGTTTGTCGGCAACGGCGATGTAGCGAGCTGGACAGACTTCGAAGCGCACCTGAACAGTCATGGTGTCGACACCTGCATGATTGCTCGCGGCGCGTTGATCAAGCCCTGGGTGTTCACTGAGATCAAGGAGCGCCGGCACTGGGACATCTCGGCATCGGAGCGCTTCGACCTGCTGAAGCGCTTCTGCTCCCACGGCCTCGAGCACTGGGGCTCTGACACCCGGGGCATTGAAAGCACGCGTCGGTTCTTGCTTGAGTGGATGTCGTTCACGCACCGGTATATTCCTGTCGGCTTGCTGGAAGTGCTGCCCCAGCAACTCACCTGGCGACCTCCGGGTCCGTTCTGTGGCCGAAATGATCTCGAGACGCTCTTGGCATCGCCGCTGCCACAGGACTGGGTAAAGCTCAGCTCCATGATGCTCGGACCGCCGCCAGCTGGGTTCCGCTTCGTGCCCAAACACAGGAGCAACGCGTGGGCGAGCAGTGAGAGCGGCGCTGCTCAGCATGACGCGGAGGGAACGAACGGGTGAGATTGCATTACACGGCAGAATTCAGCGCGCCACTGGGGTTGCCCTCTGTGCGGTGCGGAGGCTGATGTCATGCGGCGCGTCGCTGATTGCGCCTTGGGCGTTCATGAACACAAGATGCCTTTCCCCTCGATAGTATCTGGCCACCTCATGCGGGTCATGCGTGACCGCTAACACACCCACGCCTCTGTTGGTCATCTTCTCCACGGATGCCCAGAAACGGCGGGTGCGGTCGTCATCCAGCGCGCTGGTGGGCTCATCCAAGAGGAGGAATTTGGCGCAGTGCACACCACCATGGATGCAACGCGCGTATGCGCGGGCGTGAGCCACTCGCTGTTGCTGTCCGCCAGACAGATGGCCACACAGCGCTTTTGGATCAACCTCATCGAGGTTCGCAAGCTCCATGGCCTCCTTCACGATGTCTGGACTCACACCTCCTGGAACACACCTGGCGATGATCGCCTCCACCGTGCCCGGCGGCAAGTTGTTGGTGGCACTCTGAGGGCAGTACGCCACGATGATGCGGTATTCAGCGTCCGTGGTGTTCACTGGTTTGCCATTCAGCGTGAACACAGCGGCATCCTCCGGGCCGTCTGCTTTCATGCGGTGAGACTGCGGCTGCACGCCCGCGAACTGATCGAGCAGCATGCTCTTCCCGGAACCAGACGGGCCGCTCAGCGTGGTGACAGTGCCGGATTGGCAGACGACTAGATCGCCGAAGCGCAGCACATTGTTGTTCTGCGTAGCACTTGCGACAGCATCAGCCACGGATGACTTTGCTTGCTGCATGATCGGCACCACTTGGTCAGTGACATCCTTGGTGCACTTGGTCGCCGCAGTGACCATGCGACGGTGTGCTGCTGCTGCGGACATCCAGTAGTTGATGGCATTGAAGGTGCCAGCCATGCTGGATGTGAGCTCAAAGGCACATGACAGTGCAGCTTGCAGCACAAAGAACGTGATACTTCCAGTGCTGTACAGCTGGATGCCTCGAAGTAAGATGATGATCCAGGCAGTCGTGACCAGGCAGGCGGCCACCAACTGCGTGTCTGCGACTCGGTGATTCACGCGCTCCTGCTCCACACGAGCTGCTTCGGCCAGACACTTCGCTTTCACATGCGCCTGCTCCTCTGTGCAGGATGACCGCGTGTGCCTGGAGGACTGCAGCTCATCAGACATGAAGTTGTCGCGCTTTTCGGCGCTGAGGCTGGCTTGTTTCTCAGCTGATGCGGTACCGGGCTGCCGTATCACAATGAACGTGATCGCCGCCCCGAAGAGCGGCACCACGAGCGGTGCAAGTTGCGGCGTAGCGACAAACATCAGGGGTATGGCGCCGATGAACTTGAGGACAGCGCGTGGGCCTGCGTCTGGCGTTGCGCAGCTCGCCTTGAGCAGCGCCTGCTGAAACATGTACTCTTTCGCCACCTCGCTCGCCGTGTGAGCAGTTGGGGCGCTCACTACGGAGTGCCTGTACAGGATCACGCGATTGGCCGTGTCAAGTATCTCTTTCAGCAGCTCCCCGCCGATGGTGAGCCACACCTGCTGGTAAATGCGGTGCGCGGTCCACTGAACAGCAGCAGCACTGCCAAAGATAGCCAGGAACACCCGCGCGCCTGCACTGTTTGCATTCAGCAGCGTGTCCATCAGGCCGGCCACCAACACGGGGTTGGCCAGGTTGCATGCTGTGGCGAGCACGAGAGCGAGTACGCCTTTCACAAGCTGCCACTTGCGAGACCTGCACACTTGGCGCCACAGCGCCCACGCGTGCAGCGGATCGTCTCCATCGCTGGGCAGTGCATCCCACGAATTGCCACTGGGTGAGGATGCACTGAGCGGATGAGGAGGGCTCGTCTCCTGAGAGACGCTGTCTGCTGAGTGGAAGGTGGACAGTTGCAACGCCACTACTCCCGCCTGCCCGCCACCAGCCATGACGCTCGTGCGCAGCAGCGGGTTCTGATGCATCGTCACGTGAGAAGAAGCTGGTGTGCGAAGCGGTCTGAGCTGCACGGCGCGCGCTGCTGGAACCTCAGCCTGCGGTGCCGCAGAGGGAGCAGGACACAGACGGCCGCCGCCCTGCTGCTGCATGCTGCGCGCCACGACAGCGGGGCGCAGGTGCCGCGCGCCGATGGACATTGATTGCCACGATGACGCGCCTGTGTGTGCTCCGGCGACGGCGAGCGCAGAGAGAGGGTGGCGGAGGAGGGGCCTCTGAGAGGAAGCACTCACTCACTCGCCCTTCGCGAATTGAATGAACAACGACGAGAGTCCTAGACAAAGCGTAGTGTGTGCCACAGTATATGAGACGGCCACAGACACGAGCGAGGTGCGCTGTCTTTGTAAAAGGAGGAGAGCTTCGTGTTTGCGCGCACGCGCTGATACGCAATTTTCCGTCGCTGTGGGTACATTTCTCACGCGTCGCTGTCGCTATGCTGCCTCCAAACAAGCAGCCTTGGAAGGGCCCGGTGGTGCGGTGTGGTGCCGCGGAGGAGATTGGCTCAAGAGCGTGTCTGGAGGACGCCAACTTGACTGTGGACGACCTTGCACCTGGGCAAGGCCTTGACACGCCGTGTGCTTTCTACGCGGTGCGTGAACGTTGATTGCGAGCCGAAACGTCGGCTGCCGTGGGCATTGTCAGAGTGTGGGCAATCCAATTGTGCAACACATCCCGGAACGCCGCGGGAAAGCAGAACCTGACGGCACTTGTGTCAAGGTGTTTGACGGTCATGGCGGCCGAGACGCGGCTGTGTATTGTAGAGACCACCTCGTGACGGCGGTGACGAGCCAAGACGGATGGCAGTCCGACGTGCCGGCCGCGCTGGTACGCTTGCCCTACAACCACGCGCGCACGCGCCTCCACACACGCCTGCATCTACAGACAGCGCACGAGGCGGCCGATGCACGTGCCCGCGTCCTGCTCGTTGCACGTCCTTGTCAGCGTCGCACCCACTCACCCACCTCTTACGCGTGCTCCCTGCCTACCTATATCTACACGCACACAGCGCACCGGCTTCTTGCACACAGACGAGCTGCTACGCACCGGCGGTGCACCTGGCAGCTGTGGAACGACAGCACTGGCAGCACTCGTTCTAGGCCGCACCCTGTTCGTGGCCAACACTGGCGATAGCCGCGCGGTGCTGTGCCGTCGCGGACGCAGCATCGAGCTGTCCACAGACCATAAGCCGCCAGCTGAGGCGGAGCGCATTGCATCCGCTGGCGGTTTTGTAGACTCTGAGGGCTACCTCAACGGATGTGTCTCCGTCAGTCGCGCGCTGGGCGACTGGCAACTGTGTTGCGCCAATAAGCTGCCGCTGAAGACACATCCCGAGAATGGCCACCCAGCGGGGCCACTAACTGCCGAGCCGGATGTGCGAGTTCACGCCCTGACAGAAGAGGACGAGTTCGTCATTCTTGCTTGTGACGGCCTCTGGGATGTTCTATCCAGCCAAGGCGCAGTGGAGCTTGCACGCCAGGTGCTGCGGCAGCATAACGACCCAGCGCGGTTAGCGGCGGAGCTAGCGAAGGAGGCTTTGAGGAGACACAGCGGTGACAACGTGACTTGCGTCGTGGTCTGCTTCTCGCCGCAACCGCCGCCGTGCAGGCCGCCGCCGCTGGCGGGTCGGCCGGGGAGTCGCATATTCCAACGCAGTATTAGCCAAGAGACGCTGGCGGACCTCCAGAGGCATCTGAATGGAGGTGTTGGAGAGGGTGGATGCACATAGAGCTTGGCTTCGCTTTATATCATGATAGACGCGTCTGTGCGTGCATTGCACAGTGTACATGTGTGTCCCATACAGTCTCGCGTTTTTGCAGTGCTGTGCGCGTGATACATCTTCCCCCCAAAGTCAAAAACAGTTGCTTGTCCCCAATCCAACTCGAGCAGCCACCCATTTTTGTGTGGCCGCGACATCAACAGCGGTGCCTCCCCTCCCCTCAAAGAGCACACATCACAGCCGCAGGGCGCGGCTAAGATGGCTCGGTCAACTCTCGTCTCAACGCCAGCCCAGGGGGCCGCCCGTGGCACGTCGCCCCTGGCGTTCCGCCAACCATACTGACGGACAAGACGTCCCAAACGCCTCGACGCGTGTACCGTCTCGAGTGACAAGCTGATTGCCGCGAGGCGCAGTGTCGCCCGCAGCAGACATGGGCTGATCGCCAGAGGCCATGCGCGTGCGTCGATTGGGGGGATGGGCGTCCAGTAGCGCATACAGCTGGCACTCAAAGATGCGCAGGAAGGCACGCCACTGAGACTGCGGCACTTCTGAGAAGGACGCCCAGGGTGTGGCGCGATGCGAAGAGATGCCACAAGCACTGCCAGCAGCAGCGCCTATGTCGGCGTCGACGGCAGCCGTGCCTTGGCCATGCGCCTGCGGTGTCGCGAGCTTGCCAAAGGTGGTGTGCATTATGCCAACACTGCTGCTGACTGCCACAGCTTGCCCGACGTCGCGACCAAGGCTGGCATGACTCGCGTGTGCGCCGCCGCCAAAGGCTGGTCGTCCAGAAGTAGGGCCAGTGGTTGGCCTGTGTGGGGCGCTGCCCACACCACCCCGTGCATGTTGGTGCCGTGAGGATGACTGCCCAGCCCCGCCGTGATGCCGCGTATGCTGCTTCGCAGCAGCCGATGTATTATTCGCAGCTGGCGACGGCGAGTCTGGTGCGCCGATGCCGAACGAGGAAGAGGTGGAAGACCAGCCGCCGTCCTCCGCACCACTCGGCGACTCGGGTGCGACCAGCGGCACGCTGAGCGGCATGCTGTGCGTGCGTCGCATAGGCACCGGTACTGGCATGGCTGATGACGCTGATGATGGCGCCAGCGCTGCGTGTGACGGCAGGCCTTTGGTGGGTGTGCCTGCAGGGGATGCACAGCTCCCGCCGCTGGGACTGCTGCCCATGCTGCCTGTCGTGGTCTCATCACCATCAACTGGCGTGCCTGCATTGCTCTCCCAAGGATCTGTATCTTCAATGACATCTTGCTGCTGCTGTTGCTGGGCTGCAAGCAGCGATTTCAGAGACGAGCCACCCGCTGCAGCAAGCGCACGTGCGATGCCGCCAGCTGGCGTAGCGCTCTGCATCGGCGTGCTTGCCGCGGCGGCGTCTTCATCGCCTTCTGACAGCTCCCCAAGAGGGTAGTCCTCTCCCCACCCGTTGTCACCCTCGCGTCGACAAGCCACACGCAGCGGCGTCACTGCATTCGATACTGCTACCGGGACTGTGCTGCTCGTCGAGAGCGACTCCGCCAATGCAGCGAGAGTGGACTCCACAAGGCGCTCCACCGGGCTGGGCTCCTCTCCGATACGGACCACCGGACGCGACAGCAGGCCTCCGATGTCAGCTAAACATAAGCCAGCAGCAGCAGCGGCTTGTAGCGTGCGCGTTGTCAACTGAATGAGACGCCCGCAGCCAGGGCGCAGGCATGGCAGCTCGCGTGCAAGTAGTTGCGCGTCCGCGTCGCCGTCGAGGCGGTCGATGTATGCGAGTGTGTCTTTGCTGAATGGCATGCTTGCCTGTGGCCAATGGAGCCACTCGAAGTAGACGGACTCGAGCGCGTCAGGTAGGCAGTAGCCATGATCGATGGGCACCAGCTCTACACCATCGCCTTCCAATGCGGCCGCAATGCCACCAGCAGGCGTGGCAGGTGTTCCAGGCATGGTCACATCCGGGCGGCACACGAGGATGTTGCCCGTGTGCCGGTCTGTATTGTATAGCCGTACGTCCAAAATGCCCAGCCGGTGCACTTCCACTGCCGGGAAACGGCTCGTCCCATGCTCGCTGGCATCGTAATCGTGACGCACATACACCTGCAAGCTGCCCAGCTTGGGAACGGCAGCCCGACGAGGACCGGCACCACTGGGCGTGCGCACTGTCATTGATGCGACGACTGGAGCTGCTGCTGCTGCCGCTGCGGCTGTTGATCCTCCAGTATTGACGTGGAATGCGGCGAGGTCGTGGTGGATGCGCACCAGGGCAGTGCGGGGCACGCGACTGAACCGCTCGTGGTCGAGCAGGAAGGCCGCGACTTCGCGGAAAGCGGCCTCACCGACACGCACCGCGCGCGACACGCCCGGCGCGCCCAGTGCTTTACCGACGAAGCCTTTGGGGTTGTTTGGAGCGAACGGTTCCTCGTCCAGCGGCTTGAACATGGCCAGGCGTTGCCCGTCCCCGCCTCTCAGCAAGTACGTTCCACCGAGGCCTTCCGTCTCCAGCTTCGGCGCGTGTCCTGCAGCGAGGCCAGCTTCACAGGCCTGTGCGCGTGTGTGGAGGGGGGTGTGTGTGAGAAGTGCGAAGGCACGTGACTAAGCACAGACTTCCGGAAGGTGGGACGCTGACACGCACCTCCAGCAGACGCTTCGTGTTCCGTGACCTCGCTGACGCGGAGCCCACCACGACGAAGGCGGAGTCCGCGCGGTGCGGATTCCCGAAGCGCGCGGCGCTAGACGGGCCGTCCTCCTGGGCTCCTCCTTGACAGCTGTGTCCCACCTCTGCGTCCAGCAGCGGGCTGCTCAGCTGAGGACTGCTGCTCGTCCGCGGCACACGAGATGCAGTCGCGAGGAGAACGTCTCCGTCAGCGACAAGGTCACAGCAGGCCTCCTGCCTGGGAAGCGCAGCTTCCTCTCCACTGCCGTTCGAGAACGAGGACAACCGCAGAGCTGTGACCGCGCCAGTGACTCGCTGCACGTGACGCTCGACGTGCTTGACAAGCATGCTGGGCTCCACCTGCGTGAGAACGGACGGAGGTGTTGAGGTCAAGGCACGTGCACGTCTGTGGGCAGACGCGCGACACGGCAGACGCGGCGCGACACGCCGTTCGGACTTGCGTACGTACCGTTATTGTGACGACTCCGTCGTTCGGTGTCTGCACGTGCAGCAGACGGCGAGCAGGCGGCAGCAGTGCACTTGGGGCGGGGAGTGCGACCTCAGTGCCCGCCGCCATCATCGCCCCTTTCCACCGCCTCTTCCTCGTGCACTAGTCGCCCCACCCGGCGCGCGCGCCACGCGCGGGAGGACCAGGAGTGTGGATGGCGATGCGCTGCAGGAAGAAGGACGAGAAAGAGAGCTGCTCTGAACGGTCACGGGGTCGCCGCAGCACGCGGTTGACACCGCGACGCGCGTCGCGGCGCCACCAGCGGCGGCGACCACACGTGAACCGGTTCACCGAGGGGAGGAGACAGTGCAAAGGCCAGCCACGTAAGCAAATTGGCACTGCCGTGTTGAACACGATTGACCTTCAACGAATTGTTGACTGATCATATCAATCGAATAGGAAGAGCAAGTCCTCAACTGTCAAGCGACTGCGATGCGCGTCTGCAGCCGCATCAGCAGCCGATGTCCCGCCTTCTTCGCCAGTGGCGCCTGCTCCGTGCGCGCCCCCCGCGTGCGCCTCACCAAACGCAGCGGCTGCTAGCGCACGCTTGTGCTCCTGCAGAGCCAGGATGCGTGCTTCAACAGTGTCCGCAACTGTGAGGCGGCACACGTGCACTGGGCGGCGTTGCCCGATGCGGTGACTTCTATCAATCGCTTGCTCCTCCACGGTGGGGTTCCACCACACGTCCAGCAGCAGCACGTGGTTTGCACACACCAGGTTGACGCCCAGGCCAGCTGCTTTTAGGCTCATGAGCATGACGGACACTCCTGGGCAGGTCTCGAATTCGAGCAGCGCCTTTTCGCGCGCCGCAAGACTCATGGTACCATCCAGGCGCCTAAAATCGAAGCCTTCTGCACGTAGCGCCGGCTCCAGCAAATCCAGCGTCCCCGTCCACTGACTGAACACAATCACCTTCTCAGGTGGCTCCGCCACCGCGCTCGCCACACTGCCGCCTACCAACGCAGCCGTGCCGATAGCGCGTGACGAAGTGAATGAGACGGGAGGGAGTGGCGGCAGCGCAGCAGCAAGGGCGGCATCACTGCTCCTGATGCCGTCTCGGAGCGTCTGGTTCCGCTCTCGAACCCGCTCCTTCTTATTCAGCGCACTGCCTGTCCCACCGCCACCGCTAGCAGCAGCAAGTTGTGCGCCAGAAGCTGCACGGCGAAGCGCTTCTGATGGGCGAACACCACCCGAGCGGGTGCGCAGGTCATTCAGGTAGTCGATCACAGCGCGCAGTTTGCAGGACATGATTGCGCCTCCCTCGCCACCAGCAGCAGGTAGTGATGCCGGATGATGCATCGTCTGAGCTGCTGCTGTCTTGCTGCCGCTTGCCATGCGAAGAGCAGCAGGGGAGTAGGCATCTGCTTGGGCGTGCATCGCTCCGCACGCAGGACACGCTTCCCGCTCATCATCAGACAGCGCTGCTGCGCCAGCACCGGTAGCCTGCACTGTGGACGATATCGCCACATGTGTCGCCCAGCATTGGCGGCAGAAGAGGGCACCACAAGATGATACAACCGCGTCTTCAGGGCAGTCTGCGCACAGCGGGCACTCGCCAAGGCCTTCCGCTGCAGTGAGAAGCACGCTACGCGCTTGCTCTGACAGCTTGCGTGCAGAGGCCACCTCGCTCGCGGGTGGAGGCGCTTGCTGCTGGTCTGATGCGGAGGTGACTGCATGTGCTGCATCACCCGCTCCGCCTCGAACGAGCGCCACATGGTTACACGCCTGGCGGAGACGGAGAAGCATGTAGAGGATGTTCACGTAGTTGGTGCTCACGGTTCCCGCTGCTCTGTATTCTGCAAACCGCACTGCATACTGCTCACGCAGCGTCGTGTACGCCTCCCGCTCCACATCGCTGAACTGCACGCATCGCAGGGCCACATGACGCGGGGGCAACTTCACGATGGGCTCCCCAGCGATCAGCGTGGCCTTCGTGCGTCGCAACATGACTGCAGCAAGCACCCCGTGGAGGTGCGCAAACCCAGCAGTCGGGTTCAACCGGATGGGCTCCTTCACTGCCACTCTGAAGCCAGCTGGCTCATCGTACGGGCCGTGGCGGAGGAAGCGGAAGTAGGCGAACAAATCATCGACGCTGTTCTGCAATGGAGTGCCGGACAAGCACCACCGTCGTCGCGCAAGGAGCGCCCACACGCAGGCAGCAACCAGCGAGCGGCTGTTCTTGATGGTCTGCGCCTCATCAAGGATGACACGCCACCAGGTGATTGCACCCAACACGCCGCCGCCTGCACTAGTGCTGACACCAGGAGCTTTCGCCGATGGCGCTGCACCTGTGCCTCCATGAGCGGCATCACCCGCAGTTCCATGTTCCCCTGCAGTAGCAGGTGCTGCCCCTGTGTTACTGCGTTGAGGCGGGACCGCCGCAGGGGCGGAGGCGGCAGCTGCTACTGCCGCTGCTCTGTGGCCCAGCTCTTGGCTGACAATCGCGTACGTGGTGAGCACCACATCCGCACGTGCAACATCAGCCACAGAGCGTGTCCGTCCAGGGCCGTGGTAGAGGAGCACGGTGAGGGCACAAGAAGAGCTGACACGCGTGGTCAGCTCCCGCGCCCATTGGCGTAACACGCTGGTGGGTACAACGACTAGAGTACCACCTGGTACGCCGTGCAGCAAGCCCCCTGATGCGCCGGCTGCTGAAGCGGCAGGTCTGCTGCTTATGCTGGGTCGTGGTGGCGGTCTGCATGATACGATCAAGCTAATGGCTGTCAACGTCTTGCCCAAGCCTTGATCATCTGCTAGGAGACCACCCACTGGCGAGGTGACACCCGACTCGCGGATTTGCATCCAAGCGAGTGCACGGCGCTGGTGGCGAAGCAAAGGCACACAAAGCGATCCATGCGGCACATCTGCTTCCGTGCCATCGCCACACAAGTCTGTCGCCGCTAGTACAGGTTCAGCAGGCGGTGGCGGCTGACTTGCACGCGCTGTGGCCGCGCCTGCAGGCAGAGGCGCGACCCCCCATAAAGTGTCGTCAACTGGCTGTCCGTCTGATGCTGGCGGCGTCACAGTCAGCGTCCCGGGAGGTGCAGCTAGCAAGACACCCGGCAACCGA
>Ga0164296_1004122_pt1 | contig 13338 bp, 11 predicted proteins | sample GEODES057metaG_FD_113533 | JGI IMG/M metagenome (GOLD analysis project Ga0164296, IMG submission 113533) | Dystrophic lake water microbial communities from Trout Bog Lake, Wisconsin, USA - GEODES057 metaG | ecosystem: Environmental > Aquatic > Freshwater > Lake | place: USA: Trout Bog Lake...
AGTTGATCCATCACCTGGGAAATGAACATCTAAAAAAAGTGGTTGTGTGACCTCCCTTTGTATTGCACCTAGCGTGTTTTGCGACTCCCCAGCTATGACCCTTATCGTGACGCCGTTTGGCAGAGTTTTTTCTGGAACGTCATCGCGCTGTATATCTTTATACCAAGGAGCACACATTTTTTGGTGAGACGGTAGGTTCAACCACAATTGAAAGCCGCTCATTCTTCCTTCTTTTTGTTCAGGCATTTCGCTGTGTATGACGCCCTTTCCTGCGGTCATCCACTGTACACCGCCGTCCTCCAGCAAGCCCGTATTGCCGGCACTATCGTGATGCCGCATTCTTCCTTTCAACATATAGGTTACGGTTTCAAACCCTCGGTGGGGATGATCGGGAAACCCACCCACGTAATCAGTAGCCTCATCACTGCCAAACGCATCAAGCATTAAAAAAGGATCTAGTCTGTGTTGCAAATCTTGAGTTAGGAGCCGAGTCAACTTGACTCCGTCGCCGTCACTAGTTGCCTGTCCTTTGATAATGCGTTCAACATCACGGAATGTGTTCATATTAATTGTTGCCATATGGGCTTTACTTGTTCAGTAACGAAGACAGGACGTAAAATACGAATGTATAAACATACTTAATTTTATTGTGTTTATAGGATAGTTGCATCGTCGAAGGAATTGTCCTTCGTGCTTTTTAAAACACGGGCAACATTGTTTCACCGCAAAGTGGTATGACAGGTTAGGGCGAATATGAAATATCCTCATGAGTTTGACGTAATCGTTGTTGGTGGAGGCCACGCAGGTACCGAGGCTGCTCTCGCAAGCGCGCGAATGGGTTGTACAACGCTCTTGCTTACGCACAATATTGAAACGCTTGGCCAAATGAGTTGTAACCCATCAATTGGGGGTATCGGCAAAGGGCATTTGGTTAAAGAAATAGATGCCTTGGGTGGTGCAATGGCCAGGGCAACGGACAAAGCAGGAATCCAGTTCAGAATATTAAATAAATCTAAAGGTCCTGCTGTCAGAGCCACGAGGGCGCAAGCGGACAGAGTTTTGTACAAAGCAGCGATACGATATGAACTCGAAAATCAGCCCAACTTATTTCTTTTCCAACAAGCAGTTGAAGACCTTTGTATTGAAGGGGGGCGCGTTGTTGGTGCCATCGTGCAAGCCGGCATCACCTTTCGTGCCAGATCCGTTGTTTTAACGGCAGGAACCTTTTTGAATGGGAAAATCCATATCGGCCTTGACAACTATTCAGCGGGCAGAGCAGGGGATCCTCCTTCAATTAGACTAAGCGACCGGTTAAAGGAATTAAAATTACCCCAAGGCCGCCTTAAAACCGGAACCCCTCCTAGAATCGATGGGCGTTCAATTGATTTTTCTGCCTGCATTGAACAGCCCGGTGACGGAATGCCGGGCGGCTCACCAGGACCAATACCTGTTTTTAGTTACAGCGGAAAGGTGGAAGATCATCCCAACCAAATGCCTTGTTGGATAACCCACACCAATGAAAAAACGCACGCAATAATTCGCTCTGGGTTCGACCGAAGCCCCATGTTCACCGGGAAAATAGAAGGTGTTGGGCCAAGGTATTGCCCGAGCGTAGAAGACAAAATAAGCCGTTTTGCTGAGAAAGAAAGCCACCAGATTTTCTTAGAGCCAGAGGGCCTCACTACCAACGAATATTATCCAAACGGTATAAGCACGAGTCTGCCTTTTGATATTCAATATGATCTAGTCAGGTCTATGCGTGGATTACAAAATGCTCATATTTTGAGGCCTGGTTACGCAATTGAATATGACTATTTTGATCCTCGAGAGTTAAAAAGAAGCTTTGAAACAAAAGCCATAGAAGGGTTGTTTTTTGCAGGGCAAATCAATGGGACAACGGGTTACGAGGAGGCTGCTGCACAGGGCTTATATGCAGGTATAAACGCGGGGCTTTATTGCAACGGGGAGGCGGCATGGACACCCGCAAGAGATCAGGCATACATTGGCGTCCTTGTTGATGACCTAGTAACAAAGGGGGTTTCAGAGCCTTATCGAATGTTTACAAGTCGCGCGGAATACAGGCTACAACTGCGTGAGGATAATGCTGATCAACGATTAACCCCCGCGGCCAAAAGCATGGGCTTGATAAGCGAGATTCAGTGGAAAAACTTTGAAACCAAGCAATCCATCATTCAACAGGAAAATCAGAGGCTAAAAACGATTTGGATCAATCCGCGAAACCTATCGGAGGAAGAGAGCGTGAGGGTTTTGGGAAAGAAAATTGAGCATGAATATAAGTTTTCTGACTTGTTGCGCCGCCCTGACGTTTCATATGATCAATTAATGAGCTTGTCGTCAGGCGAGTTTAAAAGCGCAGAAATTGAATCGCTAGACGCTGTTTCACGTGAAACAATCATAGAACAAGTGGAGATTAGTTCTAAATACTCGGGCTATATCGAAAAACAAAAAGTGGAGGTTGAGCGCGCAGCGGGTTTCGAGAGTCTTTTGCTCCCTAAAGAGATGGATTACTTGTCAATCGATGCTTTGAGCTTTGAGGTCCGGCAAAAGCTTAATAGATACAGGCCCGAAACTTTGGGGTTGGCCTCCAGGATCTCTGGCGTTACGCCTGCAGCGATTTCCCTTTTGCTCATTCACTTAAAAAGAATGAAGGCAAAAAGGGGCGGTGTCCTGGAGGATGCCAATTCAGACGTGTCAAATCACCCCTCAGTCTCATCAGCGGTAAGGGTCGAATAAGGAGTGTTGGACTTAACCTTTGCCTTTTCGTCATGAAACATTCGTCAAATAAAGCCTCCGAGTTAGAGCCCATTGCGCTTGAGCAAGAGCTTGTTTGCGGGGCAAAGAGTCTTTCTCTAGAATTAAGTGAGGGACAAATAGCGCAAATTACAGAGTACGTCAGGCTGTTGCACAAGTGGGGGGCGGTCTATAACCTAACGGCAATCAAGAGCTCTAAAGATATGCTCTTTCAGCATGTGATGGACTGCCTCAGCATTATTTCCCCCATGTCACAGCGCATGAAGTCCGGCCTGAGTGTTTTGGACGTTGGTTCCGGTGCTGGATTGCCGGCCGTAATGATAGCAATCGTATGCCCAGAACATAAGGTTACTGCACTAGACGCGGTGGCAAAAAAAGTAGCTTTTGTAAAGCAGGCCTCGTTGCAGCTAAATTTACAAAATTTGAGTGCAAAGCATGGAAGAGTAGAGAGGGAGGGTGGCCATGAATATGACCTTATTGTCTCGCGCGCTTTTGCCAGTTTAAAAGATTTCGTAACTGAAAGCACGGGTGCATTGGCCGACAATGGCGTTTGGATGGCCATGAAGGGAAAGTTACCAGTTGAGGAAATGGCGCAGTTGCCCTCGGGGATTTTTGTCTTTGACGTGACTCATCTAAACGTGCCTGGCATGTCATCAGAGCGTTGTTTGGTGTGGATGAATCATGCCAACAGAGAGGCCCAATAAAACTTAGTTTTTGTAAGTGGTACGGATAATAGCAGGACGGACAAGATCGGTATAGACAGACGCCGGCATTTAAATCTTAAGTTCGCTACAACATGTTTCACGTGAAACTCACTTCGAACCGTTTACAAATAAAGAACCTTGCTTTATAGCCTTTTGTTGCTGAGCGCTGTAAACTTGACAATGTTGTTTCAAGAAAAGAACCAGATGGCTAAAATATTTTGTGTTGCAAATCAAAAGGGCGGCGTGGGCAAAACCACGACTTCTGTAAATTTGGCTGCGGGTTTGGCGGCAATTGGTCAAAAAGTATTGCTGGTTGATCTGGACCCACAGGGTAACGCAACCATGGGTTCTGGGGTCGATAAAAGAAAATTAGAGCTGTCCGTTTACGATGTCTTATTGGAGGAGATCTCTATTGAGGAGGCCGTCTGTTCTAGTTATTGGGGCGACGATGGCGGGAAAAAACATTTTCCTAAGTACGATGTGCTGGGTGCTAATAGGGACTTGGCGGGGGCCGAGGTGGAGCTAGTGGGTCTTGCGCACCGGGAGATGCGGTTAAAGAGGGCGTTGGCTAGTTTGGGGAATGCCTATGATTTTGTTGTGGTCGACTGCCCCCCATCCTTGTCAATGTTAACTTTGAACGGCTTGTGCGCCGCTCAGGGTGTGGTAGTACCCATGCAGTGCGAGTATTTCGCGCTTGAGGGTTTAACGGATTTAGTCAATACCATCAAGCAAGTTCATGCCAACTTAAACAAGGATCTAAAGATCATTGGATTGTTAAGGGTGATGTTCGATCCGCGGGTGACTTTGCAGCAGCAAGTTAGTGACCAGTTAAAAGATCATTTTGGTGATAAGGTGTTTAACGCAGTCATTCCTAGAAATGTTCGGTTGGCAGAGGCTCCAAGCTACGGTCTGCCTGGTGTTGTTTATGATCCCCTGGCCAAGGGGAGTCAAGCGTTTTTGGAATTTGCTCAGGAAATAGTAGATAGACTCAAACCAACTCAAAATAAATAAGAAAGTATTCATATGGTAACGAAAAAGCCCAAGGGTTTGGGTCGCGGATTAGAGTCTTTGTTGGGACCTGTTGTAAAGGATGGCCAACATCTTCAAGAAGAAGAGGCCTCAGGCGCTCCGTCCGTTCTTAAACTTTCTCAAATGGTCGCTGGTATGTATCAGCCGCGAACCCGCATGGATGAGGGCGCACTATATGAATTAGCTGAGAGTATTAAGGCTCAGGGAATCATGCAGCCCATATTGGTCCGTCTTTTAAAAGAGGGGCCGAACAAAGAAAAATATGAAATTATTGCCGGTGAAAGGCGGTTTCGGGCCGCTAAATTAGCCGGCCTTCAATCCGTTCCGGTGCTGGTGCGTGATGTTCCAAATGAAGCTGCGGCGGCAATGGCGCTGATAGAAAATATACAACGCGAGGATTTAAATCCGCTTGAAGAGGCGCATGGCTTGGACCGTTTGGTGACAGAGTTTGGGCTAAGCCATGAGCAGGCGGCCCAGGCCGTTGGTCGCTCAAGAAGTGCGGCGTCCAATTTGTTGCGCTTGCTTAATCTAACTAAACCAGTTCAAGACATGCTTATGGCTGGAGACCTAGACATGGGGCACGCAAGAGCGTTATTGGCCCTAGATCAGGCGCAACAAGTTTCAGCAGCGCATCAGATGACGGCGAAAAAAATGTCTGTCAGAGACGCAGAGAAGCTGGTTAAAAAAATTAAATCGTCCTCAGATGTAGCCCCTAAAAAGGTAAAAGAGAAACAAGGGGATATTTTGAGAATAGAGGAGGAACTCTCAGATCTATTAACAGCAACAGTTGAGGTGGTGATCAAAAAAAGAGTTAAACGCCATGGCAAGTTCTATGACATGGGAGACATGGTGATCCAATTTGGATCGTTGGATGAGCTTAACGGTTTAATAGATAAACTTAGAGCAGCTGCGGCTTAAGCCCCACCATTCCAAAACATTAACTGACGTTTGTTGTAAATATTTTGCCGGGATTCATAATGTTCTTGGGATCTAGGGCTGCTTTTATGGTTCTCATCATGTCAACCGCTGCAACACCTACCTCGTCGACTAAAAACCCCATCTTGTGAAGCCCAATGCCGTGCTCTCCCGTGCATGTTCCGCCCATACTTAGAGCACGAGCCACTAACTTTTCGTTCAGTTGTTCAGCCGTCTCCCTCTCTACAGGGTCGTTTGGGTCAATTAAATACCCAAAGTGAAAGTTTCCATCGCCAACGTGCCCAACTAGGAAAAAAGGCAATTTTGATGCTTCTGTCTCTTCAACCGATTTCAATAAACAATCTGCAAGTCGACTGATGGGGACGCAAGTATCCGTAGAAATAGCGCGGCAACCAGGCCGAGACTGAATTGCCGCAAAATAGGCGTTATGTCGAGCGGCCCAAAGCTTTGTACGCTCCTCAGGCGTGCTTGCCCATTCGAAGTCTTGTCCTGAATGCTCGTGAGCAATTTCTTGAACGGCTTGAGCTTGCTCCTTCACCCCCTGGGGGGAGCCGTGAAACTCCATTAATAGCAAGGGTTGTTCAGATAAGCTGAGTTTAGAATGAGCGTTGACCATTCGAACTGCGTTTTTGTCAATAAGCTCGACTCTGGCAATAGGGATTCCCATCTGTATGATTTGAATCGTAGTGCGCACAGCAGATTCGATGGTGGGAAAAGAGCAAATCGCGGCAGAGATCGCCTCAGGTAGGGGATAAATTTTTAGAGTTACCTCGCTTATGACCCCAAGGGTCCCTTCACTGCCAACAAAAAGACGTGTTAAATCATACCCTGCGCTGGATTTTCTAGCTCTAGTTCCTGTTTTAAGGATCTCTCCCTTGGCATTAACAACCTCAAGAGCCAACACGTTCTCTCTCATGGTTCCATACCTGACTGCGTTCGTCCCGCTTGCGCGGGTCGCGCACATGCCGCCAATGGAGGCGTCAGCGCCAGGGTCTATTGGAAAAAAAAGCCCCGTTGCTTTGAGCTCATTGTTTAACTGCATTCGAGTGGTGCCAGGCTGGACGGTGACGGTTAAATCCTCGGCGTTAATAGACAAAACCTTATTCATTTGACTAACGTCCAGGCTCATTCCCCCTTGAACCGCAAGCAAATGTCCCTCTAAGGAGGATCCCACCCCAAACGGTATGACAGGCACAGAAAACTTCGCTGCTAAGGCAACCGCATCTGAAATGTCTTGAGTGCTTTTGGCGAATACCACAACAGAGGGTGGCGGTACGCTTACAAATGCGGACTCATCTCGTCCGTGTTGCTCCCTTACGGCCAATGCAGTTGAACACTGCGAATTAAAGCGAGATCTTAAGGCATCCAAGAATTCAGAGGGCACGTGTCGTGGTTTAATCTCAGGTGCTAGATGATTTAAAGAGGTGGGAGCGTTCATAAAATCTGCCTTTTCTTAACGCGTAAATAAAAATCAGTCACCAAGTGTACGATGGGACAGCACTTTAGGGGCACTGGGTTAATACGGAAAAAAGATATTTTTGGAGAAATACTTTTTCTAAATTTTATTGTTGAATTTAAAACCAAAGGGGAAAAGATGGGCAATAGACTGACACAAATAGTGACCCGAACTGGAGACGACGGCTCAACTGGGCTAGGTAACAATGAACGGGTTTTAAAAAGTAGTTTGCGAGTCCAATCGATGGGTGATGTAGATGAGTTGAATTCAAACATTGGACTATTGATGTGCGAAAACATTCAGCCAGAAGAAATGAATTTACTTATAAAAATCCAACATGAGCTATTTAATTTAGGAGGCGAAATATCGATTCCTGGATTCGAGCTGTTAAAGCCAAGTGCCGTAGAGGCGCTTGATGTTGCTCTTCAAAAATATAACGCCACACTACCTAAATTACAAGAATTCATCTTGCCAGCAGGTGCTAGAACCGCCGCCTTGGCTCATGTGTGTAGAACGATTGCGCGTCGCGCGGAAAGATCGATCGTTGCTTTAGGGGCACAGGAAAAAATCAATGATGCCCCCAGGCATTATTTAAACAGACTCTCTGATTTGTTTTTTGTGCTCGCTAGGATTTTTAATCGCCAAGACTCGCGCGCAGATGTTTACTGGAACTCGGAGAGATTAAAAAGCGAGGGACAATAAACATATTTATTTTAAGAAAAGATAGATTTGAGATAATTTCGTTCTAAGATAGAAATGAATTAATTAGCAAATGGAGTGATTGACAATGGCAAAGGTAAATTTTCAGTGGGACGATCCCTTTTTATTAGAGCGACAACTCACCCCAGATGAGCGCATGGTTGCCGAGGCAGTACGAAATTATTGCCAAGAAGGTTTAAAAACGCGTGTGCTGGACTCGTTTCGCCACGAGAAAACCGATCCTGCTATTTTTAAGGAAATGGGTTCTCTAGGAATGCTGGGCCCAACAATTCCTACACAGTACGGTGGACCCGGATTGGATTACGTCTCCTACGGGCTCATTGCTCGTGAGGTAGAAAGAGTGGACTCCGGATATCGATCCATGATGAGCGTCCAATCTTCCTTAGTGATGCTTCCCATCTATGAGTTTGGTACAGAGGCTCAGAGGCAGAAATATTTGCCCAAGCTTGCAAGCGGAGAATTGATTGGGTGTTTTGGTCTGACTGAGCCCGATCACGGATCAGATCCTGCCGGGATGATAACTCGGGCAAAGGTTGTTGATGGTGGTTACAGCTTGACTGGCGCAAAAATTTGGATTTCAAATAGCCCCATTGCAGACGTTTTTGTGGTTTGGGCGAAGGAGGTGAGCCGCTCTGGTGAGGTAGGCCCCATTCGTGGGTTTATTCTTGAAAAAGGAATGAAAGGTTTGAGCGCTCCGGCCATTCACGGCAAAGTGGGTTTAAGAACCTCGATTACGGGTGAGATTGTCATGGACTCCGTATTCGTACCAGAAGAAAATGCGTTTACCGACGTGCGCGGTTTAAAAGGGCCATTCACATGTTTAAACAGTGCCCGATACGGCATTGCATGGGGCGCTCTCGGTGCAGCAGAGGACTGTTGGTTCAAGGCGAGAGAATATACGCTTGGGCGCAAGCAGTTTGGTAGGCCCTTGGCCGCGAACCAGTTAATTCAAAAGAAATTGGTTGACATGCAAACAGAAATAACTTTAGGCTTGCAAGGTTGCCTAAGGTTGGGGAGGATGAAAGAAGAGGGAATTGATAGTGTGGAGATAACTTCTATCCTAAAAAGAAACTCTTGCGGCAAAGCTTTGGACATAGCTCGTTTGGCAAGGGACATGATGGGTGGAAACGGAATTAGCGATGAATACGGTGTTGCAAGACATTTGGTGAACTTGGAGGTTGTTAACACCTATGAGGGCACGCATGATATTCATGCGCTCATTTTGGGAAGGGCTCAAACAGGGATTGCCGCCTTTGCGAATTAATTGGTTGATGCGCCTAGCGCAGATCACGTGAGCGCATATAAAAGAATCGTTGTTGGGTTAAGCGGCGGGGTGGATTCTGCGGTTAGTGCTTGGTTATTGAAAAAGCAAGGACATGAAGTTGTCGGCATCTTTATGAAGAATTGGGAGGACGATGACACAGATCAATATTGCTCCTCCAAACAAGACTTCATTGATGCCGCAGCAGTGGCGGATGTCATTGGTATAGATATAGAGCATGTAAATTTCGCCGAAGACTATAAAGACAGAGTTTTTGCAGAATTTTTGCGAGAATACAAAGCGGGTCGTACGCCAAACCCGGATGTACTGTGTAACGCGGAAATAAAATTCAAGGCCTTCCTTGATCATGCGGTTCGACTTGGCGCCGAAAAAATCGCAACGGGACATTATGCTAGAACCCGTCTTCTTAATGGGTCGCATCAGCTATTGAAGGGGATTGACTCTACAAAAGACCAAAGCTATTTTTTGCATCGCTTGAGCCAAAAACAGCTCTCAAGAACCGTGTTTCCTATAGGCGATATACGGAAAACAGAAATTAGAAAAATGGCCCTAGAAATTGGTTTGCCCAATGCAACAAAGAAAGACTCCACAGGGATTTGCTTTATTGGGGAGCGACCTTTTCGCGAGTTTTTAAATAAGTATATTGACTCGCGTCCAGGATTAATTAAGGACGATAAAGGGCGTACTCTGGGCGAGCACATGGGACTTAGTTTTTACACTTTAGGCCAACGCCAAGGGCTTAAGATCGGAGGACTCAAGGAGCCAGGCGCGCAGCGCGGAGGGGGTTCGCACGAACCTTGGTTTGTAGCTAAGAAGGACGTGCAAACCCAAACACTTTATGTGGTTCGTGGCCACGACCATCCGTGGCTTCTTTCTCAAACCCTTTATGCGCTTGACTCCAGTTGGATTGATCCACAAAAAGTGAACGACTTACTAGGCGGCTCTATTGCCGGCAAAACCCGTTATAGACAAGCCGACGCGGGTTGTAAATTGGTGTCTCTATCTGATGAGCAGGGCTTAAAAGTGCGTTTTGATTCCCCGCAGTGGGCCGTTACGCCAGGACAATCAGTCGTTTTATACGAAGGTGATGTTTGTCTGGGTGGGGCCGTCATTGAGCGATCTGACGCTGTATCAATAGATCAAATTTAGTGCTAATTAAATTTAAAAATGTCCTGTCTCATTTCACGAAGAAAATTTAATGCGGCTTTAAAAAAAGTAGCGCTCGCCAGTGCGTTAATGCCCTTTAGATATGAGAAAACTTTTGCCCAATCTAGCTCTAATCTTAGGGAGTGGCATTCTTATCCGTTTGAACTTGGCGTCGCAAGTGGAATGCCAAGACCTAACTCCGTGCTTTTGTGGACAAGATTGCTGGTAGACGAGTGTGATTACATAAGCTCAGAGAAAGTCGGAGAGCCCTTAAATGTGGGTTGGGAGCTTTTTGATGATGAGGCGCTTAAAAACTGTGTCAGGCGCGGAGAAACACTCACAGATCGCAACCGAGGTCATTCCATCCATGTAAAAGTTGAGGGACTCAACCCTGCAACGAGTTATTGGTACAGATTCCATTCGGGTAACGCAGTAAGTAGCGTAGGACGAACGAAGACCGCACCAGAGTCAAATGAAAGCGTTAAATCGTTGCGGTTTGCGCTAGCTTCCTGTCAAAACTATGAGGCAGGCGAATACACCGCTTACCAAGATATGCTGGCACAGGATCTGGACTTTGTTTTGTTTGTGGGTGACTATATTTATGAATCAAACACGTCTCGTCCCAACAGCAAGAGAACACATACGGGAGGTGAACCGCAAACCCTTGATCAATACAGAGCTCGCTACGTACAGTACAAAAAAGACCCTCTCCTTCAAGCAGCGCATGCAAAGTATCCTTGGATACTAATGTGGGATGATCATGAGGTGGTCAATGACTATGCAAACGATTTGGATCCAGCCTACTCTGGCACTGAAGCATTTTTAAAGCGTCGCGCTGCAGCGTACCGCGCGTACTTTGAGCATCAGCCCATAGATTTGGGGCCCCAGCTACAAAGCGCCCACGAGTCCTCTATGGACCTAAACGATACTTACAGCTGGGGCCAATTGGCACAGCTGTGGACACTTGACTGTCGTCAATATAGAAGCCATCATGCTTGCTCCTCTCAAGGAAGGGGGGGTGGACGGGTGATTATGAGTTGCGAAGAACTTGAGGACGCAAATCGAACAATGTTTGGCTTCGATCAAGAAGTATGGCTCTCCAAAGGTCTGCAAGACTCCAAGAAACTTTGGAAGTTTGTTGCGCAAACGACTCAGATAAGCTCGACACGGATATCAACGCCCATTGGGAAACTGACCTATACGGATGCCTGGGATGGGTATCCACAGGCAAGGAGAAGACTCCTAGAGGACCTGCACCGCAGTAAGATCAATAACGTTGTGACACTGGGAGGCGACGTTCACATGAATGTAGCGGCTAATTTAAGGTTGGCACCCAACGATTCTGGCTCCCCCATTGTTGCGAGTGAATTTGTCACGACTTCAATAACTTCGCCGGGGCTAGGCCAAAACACCACGGGTTTGATTAAAGCTAGCAATTCAGACATAGTCCACATGCAATCCGACGAGAGGGGCTACTCCTTGATCACTGTAGATGCGTTGAGAGCGACTTGTGAATTTAGAACCACGCCTCACCCTGTTCAAATTGGCGCAGCATTCAAAGAACAGGCTACATATACAGTTGAGACAGGAAGCCCTGGACCAAAAATTTGGTCAAAGTCAACTTAAGTGCGACTGCATTGATAGATGCGCTGCGCGCTCTACAACAGTTCGCAACCAGCGTTGCGCTTTAGGCGTAAAGGAGTGATGGTGCCAAAGCATGTCAACGTGGACAATGGGTGAATCGAAGGGAAGTTTTTTCATCACAAGTAGGCTCTCAATGCCGGCTACGCTTACGAAATGTCTGGGCAAGACAGTCAATAAATTAGTTTGCATAACAACTCGCCCAGCGGTTGCGAATTGGTTAACTGTTCCAACCACTCTTCTCGTTCTTCCAAGAGCTGCCAACGACTCGTCAATAAACCCAAAGGGTCGTCCGGAAAAACTAACCAATAAATGTCTACAAGAACAAAACGAATCCAACGTTAGCTCTACGCGCGCTAGGGGGTGATCTTTTCTCATGACGCATACATACTCACCATCAAAGAGCCTGGAGTGCTCAAAGCTTACTAGATCACCTGATTGTGCGCGACTTGTAAGGTCAGCGATTGCAGCTGGAAAATAGCCCACCGCCAAGTCTGCCGCCTCTTGCCTAAGCAGCTCGCGTGGATCTCTAGTGGTAAGAGGTACGATTCTCAGAGAAACCCCCGGGGCTTGTTGTTCTAATATTTCTAGTAGGGCCGGTACGATTTCGGCTGCAGTTGCATCAGCCATTGCAACAATAAAAGTGGTGATCGCCTCAGAGGGGTCAAACTCATCAGGATCAAGTGAATTTTGTAGTTGCTTTAAAGATTCCCTAACAATTGGCCATAAAGACTGTGCTCGCGGAGTAGGTTCTAAGGCTTGACCGTTGCGCTTTAGCAACTCATCTCCGAGGGCCTCTCGCAACCGGCGCATGGCGTTGCTAATGGCTGGTTGTGTCAGTGAGAGTTTGTGCGCCGCACGTGTGAGACTGCGCTCAGCCATCACTTCGTCAAAAACGCGCAGTAGGTTTAAGTCGAGAGTTCGAAAATTAATCTTTTTCTGAACTTTTTCGGTCATCATTTTCGTGAATGTGTTGCATCATTAATATAAAGTTGAGTCGCACTGGTGTTAACCCTTAGAATCTTAACATCTTACAAAAATCATACACAAGGAACTCAAATGACTGCATACGCTCACACATCATACCCTACCATTCACCCTGGCGTGCAAAGGTTCACACAGGTTGCAACAAGTGCTAAAAACTTAGCGACTCAACTAGACGCTACACGCAACATAGCGTTAGTTCTGCTGTCAGCAATAGTTTCTACGATTTTGGTTGTTGTAAACCAAGTTATCGATACATACACAGATGGCCACATGCTCGCGGCTTGGATGTTTTTGTGGGTAGTCGCATTTTCCGCTATCGCTCTACTGGCAACGCCCATTAGAAAATCTGTTGCAGCTTTTCGTCCAGCATTTGAACAGTGGAAAATGAAAAGAAGAGAGCAAGCAAATGATCAAAAAATGTGGGAGGTCGCTCTTCAAGATCCAAGAGTCATGGCAGAAATTCTGCGTGCAACTTCAGAATAATCAAGCACTCTGACAACTTAAAGAGCCCGTAGGATGTGAACATCCTACGGGCTCTTTGCTGTGCGCCCAGCATGGGCGCACTCCTACGGGTGCAAGTCCCGTCGCAAGTTGATCACGACGAGCGAAGCGAAGCGCAACTGCACGAGGGCGACCGAGTGTGGGAAGGAAGCGTGGAGCATAAA
>Ga0164296_1004123_pt1 | contig 13337 bp, 15 predicted proteins | sample GEODES057metaG_FD_113533 | JGI IMG/M metagenome (GOLD analysis project Ga0164296, IMG submission 113533) | Dystrophic lake water microbial communities from Trout Bog Lake, Wisconsin, USA - GEODES057 metaG | ecosystem: Environmental > Aquatic > Freshwater > Lake | place: USA: Trout Bog Lake...
AAACCAGGCTTGTGGTCGTGATGGTCGTGGCCGTGGGCGTCATGTCCCGTTCCAGCCGCGACATCGGAATGCGTGCTCATCGAAGTAACTCCTTGCCGCGGATCAGGGCTGGATCGCTGCGAAGCGGTTGGCATCAGGCGCCGGGTTGGCGGCGAACTTCTTCTTCGCGTCCACCAACCAGGCAGCGTATTCGGCCTCGGTCACCGCATGGATGGCGATCGGCATGGCGCTGTGGTTGTTGCCGCAAATCTGGTTGCACTCGCCGTAGTATACGCCCGGACGATCGACACGGAACCACGTTTCAATCGTGCGACCCGGAATGGCGTAGCGCTGCACACCAAGGCTTGGCACGTAGAAGCTATGGATCACATCGGCGCTGGTCGTCAGCACCCGGACATTCTTGCCCACCGGAACCACCACCTGGTTGTCAACGTCCAGCAGACGCAACTGGCCCGGCTTCAACTGATCTGCTGCCACGACGTAGGAGCTGAAGTTCAGCCCGCCAGCGTCGGGGTAGGTGTACTCCCAATACCACTGATGCGCTGTCACCTTCACGGTGAGATCGGCAGCTTGGGTGCGATCCTCGAAATAGACCAACCGGAAGCTCGGGATGGCGATCGCCACCAGGATCAGCACCGGGATCAACGTCCAGGCCACTTCCAGCAGCGTGTTGTGGCTGGTCTGGCTCGGGTTCGGGTTGCGCTTGGCGCTGTAGCGGTAGCAAACCCACGCCAGCAGACCGGCTACGAAGATGGTGATGATCGTGATGATCCACAGCACCAGCGTGTGCAGGCTGTCCATGCGTTCGGCCACCGGGCTGGCGGGGGTTTGCACCCACATCTGCCAGGGGTGCGGCACGTCGGCACGCGCGGTGCCGGCGAGCAACGAGGCTCCCACAGCAACGCTGGCGGCAAGGCGGGCATTCGCGGCTGAAAGCCGCCGGAGGAGGTGCATCGGCCAATCCATCCTACGCAAAGAGGGCACCCAGGGAAGCAGGGCACGAAAGCGGCGGCCACGCGGTTTTCCAACCACGTGCCGTCGGTGCTGGGCTACAAGACTGCTTGATCAAGATCAAGGGGGCGTGGGCACAACGGGCGTAAATCATCTACGTTTTACCCGGATCGCGGTCATCACCCTGGCGCAACTTCGGATGCGCCGCGCAGGTTAGTTTTGCAGTTTTGCCAGCGTAAACAGGCCGAACGGCGGCACTGAGGTCAATTGCACGGCGGCTGCGTCGGCCGGCGCGAACAGCGCATCGACAGCGAAATCCGGATGCCAGCCAAGCGCGCGCGAGGCCGGCGCCATCGCCCGTTCCACCCACCAACGCGGCCCATCCTTGGCGGCGAAGTGATTGACGAACAGAATATGCCCGCCCGGGCGCACCACCCGGCGCAGTTCCGCCAGCAGCAGCCGCGGATTTGGCACAACGGAGGCAACGAACATGCCCACCGCAATATCGAACCGCCCACTGGCAAAACCGGTATTTTCGGCATCCAACTCCAGCAGGTCCTCAACATTGGTGAGTCCCTCGGTTGCCACCCTGGCTCGCGCGCGGTCCAGCATATCAACCGACAGGTCTATCCCGGTGATCCGCTTGTCCGGCGCGTAATATGGCAGCGCCAACCCGGTACCCACCCCCACTTCCAACACGCGGGCTCCAGGCAGACGATTGACCTCGAACGCCGCACGCCGCCGACCCCAGCCAGAAATCCCACCAAACACCACATCATACACCGATGCCCAGCGCCGATAGGCGTTACGGACCGAGTCGGCATCCAAAGCGGTATGCGGCAGCAAAGGCCGTCGTGAATCGGACGCATGCGGCATGGCAATTAACTCCCATCGACGCCGTCTCGAAACACGACGCGGCGACTCGGAGCCTAGAACATCAACCTACGTAATAGAAGCGGGCAACCAATTTTGACTGCCCGCACTACGCATTAGCCGCAAAATCAGGCGGCTGCTTCGTCGCGACGGTCACGCACCCGCACATAGGCAAGCGCGGCATGTTCACCACAATAGGGCTTACCCTGGGTGGCATCGGAGTCACAGAAGCGGAAGCTTTTTGTCCCCGGCTCGCCAATCGGCCAGCAGCAGGTGGACAGGCGCCCTGGGCTGTAGGGCACGGCTCGCACCGCAACCGGACGGGGGACTGCGGCGGCCGGGCGCGCGGCCTGACGGGCCACCGGCGCCGGGGCGGCAGCCACAGCGGCAACAGGCGCCGGGATTGCAGCGGCGGAGAGCGGCGGTAATGTGGGGCCGGTCACGCGCCGGGCCGCCGGCGGGCGCGCAACCACGCCAGCGCCATCACGCCGGATCGGTGATGGACGGGCGGGCAGGTTCAGACGATGAGCTTTACCAACAACCGCGTTCTTGGAAACCGACATACGGCGACCGATTTCCGCGGTGGACAGGCCCTCAGCCCAGAGTTCGCGCAACCGCGCGATCGTCTCGTCATTCCACTCCATCTCGTAGGTCTCCCGGCCAACTGCTACCAGATACGGTAGACAAATTCGGCCGCGGGTCAATCACGGAGTCGGGGTCAGACGCAATATGTTGTGGAAAACTTATCCACGCCAGCAAAACCTAGCGGTCAAAACCATGCGCTAGAACAACAAGCCCTTCTTCAGCATCCCGTGGATGCCTTTTTCGCCATTGACGGTTTGCGTGACTCGGAAATCGACCGCCAGCGAACAGAACTGATAGGCTTCTTCCCGCGACAGATTGCTGCGCGCGCAGATGAAATCGATCATCTGGCGCAGCGCTTGCTGCATAGCCTGGTCGAGGTCCTCGTGCATGCCCATGGTGATGAAATGGGTCGCGGTCTCTGCTCGCGGATAGCTCAGCACCGCGTCCGCACCGGTTCGCTTGTGCAGGACCAGGGTGAAAGTGCCTGTCAGGCAAATTTCCAGCGCGTTGATGCACACCTCGCCATCGCCCTGCACGCCGTGGCCATCGCCGGCGGAGAACAATGCACCCTTGGCATGAACAGGCAGGAACAAGGTGGTGCCCGCCGTCAATTCCTTGTTATCCAGATTGCCGCCATGCTCGCGCGGCTGAACGGTAGAAATCGTGCCATACGCCGGCGGCGGCGCCACGCCCATCACGCCGAAGAACGGCGCCAGGGTCAGTTCAACCCCATACGGCATCCGGCAGATCCCACGAGCGCGGTCAACCGGGATATGGGTGAGGAACGGCGTCTTGAAGTCATGCGGCAACGTTCCGGCCAGCGGGCGAAAGCCGCAAAAGCCCCAATCGGCGCCGAGATCAATGCGATCGATCCGCACTTCCAGCATGTCGCCCGGCTCCGCCCCAGCCACTGCGACCGGGCCGGTGACAATGTGCCCACCGGCGCGCGGCAGGTTGGCGGCATGGATCACCGCCAGCGCCGGCGGCACGACGAGCCCGGACTCGGCCGGCGGCATCACTTCCGGCGAACCAGACACACATTCCAACACCACGCTGTCGCCCGACGCGATGGTCAGCACCGGCGCGTAGGCAGCAGAAAAAGTCCCCCACCGCACGGTCTGCGGTGTGGCGGCAACGTGATGGACGGCCATGCTGCTCTCCGGAGGATTAGCCTTGGTGGGCGTTGCTTGTGGTGGTGGTGCCGGCGGAGGCGCCCGGGCCGGAAATCGTGCCCTTGGACTTGTCAGCCGAGGCTTCCATGGACGCATCCGTGTCGTCGGCCATGTTTTTCTTGAACGACTTCAGCCCTTTGGCGAAGTCACCCATCACGCCGCTGATTTTGCCGCCGCCGCCGAACAGCAACAGGATAACGCCAAGAACGACGATCCAGTGCCAAATGCTAAAACTACCCATAACGCCCTCCCATTCGGGGTTGCCCCCGATGACCTGTCATGCGGTAGGACATGGCGCGGCGCCGCGCGGGATGCAAGCGATGTTTCGTGACAGACCACCATGCCGGGCCACCGGACGGCTCAATTTTCCAGAAACAGCCGCCAAATCTCGGCGAGGTTATCGAAGCCGACCAACACATAGATGGCAGGCACGGCAACGATCAGCAGCAGCCAGAAAATTATGGCCAATGTCACGCCAAAGCCAGAGCCGCCGCCACGTGCCGCCATGCTGTGCCCTCGCCGATGTCATCGCAACGCCCCAAAATAGAGACGTTCACGATTAAAAAGACGAGGGATTTATACGCCCGAGTCGCTAGACGTTGAAGCGGAAAAGCAGCACGTCGCCGTCTTTAACCACGTATTCCTTGCCTTCAACGCGCATTTTGCCCGCCTCCTTGGCGCCCTGCTCGCCACCGAGGGCGACATAATCGTCATAGGCGGTGGTTTCACAGGCAATGAAGCCACGTTCGAAGTCGCCGTGGATCACACCGGCCGCAGCCGGGGCCTTGGTGCCCTTCACGATGGTCCATGCCCGGGTTTCTTTCGGGCCGACAGTGAAATAGGTAATCAGCCCGAGCAGATCGTAGCCCGCGCGGATCACCCTATCCAGGCCGCTATCGTGCAGGCCAAGCCCTTCGAGGAATTCGCCACGGTCTTCGTCCGGCAGCTGTGCCACTTCGGCTTCAATCGCCGCCGAGACGACGACATAGCGGGCACCTTCGGCGGTGGCGCGGGCGGCAACTCGTTGGGAGAATGCATTGCCGGTGGCTGCCGAGCCTTCTTCGACATTGCACACATACAGCACCGGCTTGCTGGTCAGCAGTTGCAACCGGCGTACCGCTTCTTCCTCGCCTTTCGGGATGGCGGTGCGGGCCGGGCGGCCTTCCGTAAGGGCGGCGACGATCGGTTCCATCAACGCCACCTGCGCGATGCTTTCCTTATCGCCGCCACGTGCCTTTTTCTGCGCGGCGACCAGCCGTTTTTCCAGGCTGTCGAGGTCGCAGAGCATCAATTCGGTTTCCACCGTCTCGGCATCGCGAATCGGATCGACGCTGCCTTCGACATGGGTCACGTCGCCGTCTTCGAAGCAACGCAGCACGTGGATGATGGCGTCAACCTCGCGGATATTGCCGAGGAACTGGTTGCCCAGCCCCTCGCCCTTGCTGGCGCCACGTACCAAGCCGGCGATGTCGACGAATTCCAGGCTGGTGGGCAGGATCTTCTGCGACTTGCCGATTTTAGCCAGCATCGCCAGGCGCGGATCGGGCACCGCCACCCGGCCGACATTCGGCTCAATGGTGCAGAACGGATAATTGGCGGCCTGGGCGGCAACCGTCGCGGTCAGCGCATTAAAAAGCGTGCTCTTGCCCACATTCGGCAGGCCCACGATGCCACAATTGAAACCCATCAGTTCTATTCCCGCGTCAGCAGTGCGACTTTCGTCATGAAATCTTCAGGCTTGCCGGCGGCCAGCAACGGCGCCGCATCCGCCACGCCGTCCAGGATTGGCAGCAACCAATCCATGTCCACCTTGGCAAAATCGCCGAGCACATAGCCGGTCACCCGTGCTTTGTCGCCGGGATGCCCGATGCCGAGCCGCACCCGCCAGTAATCCGGTGTACCAAGCATCCGGTCCATACTACGCAGCCCGTTATGCCCAGCCGCTCCGCCGCCCCGTTTCACCCGGATTTTACCAGGCGCGAGGTCAAGTTCGTCATGCCAAGCGGTGATATCGTCTGGCGGCAGCTTGAAAAAAGCGGCCGCGGCCTGCACGCTTTCGCCAGACAGGTTCATGTAGGTGAGCGGCTTAAGTGCAAGGATTTTCTGGCCGCCAATGGTACCCTCGGCCACGATGCCCTTGAATCGCTGCCGCCACGGGCTGAACCCGTGGCGGATGGCGATCGTATCCAGCGCCATGAAGCCGATATTGTGGCGTTGCCTGAGCATCCCCGGCTCCGGGTTACCCAGTCCGACCCACAGCTTCATTGCGCCCGTCTCCTATGCGGGGACTACTTCTTTTTGGCAGCGGCCTTGGCCGGAGCCTTGGTCCCGCCAGCCGCACCTTCGGCCGGAGCGTCCGGCATCTTGGTCGGTGGGGCGACGGTGGCGATCACGAAGTCGCGATCCTGGATCACCGGACGGATGCCATCGGTACCCTTAAGGTTGGACCAGCGCAGGTTTTCGTTGATGTCCAGCGCGCCGAGATCGGCGTCGAACTGGTCCGGCACGTTGTCGGGGTCAACGAAGCATTCCACCGTGTGGCGTACCACGTTCAACATCCCGCCGCGCTTGATGCCCGGGCTGATGTTTTCGTTGCTGAAGTGCACGCTCACGGCAATGCGCATCATCTCGCCAGCGGCAAGGCGCTGGAAGTCCGCATGCTCGATCGCATCGGTCACCGGGTGACGCGACACGTCACGCAGCAGGGCGCGGGTGGTTTCGCCGCCGACCTTGATTTCATATAAGCGAGAGCGCCAGCCGGCGCGATGCAGCTCACGCAACACCGCTTTCGGTTCCACAGAAATCATCGTCGGGGCGGCTTTGCCGCCATAAATCACGGCTGGGACCTTGCCCTGCCGGCGAGTCGCACGTGCTGCCCCCTTACCTGCACGCTCGCGCGCCTCGGCCTCGATCGTCACAACATTGGCCATAGTTCGCTCCTGCGAAAATGATAATCGCCGGCCTCCAGGGGTGCCGACGAGCGCGGGCATGTAGCCTAAAGCCACGCCAGCGACAAGGGAGAACGCGGATTTCCGCGCCACAAGCCGCGCCGACGAGCGCGCGCCAGCCATGCCACGGCCGGCTAAGTACATTCCGAGGCTGCCGCACGCATACCGAGCACGCCCACGATAACAGTGGCCCAGTGAAGGGCTGTTCGAGGTTTTCAGCCATGCGCGTTTCAAAATATCTGCTCCCCGCCCTTCTCGCTTGCACTGCACTGTCGTCGCTGGCCGGCCCATCCGCCGCGTTCGCCCAAGGTGGGATCGAAATGTCGATCACCCTGGCACCGCCGGCCATGCCAGACTACGAGCAGCCGCCAATGCCGGGTGATGGCTATATCTGGACGCCGGGATACTGGCAGTATGCTGCACATGGCTACTACTGGGTACCCGGCACATGGGTAGAGCCACCGATGGTGGGCCTGCTGTGGACGCCGGGATACTGGGGTTGGAGTGGCGGCGTCTATTTATGGAATGCCCCTTACTGGGGCACTCATGTCGGCTACTACGGCGGCATCAACTACGGCTATGGCTATGGCGGTGATGGCTACGCTGGCGGGCGGTGGGAAGGCGGGCATTTCGCCTATAACCGCTCAGTCAACAATTTCGGCGGCAACCATATCTCCGGCTTTTATTCGGCGCCGGTGGTGAACCACACGCCGTTCAATCATGTCAGCTTCAACGGCGGCAACAACGGAGTGCGGATGCAGCCGACCGCCGCGCAGGTTGCCATTGGACATGAGCCGCACACCCAGCCGACCCCGCAGCAGGTCCAGCATACCCATGCCGCCGAGGGTAATCCAGCCTTGCAGCACAGCACCAATAACGGCCGGCCACCGATCGCCGCCACCAGCCGACCGGGCGAGTTCAACGGCCAGGGCGTGGTCGCTCCGCGCGCGGCAGCGCCACCGGCCGCCCACGCCGGCCTGCCCGCACTGCGCCCCCCAGCAACCGGGGAACGCCCGGCGATGGTCCCGAACACTCCTGCCCGCGGCGAGCCGGCACCAGCGCCTGCACCGCACCCAAATGCTGCCCAACCCCAGCCCCACGGCGCGCCGCAGCCCACCCGGGCGGAACCAGCCCAGGCGGCACCGCATCCCGCCGCGGCGCCGCAAGCTCGGCCTGCACCCGAGCATCCGGCGCCACAGCATGCCGTGCCGCCAGCAGCCCACACGGCACCGCAGCCAGTGCATGAGGAAAAGAAAACGCCGGGCTGACCCGGCTACAGGTAGCCCCTTGCCCGATCGGGCTTGGGGGCTACCGGCGCCGCCGTGCCGCCAGCGCGCCTATACCCAGCGCCAGAACAGCCAAACTGGCCGGTTCCGGCACGGCGACGAGGGAATCGCTGTACAGGCTGATTGCCACACTCAGAGCACCATTGGCGGCATAGCCAGCCGTCCAGCTGGTGCCGCCATCGCTGCTTTGTACCAAGCCGCCCGTGGCAACGCCGTTCGACAGATAGTCGTTCGGATCGGCGCTGATTTCCTGAAACGCCAGATAGTAATCCGCGCCGGCCAGCAGGTTCACCGCCCCGGTATTGAAGCGGTAATCGACCGTCTGCACCGATCCAGCATTCAACGTAGCCCCCGGCGTCGCCGCCAGGTTGGTCCCCAGACCGGACGCGAGGACCGTGCCCGGCATACCACCAGCACCGTCAGCCGCCAGCACCATCCAGTTTACCGCCGTGCCGTAGATGCTCGCCTGATAATTGGTGTTAAAGCTGGCGGACTGCAGCGTCGCCGTACTACCAAGGCTGAACGCCTGCGCAACATAGGTCGGGGCAAAGCCGGAACTCGGGTTCACCGCGTTGGTGCAAGCCAGGTCGAACAAGCATGAGTCGCTGCCGGTCGCGGCAGGATCCGGGGCAATTTGAAACAGCACATCGGCACGCGCTGCCCCGGCCGTGCCCATCAGCAGCGCTGCCACCACACCAAACCGTTGTATCATTCGAGCCATCATCGCTTTCAGCCTACAAATCCATGTTGCATTGCAAGCTGAAAGCGGGATGTTTGTCTACAAATGTTAAAGTCGATCGCGCAGATTTATTTTCAAGCCCTGTAACCGGTTTGCAAGACCCGTGCCGATCGGGCGGTTACGCCCCGCTGACTGGCCAGCCGAAGAAGTCCTGCTTGTCGCGGATCATGTTCTTGGCGAGCACCATGCGATGGATTTCGCTGGCACCATCCACTAACCGCGCCTGACGAGCGTAGCGGTAGACCCATTCCACGATCGTGTCCTTTGAATAGCCGCGTGCGCCAAGCAATTGCAGCGCGGTGTCGGCGGCCTTGTGCAAGGCATCGGCCACCACAACCTTGGCGATGGAAACTTCCTTGCGGGCAAAGTCGCCCTGATCCAACGTCCATGCGGCATGCATGGTCAGCAAGCGGCCCATCTGAATTTCCATCCCGGCCTGGCCGAGCATGGTTTGCACGCTTTCATGGTCGATCAGCTTGCCGCCGAAGGATTTGCGCTGGCTGACATAGTCCTGCGCGATTTCCAGGCAACGTCGCGCCAGCCCCAACCAGCGCATGCAATGCGTCAGCCGCGCCGGGCCGAGGCGGATCTGGGTCAGCTTCAGCCCATCGCCCACTTCCATCAGCCGGTTCTCATCGGGGATTTCCAGCCCTTCGAATGCCAGTTCGCAATGCCCGCCATGCTCCTCCGGCCCCATGATCGGGATGCGGCGAACAATGCGCCAGCCCGGCTGATCGCGGTCGAACATAAACGCCGACAGGCCTTTGCGCGGATCTGGCGAGGTGCGGGCCATCAGAATGAAATGCTGCGCCGTTTCTGCCCCGGTGCTGAACCATTTATGGCCATTGATGACCCAGCCCGTGTTGGTGCGCCGCGCCTCGGTCTTGGTCAGCGAGGGGTCCGAGCCACAGCCCTCCCCGTCGTCGTCCATCGGCTCGGTCATGATGAAGGCAGAGTTGATCTTGCCATCGATGATCGGCTGCAACCAGCGATCCTGCTGCGCCGACGTGCCAACCTGGCTCAGAACGCGCATGTTGCCATCATCGGGGGCGGCGGAATTGAAGCAGACCGGCCCAAAGATGGAGCGGTTCATTTCCTCCAACAGCACCGCCTGATCGGCCATTTTCAACCCTCCACCGCCGCGCGCCACCGGGGATTGGATGGCCCAGATGCCCATCGCACGGGTTTCCCTGCGCAACTCGGTCAGCAAGGTGTGCTGGATGTTCTCATGCGCGTCGTAGCTCGCCGGATCGCTTTCCAGCGGGATCAGACGGTCGTTGACGAAGGCCCGGACGAGCTTGCGCTTGCGTTCAAGTTCCGGTGATAGGGAGAAGTCCATGACGACGTCCTTCTTGGGGCGATAAAAGGGGCTATTCGGAAAGACGGAAGGTCTTCTTTGTTTGAAAACAAAGAAGCAAAAAACTTTAGGGCTTCCTAGCCTACGGCGCACATCTCGCCGATGCGAGTAGGCCGCAGGCTAAGTATAGTTGAAGTTTTTTAGTTTTTTTTGCTCACAACAAAACCACCGTCTCGATCCCGTTAGGTCGGCGACAACATGTGGATCACCCGCCCGGCCAGCTTATCCCGGGTTTTGGCGCCATACGCCGCCATATGCGCCGAGGCACCATGGGCGGCGAGGTCGGCCGCGGTTTCCCATTTTTCGATCACCACAAAACTATCCGGCCCAAGGCGGGTTTGCACCGCGCCCATGCCTTCAGCGTCGATCGCCGGGGCGTATTCGATGCAGCCCTTTTCCGCATGCACCGCCGGCATGTTGGCGCGGAAGGCGGCCAGCACCTCGTCACGCAGGCCCGGCTTGGTGGTGATGATGGCGAGCACATGGATCATGGAACATCTCTCCCGTTTGGTATTGGACGGCGGGAGCCTAGCCGCCTGGGCAGCGCTAGGGAAGTTGCCCGGTCAACTGGTGGATGCGCTTGGTGAACGCGGCGATGTGCAGCTTGTTGTCCAAGTGCTTTTCGGCATAACGCCGCGCCGCCAGCCGCAACCTGGCATTCAGCTTGGTATCTTCCAGCAAAAGCAGGATGTTTTCTGCCAGCATGTCCGAATCCAGCTTCGGGCTGAGAATGCCTGTCCTGTTGTGGGTGACGAACTCGCTGACCGCCGGAATGTCGGTCGCGATGATGGCACAGCCAATGCCCATCGATTCGCGCAGCGACCACGAGGTCACGAAGGGATAGGTGAGGTAAACATGCGCATCTGAGCGTTGCAGGATTTTCAGATACTCGTCATACGGAACCTGGCCGGGCATCAGCACCCTGCTGGCATCGTATTTGCCGGCCAGATCGCGCTGAAAATACTCCCGCCAACTCATATCCGCATGGCGCGGCCCGTAGCTGACATCGTCACCCCCGATCATGATCACCTTCACGTCCGGCCGGGTGCGCAGCAGCTTCGGCAGCGCGCGCAGCATGGTGTGCACGCCGCGATACGGCTCCAGATTGCGGGCGACATAGGTCACGAGGCGATCTTTCGGCGTGACCTTGAACTTGCCGACAGTGAGGTTTTTGCTGCGCACCGCTGGGTCCGGCTTGCATGTGTCGAGGTTCACGCCTTCGGTCAGGATGTCGATATCCGGCTGGAACCACTCCGGGTAGCGCGAATGCTGCCAGCGTGTCGGTGTTTGGCCGTGCTGTTTCAGGCTGTAAGCCAGCAGATTGATAGTGTTCATCGCCCGGATATGGGCGCCGATTTCCGGCTGGGTCGGAAATTCGGCGTCGAAACCGATGTCCTGACCATCGCGGTTATAGTAAAATTCGAAGTAGCCGAGCAGCGGCACGCCCGGCCAGACATCGACCAGATGCAACATTTCGCCCCAGCCGTGATGGCCGATGATGATATCAGGCACAAAGCCGAGTGACTTCAGGTTGCGGGCAATGCCCAGCACCTTGTCCGCCCGCTTCAGCATCATGTCGTAATCGGCGCCGTTGGGGTGCATGCCCCCGGTCCCGGGCACCGGGGCCTCATAGATCGCCCGCCGCACCCCAGCCATCGTGCTGGGGGAAGGCTGGGAGATGAACATCACCTCATGCTTCCCGGATGCGACCAGGTGCTTGAGGATGTAGAGGTATTGGCCTGGAAAGTTCTGATGAACGAAGAGAAATTTCACGCCGCGATCCTACACGCCCCGAGACAACAGCCCACGCCGATCAGCGCTTTTTCGCCGCCGGCTTGGCTTTGGCAACGGGCTTGGCAGCGGCTTTGGCGGCCGGCTTGGCGGGAGTGGCTTTCGCGAGCGTTGCCTTAGCGGGCCCACGCTTGGCCACTACAGGCTTGGCCATTACAGGTTTTGCGGGCACCGGCTTGGCCGGTACGGGCTTGGCCGGCGCTTTGGCCATCGGCTTTTCCGCCGGCTTCGGCGCCGCACCGCGCTTGTGGATGATCACCTGGAACGATTCGAGCGGCGCCAGACTTTCCGCCTCACAGGCCTCACCCGCCGGTACCGGACCGATGGCGGTGCCATCAACGAAGGTGGCGGAATAGCTGCATTCATGCGTTTGCGCCGCCGCACCGCGCAGGCGCAGGCGCAGGCCGAGCACCGGCAGCGCCATGCCGCGACTACCGCAAAACTGGCCACCTTCCGCCCAGGGGGACAGCCAGCCGCGACCGAGCACGGCCTGGTATTCGATATCGGCCGGCAGCACGTCTTGCGTCGGCGCCACCGCGAAACCCTCAATCCAGGCGCGGCTGCCTTGCTCACCCATCCAATCGCCCAACATGCAGCCAACGTCGCCGCGGCCCTGGATGTGCGCGATCATGTCCATCGCCTTGCGCATCTCGGACGCCACGGTAGGCGCGGCGACCGGGGCGGCTTGCGCCGGCGCGGGGTTAGCGACTGCCTCCGGTGCAACCGCAGGATCAACCAATTGGCGAACTTGCAGGTTCGGCGCGCCATCGGTCGCACCCTTGGTCTGGTAGATTGTGACCATGATCTGCGCCGGACCCTCCGCCACGCGCACCAGGGCCGCATCGCCGGTCGCGGTCAACCAGCCATCTTCACGAAAGCCGCGAATGCTGACCGCATCAGGGCGGCCAGCCGGGCCGGGGGCCACAGTCAAGCGCACCCCGGGCAACCCCATCGCCGCGTCGGCGCCCGCAACCGGCAGGCTGACAACGCAGAACAATCCGGTTTCCAGCGTCATCATATGTGCCGTCACGCGGAGATCATCGATCTGCGGCTGGGCGGGACGTTTCGGCTCGGCGGCACGGGCAGGCGTTTGCGGGGGCATCGGGCACTCACTAGGTTCGGGGGCGGCGAAAAATCCGGTCTCGCGATGGCAGCACTAGCGTCAGCAAGTGTCTCACCGACAGCGTATCAACATTAAACAATTACAATAACAAGCATACAAATATGATCGCGTGATGACCACTCACGTGTCAAACGTCAACCGGGTCAGGCGGCAGAAATTTACCGCTCAAGGCTTAACAGCGTGTTGTTAATCGTTGCCGGCGGCAGACCGAGCGGCAGCACCCATCCCTGACCCTGGTTGCGAATGCGTTCCGCCTGCGCGCCGATATCAAAGGCAACCACGGGCAGGCGCGCCTGCCAGGCAACCGTGAGCGCAAAGCACCAGGTTTCCGGCCAAATAGACGGCAGCCAGGCGATTTGGGCCTCCTGAGCGGCGATGAGCGCCGTCGCCTCCGCTTCCTCGTAGCGACCGGTGATGAAAACGCGGCCGGTTTGCAACAAACGCTGATCGTCCATCGAATGGCCAACCAGGACAAACTCCAGCGGCAAATCACGGGCCGCGGCATCGCGGGC
>Ga0164296_1004124_pt1 | contig 13336 bp, 12 predicted proteins | sample GEODES057metaG_FD_113533 | JGI IMG/M metagenome (GOLD analysis project Ga0164296, IMG submission 113533) | Dystrophic lake water microbial communities from Trout Bog Lake, Wisconsin, USA - GEODES057 metaG | ecosystem: Environmental > Aquatic > Freshwater > Lake | place: USA: Trout Bog Lake...
GATCTTATAAGGCGAATTGGTATCCCGGCCCAACCTGTATTTAAGCACAAAAACTGTAATACCCAGGTTGTTTAAAAATTTAGCCGGCTCTACCCCTTCTGCATTATAAACCAAAAGCCGGTGACCGCCGCCCGGACAAACAACCACAGCGGCACCATTTGCCTTTTCTTTATCCGGAAGAAAAACGGTTAATGAGGGGTTATTGATATTTTTTACCCAATAGTCTTTGGCTTGTTCGGGTATATCTTTCAAATTTTCGAAACCGGGTGCACCATTTGGCCAAAGCGGAATGACTGTTTGCGCCTGCATTGCCAACGGAAACAGGAAAAACAGGAAGAATAGTTTTTTGAGCATACCTAAAGTTACCTAAATTTAATGCTGATACTTAACAAAGCAAATACTATTGAAACCATACTTGTAATTTGATCCCGGCTGGTCTTATTTTCCAATCAAACCCGGTTCAAAAATATTTTTGTCCAAAGGTACACCGGCTACGATATCGTGGTATTTTTCTACCTGCACCAGCTTATCGTTGATCCAGAACTTGCATAACGTTTCGCTCCAGCCCCCTTTTAATTTGATATGATCTTCAAATGTCCCCTCTTCTTTGGTATTGTTTTCGTATTTGATAAAACGCACCGGCAGCAGATTTTCCTGGTCGATCCATAGCTGGTTGACCTTCTCGTCCGACTTTTCAGCGCCTATCACATAAACCGGGTTGCCCTTCCAGATATCTTCGTGAAATTTCTCCAGGTCGTAATGCAGGTCTTTAAAATGCGCCAGCACTTTATCTATAGATTCAGCATACATCCCGCCCAAAAAGAAGATCAACTCATTTTCGTTCCTGATAGAACGACCGATCTTATTTTTATTGAAAACATACGTAGAGTCGGCTCTGAAGATCACCCCGCTGCCGCTTTTAAGACTATCAAAGTCAATTCGCAGTTTATCCGGATAGTATATTCTTTCAAACCAGGTTTGCTTTTTAAACAGGCTGTCGTTCTTATAGACCTCGGTAGTTTGGTTGAATGCCAGCGTCTGATGCCATTTGCCATGGTATTTAGCATGCATTTTTTTCAACAAGGAGGTTGAATTTAAGTCGCCGGGTTTAGCCAGCGGCAACAGAAAAATAAAAAGAAGGGAATACAATTTCATTACTAATGTTTTAACTGCTGAACTCCTGGTAAGCTGCTTCCAGGCTCCTGTTGATACCATCGCCCTGCCAATCGTCTACACCGGGGATCGCTTTGGTCTGCAATATTTCATCTTTGCTTTTACCTGCTTTGATGCTACTTTGCACATAATCCGCCAGCTTTTCAAGGTAGTTCTGCATCGCTTTCAGATCTTCTTTCGTACCGATCACTTTTTCGGGATCGAAGGCATGACCAAATATAAAAATTGTCTCTTTATCAAATTTCTTTTGAGCAGCCTCCAAAGCCAGTGGCCAGTTTTTGACTGAAGCGCCTGCGCTTTTATCAATGAAGGGATAACGGCGGTTGAACACCAGGTCGCCCATGTGCACGATGTTGGCATGTTCAAAATGGATGATCGCATCCCCATTGGTATGCCCGGCACCGAAGTAATAGGCTTTGATATGCTCGTCACCCACTTTTATCTTCCAGGTATCGGTAAAGGTAGTGTCGGGGTAAAGCTGCTGATCTTCTTTTTTTTGAGCGACCGCAACATTTTTTTGGTTGGTGAGCGAATTTGCATGTGCAGCCACATTTTTGACGATCCCTTTAAAGGAAATATTACCGCTGGTATGATCGCCATGGTGGTGCGTATTGATCAGCCATTGGAAGGGTTTGTCGGATTGTTTTTGCAGCTCGGCAATAAGGTGTTTTGCCGGATCCGGAAACTCAGCATCAACTACTACAATTCCGTCTTTGTTCGCCAGCCAGGCGATGGTTCCTCCCTGTTCAGCAAACCAGCCAACGTTACCACGCAGTGCTTTGAACTGATAGGCTGGATCTGCGAAAATGGATGCTAAACTGCTTTTACTAAAGATAGAAAATGCGCCAGTAGCCAGCGCTGTGTTCATTAAAAAACTACGACGTTTCATGACCGTTCCTTTTTTTGATGAAATTTAAAAAATGTTTATCGGAATGTTTCCTGGTTGTTGGTAAAATTACTTTTACATGCGCAATGATCCCGCCGTACACGAAGGTTAAAATTCAAATATTTTAAACCTTGTAACAATACACCTATGGCTTCCGTAAAGTAAAATAAGAGCCTGATATCGCTATGAAACATTTGTTAAAACCCCTAACGTTTGCCTTCATTTTATTACCAGCTGCGGCGTGTAAAAAAAGCAATAATGTAAATCCCGGTAAAGGAATTGAACTTAACCTGAGCGCTACCCAATTGCAGCAGGCATCGGGCAATAACGATTTTACCTTTAACCTTTTCCGCAGTGTTTCATCCGGCAATACCAGCGGCAGCAATTTGATGCTATCGCCACTGAGCGTAAGCATGGACCTGGGCATGACCAGCAACGGCGCCCATGGGGCAACACTCGACTCGATACGGAACACCCTGGGGTTCAGCAATTTTACCCAGGACGAGGTAAACAGTTATTATAACAAGCTGATCACCGAACTACCTGAACTTGACCCGAATACAACTTTAAAAATCGCCAACGCTATATGGTACCGTCAAGACTTTAGTGTTACGCCTGCTTTTCTGAAGACCGGCTACACCAGTTACCTTGCTGCCATACAATCGCTTGATTTCACCAATCCCAACTCGGTCAATACCGTCAACACCTGGGTCAGTAATCAAACCAATGGCAAGATCAGCAAAGTGATCAGTTCGATCAAAAGCACCGATCTGATGTTTTTGATCAATGCGATCTATTTTAAAAGTATCTGGGCCAATAAATTCGATCCGGCCTCTACTAAGCCTGCCAGTTTCATATTGCCCGATAACAGCGAGCTACAAACTAATTTCATGAACGGGCATATCCCCTGTAATTTCTATAAAGGTCAGGATGCCACCATTCTGGAATTACCCTACGCCAATAATAAATATAGCATGGTGTTGGTGATGCCCGCTTCAGGCCAATCGCTGGGTAATTTTGTTTCCACATTGAACAGCACTACCTGGGCTTCCATGATCGCAAAACTTTCAAGCGGCCCGGCAGATGTTTCGATTCCGAAATTCCAGTTTACTTATGCGACCAGTCTCAAAGATCAGCTTTCAGCGATGGGTATGGGAATAGCGTTTTCAGACGCCGCCGATTTTACCAATATCAATCCGGCAGGAAACCTGCAGATCACCGATGTAAAGCACAATACCTATATCGCTGTTGATGAAACCGGTACCGAAGCGGCGGCAGCGACCACCGTTATCGTTGGTCCGACCGCAATTGCCTATAACCAGTTGACGATAGATCACCCTTTCTTTTTCGCTATCCGTGAAATGAAAAGTGGCCTGATCCTGTTTGCCGGTACGGTTAGTAATCCGGCACAATCTGGGCTGTAAAAAACTGCGCTAAACAACCTGTCATTTCGCCGAGCGGGAAAGGGTGTGCGGTCGGGGTGAGGAGAAAACTTTGACGCTTTGATGGGTGCGCGCGCCAGGCCTGTTCGTAACCCCATCCTCCTCCTTCCCCTGGTACCCAGAGGAAGGTATCGCACAGGGCCGTTTTGATTACGGGTGACTTGTGCTTATGGCGAAAATCTGGTTCGCATTGATCCTGTCAAATCTCTCAAATCCTGCAATCGTGTCTTACCCCATCCTCCTCCTTCCCCTATTTCATAGGGAAAGGTATCGCACGGGGCCGTTTTGATTTCGGGTAAATTAAAAAAGAGATCTTGAAAATCCGGATTGATCCTGCAATCGTCTCTTGTCCTCCTCCTTCCCCTATTTCATAGGGAAAGGTATCGCACAGGGCCCGGTTTAAGGGCGTGTGTAGTAATGGCTTGCGGGCTGTGTACTCGTGTCTAACCAGAAGCCGTAGCACTTAAGCATGGGACCACGGCGCACCGGGGCTTTGCCCGACATACTTGCGCCAGATGGGACTTTATCATATATGCATCGCGGTTATCTGTCTACTGGCCACAAGCCGGGAGGCTTGCGGCAGCGAGGCCTGATCCGATTTTTGGTTGGGTTAATAATCCAGCAGAAATAGCGCTACAAGAAAGCCCCTCCGGAAATCCCGAAGAGGCGATGTTATTTAGGCAGAATATTTCAAAATTTGGATATAATCCCCAATCCGGTGCAGGCGTCCCAACCCGGACCGGCAGTGTAGCCTTTATTATCTGCAGTGGTATCGTTATTACCTACTGTGATATCACGTGCCAGTGAAGGGTTTGCATAAATTACAGGATTGATAAATCCCGAAGGTTTGCCTTTTTGCTGGTTGAGTCTGGCGACCAGGCCGGCATACAAGGGCGCCACGGCGCTTGTGCCGCCAACTACCGAAGGCTGCCCATCCACCAATACCTTATAACCGGTAGCAGGATCGGCATTGGCGGCAACATCGGGCACTCCCCTGCCAACAAAACCAGTATTAACAGAAACGGGAACATTTGCATTGTTCTGATAGACTGGCTTCGCAAATATTTCACTTACACCGCCACCTGTTGCCGAGCTGTCTGAATCGTGCCAAACCACTTCTGACACAATAGCGTTTCCATTAACCTGTAAACTGGTGCCGCCGCAGGCCAGCACATAGGGGCTTGAAGCCGGAAAATTGACATGGGCTTTCCCATCATCAATACTATCGGCCGAGCCGGAGTCGCCCGAGGCTATGCAAACCGTTACACCCAGTAATGAAGCTGACTTAAACGCCTCGTTCATACTGGTCATCGCCTGGCTGGTCCAGTTAACTTCGGCAGAGCCCCAGCTGATGGACAATACGGATGGCTTATTTTGCTTATCGTGTACAGCTTTGGTTATAGCATCCAGGAATCCCTGATCGCTATTGGGCGCAAAATAAACTACCAGGTTCGCCGCAGGTGCTACCGCACCAACAACCTCAATATCAAGCATTACTTCGGTATCTGCACTTTGAGGGGTAGTTGGAAGGTTTTGGCCATTATCAACCGAAACCGATTTAATTTGGGGAGGGTTAATGTTTAATCCTTTAAAATAATTAACCAGGTCGGCCGTCTGGTAACCGCCGCCAAACTCCAGGATCGCAATAGTCTGCCCTTTACCATCAAATCCTGTGGGGAAGTCGTAAATCTTTGCCAGCTGGTCGGCAGTAAAAGTAGTTGCTGCTGGTACTGCAGGCGTTGCGCTCCCGGCATTTGGCGAAACTTTGAACATCGGTCTGGCTATCGGACGGTTATCCAGGCCGAAAACGCCTTCAATAATATTTTTGAGATTAGCGGGTATAAATATCTCGCCTTCACGCACCCTGATCGGTTTCCCTTCAAAATCAGTAGATCCGCTAAGCTTCACACCAAAAGCCGATTCCATATTGCTGACAGAACCGCTTAAGGTCAAACTCCGCCTTGCAAGGTCAATATCTACTGTACTCAACTGGTATTGATGCGCAAACAATTCAACTTTTTCAACGTCGCGCTGAGCCGAACCGAATGCTTTTTCATAAGAGGCGTGCGTGATCAAGCCTCCCGTTTTAAGCTTTTCTTCAATAGATTTTTTCCTGCGAATACGCACGGTAACCTCGAAAATGGCATTGCGGTCGATAGCGGCTGTGCCAGCCAAAGCATGTGCAGCCTTATTACTGCCTGCTATAGCTACACGTTTCTGGATACTCATATTGCTTCGTTTGAATTTCGGAACAAAACAAATATACCTCAACCCGAATCAAAACGGATAAGTAAGGCTACGCAAAATCCAGCGTGTTTTTACGTTAGACTGAGCGGGTGTATAAACGAGTTCATCAAAAAATCCCGGATCCCGATTTTAATCTGGGCAAGGATATGTTTGGGAACATTACATCTGCTTGCTATACAATTGCAATGCTGATCATATTCCAATTCACCCAAAATATCACCCTGATCAACTACCCGGAATTGGCCTGACCTGTTGGGCAGTATAGCTATACTCCGCTCATCTTTTTGTTTAAAGTTGATCAGCAAATGAAACTGGTAGCGCGGATTGAAAACTGTCGTGCGTAACATAATGAATCCTTTCTTTATCAAAAATGAATGAATATTGCGGCAATGGCTTACTACAAATCTAACGATGGGTTATGCGGTAAATTGCTTAAAAAGATTACGCTTTTGTTAAAAATCAAATAAATCATAGCTTTAAGCTATTAACAACGATCAACGATTGATCTTTATGTATTGTATGTAAAAGCTACAATCAGGTGCTAACTTTGTTTGGCAATTTCGATAACAAAACAGCAATAAAACTGTTAGCAGAACTATACAACAAATAAACGATGGCGAATTTCCTGGAGATTATTAATGGCGAAAAACTGGTACTGGTCAACTTTTCAGCCGAATGGTGCGGGCCTTGTAAAATGATGCCGCCCATACTCAAAGAGTTGAAAGCCGCCCTGGGCGATAAGACAACTATCCTGAAGATCGATATCGACAAAAATTCGGCTGTGGCCAATAAATACCAGATCCAAAGTGTGCCCACCTTAATGCTTTTCAAAAAGGGACAATCGGTTTGGCGCCAAAGCGGAGTGATGCAGGCTTCTCAAATAAAAAGAGTGATCGAACAGTTTTTATAAGCAGGCAGAGCGGGGCGGAATCAATTCAGCTTACAAATAACTCAACCACCATTGGGTATGTGTTTTTTTATACTGACTGTACCAGCGGCAAGGGAAATAAAGCAAAATGATCATCAGTACCCATATCAGGTAAACGCCACCCAGGCTAAATCCAAATTCATCCGGCTGGAAGATTGGCGGCATATGGTGCGAGTTGTTAATGTCACTCACCTTAAAACCGGTTGCAAAGAAAGCAATTACGTTAATGATTTTTAACAGGAACCAGTGGCACAGGTAATAAAACAAGGGTACGTTACCATAAACAACCAAAACTGCCGATAGTTTACTGGTCGCTTTTTCGGTAGCCGAGAGGATCAATAGCGCCGCCCCAATGGTCATACACATATAAACGAGTGAGGGCGGATACTTACTGACATTAAAAAACGAAATGATTGTTAAAGCCGTGGTTTTTTGGGACGACCAGGGTGCAGGGTCGCCGTAGCCATTAAGGTATCGGAGTATAAAGAACAAGGCCAATGCACCGAGGCCTGCATAAAGCAAAAATTTACGACGTTTAACAGCATCATAACCCCTGACGTACAAAGTACCGAAGGCATAGCCAATAAACATTAAACCCGCCCAGGGTAATAAGGCATAAGCCGTTAGCATTCCCCTGTCCTGTGAAAAAGGAATAAAGCCGCCAAACCCCGCGCCGGAAAATAATAGTTTACCCGGTACAGTATCCTCGATAAAGTGAACTTTAACGATATCGAAAATATTATGCCCAAATACCAGGATAATACCGATAGCTGCAACAGCCGGTACAGGCAGCCAAACCAGTAAACCCAATAATATCATACTTCCGCCTATCGCCCAGATGACCTGCAAAATAAATACATGGTACAGCGGATCAAGTGTAATGGCCAGGGTGATCACCAAAAATTCAACTGCCAGCAGCCAAAGACCACGTTTGATCAAAAAAGTGCTAAACTGCTTTTTGCTGCGCCGTGTACCTGCCAGGTAAGCAGAAATGCCGCTCAGAAATACAAAGGTTGGTGCGCAAAAATGGGTGATCCAGCGGGTAAAAAATAATATGGGTGTAGTAATTGCCAGATCGGTTGGTTCGGGGTGATGGTAATTAAAGAAATCGCGCACATGGTCTATGGCCATGATCAACATGACAAGTCCCCGTAAAATATCAATAGATGCTATGCGTTGTTTTGAACCGCTTGGGTTGAGTGCGCCGTTAGCAGGAAATGAAGTGGCTATAGTCATGTCAAACGATACTATTTTTTCTTCCCCTAATATATTAAGTTGATCCTTTGTAAACAAGCCAGCAACAGCGAATCTTAGCGAGGTAATAGCAACCAGCAATGCTATTTAACAAATTGGTTTAAACCATAGTATTTCGATTATTTTGAGGGATGTATTTCTCCCCATCAAGCATCACAAAGTTCGGCTTAAAAAATATTTTGGTTCTTTTATTAATAAACTTATTGTGTTACTTTTACACAATAGCACCAATTAACCAAACCAATTATGACATCGAGACGTGAATTCTTAAAGACTTCTGCGCTGGTTTCTGCCGGCCTGTTAGCCGCGCCCAGTTTATTTGCTTATGACAAAAAATATATCGGACTTCAATTGTATACCGTTCGTGACGCGATGGGCAAAGACACGGCCGGTACACTGGCAAGGGTTGCTCAAATAGGCTATAACTCTGTTGAGGCTACCTATAGTGATGGCAAGTATTATGGCAAAGAGCCAAAAGCATTTGCCCAACTACTTAAGCAAAACAACCTGATCATGCCGAGTACACACTACCTATTGGGTGAAGAAGCGAAAAGTCAGGGTACAATATTAAATGGATGGGACAAAGCTGCTGAGGATGCGGCGTCGGTTGGTCAGAAATTTATGATCTGTGCCTGGCTTTCACCTAATGAGCGCGGCAAACTGGATCATTATAAAAAACTGGCAGATGATTTTAACCGTGCCGGCGAGATCAGTAAAAAAGCTGGTTTGCAATTCTGCTATCATAACCACGATTTTGAATTTATAGCAGAAAACGGGAAATATCCTTATGATATTTTATTGGAAAATACCGACAAGAACCTGGTAAAATTCGAGATCGACCTGTATTGGTTAACCAGGGCTGGTCAGGATCCGGTTGCGCTGATAGAAAAACATCCGGGCCGTTTCCCGCTTTGGCATATCAAAGATATGGACAAAACCGAAAAGAAAATGTTTACAGAAGTAGGCAATGGCGTGGTTAACTTCAAAAGGATATTTGAACACAGTAAAAAGGCAGGTCTGAAATATTTCTTTGTTGAAGAGGATATCTGCCCAGGCGATCCTTTTGATAGTATTACCCAGAGCATAACTTATATCAAAAAGAACCTCGTATAATCTAAATAATGAATGACTGACTAAAGCCGGGCACGAGGCCCGGCTTTTTTGTTTTGTTTGGTTTCTGAATAAAATAAGGGTTTTGCTGCTGGTTACGCAGGCAAATTACTTAGTGAATAGTCAATGTACGTTCGATCTGCTCGAGCGATTTGCCTTTGGTTTCAGGCATCATCTTCCACACAAATATCAATTGGAGCACCATCATTACGGTGAAAAATAAAAACGTATTTCCACCGCCTATCTTACCGGTGATATAGGGAAATGAAAAAGCGATGGCCGTAGCCATTACCCAATGCGTAAAACTCCCTAAAGTTTGCCCTTTAGCTCTCACCTGATTAGGGAATATCTCTGAAATAAACACCCAGATCACAGCACCCTGTGAAAATGCAAAAAATGCAATATAGGCCATCAGGTAGATGGTAACCATATTACCATTGATATGCCCACCATAAAAAGCCATTGCTACCAGTCCGAGGGTTACGATCAAGCCGAAAGAGCCGATGAACATCAGTTTTTTACGGCCGATCTTATCGATAAAGAAAATAGCGATCATGGTAAATAGCAGGTTTACGCCACCAATACCGGTAGTGGATAATAGCGCCGCACTTTTTGCTAAACCGGCCATACCGAAGATGCGGGGTGCGTAATAGATAATGGCATTTATACCCGATACCTGGTTAAAGAAAGCAAATAATATGGCAAGCGTAACCGGGAAACGGTACCTTTTGGTAAACAAGCTTTCTGCAGCAGCATCGTTTTGCTCTTCATTTTTTGCCTCAATGATACTTTGTATTTCCTGCTCAAATCCTGCAGGATTAACGATCCGGAGGGTTTGACGGGCTTCCTCAATTTTCGACTTTTTAAGAATAAGCCAGCGTGGACTTTCAGGAACAAAGCGCAATAAGATCAGGAATATTAAGGACGGTATTGCCATGATACCCAGCATCAATCGCCATGAATCGTGATATAACATCCCGATGAGATAATTAGAGCCGTACGATACCAATATCCCGAGAACGATATTGAATTGAAAAAGGATAACCAACCGTCCGCGGGTAGCAGCCGGTGCTATCTCTGAAATATAAATTGGCGCGATGACCGAAGAAGCGCCAACACCAAGACCTCCTATAAATCTCAACAAAACAAATAAATACCAGTTGGTTGCTACAGCCGTTCCCAATGAAGCGAATAAAAATATACAGGCGATGATCACCAATGATATTTTCCTCCCCAACTTATCCGCGGGCAACCTGCCGAGGAATGCGCCGGTAACTGTACCGATGAGGGCTATCGAAATGGTGAAGCCATGCTGCAGGTCGCTGAGATTCCAATACTGCTGGATGGCTTGTTCGGCACCCGAAATAACGGCAGTATCGAAACCAAATAAAAATCCGCCGAGGGCCATAACGACCGCCCAAAAAATAACTTTAGCATTCATAACAATAGGGTCTATAATTGAGGTTGAGCTTCAAATATAACCTATTTGGCGAAATTTGGAATTGATTGTTCGGTTTTATTGGCAACCAATTATATAAAAATACTACAGCTCATGTTTTTTCCGATAGGCCATGATCAGCAATACCATGCGGTTATAGGTCTTCAAGCCCTGTGGTTGGTTATTGGCTTTGAGAAATTGATCATAAAACACCCCGCTGATCCGCTCTATTTGCCCATGGTATTTAAGCCAGTATTTACGTTCAGCTTTAAAATCACTGATCACCTGGGGTGATATCCGTTTTCTTAATTCCTTTCGCGAAAGGCTGTCCTGGAGGTTCAGGGCAAACATAAATTCCTCCACCCCCTCATAATAAGCTGAATAACGAAAAAATTTATCCTTTGATCTCGAGGCGGTAAGGAAGCCGGCAAAATTAGCTTCATCTTCCGGTGCAAAACCAGCCTGGTGCGATAATTCGTGGCAGGCGACAAAGGGTTTAAGAAAAACCGGCATCTGGTAATTGACCTGAGACTCGGATGTAAAGGGATTGTAATAGCCAGAGGTGCCAAGGTAATTGATAACCGGTGTCAAAAGAGATGACTTTGCTTTTGCACCATAATTATTATATGCCCGATCAGCTGTACTCAATTGAGCCTGGTCCTCAATAGCCTGCTGGTATATTTGATCGTTTGTACGCTGCCAGTCACTTTGAGATAACCTGCTTCGGCAAACGTTGGCACTATCGATGAGGCGGGCCGTTACGGTTTTCAGGTCGGCAGCAGTATAGGCTGTATCCGGGAGGTGCAAACGCTCAATAGCTTCAGGTCGGTAATAGTTCAAGCCCCAAAAGAGGTAAAAAACAAGGTAGGCTATCAAAGTTCCATTGACAGTTCCCAGCGTAAGCGAAGCAGCTTTTTGCCATTGTTTGCGAATCAATGTCTGCACCAGCTTTACAAACAGGTAGATGAGGCCAATAATGACCAATACATACAAAATATCACCAATACTAAACGGGAAAAGGTTAAATACCGGGTGAAAGCAATGGCAGATGACCGGATAAAGTCCGGTTGAGTAATAACGTTCAACGGCGCCGGGATAGGACGAAAACCAAATCAACAGCAAAATCAAAACAATAAGCACTGCCAATGTTACCAGGCGCGATTTTAATTGAACCCATTTAAAACTGCTGATCATATTTTCAAGGCAAATATAACATTTGGTGAATTGCACATACCTTGCAGTTTCGGCAACAAAAAACCCCGGCGTTTTGCCGGGGGTTTTTTGATATCATCGGGCAATTATTTAACCTTTACAGGCACCTCAATATCACCCCAAAGCAATACAAAGCCAGGTTTGGCTACTTGTATCTTAAAGCGTTCGTTAAATTCAGCAGCTTTTTTAGGTTTAACCGTAACCACCAAAACGTCTTTAGCAGGATCGTCGGTGGTTGAACCATCGTGTTTAATTCCCCAGATCGGGCGGGTTCCGTCCATCAATTGCGAATTGAAAATAATTTTCCATTCTTTTTCATCTGGCTGGGTGTAAAGCGTATACTTTCCAGCCTTTAATACTTTCCCTTCAACTTTTATGTCCGTGCTGGTTGAAAAGGTAGTTGCCTCATTGGCACCGGTCCGCCAGATTTGTCCGTAAGGGGCAATTTCTTTACCAATTGTACGGCCTTTAACGCCTGGGCTATGGTAAAAAATAGCGATCGTAGCGCCGGATACTGTACCGCTGGTGCTGTCAGCGGGACTTGCCTGTGGCTTTTTTTGCGCACTTGCCACTCCTAAAAATAGAAAAACAATTGCCAGTGTAGACAAAAGCTTCGGTTGTAACATCTTTCTCATGGTTTTATGTTAATTGATTTGATGATAAAGATAAATCGATTTTACCGTTTTCAGTCCTCTGAATGGTCAATATTTTATCATTATTTCGATATTTAAATGGCTCTGTTTCTGCCACTATAAACCAGCCACTTATCCTCGATATTTAAAGCAGTTTTTTACCAAAAACCAAACGACTGCTTTACTAAACCGCTGAAAAACAAGGCTTTCAAAGGGAATTTTTGAACCCAATAAAACCATAACAAGTTTGTTACAATTGCCTGTTACTGAGTTATGGCATGATGATTGGAATGTACCTTACGCAAGCTGGAAAGTAAAATGCCGCGAGGGCGATAAAAAGCGATTTGTATTGGGGCCAAAATTGATTCGAAGGCAACAGTTTAAGTCAACAAATACTTACTAATTTCGGCATTGTTTGTTTTTTTATTAACCATTTCAACCCATTACCATGTCAAAACTAATCATCATTGACGACGATCCGATCCACCATAAAATGGTGCAGTACATGCTTAATAAAAATGATCTTGCAAAGGAAACTACCTACACCTTTGATGGCAAGCTGGTTTTGGATTACCTGGAAGAAAACAAATCAAAGATTATGGCACTGCCAGATTATATTTTCCTCGATCTGTATATGCCTAACCATAGCGGCTGGGATTTCCTGAACAGATACCAGGAGATCTACAAATCGTTAAAAAAAGACATCAAAATATATATTGTTTCTTCATCTATTTTTCAAATGGACATCAATCGTACCAAGTCGTACCCATTTGTAACATCCTATATCACCAAGCCCCTTGTTAAAAGTATTTTTGATAAAATTAAAGGGCGTTCGCTAAATATTACCGGAGCACAGCTAAACTAAACAACCAAATAGCAGTAAAGGGCTGCCCCGGGGAACGCACACTATTACCCGGGTGGCCCATTTACTTTAAAGGCATTCCTGCGCCGGCTTGCAATTACCGTTAATCTTGCTTTGATTTGGGTGATGAAAAACATTCGCCACCAGATTTA
>Ga0164296_1004125_pt1 | contig 13334 bp, 11 predicted proteins | sample GEODES057metaG_FD_113533 | JGI IMG/M metagenome (GOLD analysis project Ga0164296, IMG submission 113533) | Dystrophic lake water microbial communities from Trout Bog Lake, Wisconsin, USA - GEODES057 metaG | ecosystem: Environmental > Aquatic > Freshwater > Lake | place: USA: Trout Bog Lake...
GCCAACAATTTTTAAGGGAGCACGACCGCCATGACCATCGAGGCAAATGAGACGGCAATGAAGGATTCGGGTCGCCGCGGTGGCCGCGATGCCCGCCGCCAGGCGCGCGCTTCCAAGCTCTCCGATCAGGATCGGCCGATCTGGCCTGGCCTACCGGGCGGCAAATACCAAGTATTGTCGCCTGCCGATATGCAGAAGATCCATCACAAAATTCTCGACGTGCTGGAGCAGATCGGCTTTGCGGACGCCATCCCCTCCACCATCGAATACATGACCAAAGCCGGCGCCGTGATGGGCGAGGATGGCCGGATGCGGTTTCCGCGCGCCTTGGTGGAAGACACCATCGCCAAAGCTGCGCGCCGCTTCCCGCTCTACGCTCAAGATCCGCGCTATGACATGGATCCATGGGGCAAGAACGTCTATTACGGCACCGCTGGCGCCGCCGTGAACGTGGTTGAGCCTTTGACGGGCGAATACCGCGAGTCGACCGTGGTCGACCTTTATGATTGCGCCCGCATCGTCGACCATTGCGACAATATCCACTTCTTCCAGCGCACCAATGTGTGCCGCGAGCTGCCAAGCCCGCGCGATCTCGACATCAACACGGCCTATGCCAGCGTGGTGGGAACAACGAAGCATGTCGGCACCGGCATGACGCATCCCGATCACGTCAAAGAAGTGCTCGAAATGCTGCACATGATTGCAGGCGGCGAAGACAAATGGCGCGAGCGTCCCTTCGTGTCGCAATCCAACTGCTTCGTCGTGCCGCCTTTGAAATTTGCCGAAGACGCCTGCAAATGCTTGGAAGTCGCCGTTCTCGGCGGCATGCCTGTTCTCTTGCTTTCTGCTGGCCAAGCGGGGGCCACCGCTCCGGCCTCGCTTGCAGGCACCGTGGTGCAAGCCGTCGCCGAGTGCCTCGTCGGCCTGATTTACGTCAACGCGATTAAGCCTGGCGCACCCTATATTTTCGGCACCTGGCCGTTCGTGTCCGATTTGCGCACCGGCGCGATGTCGGGCGGCAGCCCAGAGCAAGCCTTGCTTTCCTCGGCCTGCGGCCAAATGGCGAATTTCTACGATCTCAATGGCGGCACAGGCGCCGGCATGTGCGACTCGAAGGTCATCGATTTCCAAGCCGGTTACGAGAAGGCCTATAACCTCACGCTCGTCGGTAATGCAGGCACCAATCTCATCTATGAAGCAGCAGGCATGCACGCCTCCTTGCTTGGCATTTGCAAAGAAACACTCGTCGCCGATAACGACATCATCGCCGCGGCCCAACGCACGATGCGCGGCATCGATACGTCGGATGAAGCGCTGGATATCGAAACCATCCGCAATGTCTGTATCGGCGGCCCCGGCCATTATTTAGGCTCGGATCAAACGCTGCATCTGATGCAGCGCGATTATGTTTACCCCTCCGTCGGCGACCGCTGGAGCCCGAATGAATGGAACGAGCGCGGACGCCCGACCTATGTCGATCGCGCGGTGAAAAAGACCGCCGAAATCCTGAAAAACTACCATCCAAAACATATCAGCCGCGAAGTAGACGACGCGATCCGCGCCAAGTTCCCGATCAAGCTCGACCGGAAAGATATGGGCGAGGTAGCCTAAGTACTGTCATTGCGAGCGACAGCGAAGCAAACCAGCTGATGGAAAAGTAGAAAGTAGCATGGTACCCGTATACCTCTTGCTGCACCTTCAACTGGATTGCTTCGCGTTCGCTCGCAAGGACGAATAAAAAATAGAGTAAGATAAAAGGAAACACCCATGGCCGCTCTGCCCTCACACGCTTCTGTTGTTATCGTGGGAGGCGGCATTGTCGGCTGCTCGACCGCTTATCATCTCGGCAAGCTCGGCGTGAAGGACGTTGTGCTCTTGGAACGCAAGCGTCTCACCAGCGGCACGACATGGCACGCAGCGGGCCTCGTGCGCTCCTCGCTCTACACGCAAAACCTCACGCGGCTCGCGAAATACACGGTCGACCTCTACACAAATTTAGAAAAAGAAACGGGCCAGGCCACGGGTTTTGTGCAGCCGGGCTCCATCTCGATTGCGACGAATCCTGAGCGTTGGCAAGAGCTTCGCCGTGCCGCCGATATGCTGCGTTCGTTCGATGTCGAGGCGCATGAAATCAGCCCCAAAGAAGCGCAAGCCAAATGGCCTTTGATGAATGTTGATGATGTCATTGGCGCCGTCTGGTATCCGTCCGACGGCAAGTGCAACCCGATTGATACGACGATGGCACTTGCGAAGGGCGCGCGTATGTCGGGCGTTGCCATTCACGAGAATATGCTTGTTGAAAAAATCATCGTTGAGAATGGCCGCGCGGTTGGTGTTGAGACGGCGGAAGGTATCATCAAAGCCGACAAGATCGTGATCGCAGGCGGCATGTGGACGCGCTCGCTTGCCCGCACCATCGGTGTCGATGTGCCATTACAAGCCTGCGAGCATTTCTACATCGTCACGGATCCGATGGAAGGCATGACGCCCGATCTCCCCGTCATGCGCGACATGGACCATTGCGCCTATTACAAAGAAGATGCAGGCAAGCTGCTGCTCGGTGCGTTCGAACCCAAAGCCAAGCCATGGGCGCTCGATGGTATTCCCGCCGATTTCGAATTCGGCGAATTGCCTGAAGATTTCGATCACTTCGCTCCGATTTTAGAAGACGCGATGAAGCGTATTCCATCGCTCGAAAAGGTTGGCATCCGCAAATTCTTCAATGGCCCTGAAAGCTTCACCGCAGACCAGCGTTATATTTTGGGACCAGCGCCGGAAGTGAAGGGCGTGTTTGTTGCCGCTGGCTTCAACTCGATCGGCATTCAATCGGGCGGCGGCGCAGGTATGGCGCTGGCGCATTGGATTACAGAAGGCGAGCCGCCGTTTGATTTGTGGGATGTCGATATCAACCGCCTCTATCCACATCAAAACACGAAGCATTTCTTGATCCCACGCGTGTCGGAAGCGTTAGGGCTTCTCTACGCGATGCATTGGCCCTTCAAGCAATATGAAACCTCACGCGGCGTGCGCAAAACCGCGCTGCATGATCGCATCGCCACAGCGGGAGCGTGTTTCGGTGAAGTCGCTGGCTGGGAGCGGCCGAACTGGTTCGCGCGTAAAGGCCAAGAGCCGAAATACGAATACACTTTCGGCAAACCCAACTGGTTTGAAAATTCCCGTGAAGAATGCAAAGCCGTGCGCGAAGCGGTGGGCCTTTTTGATCAAAGCGCGTTCGCTAAATTTACCGTCAAAGGCCGCGACGCGATGAAGTTGTTAAACCGCGTGTCGGTCAATGAAATGGACGTGCCCGTCGGCAAAGTGGTTTACACCCAATGGTGTAACGAGAAAGGCGGCATTGAAGCCGATCTCACCGCCACCCGCATCGCCGAAAATGAATATCTCGTTGTCACCGCCGCAATGACGCAATTGCATGATCGCCGTCATCTCGAAAACGCCATTCGCGACGACGAAGCGGTGGCCGTAGTTGATGTCACCTCGGGCACGTCGACGATTGGTCTCATGGGACCAAACTCGCGCGCATTGTTGCAATCGCTCACGCCCGATGATGTATCAAACACAGCCTTCCCATTTGGCACAAGCCGCGAGATTGAAGTCGGCCCCGCGCGCATTCGCGCCACCCGCATCACCTATGTCGGTGAGCTTGGCTATGAGCTCTATATCCCGAGCGAATTTGCGCCAGCCGTGTATGATTTTATCATCTCCAATGGCGCGCCTCATGGTCTCAAACATGCGGGCTATCACGCAATGAATTCGCTCCGCATCGAGAAAGCCTATCGCCACTGGAGCCATGATATTACGCCGGAAGATTCACCGCTCGAAGCGGGCTTAGGCTTTTGCGTGGCATGGAACAAACAAGGCGGCTTTATTGGGCGTGACGCTTTGCTGAAACAGAAAGAGCAAGGCATCACCCGCCGCCTCGCGCAATTCCTGATCTCTGATCCTGATGCGATGCTCTATCACGATGAACCTGTGTGGCTGAATGGCAAGCGCATCTCGCGCCTGACTTCGGCGATGTATGGCTATACGCTCGGCGGCGCTGTAGGCCTTGCCTATATCGGCACGGAGCATGCAGCCACTGTTGATGACGTGTTGGCGGGTCAATACGAGATCGAAGTCGCCGGAAAACGTATTCCAGCCAAGGTATCATTGAAGCCGATGTATGATCCAGCGTCGGTGAGGATAAAGGCGTAAGGGGCAGTAGGCAGTAGGCAGTAGGCAGTAGGCATTAGAGACTGATTTTTGGAGAGTCCACTCCTACTGCCTAATGCCTATTTCCAAAGGAAAAACAAAAATGAAAATCCAATCCCTCGAAACCTTCATCGTCGGCAATCCACCGCCTAAATTTGGTGGTCGTTATTTCATCTTTGTGAAGCTCACCACTGACAATGGCATCACGGGTTTTGGCGAAGTCTATGATGCCGCCTTCAGTGCGAAGGCGATGAAGGTGATGATCGAGGATGTGTTTGAAACACATATCCAAGGCATGGACCCATTTCATCTCGAGCGCATGTTCAAAAATGTCTATGGCCGCGGCTATTCGCAGCGCCCGAACCCCACGCTCACCGCTGTGATTTCAGGCTTTGAAATCGCAATGTGGGATATTAAAGGCAAAGCGCTCAACAAGCCGGTTTATGAGCTCTTGGGCGGCAGAGTGCATGAGAAATTGCGCTCTTACACCTATCTCTATCCCAAGGGCGGCGACGCCTATGTCGATACCGATGTCTATTATAAGCCCGATGTCGCAGCCGAACGCGCTGTTGAATATCTAGAGCAAGGCTTTACCGCACTGAAGTTTGATCCAATTCCATATGGCACTTTTGATCCGCGCCAACCGAGTTTGGAGATAATGGATCGCGCCGAGCAATTCTGCAAAAAATTGCGTGATGTGTGCGGCAATAAAGCTGATCTTCTCTTTGGCACACATGGGCAGTTTACAACGTCAGGCGCCATCCGCTTGGCGCGTCGTCTCGAGGCTTATGATCCACTTTGGTTTGAAGAACCAACGCCGCCCGAAATGCCGGAAGAGATGGCCATCGTTGCGCGCCAAACCACCATTCCGATTGCGACCGGCGAGCGCCTTTCAACAAAGTACGAATTCGCCCGCGTGTTGCAAACAGGCGCGGCGCATATTTTACAAATGGCGATTGCCCGCGTCGGCGGCCTGATGGAAACCAAGAAAATTGCTGCGATGGCGGAAACGCATTACGCGCAAATTGCACCGCATCTTTATTGCGGGCCGATTGAAGCGGCGGCCAATATTCAACTTGCGGCATCGATTCCGAATTTCTTGGTGCTTGAAAGTATTGAACGCTTTGATGGGTTTCATGGCGCCTTGGTCAAAAACAAAATCACATGGGAATCAGGTTATGTGATCCCGTCCACTGAACCGGGCCTCGGCATCGAGCTTGATGAAGAGCTTGCCCGCGCTCATCCTTACACCGGAAAAGACCTGCATCTTGTGCCGGTTTTTGATCCGATGAATTAGGTTCGGCAGTCGTTGTTAGGCAGTAGGCAGTCGTTGTTAGGAAGTAGGCAGTAGGCAGTAGGCAGTAGGCAGTAGGCAGTAGGCAGTAGAACAGATCGTAAGCGGAAGTCCTAATGCCTAATGCCTAATGCCTAATGCCTAATGCCTAATGCCTAATGCCTAATGCCCACACCCTAATCCCTCAAACACAAGGACCCTCTCCCATGCTTCGCTACGGCTATATCGGCTTAGGCCATCTTGGTGCCAATCTTGCGATGAATCTTGTGAAGGCCGGTTATCAGGTGACTGTGACCGATCTCAACAAAGACAATGCCAAAAAGCTCATCGAAGCCGGTGCGATTTGGGCTGATACGCCAAAGGCTGTGGCCGAAAATTCAGATGCGGTGATCACATGCTTGCCCTCGCCTAAAGTTTCGATGGCTGTACTTGCTGGCAAGAACGGGATTCTTGAAGGCCTCAAAAAGGGCGGCACATGGATTGAGAATTCCACCAATGGCAAGGAAGAAATCGAAGCCATGGCGAAGATTGCTGCCGAGCATGGTGTCGAAACACTCGAAGCACCTGTTACGGGCGGCGTGCATAAGGCCGCACAAGGCACGATCACGGTGTTGGTCGGTGGCAAAAAGGAGTTGTTTGAAACGCATCTGCCTGCGCTCAAAAAACTTGGTGGCGAGATTTTCCATATGGGCGATATCGGCTCGGCCTCGGTGATCAAAGTCATCACCAATATGTTGGCCTTCGTCCATCTGGTCGCGTGTGGCGAAGCGTTGATGCTGGCCAAACGCGGTGGGCTTGATCTCGCGCAAGCCTTTCATGCCATCAAGGCCAGCTCCGGCAACAGTTTCGTGCATGAAACCGAAGGCCAGGTGATTTTGAACGGCAGCTACAACATCAATTTCACGATGGATCTGGCCTGCAAGGATTTGGGCTTCGCCGCGAAATTCGGTCGCGAATTCGGCGTGCCCTTAAAACTCGCAGGCCTCACCGAGCAAATCTTCATCGAAGGCCGCCAAGCCTATGGCGGCGATGCCTGGTCGTCGCAAATCGTGAAACTTTTGGAAGATGCGCTGCAAACCGATCTCCGCGCTCCGGGCTTCCCGGCCGAGCTCGAGTAGCATCATACTCGGTGACACTCTCAAGGAGATGACCAAGGCGTGATATTTGCGGTCGCTGCAAAGCTGGGATAATTTCGTGACGTCGAAACAGACGGTATGATTGTTTACCATCGGCTGTTTCTTTTTGGTCGGCTCCAGTGATGGTGAGCACATGATTGTCGTGACGACGCAATGTTTTCCCCCGGACATCGGGGGGATCGAAATTCTCATGGGTGAATTTGCGTCTTATCTTTCACAGACCCAAGAGCAAGTCACAGTGTTCGCCGATCGCGCCCAGACCCGCCAAGCCGAAGAAAAGTCCTCCTATGACATCAGGCGATTTGGCGGCATTAAACCTTTGCGGCGGTGGCTCAAGGCACGCGCAATAAAGAAATTTATCGATCGCAACACAGATCATCCGAATTGGATTATCGCCGATTCATGGAAGAGCCTGGAGCAGCTGGAAACGCGCTGCCCGACACTGGTGCTGGCTCATGGCAATGAGCTTCTCGTGGATCAAAAATCAGACCGAGGCAAGAGGATCAAAAAAGCCTTTGAGAAGGCGGATCTTGTTCTGGCAAATTCCCACTTCTCTGCAGAAAAAGTCGCAAGCCTCGGAATATCCAACGATCATATTCGTGTTTTTAATCCGCCAGCGTCACGTCAAACCGATCCGGATCCACAATCGCTCGACGCACTATCGCTTGTTCTGAACCATCATCGACCCATTCTCTCGACGGTGGCGAGGCTTGAACCCCGAAAGGGAATTGATCGCGTCATTAGTTCTTTGCCTCCGCTTCTCGAGCACTATCCTGATCTGCTTTACGTGATCGGGGGAGCTGGACCTGATCGAAAGCGGCTTGAGACAATTGCAGCCGAGCTTGGCGTCGAAAATCATGTTCGCTTTCTTGGACGGGTTGATGCCAGCACACGCAGCGCCCTGTTATCGCGCAGTGATATTTTTGTCATGCCAACGCGTCGGGAAGGCCAATCCGTCGAAGGCTTCGGCATCTCCTATATTGATGCGGCGTGGTTCGGGGTTCCGTCAATTGCCAGTCGTGAAGGTGGCGCTCCTGACGCCGTGATTGATGGTGTCACCGGATTGATCATAGACAATACGGAAGTCTCTTCAGTGTCGGCTGCGCTCGCGTCTCTTTTGCAAGATGACGCCTTCCGTTTGCGGCTCGGGACAGCGGCTTCCGCACGCGCGCGCAATGACTTGTGCTGGACGCATCAGATATCGGTTTTAAAACAGCATCTGAATGAGGCAAGACAGCTCTATCACCTCCGCGCGTCTCACTGACACGCAATCATCTAGTAGAGCGTTGTTGGCCACTGATAGGCGCGTCGGAGAGATTTCTCCAGCGCGACGTCTTCGATATACTGCGTCACAATATCAACCGAATAGTCGCGATGCGATTTGCGCCATCCCGCTTCCGCAATGCGGCGCCGTTCGTGGTCATCGCGCTTATAACGCCTGATGACTTCAAGCACTTCGTCCAGCGTGTCCGCAAACACCATCTCTTCATTTTCCGGGAACAATTCAAACAGATGATTGGCACGCGTCGAAATCGCGAGAAGCCCACATCCCATCACTTGCGCAACGCGGTCTGAATTATAGAGATAGCGCAAGGAGAAGGGGGCCGGATCCTTCCCATTGCCTTGTCGATCCCCATTCAAATTCAGACCCATCCTCGCATCCATGATATTGTCATAGAATGCAGCACCCTGAACAATCGGTCGACCGTCAACACCACGAATATTGATGGAAATATCGCCCTGCTTCTCAATGGCGAGAGGAAATTCAAAACGCGGATCGCCCTCATAGTCTCCGATGTGAGACCGTGCCGCGAAAAACACATCGAAAGCCTGTGTGTCGGTATCGAAAGCGCGTCCGGTATCAATCGCCGGATCAATCCAATTCGGAACGAAAGACACCGAGGCACCGGGGCGCGCATAAGTCTTTAATGCGTCGCCAGCGGTTGTGACAAATGTCGCGTCCGCAATATCAACGCGGCGTGAGAGAACATCGCTGATTTTTGACCGAAACAGAGGATCGACACAGATCTGAACCAGTCTGACACCGGGCATGATCCGCTTGGCTTCAAACAAGCTTTCATTGGTGATGTGAACGGAATGAATAAAAACAATCATCTCCGGCTTGAAGACGCGGACTGTGTCTAAGAAGGCTCTGTTGGAATGTTTTTGACCAATTCGACTTGACCGAAAAATGGTCGACGCACGCGCGACATCTCTCGGACTAAAGAAATGAACGACATGACCGTTGCGAATAAAACCATTTCTGAGCTTGGATTCAGGATTGTAATAGCGCCCGCCATGCAACTCGTCGTGAGCATTTCCAATCAATAAGATGCGCATGCTAGCGGCCTTTCACGCAGAGAAACATCACTCGAATGGAATGCGTTTGTAATTCAGGTTGAACCAGAATTTACGAATTGGCCGTGTGACTTCTTTGAACAATTTCGAAAGGGACATCGGCGTACGCGCAATCCTTGGCCCCCGTCGATCAGCAATATAACTGTTCAGGAGAGGGTTATCCGGCGGATTGGGGTGGCACACATGTTGAACGATCAATGCGGGCGATATTTGCGCCTGCGTCAGAGGCTCAAGACCAGATTCTTTCTGCCGCGCCATGTTGAAGGCGATGGTATCAATACCCTCCGTGGCCCCGGCCGACATCACCAGTAATTTTCGAGCAGCATCCCGCGACAGAATATATCCGCCAGCTCCGTGATGATAAGACTGCAAATGATAGAGGCGACGATGATCGATCGCCAGGGCCATGCCTCTCCTGATCATGACGGGCGCATAAGTCGTCTCGATATTGACGATATCAAAGCCTGCCTTTTCAAAGAGACCACTCTTCATATAGGCAACAAAATTATCACCAAAATAGACGTCATCTTCAATAAAGAGAGCATGCGTGTCCGTTGTTCTTAGAAAGGCCCGCCACGCTTTCCTGTGGCTCAAGACCGCGCCAATTTCAAAGCGCGTCAAAACCATCCCCTTCCCTTCAAGCGCGCCCGGGCGACGCTTTGGCGGCGTGGGCCTTTCGCGCAGACGCAGGCCATCAAGGGCCGACACGCGAATGAGTTCAAGGCCAGAGCCAGACAACAGGCTCTCAATGCGCTCGAAGCGAGCCTTAAAGCGATCCAAATTGATGCAATAGATTTTCACGGTGCTGGAACCCGACCCTCACATATAAGTTTACTTCCATATACCATAGGTGTCACGGAAGTAGCGAATGCAGGCCACATCAATCGCATTTTGATTGAGGGCGCCAGTCTTGAGGTCCTTTAATGATGAGAGATCGGCGATATCCCGCGCGTGTGGCAAGTCCGCGTCTTCGGCAACTCTGATTGTGATGCCGCGGCGCGCCAGATGGCCCGACAGCCACGTGTCATCCAGTGTATAAAATTCATCCCTGATATCGAAGACCGTATCATCGAAAAAGTCCGGGCGCACCAACACGCCGCCATAGCCGCACGCGATATCGGCCGTGTAGCCGGGCTCAGGGCGAATTTTTTTTAAAGCGTAGAGTCTCTTATAAAGCGGAGCGAGAAAGCGCGGCCGAGGCTGATTGACATAGGTGTAATAGGCCTCGATTTGACTGATCAACCCGGCGGCGACCGTGATGCACTCCCCAGGATGCCGGCGCGCATTTGCGACAAGATTTTCAAGCCAATGATGCGGATAAAGACGATCATCATCGCAAAAGACAATATTGACCGCTTGACCTTGATAGGCCTTGAGGGCGGGGAGGATCTTTGTCGCCGGCCCGTGATCGATGTCTGAAATGAGGATATCGACACCTGAAGGAACGGCGGGCAGCGCCTCATAGGTGTAAGTGGGCCGACGATAGGTGCGTGGAATATTTAAAATAACGCGGTCGGGCTTGAGGGATTGTCCGACGAGAGCCTCGAGCGTCTCGCCAATGCGATCCATGCGCGGGGGTATTGTTGTAAGGGAGATAATATTCATGAAGGGCCCGCTTCTGCGCACGCACGATTTCGGCTCGCCCCGTGATTCGGTAAAATCACGGCGTCTGAACCTCCTGCCCGCTTAATGGATCGGGCCCATTCGGCCAAGGTCTAAATAATCAGCGGACGCTCGCTGCGTGATAGCGCGTCAGTGATGAGATTTTGGCTTCGTTCTGGAGAAATTGTGTGGAGGGTGATCAGCGCCGTCACGACGCAGCACACGCGTGTGAGGCAAGGCACCGGCGCTGTTGGAGATATTTAAGTAATTGATTTATTTATATTTTTTATACTCAAGAATGACTGTCACAATGGAGGGTCGGAGCCAAAACATACAATCTAAACAAATCAGGTCACAGAGCCTTCGGCACAAAGCCCACGACAAAGCCGAAGAGCCGGCCAATTTTTTCGAGTGTCTCGAGAGTGGGATTGGCTTTGCCTGTCTCGATCTCAGCAATTTGCCGTCGCGTGAGTAAGAGGAGATCGGCAAATTCCTGCTGCGTGAGGCCAAAGCCTTTGCGGATGTCCGCGACGGCATTTGGGAGGCGCAAGTCGGCCCTGCGCGCTCGGTCGGCAAGGGTGACGCGATTTGAGAGAACTTCACTCTTGCTGGGCTTCTTCCACCGCGGCATGACTTTACAAGCTCCTTAGAACATTGAAAGGGACGCCAAGACTGCGTCAGCGATTTCCTCGCAGCGCGTCATGGCGCGCTCTCTGATCTCTTTCGGAAGACCGATCTGCCGCGCAAGATTGTGGCTTTCCTTGAGGCGCTCCGAAAAGAGACACACCTCATTTGCGAGCCGCATCTGGTCATCATTTTCAGAAAAGACATGCGACACAATCGCCTTCCAGTCTGGAAGATGGTCTCGATTGTGTGGACGCATGACCGCCCATTTTGTTGAGCGAACAATACCCTCGCGTGAGAGCCTCATCGGCGCGAAGTCAAAGAGGGGAGACAGGCGGATTGTGCCGTCAATATGTTTGGTGAGAGCCGAGTTTCTTCCGTGATTATCGGGATTGCCCAGAGCCAAATTGGCAATGTCTCGCTTGATATATTCCGCAATGTCTTCGAAGGGGCTCGAGGAGTGAGCACGCACAATATCGATATAGTCCTCGTGAGATCCGACATAGCCAAATTCTGAAATGCCGAGGGCGGAGACGAGGCTTTCCTGGCCCAAACGCGCGACTTGCCCGGCGTGATCTTTCTTTCGGTCAAAGCGCGGGATGATGAGGACGCCTTCCGCGTGTTGCGACGGCTCGTCAACGTGAAGACCAAGCTCTTTCGCCAAGACCGAGTAGCCGGCCTCTCCCTTAAGAATGAGCTCGTCGGTGGGGTCTGCACTTCGGACCAGTTTAATGATGACGTGCCGCGTGGCGTCCCGGTCATCAACCACGCCGTCTGGATAGTAGAGGCCGTCTCTTGCCTGCGTCATGGCAACTTTAGGCCACTCACCCTGCAGGCCGCTCGAGCCGGAGGCGAGAATGGCGTAGTGATCGGCGACCTCGATAAATCGGTCTGAACGCGCCAGGATGTCTTCCTCGCTGACGCCTTGGAGTGGGATGCCTGCCAGTCGGTCTCTTTCGGCCTCGGCGGCCTCCTTGATGCGAATATTGCCGATGCCGCCCGCCGCGGAGCGAAGGAGGAGGGGGAGATCGGAGGCCCGGTCCAGTGCCTTGAGGCCCAAATGTTCGGCAAGTTTTCGGCGGGCGTGGCCCTGCGGCATCAGGTCGAGCAAAAAGGCTGGCCAATGCGGGGCGCTGAGGGTCTCGAGCGTGAGGGGATGGCGCACGGAGAGGGCCTGCAAGCCCGCGAGCGGCGCGCCCGACGCGAAAGACACGGCGCCAAAATTCGCAAAATAGTCGAAGTCATAGGCAAGGATTGAGGGGCCCCTGTGGCCAAAACCATCTTGAGCGAGGCTGAGCGTCGCGGCCTTGTGCCACGCGCCCGCCAGATGCATTTGAAGCTCAAATTCCATGATTTAGACCCTTATATTGGATTATATATTTGAAAATTGATCATTTATCAACCCACTTTATTGGTAAGATACGCGTGACTGCGCCGGAACTGCGCGCCCGCCTCACGGCGGTAGCGTTTGAGGGCCATGAGCATTTTGAGCGCGTGTGGGAGACCCTCGGCGCCGTCAAGCAGCCAAGTGTTGCGAAAAGTCGAGGTCAGAATGCGTCCCTCGGCCTGGCGAATGCGCCGCATGGCGATGAGTGAGGACGCGAGTTCAAGGGCTCCCTCGGGCGTGAGGCGGCTCGTCTCTTGAAAGTGGCGGGCGAGATCTTGACGCTCTTGCGTAAGAGATTGCGAGTAGGAAATGGGAATGGAGAGGCCGTGCGCCAGCGCATTGCGCGAGGCGCGCAATTTGCCTTCGGGCGTCTTGGGGCCCGTCGACCGTTTGGCATTTTTGCGATTGCTGAGGCGTTTCCTGTGGCTCGTCACGAGAGCACGCCCTCAAGCGGGGGATCGCCGCCCGCAAGGCCCAAGGCATTGAAGGGCGTGAGGCTCTTCTTCTTCTCACCCCGGAGTTTGAAGAAGTCCGCGAGGCTCTGATTGCGGCTGCGGATCGCTTCGCGGATCAGGGCCTCGAAGGCTGAAATCTCCGAAATATGCGCGCCGTGAATGTGTGCCACGGCGTCGTGGACAATGCCGCCCAGGCTCTTGATGAGGGCGTCAATCGGCTTAAACGCCTGACTGTCTTTCGTGAGCCACAAAATGACCAGGCGCCTCGC
>Ga0164296_1004127_pt1 | contig 13333 bp, 18 predicted proteins | sample GEODES057metaG_FD_113533 | JGI IMG/M metagenome (GOLD analysis project Ga0164296, IMG submission 113533) | Dystrophic lake water microbial communities from Trout Bog Lake, Wisconsin, USA - GEODES057 metaG | ecosystem: Environmental > Aquatic > Freshwater > Lake | place: USA: Trout Bog Lake...
CCATAGGGCTGACACCTGCATTCAGGATACACCGGAGGTACATCTCAGGGTCGGGCTTGGGTCTTTCCACATTTTGATTCGAAATTAAAAAGTCAAAGAGGTCGATGATGCCCAGTGCAGTCAAGAATGCCACCATAGTCTCCTGGATAGAGTTTGATGCACAATACACCTTGAGACCACGCTCACGGAGAGTCAGGAGTATCTTCATCAATTCTGGATCTAAATGAATGACAGACGGAATCAGACTTATTGTGTTTTTCTGTTTCGCCTCCCATATGGACTGATGAAGCTCAACCGGAAGACCCTTTTCTTCCGTCAACATCTGTAACTTACGACTCGTAGACACCCCATCGTACCTCGCAAGGTGCTCTTCAATTCCAATTTTAAATTGAGGATCCAAAGCGTTGTTCAGTGCAGTGTAGTGAAGGTGTCGAGAATCGACAAGGACACCATCCAAGTCAAAGACTACTAATTTCATTCTTAAATTACAAACCAATTTTTTAAGCCCACCATTCCGCATTCTGAAAATACCAAGAAATAGTCTCTTTTAATTTGTCTGTAAAATCTGACCTTTCCTTCCACCCGAGTTTTCTCAGCTTTGAGCTGTCTATGCAATACCTCGAGTCATTGTGTGCTCTCGGATCTTTAACATAGGCAATATTCTCCTGCACATCCATCACACTCCTCAACTTTTGGTACAACTCATAAACTGAAAGTTCAAATTTTGTTCCTATATTGTAAACTTCCCCAACACCTCCTCGGTCGAGTACGCAATCAATTGCAGAGCACACATCATCCACATATATGAAATTCCTTTTCGTGTCACCCTTTCCGTGTATTGTCACGGGTTTGTTGTTGAACATCTGTAGGATGAAAATTGGGACAACCTTTTCGGGGTACTGTTTTGGCCCAAAAACATTATTGCACCTGGTGATGATGCACGGAAGGTTATAGCAGTTTGTGTATGCTTGCACATACAACTCTGCAGCCGCCTTGCTTGCAGAATATGGATTGCTCGGATTCATCTTTGCCGTTTCGTCACAAGTCACATGCTCATCCACCTCACCATACACCTCATCTGTGCTTATGTGAATAAAACGCCTCAACTCGCCGTACTTTCTCGCCGCCTCCAACAAAACATGAGTCCCCAACACATTATCATTTGTAAATTGAAAAGACTCTGAAAAACTCAAGTCGACAAATGACTGCGCTGCAAAATGGACAAGGTGTGTAGGAGAATACTTTGAAAAAATAGAGCTCACCAGTTCGGTATCTGTAATGTCCCCTGGTATATATGTGTAATTGGGATGCTCATCAACATTCTTTACTCGCGCACAATAATCACACTTGTCAATATTTATAATTTGAATTTCAGAATTCTTTTTAAGCATGTACTGTATGAAGTTTGAACCTATAAACCCAAGTCCTCCGGTGACGAGGAGCTTCATACTTTGATAAAGCCTACAAACTTTATATAAGAAATGTCCTCCATCATCACATCCTCTGGTCGCGTTGTGACTCTGGACGAGAGCGACCCCTCTGTGGCGTCTCACCTGCGTGACCCCAAGGGCTACGCGCAGTTTATCATTCGCCAAATCAACACCGACCGTATCTATGATGTTTGCTTAAAGGACAAGAAGGATCTCATTATTCTCGATATCGGTGCAAATGTCGGCCTGTTTACTCTGTATGCTCAGGATTCCGCGAAGCGTCTGATTTCTGTCGAGCCAACCCCCTCTCATCAGTATGTGTTTGAGAAACTCACAAAGGGGTGTGAGAATGTGGAGCTGGCAAAGACGGCCCTCTGTGATGTGGATGGTTCTGTTGAGTTTTTCATTTCAGATGAGAATTCAACTATGAATTCCATTGTCAACAAGTACGGTCGTTCTATTCAAGTGGAGGGGCTGTGTCTGAAGAGTCTGCTGGACAAGTACGGGCTCGACAAGGTGGACTTTTGCAAGATTGACATTGAGGGCTCTGAGATGCGCGCCATTACGGTGGAAACCCTCGGGGCAGTCTTTGACCGCATCAAGGAGATTTTCATCGAGTGCCACGCCACTGTTCCAAACTTTACACACGCAGACATTATCGCGAACCGTGTCAAGATGGAGTATGTGTTCAACAAGGTGGGTTACCAAACCAAGGTGGTGAACTTTGACACCATCCACGCGTGGAAAGCTTAGAGACAAACGACTACCTAAATGTAATGAATACTAAAGTACTTGTGACGGGGAAGAGGGGTTTCATCGCTAAACACCTGATCACACTTCTAAACAACTCTGAACCAAAAGTTGAAGTCTGGAGCACAGACAAAAATCACGACCTCATCCCGTACCTCGATTACATACAACCCAATTTTATTTTTCATTTGGGGGCTGAACTAAAAGATGATGAAAAGATGTTCGAGTCAAATGTTCTGTTGACTGTGAATATTATGAATTGGTGCAAATCCCACAAGGGGACGAAGCTTATTTTGTTTGGATCGTCAAGTGAGTATGGTCATCTCAATAAGAGTAGGGGCGAGGATGACCCTCTTTCACCTTCGACCATCTATGAGGGGACAAAGGCGGCAACGGCTATGCTCGCCGAGTCCTGGTCAAAGACATACGGTCTCGACATTCTTTTTGTTCGACCATTCACAATATACGGTGAAGATGAGAAACCCACAAAGCTTTCTTCAATTCTATTTCGAAAATGGAAGGATGGGAGCATACTCGAGTTGAGCGACGGAGTCCACGACTACATGTATGTAGAGGATTTTGTAAATATTCTGGTGGAAATTGTGTTTGGGCACGGATTGAAAGGGTTTAACAAGATTAACATCGGGTCAGGGGTTCAGGTTTCCAACTTTGAATTTGTTCGGATGTTTGAAAAGGTCACCGGGTACAAATTTACAATTAAATTGCGTGATTCTACAGATCCATCTGTGTGGGTCTGTGACCCGAGTAACTTGAAGTTGTTGTACGACATCTTTCCACCTGTCAACCTTGAAAGTGGGATAAGGAGAATGGTATTTAACTACAATAGGGATGGAGGAGACAATTGTTGAACTGTCACACAAGCACCGGCTCGGGCATTTGGGAAGTTGTTTGACAATGGTTCCCATTCTTGACCACATTTACTCTGTAAAAAAGCCCCGTGATATTGTTATTCTGAGTGCGGGTCACGCCGGTATCGCTTTGTATGCTGCTCTTGAAAAGTACGAGGGTCGTGATGCGGACAAGTTGGTTGAGACGCACGGCGTCCACCCTTTCCGTGATGTTGAGAATGGTATCCATGTGTCTTCCGGGTCTCTCGGTTCGGCTGTTTTGGTCGCTGCGGGGTACGCACTTGCCGACCCGACACGCGATGTGTATGTTATTTTGTCTGACGGGGAGTGTGCGGAGGGGTCCGTGTGGGAGGCACTCGCCTTTGCCTATAACAAAAACCTCAAAAACCTCAAGGTCCATGTCAATGTGAATGGGTACTCTGCATACGACCCAGTCAACACCTGGTATCTGTGGATCAGATTGAAGGCTTTTTATTGGAAAACGCAAATCTGGTTCACTTCCCCACCGAATCTCCCATTCTTAAAAGGTCTCAAAGCACACTACCATGTGATGAGTGACGAGGATAAAGATAACATTCTCAAAGATATTAGACATGAGAAAACAATTTGGTCAGATGTTGCACAAGGAGATGTCTCTGAACTCTCAGCTCTATTTAATCACTGGAGATCTTGGGTATGGAATCCTTGATGATATTCGTAAGGATTTCCCCGATAGGTTTGTAAATGTGGGGTCGTGTGAGCAGTTGATGATTGGAGTCGCAGTTGGTCTCGCAAACTCGGGATACATTCCAATTTGTTATTCAATTACACCCTTCCTACTGTATAGACCTTTCGAGATGATTCGCAACTACATCAACCACGAGAATTTAAATATTAAATTAGTCGGATCTGGGAGGGACAAGGATTACGCACACGACGGGTTTACACATTTTGCAGAGGATGACATAAAGATTATGAAGTGTTTCGAAAACATAACACTCTTCAAGCCAAACCAGTTGACCGATTCTATCTTCAACACATTTATTGATTCAACTCGTCCGGTGTACTTAAACCTAAGACGATTTTAATATTAAATGATTGTGTTTACAACACTTCACACGGAGAATTATCAGAGTCTTGCGGACATTACGCTTGAGCAGAACAAGCGCAAGTACTGTGAGCTTCATGGGTATCCGTTGATCACAATGACTGATGGGTGGAAGTATGAGCGCAAGGCGATTGGTTTTGACAAGATTACACTTATTCGACAGGCACTTGAAAAGTATCCATCGTGTGAGTGGATTTTTTTCAGTGAGAGTGATGCTATGATTACTAATTTTAAAGTAAAATTGGAGCAGTTTGCGGATGAGAGGTACCACTTTATTCTTCCGGCGGATATAAACGGCACAAACTGTGGGAATTTCATGTTGAGAAACTCGGAGATTGGACTTGCATTCCTGAACAGTATCGAGTGTGCCGGTGCCATTTACAAAAACCATCCAATGTACGAGAATCAGTACATTCAGGACTGTGTGACGGGTACATTTTGGCGGTCGGTCGTCAAGGTGGTTCCACAGAGACTTTTCAACTCGTACGACTATACCACGATGCCAAAGTATCCTGGTCCACACAATGACGCACTCGGCATAAACGGACAGTGGCAGTCGGGAGACTTCATGATTCACTTTCCAGACAAGAAACTCGAAGAAAGAATTGTACTGGCAAAATTGTATTTAGAGAGGGTAGTCAAGTAATAAGTATGATTGTGGACACATTTATGTTTTATAATGAGTTGGATGTTCTTGAAATTCGATTGGCTACTCTTGATCCGTATGTTGATTTTTTCGTCTTGGTCGAGGCGGAGGTGAACCACATTGGTGGGGACAAGGAGCTATTCTTTGAAAAAAACAAGGAACGATTTTCAAAGTGGATTCGTAAAATTCAGCACATTATTGTGAAGAAGGATGAGTGTCCAAAGGATGAGAATCCTTGGTCTCGCGAAAAGTATCAACGCGAGTGTATCGTTCGGGGGCTCACGAATGTTCCGGATGACACTATTGTGATGATTAGCGATGTGGATGAAATTCCGGATATGACCATGTTCCGGTGGGAGCACCTTCCTCACCGTGTTATTTCACTTCATATGTGGATGTACCAGTACAATTTCAACTTTTTATTCACCGGGGAGCCTTGGGTGGGGACTGTGGTGACATGCATGGAACTTGTGAAGACGCACGGTGTGAATTTCTTCCGGGACAACCGGTGGAAGTTTCCTACCCAACGGTTTTGTGGGTGGCATCTGAGCAGTTTTGGAGATGAAAAGCATGTGTTGAACAAGATGAAGACATTTGCGCACGCTCTCGATGATAACGCCCACAAGCACCTCCAGACCGAGGAGAATATCAAACAGTGGATTCAGGAAGGGAAACACCTGGATGGCGCGACAGAACTGATGCCGAGACCACCCGAGGCCACCCTCCCGCCAGTCAACTGCAGTAAATTTCTCTTCTAATTATAAATGGAACCAACCACAAAAAGCGCACGGGCGCACCACAAAAGCGTCCTCGAAAGACTCGCGAAAAGACGAGGGGCTATTGTTCACAATGGTAATATATATTATAATGCTCAACAAAACTTCAATATGAGTCCAAGCAGGTTGAATATGCTGAGACGACAGATGAATGCAGCACCCCCCACACGATACAATCTTCTGTTGAAGCGCGCCAACATGCCAAACAACAACAGAAAACAATACAAGGAGAATGAGGCGTCTGCATTTCGTAGAATGCTCGCAAATGTCAGAGCTCGGCTCCGGGGAACAGGAAGAAAACTTTATTAATTAGCAACTGTAATTAAATGAAGCTCGTCTTCAACAATTTGGGGTGAAAATATACCCATATAAACTGCTTTCCGCCGAAGCAATTCACGGATATCATCAATGTTTAGAAATTTTAAAAAACTTTTTTTGGTTGGAATGTTTGTGAAGACTCCTCCTGCGGAGGCATCTCTCTGTCCCTGACAAACAGGCCACGTGACTTTTCTGAGGTCATACATTTCTGCGTCCAAATTGTCGAGTCTTGGCAAGATGTTTTCTCGTATAAGTTTTCTAACTTCAGCCACGTTGAACTCGTCCATATCTTTATAGTGTTATTAGTCTTTAGAGTGTAATCCTCCACCGTGGACCATAATCATACCCAAGAGTCCAAAAACGATACCCAGGTACTGAACTGGTGAACTGAATCTTTCTCCTAAAAAGAAATACGCAACGAGTGCTCCGAGGACTGTAATCATGCCTTCCCACATAGCAGACACATACATCAAACTGCTCGATGAGAAGCTCTGGACCAAAAAGTACATTACACCTACATATCCCATAACACCTCCGAGCAGGTGTTGGTGCGCCTGAGACTTGGCAAACCACTTGAAGTGGACATTCCCAAATGTCTCGGCAAGACTCATCATCAGGATGTTGACAAGCGCCATCTACTTTTAGTAGATATTTTTGGTTAAAGGGAGTGACTCCTGGGGTGGTATGGGGTGGGGCATCCACATAGCTCAAGACGAGAAAGGCCACGTCTACTGTAACGACGCAAATTTTGAGACGGATGACAAGGACTATGATGGGTTCCCCCCTTCAAGTTACGACTATATCTGCAACTATATGGATGATAATTATCACTCGGAAATTGACATGGCCCGCGACGAGGGGAGTGTCAACCTCGCAAACGAGTGCTGCCGCGACGCCTTTGAATCTTCCAAATCTGCATACGAATACTTGGACGAGGAGGAGAAGATGAGGATGCACGAGGAGTGGCTCGCGCAAACAAAGGAGGAAATCAAGAGTTGCGTCGTGGATGAATTGGCAGAAAGAAATACAATTATGGAAATTGAAGAGTACAAGAAGGGGAACTCTGACAAGATTACAGAACTTGAGCAGAAGGTGAAAGAGCTTGAAGCAAGTTTGAAGATTTTGAAGCAGCCTCTTCAAATTTTGGTCGACAAGCTGTACATTATTCATCAACCGGCGGAGATGAAGGGGCAGCTGGAGACGCTTCTGTTGAAAGAGAGTGAACTCTTCGAAGACGAGAGCTATAAAGAGGAGAGCGACTGAGTGGGTATGGAGGGCTGGATCGCCTTGACTCGCATCACAAACGGCCCCCCAAAGCGAGTTACATTTAAGAATAAGAATTATGTTGTCTGGAAGTCGGAGTCGTGTGGGACACAGGTTATGCACGACGCGTGTTGTCATCGTGGGGCTTCACTTTCTCTTGGAAAAGTTGAGCGCGACGGCTCCTTGACCTGTGGATACCACGGATGGAACTTCAAGTGCAATCGTCTAAAGCAGCCGTGGTCAGACAGTGAGGAGTATGTATCTTTTGAATTTGACAGTCGCGAACAGGATGGTCTCTTGTGGATTCGGCCGAAAGGTCTCGACGGAACCCACGGGCCCCCACAGGTACCCCACCAAAATGACGAAAAGTTCAACACCGCCTGGTTCGAAACCGAAATCAACCAATGTGCTCAACTCATAATTGAAAATGGTATTGACCCCGCACACGCCTCGTGGGTACACGCAAACGGACTGGGGTTTGGAACTGAAAATGAAGAACCGACAGATCTCGTACACGGATGGAACACAATCACATTCGGATACATCCCAAACAAATACGCCTTTAGCACAAGCCTGTTTGGGATCAGAAATACCAAGAATTTTCACGCATTCGAGTTGCCGTACACAACCTGGTCCGAGGTTATCCTCGAAAACGACAAGAAACTCATGACTTTCGTCACACTCTGCCCAATTTCGGAAAACAAAACGAAAATGTTTGTCGCCTTTGCAAACAACCTCGGGGTTCCTTCCGATCTTTTTGTCTTGATGGGGAAGGAAATTGTAAACCAAGACAGAAAGATTCTAGAAAACCAAGACCCAAGCTTTGCACACAAGGGACTCAGTGGAAAGTACGACCAACTTTCTCTCGCATACAGAAACACTCTGCAGAATTTAACTTTTAAATAAATAATACACACTCTAATATAATATGCTGAAAATATTGAATTGGTGTCTCGCATGGATTATAAGAGTCCCACACACAGATCACAAGACGAAATATTTTATATTGTGTTTCCTGCAGGATCCAGATTTTCACGAATTGTTACATGCAAAAATGTTAGTTTATCAAGTAAAGAAATTATGTATTTAAATTGGAATGAAAGCGGCGTTAATTACCGGTGTGGCGGGCCAGGATGGGTCTTACTTGGCTGAGTTTTTGCTTGCAAAACAATACACCGTGTATGGTCTTGCACGGTATTGTTCGGAGAAGAAGCACGAGCGTCTCGGTGATGTACTTTCCAATTCTGAATTCAATTTGATAGAAGGAGACCTGACGGACACTTCCCGCATCACATCCATCATCAACTCTCTGAATTCTACATATGAAATGATTGAGGTTTACAATTTAGGTGCACAATCTCATGTGAAGATTTCATTTGACCAGCCCGAGTATACTGCAAATGTGGATGCCCTTGGAACTCTCCGGTTGTTGGAGGCTATTCGTCAGACGAATTGTCAATCTAAATTCAAGTTTTACCAGGCGGGTACCTCTGAGATGTTTGGAAAGATTCAGGAACCAATTCAGAATGAGAATACCCCCTTTTATCCTCGGAGCCCATACGGCGTATCCAAACTGTGTGCTTACTGGTTCACCCGAAACTACCGGGAGGCGTATGGTATGTTTGCCTGCACGGGTATACTTTTCAATCATGAATCAGAAAGGAGAGGTGAGGACTTTGTGACTCGCAAGATTACCAAGGGACTTGCAGAGTGGTCCAAGACCAAAAAGCCAATTGAACTTGGAAATTTGGATGCAAAAAGAGATTGGGGACACGCCAAGGATTATGTCAGGGCTATGTGGCTCATGCTCCAAAAGGAGACTCCTGAAGACTATGTGATTGGTACTGGCGAGACGCATTCTATTAGAGAATTTATAGAGACGGCACTCTCGGTGATGGGGATAACAGGGGGGTGGCAGGGGGCGGGGGTGGAAGAGGAATTTGTAAATTCAAATGGTGAAGTGGTTGTCAAGGTGAACCCGGAGTTTTACAGACCGGCAGAGGTGGATGTCCTTGTTGCTGATCCACGAAAGGCATACCAGGATCTCAATTGGATTCCAGAAGTAAAATTCAAAGACCTCGTGAAGGCTATGGTTGTTCACGACCTAACATAAAGATAACTAGACTTGCAATAGTACATGAAGGTGACTTTTCTCGAAGTAAGAAATCTTAACGAGAATGACCCTATGTTTCTTCACCCTGCACCGTCTGTTCGGGAGCACGATGAGGCGTACGAGGCGATAGGCCCGACACTTGTTGCAACTCCTATTCACCCATTTCACTCTGTATGGCTCGTTGCCGACCAAGCATTTCACGACCCCAAGTCTGCTCAAATAGTTGCATCCTCAACGAATCAGACGGTGACAGAGTCAAAGGTGATGACTCTGGCCTCACCCTATGTAGAAGATCCGGGGACACTTGTGGGTACAACAGCGGACATTCTGTACGACTACCGGAGAGGGTTTCTGTGGATCACCGGAGGACACACTATCCAGAGAATTTCACCCGTCCCAGATGTAGATGATATTGAAGATGTAAGGCTCAACCTGAATGGCCGGCCCTTCCACGCACGGGTACAGTTTAATTAAAGATACAATTTTCATATACATTATGCGTTGGCTCTTTGTCGGTCCTCGTTTGTTAGCAGGTATTGGGCAAGTTACAAAAAGGTATGCAGAGCTTACCGGTGGTGACTATGTTGAGATGGGGAATCCCCCTCCTCAACAAAGATATGAAAAAGGGTTTGCATTTATACTCCCATTTAAAGAGAATTTGGATTTGGCGGATCAGTATTCCAAGTTTTGTGACAGTATGGTTGTGATGACTATATGTGAGACTGAGCCTGTGAATGATGCATATCAGATGATAGCCGATAAGTACAGTGAGGTGTATGTTGCGTCCGAGTTTTGTAGGGATGTATTTTCAATTCAGTTTCCAAATACAAATTGGAAAGTTTTACATCTGTATGCTCCACCTCCGAGTGTTCAGTATGCTCCGACCGAGACAGGTCCGTATGTTTTTTATACCATAGGAAATGTGATGGACCCTCGGAAAAACTTTCAGTCACTTTTGAATGCCTTTTTTGAATGTAAATTCGAAAATGCAATTTTACTTGTGAAGGCTACATGCAATTCTGATTTTAAATTAGAATTACCAGGTGTGGTTGTGATTAATGGGTTGTTGAGTTTGGACCAGATGGAGAATATACACAAGAAGGGTCACTGTTATATCAACTGCTCTCACTCCGAGGGTGTCGGGATGGGGGCGGTCGAGGCTGCTTTGCGGTCCAAACCCGTCATAATAACAGATTACGGGGGACTGAAGGAGTATGTGCGTACCCCTTGGGTCGTCAAGTGTACCAAAGGGCGTATTGGGTTTGACGACTTTTTATTCAAGGCGGACCACCAGTGGGGTCACCCCGACTACAAGGACCTTGTTGGTCATATGAGGGACTGTTACGAGAAAAAGGTCAAGGTATGGGATCACTCCCACACACACCAGCTCATGTCTACTGTTGCACAAGATTTGGGAAGGTAGTGTTTGCCTGCTTTCCGAGGAAGTTTGCCGCCCTGACAGCCTGGCTGATGGCGAGAGCACCCTGTGCAAGAGCAGCCGCCTTGGACGCGGCATTCAGAGCATTCTTCGCCTTTCTCAGATTGTTCGTCTTGGAATTGATGTAAGGAGTCAGGGTGTTTCCAGCCTGCTTAAACTTATTCGCAGAGTTGTTAAACTCCTTTGTGGCATTTGACGCATTTGCATTGGCAGATTTTATGCGGTTATTTGCCAAATTATTCGCGCCGCTATTCATCTGGGTGTGCGCGTTTTTCACCCCGTTGAGACCCTGTGTTGTCAGGTTGACACTCTTCGTCATGGCACTCATCTGGTTTACGCTCATTTAATAGTAATTAAGATTTAAAATTTGTCAGCTGGTTTTGGGGCGGAAGCTGGAGTGGTATCCCCTGCCTGAGAGTCAACCCAGTAGTGAGACAGATACACAGTCAACCCAACAATCAAGGTTGAAGACAGAAGAAAAGACTTTTCTGAATTTAAAAACAAAACTGCATCGTCAACCACTTTGATGCCTGTAGGCTTTGTAATCACCTTTGGAATAATATAGACCATAAGGAAGTTGATAACCATCGCAGTCCATATGTAGTTCCAGTTTACTTCCATATTAATCTATACATATATTTTTTATTGTTTTCATCTTTTCATTCTCCCGAAAAAACCTCTGCGTTGAGGTTGAGTTTGCAGTGGAAGGGGGTGTGCTACTTCTGTTGTATTTATACCCCTGACACTAAGACTGTGGAGTGCTTGCGCTCGTGTTGATGGTGGAAGTTCTGCATTAAAGAATTCCTCATTTTCCTCGGTGGCAGCTTGTGCGGCATTTGCTAGTGCGGTTGCCGCTGCTGCCCCCTGCGCATTCCCCATCGCTGCCAAAGCAGCTGCTTTATTTCTGTACTCTTTTATTTTCTGTTTCTCGTCGTTTAATCTCTGTTTCACCTGTCTATCACTTAATCTAGATGCAACGAGTCTCGCACGGGGTTTATTCAGTGTACCAGCTGCACTCAGCATTTTAAGTTGGTAGGCGCGAGCAGTTGCGCGTTGGGCGTTTTCAAGATTTCTCTTCGCCTTGGCAAGATTAACCTTTCTTTTTGCTCTAAAATCAGCCGCCTTGGCAAGTTGACTTCTAATATAATCTCTGGAACGCACACCACGACTCTTCCACCCCTCATTCTTCTGGCGTGCAATCTTATTCAATTCAGAAATATAGTATGCTCTGAATTTTTTATAGTTGTCTGAACTGAAATTACTACTGTTTGTGGAATATATTGCCCACTTTTTAATTTTATTCATGTGCAATCTTAATTCTTCATTTGATGCTGCGCGTCTTGCTTTAATTGCATTCTTGTTGAGCTGAAAATTCTTCGCCTCGCGTTTGTACTTGTTCTCAATTTCCTTCATTCTCTTTTCGCGACCAAGGCTGAATCTCTCTCGGAGTGCTCCTCTCAAACCACCACGGTAAAATCTACCCATCACCTTTTGCCTCTTTCCCTCCATGTATTGTTTGTAATAGTTGTTGGCTGAAGTGTTTGTGTTAGCTGCAGGTGCACTCATGTACAATTATCATATATTTTTTTCACAATAGTATATAGATGAAGACCTGGGGTCCATACTTTTGGGGCGCACTACACATAGCTTGCCTGGCGGCCCCCCCTGTACTCTCAGACGAGCACAAGACTGCATTCAGAAACTTAATTGAAAGTTACACCTTGACCCTTCCTTGCCCAGCGTGTCAGATGCACTTTCGGGAAGTGCTCCAGATGTACCCACTCGAACCAAGTCTCAACTTTGGAGCGGATTTATTTTCATGGTCAGTCACAGTTCACAATGTTGTAAATGCAAAAATCGGAAAACCAATTGTAAGCCTTCGAGATGCTTTATTTTATTGGGTCGAGAGATCAAACTACCAGGAAACCTATCCAGTTGAGGACACCCTCATTATCCTCGGTCTCGCCATTGCAATTTCTTTTCTACTCATAAAGTAATATGGTTAACTATGAAGAATGGTTCCATAATCTAGTGTATTCAGGGAAGATTACCCTTGTGATTGCCCTTGTTACCCTCAGTTTTATCAATGGTCACAAGGACTTTGTCGAGAAAAATCCACGCAGTTTCATGGTGGGATGTTTGGGGTTTGCAATGATTATGGCATTTGCCAGTGCTTTTATTGCGGCAAATAGATACGGCGCGTGGGGGAGTGCCGCATTCATTACATTTCTGTTCTTCTTCTTTTACGCCGTGACCCGTGAGTTTTCAGGATACTATGCCCTTATGAGTGGTGGGAAAGAGGCGACTCAGGATGAAGCAAAAGAAAGAAAGTTACTGATACCAATTGGTATTGTAATTGTTCTTATTGGCCTTATTGCCGGTGGATTCTTGGTGAATAAAACACGAGTGCCACCTCCCGCTCCGGCCGATATGAAATTTGTAAGATTTCCAGTTGAATTACTTCTTTTCGTTATAATTGGCACTGCGGCTGAAACTCTCGTCAGCCGCCAACACGGGGACAAATCAATTGCAAGTGCAGGTTTAAGCGCTGTTATTTATATAATTGCCCATCTGTACCTTCAGTATGGCGGGTTCTACGACCACTCCTTTGCTCCTATCAACTTTGAGGTACTCAACAACATC
>Ga0164296_1004129_pt1 | contig 13325 bp, 16 predicted proteins | sample GEODES057metaG_FD_113533 | JGI IMG/M metagenome (GOLD analysis project Ga0164296, IMG submission 113533) | Dystrophic lake water microbial communities from Trout Bog Lake, Wisconsin, USA - GEODES057 metaG | ecosystem: Environmental > Aquatic > Freshwater > Lake | place: USA: Trout Bog Lake...
CAGCGGTAGACGCAACGTGAACGTGCTGCCAATTCCTACCTCCGACCACACGATGCATTCACCGCCGTGGTTCTGGCACACGTGCTTGACGATCGCTAAGCCAAGTCCGGTGCCACCGGATGACCGCGACCTGGCTTGGTCCACGCGATAGAAGCGTTCGAAGATGCGATCAAGCTCCGAGGGGGCAATCCCCACACCCTGATCGGTGACGGTGATCTCCACGAGGTCCTGCTTGACTTGGCAGTTCAACGCCACACGAGTGTCAGCCGGGGAGTAATGCACGGCATTGGAGACCAGGTTGCGAATCGCGGTCAGGAGCTGATTACGGTCTCCGTAGATCAATGCATCGCTTGCATCGCCGCGAATGAGTTCGATATTGGCGGCGCCGGCGACAGTTCGCAGTTCTTCAATCGCGCGCACGATGAGTTCGTCCGCGACCACGACCTCGGCGTGGGTCATCGGGTCATCGCTTTGCAACCGGGACAGGTCGATCACGTCCTGGATCAGGTGAGACAGGCGCATCGCCTCGGTCTGCATCCGGTCAGCGAAATGGCGAACCTGATCGGCGTCCTCTGCGCTCGACATCACCGCCTCGGCCAGCAGGCTCAAGGCTCCTACGGGGGTCTTCAGCTCATGGGAGACGTTGGCAACGAAGTCTCGACGGACAGCATCGACCCGACGGTCCTCGGTGAGGTCGTCGACCAGGATCAAGATGGTGCCGTTTCCGATGTCCGCGGCACGAACGCGCACCTCCATGAGCTCTCGCCCCAGAGGTGGACGCCGAATACGCATTTCCTGCTCACGGGGTTCGCCATCATCGGCAACCTGGTCGGCCAGCTGTGCCAGGTCGGCCACGGTGATCGCCGAGTTTCGAACGAGGCCGAGGGCGATGGCACGTGATGAGGCACGAAGGACCACGCCGTCGTTGGTGACCACCAGGGAGGCCGATGGCAGCACTGCCAGGACACGCGCAACTTCCTCCGGAACCCCCGATGGGGTCGAGAGGTACGGCATCCCGGAGGTGTCAGATCCGGGGAGTCGACTGCGAGCCATTCATGCAGAATATTCGCGAAATGAACAATGACCCTCAGTCCAGGCTTGCTGAGGACAAATATTGCCCGGAGATTCACTTTGGACACGCATTGTTCATGTTTGCGTAACCGTGCAGTCATACTCTGGGCGAGCGCGATTTCTTTCGGCACCTAGAATTTGGTGTCGTACACCGTCAGTTCACGCTGGCTCGTTCACGTTTCCACCAGTGGAGGACTTGATGACTTCGGCCTACCAGGAAGAACTGGGGGTCTTGAACGACCAATTGGTCGAAATTGCCAATCTGGTCGGAACTGCCATGAATCGGGCTACCAAGGCCCTGCTGACTGCCGACCTGACTCGGGCGGAGTCGGTGATCCAGGATGATGACCGCATTGACGCGATGACCTCGGCCTTGGAGGAGCGCTGCTTCGACCTGATCGAGCAACAGCAGCCGTCTGATCGGGACTTGCGCTACCTCATTGGTGCCCTGCGCATTGCCGCGTCATTGGAACGGATGGGTGATCTGGCCCGGCATGTGGCCAAGCAAATGCGGCTGCGGTATCCCCGCCTCACGGTGCCTGATGAACTGCACTCCACCTTCACCCTCATGGGCTCCATTGCCGAGGCGATCGTGAGCAAGACCGGTGAGGTCATTCGCACTCAGGATGTGACTCTTGCAGCCGACATTTCGGTCAGCGATGAGGAAATGGATCGGCTGCACCGAGAGCTGTTCTCCATCGTGATGTCCAACGACTGGACGCACGGCGTCGAGGCTGCCATCGATGTCACCTTGCTCAGCCGGTATTACGAGCGCTACGCCGATCACGCAGTCTCTGTCACGCGAAGGGTGATCAGCAGCGTCACCGGCGAGCCGTACGCAGGAATTGCCCTGGACTAGCTGGGCACCAGCCGGCCCAGCCATTGACGACCTGCCTGACTGCTTGGAGCTCGCACCGAACCCCCTAACGGGGCCGCCTACGGGACTGTTCGGCTGGCACTTGGGCCAGTGCTAGGCCAGACTTTGACCATGGCTCCCTTCCCCTTGCGCCAGGTAGACGCATATCCGCGCCGGGTTGCCTTGCTCAGCATTCACACTTCCCCCTTGGATCAGCCCGGAACCGGTGACGCCGGTGGCATGAACGTCTACGTGGTGGAAACCGCAAAGCGCCTGGCTCGGGCCGGCACCGAGGTCGAGATTTTCACTCGGGCGACCGCCAGCGCCCTGCCACCGATGGTCGAGTTGGCACCGGGGGTCACGGTGCATCACTTGATCGCGGGGCCATTTGAGGGCCTGAACAAGGCAGATCTGCCGGGGCAGTTGTGCGCACTCAGCGCTGACCTCTTGCGCAACGAGGCATCTCACCCCGAGGGCTGGTTTGACCTCATCCACTCGCACTACTGGCTGTCAGGTCAGGTGGGCTGGCTGGCATCCATGCGCTGGAACGTGCCGTTAGTGCACTCGATGCACACCATGGCCAAGGTCAAGAATGCCGAACTGGCTGCAGGCGACACACCCGAGCCGCTTCTTCGCGTCATCGGCGAGGAACAGGTCGTCGCCGCTTCGAGTCGACTCATCGCGAACACCGTCGAAGAGGCTCAGCAGCTCACCACGCTCTATGACGCCGACGCCGGCAACGTCGACGTGGTGCATCCAGGGGTGGACTTGGCCATGTTCAGCCCCGGCGATCAAGGTCGAGCTCGTCAGGAATTGATGGACTCCATGTCCGGAGTGGTTCGCCTGGACGGCAGTTCATTGAATTTGCATGGAAAGGCGATCTTGCTGTTCGTCGGACGTATCCAGCCACTGAAGGCACCGGATGTCCTGATCCGTGCAGCCGCCCGCATGGTCGCCGATGACCGGCATCTGGCCGAGGACCTGGCCGTGGTGATTTGCGGTGGACCTTCGGGTTCTGGCCTGGAGTCCCCGACCGCACTGGTTGATCTGGCTCGGGACCTGGGCATCGCGCACCTGGTCCACTTCCAACCGCCCAGCGATCGCGAGCAACTGGCACGCTGGTATCGAGCGGCAGATATCACGGTCGTGCCCAGCTACTCCGAATCCTTCGGCTTGGTCGCCGTTGAGTCCCAGGCATGCGGCACCCCGGTGGTGGCATCTGCAGTGGGTGGGCTCCGCACGGCAGTGAACCACAATGTTTCCGGGATCTTGGTGGATGGACACAGCACCGATACGTACGCCAATACCCTGTCGGGCCTGCTGCGCGACCGTTCGAGACTTGCACAACTTGCTGCCGGTGCCCGACCACATGCGGCCACCTTCGGGTGGGATGCCACCACCGCAGGACTTCTGGATTCCTACCGCGCCGCAATGACTAATGCTCAGCAATCGCTGGCTCATGCCTGAAACGCGTGTGTGCCGCCAAGCAGGCGAGCTCCTCCATGGATGAGCCCCGCCACGACCTAGTCGGTAGCCCATCGGTCACTGAGACCGCAACGCTGATCACCGATTGGCTGACCGCAAATGGCGTGCCCTTCGACCTGTCCACTTCCGCAGACGCAGGGGCCGTGACTGTCGTGGCCGTCATTGCAGGAGAGCACAAGCAGAAGACCACCGTGGCCCTGTCGGTCGGCACGCATGCACTGACGATCAATGCATTCATCGCGCGGTGTCCGGACGAAAATCACCGTGCTGTGCACCAGTGGCTCCTTGAGCGCAATCGCCGTCTGTATGCCGTGGCATTTTCGATCGATCAGTACGGCGACATCTACCTCACCGGCAAAGTGGATCGCCGATACCTTGACGATGCCGAGCTCGATCGCATCATCGGCGCCGTAGCCCAGTACGCCGACTCGGCGTTCAATACCATCCTGGAATTGGGGTTTGCTACCGCGATTGCCAAGGAGTGGGCCTGGCGGATCAAGGCCGGTGAGCCCACCGATAACTTGGCTGCCTTCGCCCACCTGGCTCCGCCGACCGATTAGTCGCATGTCCATTGGGGCTGGAGACCACGTCAGTGGCTCGCGCGACCGGCATCACTGGCCGGACGGGACAGCAAGCCAGGGGTAGTAGCGATAGGTCTGCTTGTTGCACACCCAGCCTCCCGTTTCGCTGTTTGGCCATTGCTGCCAACTTGGATCCCAGCCGGTGGGACATGCGCTGTCGGCACTGACGCGGCCTATCGACTGCAGTTGAATCGACAGGTCCTGCGGCTGGGAGTTATCGACAGTGATACTCAGTGGCGAGTTGCCGATGCCATTCTGCCCAATGGGTAGGTGGTGCTGCACGATCGGATTCGGCGGACAAGCCGGGGTGTCGCAGGTGGAGAAAAACCTCTGCGCCGCTACCGCATACGCACCTGCCGGCAGGCCGACGATCGGCGCACTTGGATCCGGAAGGTCGCTGATCGTCCCGCCGTTGTCGTGCACCGGCGTGCCGGCCGTCAGGACAACACTGGTCTGCCCGGCGTCGGGGAAGACGGTAAACAGGATCGGATCCCCAGGACCGCAGGTTGCGGCATCTGGGGCACACAGGTCCAGCACGTCACCGGTCGCCAGACCCGTCCCTGCGTCAACCGCGTAGGCAGTTGCCGGGGTGTCGCTGGTGATCGTGACCACACCCTGCCCACTGGCACTGATCTGACATCCGCTGAGCCCAATGGCAGCGACCCCGACCAGCATCACCGGCAGTCCGCGACGCCAGGAAATCATGTCCACTTCCTCTCTTGGACTCCGCAGCCAAACATCTCACCATACGGTGTTGCCTGACACGACCGGAGCGTCTTGCCCGAACGGACAACGGCTCAGACCGCCGTGATACACCTCGTCATCGGCCCAGTGTCGAACCTACGGCACAATAGATGCCATGAGTGCGACGTACACCCTGGTCCTGCTGCGGCATGGCGAAAGCGAGTGGAACGCAATGAACCTGTTCACCGGATGGGTGGATGTTGACCTCAACGACACCGGTCGGGCTGAGGCCGCGCGCGGTGGTCAATTGCTTGCTGAAGCCGGGATCGCGCCGGATGTCGTGCACACCTCGTTGCTCAAGCGCGCCATTAAGACTTCACAACTGGCCTTGGAGGCCGCGGATCGGCACTGGATCCCGGTCCGGCGAACCTGGCGACTGAATGAGCGTCACTACGGCGCGCTGCAGGGCAAGAACAAGAAGGAGACGTTAGCCGAGTACGGCGAGGAGCAGTTCATGCTCTGGCGTCGTTCCTACGACACCCCGCCGCCGCCGATCGATCCCGATGATCAATGGGCCCAGACGCACGATGACCGTTACGCATCACTCCCGCCGGACGCACTTCCCCGAACCGAATGTCTGAAGGATGTCGTCACACGGTTGGTCCCGTATTGGGAGGACGCCATCGTCTCCGACCTGCGTTCGGGAAGGACCGTGCTGATCGCCGCGCACGGCAACTCGCTGCGGGCGTTGGTCAAGCATCTTGACGGCATATCCGACACCGACATCGCCGAGCTGAATATTCCCACCGGGATTCCGCTGGTGTACGACCTCGATGCCAACTTGATCCCCGTCACCGCTGGCGGACGCTACCTGGACCCCGCGGCTGCTGCGACCGCCGCCGCCGCCGTGGCACGTCAAGGCAAGAAGTAGACGCCGGTCGTCCTAGGGACCAACTGCTTGCTGCACCGAGTCGTGCGCAAGCACAACGGTGGTCAGATACCCACTGCTTCACGCACGAGGGTGATCGCATGACTCACTGTGTCCTTGACGGTGTCGGTGACCGAAACGGCCTCCTGACGGACCTGCGTGACACCTGGGATTGCTCCGGCCAGGTGCAGGAGTCTGGCATCAAGGTGCTTCAACGAGTCGATTCCCGAAAGGTCAACCTTCGGCAGTTCCACTCTGGGTATTTCAAATCGAGGAACGTTCAGCTTGCGGATATCCAGCGTCGTGAGCTCGAGCTTGGGAAACGCACGCGTGTTCCATGCCTGTCCGACTGCACCGGCGCGTGCAGTGGCTTTGGACGCGGCTGTCAGCGCTGCCGCAGTCGCCGCCTGAGCTGCGCTGGCAGTGGCCTTCACCGTGGCGGTCCGAATGCTGTCTGCGACATCGGTGCCCGATGACATGATCGAGGTGTTGGCATTGCCATCAGGGCCACAGACCTCGTCGTGCACCAAAGCCTCGTTCACCAAGGGCGCGTGCTCGTCCTCGATCACCGCATCAGCGGCAACATCGCGGACCGCATCTGCTGCAGTGAGCTCTTCGTGGAGATCGTCGTTGGTCATGGTCGTACCTTTCGCTCGCGGGGGTTTCGTGCAGTTGATCAGTCCAGATTGATCGGTCATGTCAGCCATCGACAGACGTGGAATTGTCAGAGGTGCCGGTGGTGTCGGTCTTGGCAGCGGCTGAGGCATTTTCGGCCTGGAAGGCGGCGTAGATCTGCAACATCGTGGTGCGTTGACGCTCAGTGATCGTGCGGTCGGAAGCGATGGCGGTGGTCACGGTGTCATCCCCGGCACGATCGGCAAGGATCCCTGCCTGCACGTACAAGGTCTCCGCTGAGATCGCCAGGCCGTTGGCAATGCGCGACAAGATCTCCGCGCTGGGCCGACGAAGGCCGCGCTCAACCTGACTGAGATAGGGGTTGGAGATGTCGGCAGCCTTAGCCAGTTGCCGCAGGGACATTTGAGCCTGATCACGCTGATCCCGAATGAATTCCCCGATGTCGATGCGTGCCATGACGTCATCATGCACCCGCATGCTTGCATTTGCAAACGCAAGCGTGTGCAGATGCAAGCATGCTCCTCCGGCCTCAATCCCGCCGGTGCTGGCATCCTGTGCTGATGCGCGCTGTGCTTCAACGAGCAACATCGGCTTCGGTCCGTGTTGATGGCTCGCTCGTCGGCGCACTTGACCGCCCAGGACTGGTGGTCCTGGTCGGCGTGAGTCACCATGACACTCCCGCCGCGGCAGCACAGTTGGCGGACAAGGTCTGGAACTTGCGCATCTTCACCGATCGACACCGGGTAAGTCGGCCCGGGAATCTGCCCGAACACCACGCAGCCGCATCGGTCAGCAGGGAGGTCTCGGCGGCCGACATTGATGCCCCGATCCTGGTCATCAGTCAGTTCACGCTCTATGCCGAAACTGCCAAGGGGAGGAGGCCCACCTGGGATCGTGCGGCCCCCCGATTAACGGCTGAGCCGCTGGTGGACGCCGTGGTGGTCGCACTCCGCGAGCGGGGCGCCACCGTTGCCACCGGGATCTTCGGTGCGGACATGGCGGTGGACCTGGTCAATGACGGACCGATGACCATCCTCATTGACACCGATTCGTAGACACAAGGACGGCAGCTCGGCCAACCGCTGAGCAGCGTCCTGGGAGATCACGCAACCCGAAGGGCATCTGGGTCCAGCAGACCGGTATGCGCGCCGACGGAGTCTGTGTTCTGATGAGGGTGTGGATCCCGAAGGCGATACCGGAGCCCCGGTCGGCCGGCGCATCGTGCTGGGCATGCTGGCCCTTGGCGCCTTGGGCGTGGCGGTCGGTCGCCAAGCCTCAACGGTGGTGGCCAATTCCATTGGCGCAATTCCTGGAGTCTCATCAGTACTGCCCGGCGCCGGGGGGTTTCAGATCTACTCAGTGGTCAGCGGTCAGCCTCAGTGGCACCCTGACACCTACCGGCTCTCGGTCAGCGGCCGAGTGGGAAAGCCCCTGTCACTGTCACTGCCTGAGCTCGCGAAACTTCCGCAGACGCACATGACCAAGGACTTTCAGTGCGTCACCGGATGGCGTGTTCGTGACGTGCCCTGGTCAGGTGTCCTGCTGAGCGATCTCTTGACGAAGGCCCAGGCAGATCGGACCGCCGCGGCCGTGCACTTCAGTTCCTTTGATGGGGTGTACACCGAGTCGTTGACCATGTCTCAGGCGCACCGTTCGGACATGCTGATTGCCACGCACATGTATGGCGAGCCCATTACGCAAGAGCATGGGGCACCGGTGCGACTGGTTGCCGCAGCGATGTATGGCTATAAATCCATCAAGTGGCTCTCGGGGATCACCGTTGCATCGACGGTGATCCCGGGCTACTGGGAAGACGACGGCTACGACGTCGATGCCTGGGTCGGCCGGTCCAATGGGCGAACGGATCCCCCCGTTGTCTAGGCCAGATGCGAGCACCAGCGGACAGATCAAGCGATTCACCGCAGATCAGCGATGGACTCATCGCGCCGTGGCCTTCTTGGTCATCGTGCTGATCATCACGGCCATCTGCCTATACGTCCCAATGGTCAGTGCGGCTGTGGGACAACGACAACTGTTCCGGCAACTGCACATTCTTGCCGGCTTTGCTCTTCCTGTTCCCATCCTGGTGTCCTTGCTCTTCGCACCCTCGCGCCGGGACTACTCCCGACTGAACAGGATGTCCTCCACCGACTGGCGCTGGCTGCGGGGACCGAATAGGCCAGCAATCCCGGCAGGAAAATTCAACGGTGGGCAGAAGCTGTACTCGGCGGTCAGCCTTGGCTGGATTCTGGTGATGTTCGCAACCGGACTCATGCTCGCGTACAACACGTTCTTCGCCGATCAATGGCGTGCTGGTGCCAGTTTCGTGCACGACTGGCTGGCCCTTGCCGTCGTGGTCCTGGTGGCCGGGCACATGTACAAGGCGTGGGAGGATCCCGAAGCCAGACGCGGGCTGCGCACCGGCTGGGTCAGCCAGGCCTGGGCACAGCGCCACCACGCCACCTGGGCCCAGCGCCACCAGCACGATCTGTCGCCGAATCAATCAGATCCGCAAATGCGGAAAACTTTGGATGCACAAAACGCAGATACGGAGTAACCTATGCTTTCGTGTCGCATCTGAAAATTAGTCAAGCAGCGCTCCTGCTCGGGGTGAGCGATGATTCCGTGCGCCGCTGGCTGGACAGCGGGCGGCTGGTCGCAGCACCTGAAGAGGCCGGCAGGCGCATGGTGGATTCAGCGTCAGTGGCCGCGTTGATGGCGCAGACAACCGTTCAGTCTGAAGCTGCCGCACCCACCAGCGCCCGCAATCGATTTCCGGGAATCGTCACCCGCGTGGAACGCGACGGCGTGATGGCGTTGGTGGAAATTCAGGCCGGCCCGCATCGCGTGGTGTCCACGATGACGCGCGAAGCAGCCGATGAACTCGGATTGCAACCAGGAGTCCGAGCCGCAGCCTGCATCAAGGCGAGCAACGTCGTGGTGGAGCTTGATGCAACGGAGATCTCATGAGAACCGGTTCGTCACAGACACTGCGCGCATGCACCTCCGCATGCGCCGCATTCCTGGCGGTGGCCGGCTCGATGACCTGGGCCGCAGCAGCAGGAGCCGCAACCACGCCTAAGCCGATACCGCACGCCCACCCTGCTGCTGCAAAGCCCGGCACTGCTGTCTCCGGCACCATCACCGTGTCCGCGGCATCCTCGCTGGTCAACGTCCTGCCGGTGATTGCTGCAGCTTTCGAAAAGCACTACCCGCGCACGCATGTGCAATTCAACTTCGGTGGTTCCAACGCTCTGGTCGCACAGGTCGTTGCCGGTGCCCCTGTTGACGTACTGGCAACTGCATCGGTCGCAACGATGAACGTCGCCAAGCAGTCAGATGCCGTGGCCGTCCCCGTCAGTTTCGCCTCCAACACCATGGCGGTGGCCATGCCGCCGGCAAACCCGGCCCACATCACGACCCTGAGCGATGTGGCCAAACCTGGTGTGCGCCTGGCGATCTGCGCAACTGCGGTGCCCTGCGGTTCGGCCGCAAGTGCTGTGTTCAAGCTCAACAACCTGACGGTGACGCCGGTCACGAAGGATCTCGACGTGGCCACCGTCCTGGCACAGGTGGAATCCGGGGACGTGGATGCTGGCATTGTCTACGTCACCGACGTACGTGCCGCGCGCGCGGCGGTATCCAGCGTGAGCATCCCAGCGGCGCAGAATTACGTCACGACCTACCAAGAAGCCACAACCAGTCACGCGCCGAATCCCATCGGGGCCATGGCCTTTTACAACTATCTTGCCAAGAGCAAGTCTGCCAGCACCGTGTTGACTGCATACGGGTTCGCGCCACCGCAATGAGGTCACGCGGCACCTCGCGGCAGGCAGCCCCGTGGTTTCTGGTCATTCCGGGGTTTCTTGGGCTAGCACTGCTCGTGCTTCCCCTGGTCGGCTTGGCCAAGGATGTTCCGTGGTCCGGGTTGTGGCGCATCTGGACCGATCCGGCGGCACTGACGGCATTGCGCATTTCGGCAGAATGCGCCACAGCATCCATGGTGATCGCCGGTGTCCTGGGAGTGCCGCTGGCCTGGCTGCTGGCACGGGATGTCGTGCCGGGCACCGGTGTCCTGCGCGGTCTGGTACTGGTTCCGCTGCTGCTGCCACCGGTTGTCTCCGGCGTGGCGCTGCTCAGTGCTTTTGGCCGCTACGGCGTAGTAGGCGGAGTGCTGTTCGACTGGTTCGGCATCCAAGTACCGTTCTCAACGGCAGCGGTGATCCTTGCCGAGACATTCGTGGCCATGCCCTTTTTCATCATCACCGCCGAAGCCGGATTTCGAGCCCTGAACCGGCAATATGAGCAGGCCGCCGCCACCTTGGGTGCAGGCTCCTGGATGACATTTCGGCGAATCACCATTCCGCTCATGGCCCCTGCGCTGATCGCCGGCGCACTGCTGACGTGGGCGCGCGCACTGGGAGAGTTTGGCGCCACGATCACGTTCGCCGGCAACTTTCAGGGAGTGACGCAAACGCTGCCTCTGGACGTGTATCAGCTCCTGGAGTCAGACCGTGCCGCTGCGGCAGGGCTTTCCCTGCTGACCATTGCCGTGTGCATCGTGATCCTGATCGTGCTTCGTGGTCGATTCCAGCGAACGGCACCGTGATGACCATCCACATCAACGGCACGGTACGGCATCGCGAGTTCACGCTGACCCTCGATGAGACCTTTCCATCGGGCACGACCTGGGCCATCCTGGGTGCCAATGGCGCCGGGAAATCGACACTGCTTCGAGCGATAGCCGGGCTGCAGCCACTGACCACTGGCTCGTTGAGCATCGATGGGGCATTGGTTGATCACGCCGACGGATTCATCACCGCCCAACGCCGGCGAGTCGGCCTGGTATTTCAAGATTATGCGCTCTTTCCGCACCTGTCAGTGGCCGACAATGTGTCATTCGGATTCCAAACGCCCCGTGGTGGCAACCTCAGCAAGGGCCGGGCTCGCCGAGAAGCAGCACACCTGCTCGAGCAGTTCGCCTTGACTGAACTCGCCGAGCGTAAGCCCGGTCAACTGTCCGGTGGTCAGTCGCAGCGAGTGGCACTTGCCCGAGCACTGGCACCACGTCCACAGGTGCTGCTGCTCGATGAGCCACTTGCCGCACTCGATGTTGTCGCTCGTGCGCAGGTACGTGAGGACTTAGCACTTCGACTGGCCGAGTTCACCGGTATCACGCTGATCGTCACCCATGACCCTGCCGATGCACGGCTGGCCACGCACGTGGCAATCCTGGACCAGGGCCTTGTCACGCAATCAGGCACGGTGTGGCAGGTGTGCCAGCAACCGATTGGCCCCTACGCGCGTGCGCTGGCCGACGCATTCGGATGATCCGAACCGCGCACTTGCTCCAGGGCATGCATGATGATCGGCGTCAGAGCGGCGATCGCGTCGCGGGCACCACCGGGAGACCCCGGAGCATTGACGATCAAGCTTTGCCCGGCAAGACCTGACAGGCCTCGGGACAGCATGGCGGTCGGGACCCCATTGCTTTGGCCGAAAGCGCGAATGGCTTCGGCAATGCCAGGAATCGGTCGGTCGATCACCGGGGCAGTCTGCTCAGGTGTTCGATCAGTTGGCGTCAGGCCGGTGCCTCCAGTGGTGACGATGAGATCGATCTGGTCGGCAATCGCATCGCGCAGTGCCGCACCAACAGGCTCACCATCGGCGACAATCTGGACTGGGTCGACAGCAAGCCCCAGGTCGATCAAGCCTTGAGCCAGGATTGGCCCCGATCGATCGGGCCAGACGTCGGCCGCCGCGCGAGTGGAAACCGTGATGACTCGGGCACGAAAGGTCATGATCGAGTCCAGGTTCCCGACTTGCCACCGGACTTGGACTGAAGCGCCACCTGTTCCAGCGCCGCGAACTTATCCAGCGCCTTGACCATGTCGATCAGCGCCAGACCGGCAACGGCAACGGCGGTGAGGGCTTCCATCTCGACCCCAGTGCGGTCCGCTGTGCGCACGGTCGCACTGATCGATACCCCGGTGTCTTCCACGATGAGATCAACGTCAACGCCGTGGATTGCCAACGGGTGGCACAGCGGGATGAGGTCGGGGGTTCGCTTGGTCGCCGCGATGCCGGCGATCCGGGCCACCGCCAGGGCGTCGCCTTTGGGGACGGTGCCATCGCGAAGTGCAGCGATGACGTCGTCGGAGCAGGAGACGCGACCGGTGGCTGTTGCCGTGCGAACGGTGACCGCTTTTGCGGTCACATCCACCATGCGTGCGTGCCCGGCTTCATCGAGGTGGGTCAGGCCGCTCATGCATCCTCCCGAAGGTCAATGATCGAAACAGTGGTACCCACCGACACGGCTACGACATCGTCTGGGATGTCGATCAAGCAATTGGCCTGAGCAAGTCCCCCGACCACGTGCGAGCCCTGACCGCCAACGGGACGGACCTGCGCCGGGACCCCCGACACGACTCCTCGAGCGAACTGTCGCTTTCCGCTCGGGGACGTCATGGCCTGCGTCATGATCGCCTGGGTCACCGGCCGCAGCAGCGCCACAGCGCCGGACATCGCTCGTAGCACCGGTCGGACAAATTGCTCGAAGGACACATACGCACTGACCGGATTTCCGGGCAGCGTGATAATCGGCACGGTTGATCCATCGTGCGTGATCTGCCCGTGGCCCTGCGGCATTCCCGGTTGCATGGCGATCTTGCAAAAGCTCACGCCACCTCGTGCGCCCAGGGCCGCCTTCACGGTGTCATAGACACCCATGGACACCCCTCCGGAGGTCAAGATCAGATCGCTGGATTGAGCAGCATCCAGGATCACCTGCAGGAAGGCCTGCTCATCGTCGGCAACTTTGACGCGCGTGGCCACTCCGCCGGCTGCTTCCACAGCAGCGAGCAGCAGGTATGAGTTGGCGTCGACAATGGTGCCCGATGTCGGGATCTGACCTGGGTCAATCAACTCATCCCCGGTGGAGACCACCGTGACCCGCGGCTTGCGGTGCACCACCACCTGGTCGATCGAGCAGGCTGCAAGCAGCGCGATCTGACGCGGGGTGATCGTGGTCCCGGCCGTCAGAACAACTGTTCCTGCAGTGACATCGTCACCGACACAGCGGATG
>Ga0164296_1004130_pt1 | contig 13325 bp, 9 predicted proteins | sample GEODES057metaG_FD_113533 | JGI IMG/M metagenome (GOLD analysis project Ga0164296, IMG submission 113533) | Dystrophic lake water microbial communities from Trout Bog Lake, Wisconsin, USA - GEODES057 metaG | ecosystem: Environmental > Aquatic > Freshwater > Lake | place: USA: Trout Bog Lake...
CTGGGTGCGGGGGGACTGGCAAATTTTTTCATGGTGCTTACCATTTGCCAGAGGAGTTGACGGGAGGTTACAAAAAAATCCATTATCCGGTTTATCGCGGTGGAAAATATTTGATAATATTCGTCGCAGCCTTATATCAATGGCATTAACAACCTTGATAATCTTAGGTTGGACGGTATTGTGCGCTCCGCTTTTCTGGACTATTGCAGTATCCGGGATAATTGTATTCCCCATTTTTGTAACCTTAGTTTGGGATACTTTTAAAAAGCCTGAAGATGTTATTTTATCGCACCACATCAAAAGGATATTGAATACTACTGGCAATATCATTATTCAAACCTCATTTTCAGTGCTATGCCTTCCATTTGAAGCTTTTGCGAATTTATTTGCAATAGCACGTACTTCTTGGAGGATGCTCCTGTCGCATAAAAAACTATTGGAATGGGATCAATCCTCAAATTTAGAGAGCATTAATAAAAATAGTCTTGCAGCGTCTTATTGGACAATGCGGGCTGCCCCGGTTCTTTCGTTTGTACTCATTATTTATTTGGCTGTTTATTTACCTGAACACCTGTATATCGCGGGAGCTATATTATTCTTTTGGGCGTTCTCTCCATTAATAACATGGTTGATCAGTAACCCTTCGCCAAAGCAGAAGACATTACTCACTGTGGGCCAGAATATCTTCCTTTTAAAAGTTGCAAGAAAAACATGGGGCTATTTTGAGCGTTTTGTGGGCGATGATGATAACTGGCTGCCGCCAGATAATTTCCAGCAATACCCGGTTCCTGTCATCGCACACCGCACTTCGCCTACTAATATTGGTTTGTCACTTCTTGCGAACCTGTCGGCGCTGGATTTTGGCTATATAACAACAGGCAAATTCCTGGAACGTACCGATAATACTATTAAAACCATGCTGCAACTCGAAAGATTTAACGGGCATTTTTTTAATTGGTATGATACTAGGACGCTGCAGGTGTTACCACAAAAATATATTTCCACTGTAGATAGCGGGAACCTTGCAGGACACTTGCTCACATTGCGACAAGGGCTGTTTGAAATACTACATAAGAAAGTTGCGGATAATAAAATATTTGAAGGTTTGCTGGATACCATACGGGTCTTGAAAGAAATAATTGGTAAGCAAGACAGTACGGTTTTGTTTGATTTTTATTCTTTGTTGGAGATCGAATGCAGTATAAAGCACACCTCTATTGATGATATAATAAATTCACTTAAATTGTTGTCCGTTAATTATGAGGTAGTCATCAAAACCATTGAAACCGAAGCTGGAAGTATAACTGACTGGTGGATGGATAATTTATCAGAACAATTGCGGCAGGCAATAGATAATATTCAGATACTTTATCCTTGGTATACTTTGCCACCTGTATCGGCTAAATTCCGAAATCTTATTGAAATAGCCAGCGATATTACATTAAGCTCTTTATTTAAAAAGACAATTGAATTAATACCGATTCTTGATGGGCTGAAAAGTGAAAATAACACCATCGAAGAAAATGAATGGATTAGTACATTTAAAGAATCTGTTGCAAAAACGCAACAACTTGTTGGGCAGCAAATTGCACTGATAGAAAAACTGGGGCATGAGTGTATAGGCCTTGCTGATATGGAATGGGATTTCCTGTATGATAAACCAAAGCATCTGCTCACTATTGGTTACCGCGTAGAAGAACATGCCTGTGACCCCGGCTATTATGATTTGCTGGCATCAGAAGCTCGATTATGCGTATTTGTTGCCATAGCACAGGGGAAACTGCCGGAGGAAAGCTGGTTTGCACTGGGGCGTCTGCTCACTAATGTTGGAGGGGATTCGATACTCCTTTCCTGGAGCGGCTCCATGTTTGAATACCTGATGCCGCTATTGGTAATGCCATTGTATGAGAATACATTGCTTGGCCAAACTTGTAAGACAACTGTAAAACGTCAAATAGATTATGGGAAACATCGAGGGATACCATGGGGTTTTTCAGAGTCAGGTTACAATATGGTAGATGCCAGTTCCAACTACCAGTATCAGGCTTTTGGAGTACCGGGATTAGGATTAAAGCGGGGACTTGAAATTGACACCGTTGTGGCGCCCTATGCTATTGCGTTGTCATTGATGGTGGCGCCGGAAGTTTCATGTGAAAATCTGGAGTCATTATTTGATGCGGGTTTTGAAGGCGATTATGGTTTTTATGAAGCTATTGACTATACGCCGTCCCGTTTACAGCGTGGGCAGTCGAATGTAGTAATACAATCGTTCATGGCGCATCATCAGGGCATGAGCCTCCTGTCATTAGCCTATCTGATACTAGACCAGCCCATGCAAAGGCGTTTTGAAGCAGAGCCGCAATTTCAGGCTACACTTTTGCTGCTACAGGAGCGTATCCCTAAGTCATCTTCTTATTATGCCCATACTACTGACCTCATAGATTTAAACAACACAGTAAGCGGATCGCAGGTAAGAATAATCAATACACCTAATACGCAAATACCGGAAGTGCAATTATTAAGTAATGGTAAATACCATGTGATGGTAACCAACTCAGGTGGCGGGTATAGCAGGTGGAAAGATATTGCTGTTACCCGCTGGCGCGAAGACAGTACCTGCGACAACTGGGGCACGTTTTGCTACATACGCGATATGGAAACAGGTGAATACTGGAGCAATACACACCAGCCTGTACTTAAAAAAATGAAGAGCTATGAAGTGGCGTTTTCTATGGGCAGGGTTGATTTTCATAATTCATATGACAATATTGAAACACATACCGAGATAGTAATATCACCAGAGGACGACACCGAGATGCGGAGAATGGTGCTCACGAACAAGTCAAGGATACAAAGAACGATCGAAATTACAACTTATGCGGAAGTGGTACTTTCATCGCAGGACTCTGATGCTATGCAGCCTGCATTCAGTAACCTATTTGTACAGACGGAAATTCTACCCTTTCAACACGCTATTTTATGCAAGCGCAAACCACGGTCAGCTTATGAACACACGCCCTGGATGTTTCATGCAATGGTGATACATGGAATGGAACAACAACAACCATCATTTGAAACTGATCGGATGGAATTTATAGGACGGGGTAATACTGTTTTTAATCCCAAAGCGCTGAATAACCCGGGACCGCTATCTGGCAGCCAGGGTTCCGTATTAGACCCAATAGTTGCTATCAGGAATGTTATATTACTGGAACCGGAAGAAAGTGTGACCATAGACCTTATAATAGGCATTGGCGATACAAAGGAAGTATGTGAAAAACTCATAGAAAAGTATCATGATAAACACAATAAAGAGCGAGTGTTTGAACTTGCTTGGACACACAGCCAGGTTATTCTTAGGCAAATCAATGTAACAGAGGCTGATGAACAATTGTTCGGACGGCTCGCAGGTTCTCTCATTTTTACAAACCCTGCTCTCCGTGCAGATCCTTCGATCATCATTAAAAACCGCAGGGGACAATCGGGTTTATGGGGTTATTCCATATCAGGTGATTTACCAATTATACTCTTGCAGATCGAAGACCAGAAAAATATACAATTGGCAAGGCAATTAATACAAGCACACACTTACTGGCGCCTTAAAGGACTTATTATAGACCTGGTGATCTGGAATGAAGATCACGGTGGTTACAGGCAGGCATTTCAAAATGAAATTCAGGCATTAATACCCAATGAAATGATGGATAAGCCGGGTGGTATTTTTGTTAGGGCGGCAGAGCAGATCTCAAATGAAGACCGCATACTGTTTCAGACAGTGGCACGGGTGAACATAGCAGATAATAAAGGTTCACTTAGTGACCAACTCAACCAAAAAATGAACATCAAACCAGCCATCGTTTATATCCCGCAAACATATACACAGACCTCGGTAATAAAATCGCTTGTCACACCTGCAAATGTCTTGTTTTTCAATGGGAAAGGCGGGTTTTCAGCAGACGCACGGGAGTATGTCATATTGCTGGATAATAAGAACAGGACGCCGACGCCCTGGGCAAATGTAATAGCCAATCCTGATTTTGGAACGGTAGTTTCTGAAAGCGGGCAAGCCTATACATGGATTGACAATGCACATGAAATGCGCCTTACTCCCTGGAACAATGACCCTGTAACTGATAGTGGGGGAGAAGTCTTTTATATCCGCGATGACGATACCGGCAGCTTTTGGTCTGCTACTGCACTTCCACGGGGGGGCAGGTCATCTTATATTACGAAGCATGGTTTCGGCTACAGTATTTTTGAACATATTGAAGAAGGCATCCATTCGGAAATGACGGTCTATGTGGACAAGGATGCCCCAGTTAAGTTTACCGTACTAAAAATACGTAATTATTCCGGCGCTATCCGGCGTCTTTCTGTAACTGGCTATACCGAATGGGTATTGGGTGATCTGAAACCTAAAACAGCTATGCACATATATACAGAAATAGAACCTGTCAGTGCTGCGTTTTTGGCAAAAAACCCATACTTCACTGAATTTGACGGAAGGGTTGCTTTCTTTGATACTGATGATGTAACCAAAACATTTACCGGCGACAGAACTGAATTCATAGGGCGTAATGGCAACTTGCAAAACCCGGATGCGATGCACAGGTTGAAGTTATCAGGCAAAGTAGGTGTTGCATTAGACCCTTGCGCTGCCATACAGGTGCCCTTCACGTTACTGAATGGTGAAGAACGCGAGGTGATTTTCAGGCTTGGTGCAGGAAAAGATGTGAATAAGGCTATTGAAATTATCAATCAATCCCGTGGACACGATGCAGCATATCAATCGCTGGAAAACGTAAAGGAGTTTTGGAAACATACTACCAGTGCGCTACAAGTAGAAACGCCCGATAAAGCGATTAATGTGATTGCAAATGGCTGGCTTACTTATCAAACGCTTTCCTGCAGGCTATGGGGACGCAGCGGGTATTACCAGAGCGGCGGCGCATTTGGGTTCAGGGACCAGTTGCAGGATGTATTATCATTACTTCACGCAGAGCCACTATTAGCCCGTAAACAAATCCTGCTGTGTGCTTCCCGGCAGTTCCGGGAGGGCGATGTGCAGCATTGGTGGCACCCACCAACAGGCCGCGGTGTGAGAACGCATATTTCAGATGATTATCTTTGGTTGCCATATGTAACCCAGCGTTATGTGAGCCATACCGGAGATATCCAAATATTGGCTGAAACATCCCATTACCTGTCAGGGCGTTTGTTAAATCCCGGAGAGGATTCCTATTATGGGCTTCCTGATCAGTCTGACCAGTCTGCAACGCTCTATGAACATTGCCTCATGTCAATAAAACACGGTTTGAATTTTGGAGTGAATGGGTTGCCACTGATGGGCGCCGGTGACTGGAACGACGGTATGGACCGGGTAGGACACGACGGGAAGGGTGAGAGCGTATGGCTGGGATTTTTCCTTTATAATATCCTTGTAAAATTTATTGAAATATCCAACTTGCATCATGATCCGGATTTTGCTGCGCAATGTAAAACTGAGGCAGCAACTTTAGGTATGAACCTGGAAAAAAACGGGTGGGATGGGGCATGGTATAGAAGAGCCTACTTTGATGACGGTACTCCACTTGGCAGCGCTGACGCAGCCGAATGCCAGATAGATTCAATTGCTCAAAGCTGGTCTGTAATTTCTGGGGCGGGTAGTAGAGAGCGGTCTGTAATGGCGATGGAAGCAGTAGCAGCGAGGTTGGTGAAGAAAGATGCCAACATTATACAACTGTTAGACCCTCCATTTGATAAAGCAACCACAGATCCTGGCTATATAAAGGGATATGTGCCGGGTGTAAGGGAAAACGGCGGGCAGTATACCCATGCCGCTGTATGGACTGTGATGGCATTTGCAAAATTGGGAGATAACAGCCGCACCTGGGAACTGTTGCAAATGCTGAACCCTGTGAATCATGGCAGAACCAGGGAGGAAATAGCTACTTATAAAGTGGAACCCTATGTCGTAGCTGCGGACATCTACTCCTACCCACCCCATGCAGGACGGGGAGGATGGACATGGTATACCGGGTCGGCAAGTTGGATGTACCAGTTGATCATAGAGTCATTCCTGGGGCTACGTACAAAAGGCGACCAATTAACGTTTGAGCCTTGCATTCCACCACACTGGGCGTTGTACAAGGCACACTACCGCTACCGCAATACCATGTATCATATCATTCTAAACCAAAAGAATATAGTAGGAAAAATGACTGTAACAGTTGACGGAACCTTACAGATAGATAATGTTGTAACCCTACGTGATAATGGTGTGGAGCATCGTGTGGAGGTGGAGTTGTTTTTTGGAAAATAATAACATTTAAGCTTAAAATGGAAACAAATACGAAACATAAGATCAACACTTTGAATCGCGGAAAAATCATTTCAGTCAGGGGTAGTGTTGTGGACGTATGGTTCGAACGGGATTTACCTTCCATTTTTACGGTGCTGCATACCGGTGAGGATAAAGAGATCGTAATAGAGGTATTATCCCAAATTGATACACAACGTGTAAGAGGTATCGCATTAACGCCCACTCAAGGGTTAGCGCGCGGCATGGCTGTAGAGACAGCCGGGAAACAACTTAAAGTACCGGTAGGGAAGGCAATCATGGGGCGGATGTTCGATGTTTTTGGGAATACTATTGACCACCTGAAGCCATTAGCTGGCATGGAGTGGCGTAATATACACCAGTCGCCGCCTGCATTATCTAAGCAATCCACTAAATCAGAGGTTTTCTTAACAGGTATAAAAGCAATTGATGTACTGATACCATTGGAGCGGGGTGGTAAGGCCGGTTTATTTGGTGGCGCCGGTGTAGGCAAAACAGTTTTGCTTACAGAGATGATACACAATATGGTAGGGAATAACAGGGGTGTAAGCATATTTTGCGGTATCGGGGAGCGTTGCCGTGAAGGTCATGAGCTGTATCACGATATGAAAGAAGCCGGTGTGCTGGATAACATGGTGATGATGTTCGGGCAGATGAATGAACCGCCTGGCGCCCGTTTTCGCGTGGGTAATGCGGCTTTGACCATGGCAGAGTATTTTCGGGATGATGAGCACCGGGATGTATTGTTACTCATTGACAATATTTTCCGGTTTATACAGGCTGGCATGGAAGTATCCGGCTTAATGGGAGAAATGCCCGCACGGTTAGGTTATCAGCCAACTTTAGAAACTGAACTGGCTAAACTGGAGGAGCGGATAGCCAACACTGATGCAGGCGCCATCTCATCCATCCAGGCTGTGTATGTACCCGCAGATGACCTGACTGACCCTGCAGCAGTACACGCTTTTTCCCACCTGTCTGCTACTATAGTTCTATCCCGGAAAAAAGCCAGCGAAGGTCTCTACCCCGCCATTGATTTATTGCAATCCAATTCTAAAATGGCTACGCCCGGTATTATCGGTAAAAGACATTATGAACTGGCGCAGCAAATAAAGCATACACTTTCCCAATATGAAGAACTCAAAGATATTATTGCTATGCTTGGCTTGGAACAGTTATCTACAGGCGACCGAAATTTAGTGAACCAGGCAAGGCGTTTGGAACGATTTCTTACACAACCTTTTTTCACCACCGAACAATTCAGCGGTATCAAAGGAAAAGAGGTCAGTTTAAAAGATGCACTAGATGGTTGCGAAAAGATTCTTGGAGATGAATTTAATGATCTGCCTGAAAGTGCATTTTATATGATAGGTTCTATAGATGAAGTAAAGAAAAAGGAAGTTACAGATAAGCAAGTGGATAAAACAGCTGCAACGAAAACTATGAAAAAAGATGTAATAGCTGATAAATAAAGTATTATGGAAGTTACATTAATGAACCTGAAGATTCTCCTTCCGTTTCGGGTTTTTGCCGAAATAAAAAATGTGAAGCGGATAATTTTAGAAACAAGCAATGGGTCTTATGGTCTGTTACCGCAGAGGCTTGATTGTGTTGCAGCATTGGTGCCTGGTATTTTCACTTATGAAACTGATGCAGGTGAAGTTCAATATTTAGCTGTTGATAAAGGTATATTAGTAAAAGCGGGCACAGCGGTACTGGCGTCGGTTCGTAATGTTATCGGTGGGGCAGACCTGGGTAAGCTGCGGGAATCAGTTGAAAAAGAATTTGAGATAATAGGTGAAAAGGAAAAAAGCATACGTTCTGTAATGGCAAAAATGGAAAGTGGCTTGATCTATAGATTGGAGAAATTTCGCGAAGGATAGAAAATGGAAACTAAATATTCAAATAATGGGAATCCCTTCAGCGAAGAGATCGGTGAAAAAGAAAAACGTAAACTTCAGGCTCAAAAAGATAAAAGCAGCGCATGGACAGGCATAGGTATGTTTGGTATGGTAGGCTGGTCTGTGGTAGTACCTACATTGCTGGGGGCGGCATTGGGGATAAAGTTAGATAAAATGTACCCCCAATCATTTTCCTGGACACTGACCTTTTTGATAACTGGATTATTTGTAGGTTGTTTCATGGCGTGGCATTGGATATCTAAATAACATAAAAAAATGAAAATTGAGTAGGAACATGAATGAAATTCTAATGATCGTTTTGGCTTTGATAGCCGGAGTAGTATTGGGGATCATCTTCTTTTATGGTTTATGGCTCACGGTGAAAAAAGCCATGACAGCTAAAATCCCGGCGTTATGGATTTTGGGAAGTTTCCTTATCCGTACATCGGTTACCCTGTTAGGAATATATTATGTTGGAAATGAAAATATTAATAATTATATTATTTGTGGAGTGGGTTTTGTGATTGGCAGATACATGGTGAGATCTTTTACTAAACGATATCAATTATCCATAGATACCCATGAAAAAATGATTCAAATAAACATTGAGAATACAAATTTTAAAAAGGAGGTAGGTCATGCATCTTAGTCCTGATCAAACAGTTTTATGGGAATATAGTTTTATACAGATCAACCTGACATTAGTGACTACATGGGCTATCATATTGCTGATGACAGTAGCTTTCTGGCTCATCACCCGGAACCTCAAAACAGAACTCCGCATTTCCAGGTGGCAATGCATACTTGAAATGATTGTGACCGGCATGAAAGACCAGATCAAAGATATAGGACTCAGCAAGCCGGAAAAATTTATAGGGTATATAGGCACATTATTTCTGTTTATCGCCATATCCAACCTCTGCATTATTTTCCCGTGTTATAAAGCCCCTACCGGTTCATTATCCACTACGGCAGCGCTTGCTATCAGTGTGTTTTTAGCGGTGCCTTTTTTCGGGATCGCTGAAACCGGTTTTTTAAAATACCTGAAAACATTTATTGAGCCAAACGTCATTATGCTGCCATTTAATATTATCAGCGAACTTACGCGTACTCTGGCATTAGCCATACGCTTGTTTGGCAATGTTATGAGTGGCGGAATGATAGTGAGTATATTATTAAGCATAGCGCCTTTAATATTCCCTGTAATGATGACCGTACTTGGCCTGATCACAGGAATTGTTCAGGCGTATATTTTCGGCATCCTGGCTACTGTATACATTGCTGCAGCCACAGAAAGATCAACACCAATACAATAAATTACAAAAACAAATTAAAAATATGGACAATGCAACATTGATTGCAGTAGTATCAATAGCCACTGCAGGCATTACATCAGGTTTAGGAGTGATGATACCCGCACTAGGACAAGGTAAGGCTATTTCAACAGCTTTAAGTTCAATAGCCCAACAACCGGATGCTGCTTCAAAGATCACACAAACCCTGTTTGTAGGTTTGGCAATGCTGGAATCACTGGCTATATATTGTTTTGTGATATCCATGATACTGATTTTCGCCAACCCTTTCTGGAACCACTTTTTATCAGCAAAATAAAAATACGAAATGAATATCAATTGGTTCACAGTAATAGCTCAGGTAATTAATTTTTTCATTTTGGTGTGGCTGATGAAACACTTTCTTTATAAACCGGTCCTTAATGCTATAAACGAACGTGAAAAAAAGATCGAAGCTCAGCTCGCCGATGCGGAAACTAAAAAAACAGAAGCCGCAAAAGAACAAGCTGATTTCAAACAAAAATATGATCAGTTCGACCTGGAGCGAAAAGGGTTAATGGAGAAAGCTGTTACCGACACCAATGACGAATGTAAAAAACTCATGGAAAAAGCAAGGAATGAAGCAGATATTTTACACTCCCAACAGGACAATTCATGGAAAGAAAAGCAGGAAAACCTGAATCGCGAAATTGCACAAAAAACACAAAAGGAAGTTTTTGCCATCTCACGCAAAGCGCTCACTGAACTCGCTTCAGTAAGTTTGGAAGAGCAAACTGTCAATTTATTCATGAGGCGTTTGAATGAATTAAATGTAGAGGATAAGAAAAAATTCATTGCTATTTTCAAAGAAGACGCCAATCCGATTCTGGTGCAAAGTGCTTTTGCCCTGCCACCCAAACAACAAACAGATATTCAGCAGTCCGTTAATGGCATGCTCCGAACTGATGCCCAATTTCAATTTAGGATAGCGCCGGCGATCATCAGTGGGATAGAGCTTTCAGCAAACGGATTCAAATTATCATGGAGTATCTCTGATTACCTGAATGATTTGCAAAAAAGTATTGAAGACATGATAAGAGAAAGATCAAAACCAGGACCCGAAAAGAATGTAGTGCCTGAAACAAAGTAGGACCTAAATGAACTCATATGTCATCAATTGATTTAAATTCAACTATTAATGACCTTTTCCATCAATTGGTGCAGGGCAGGGAAAAATATTCGCGTTCTTTTACTCCCCGCGAAGTAGGTGCTGTAATAAGTGTGTCGGAAGGAATTGTTAGGGTGTCTGGTCTGCCGGGTGTCGGGTTTGAAGAATTGTTGAAATTCCCCGGCGATATCATGGGTATAGCGTACAATATTGATGAATACGAAGTGGGGGTTATCCTTCTGGGTGACAATTCCCATCTTAATGTAGGGGATGATGTGGAACGAACAGGTCGTGTCATGGATATCCCCGTTGGCAATGCATTGATCGGCAGGGTCATTGATCCTCTGGGAGTACCAATAGACGGCAAAGGAGGGATTACCACCAGTCAACGTTTGCCTATTGAACGTCCGGCTCATGCCATTATGGACCGTGATCCTGTTAATACACCTTTACAAACAGGAATAAAAGTTATTGATGCCCTTATTCCTATCGGTCGCGGACAGCGGGAATTGATACTTGGAGACAGGCAGACCGGTAAAACAGCTATAGCCATTGACACCATCATCAACCAAAGCGATAAAAATGTAATTTGTGTATATTGCGCCATCGGGCAGCGCGCTGCATCGGTTGCAAAAGTGATCGCTAACCTCGCGGCAAAGGGAGCTATGGAGTACACCATTGTAGTGGCATCAGAAGGCGACAATGCGCCTGGATTAAAGTATATAGCGCCATACGCAGCTACCAGTATCGCAGAATATTTTATGGAACAAGGACGCGATGTAATCATTGTGTATGACGATCTCACACATCATGCCCGTGCATACCGTGAACTTTCGCTCTTGTTGAGAAGACCACCGGGCAGGGAAGCATTCCCCGGCGATATTTTCTACATTCACTCCAGGTTATTAGAAAGAGCTACCCACCTGAATGATAAACTGGGTGGCGGGTCGCTTACAGCGTTACCTATTATAGAAACAGAAGCGCAGAATATGTCGGCATACATACCTACAAATCTTATATCCATTACTGACGGACAAATATACTTATCCCCTAAACTATTTGAATTGGGCATTTTACCGGCAGTGAATGTGGGCAGATCTGTTTCCCGCGTTGGTGGCAAAGCGCAGTTGCCTGCCTATGAGTCCATTACCGGTAGCCTGAAGCTTGCCTATTCGCAATTTGAAGAATTAGAGAACTATGCCCGTTTCGGTACGCGGCTTGATGAAAACACGCGGAAGGTTATTGAACATGGGAAGCGGATTCGTATCTGGCTGAAGCAACAAGAATTACATCCCATGGCTGTGCCTCAACAAATTGTAGTACTCATCGCTTTAACTAATGGTTTTTTTGACACCATATCCATAGACAAAATGCCTGAGGCAGAAGCCGCCTTGTTGAAAAGCACAGATGAAATGACTCCGGATTTCATCAAACGATTGTATACTGATAAAGATTTGAGCAAACCTGATAGCGAAGCCATTCTTACGCTTGCCCGCAATACACTTGAGATGTACCAGAATAAACCGGGAGATGAGGCGAAGCCTGGCGAACCTGAACCAAAGAGTGAACCATCCTAGATCAACCAAAAAAATAATGGACACTTTAGAAAGTTTACGTAGAAAAATAGAAGGGGCGGAAGATATAAGAACTGTTGTGAAGACTATGAAAGCTGTTGCCGCATCAAACATCGGGCAATACGAGACGGCTGTTATTGCCCTGGGTGACTACTTTCATACTATAGCTTTAGGTGTTGTCGCCTATTTCTTTGCAGAACATATTGAAAAAATACAGGCAAAGAAGATTAAAGATCCGAAGAATGAAAAACTCATTTGTGCTATTGTCTTCGGTTCAGACCAGGGGCTTGTAGGGTCGTTTAACGATACACTTACTGACTATGTATATCAATCGCTTAAGGGGATGTCGGGTAAAAAGGAAGTGTGGGCGGTAGGTGAACGGATCCAGTTGTTATTATTAGATGCCGGTTTTGATGTTACAATGAGTTTTTTTGTGCCGGGTTCCGTTTATGCTGTCACTCCGCTGGTAGGAGAAATGATGATAAAAACCCAGGAACACCATGAACAGGGTGCAGTGCGGGAGTTTTATATTTTTCATAATCAACCGGAACCGGGTACCGGTTATTTAGCCGTGATCCAGCGCTTGCTGCCATTAGACGAAAAGTGGCGGCAGGAATTTGCACATATCGCCTGGCCCACAAAAAATCTACCGCAAGTGGCAGGGAATGTTCTATCAACTTTACCTGCGCTCATACGTGAGTATCTGTTTATGTCGCTCTTCAAAGCGTGTGCCGAGTCCCTGGCAAGTGAAAACGCCAGTCGCTTAGCGGCTATGCAACGTGCAGAAAAAAATATACAAGAAATGCTGGATGACCTGAACAATATGTACCACCGTACCCGGCAAAGCTCCATAGACGAGGAGCTTTTTGATGTGGTATCCGGTTTTGAAGCGCTGAAAGATAGTATACATCATTTAAAAAAATAATATATAGCAAAAGCAATTGACAAAAATGAATGCGCTTTTTTTATGTTCAGTCCTTTTGTAGGCTTCCCCGAAAGTCGGCCAGTTAAAAGTAGAATTTTCTGATAGAAAATTTTAATTTTAAAAACCGATTGAGATATGAAAAAGAC
>Ga0164296_1004131_pt1 | contig 13325 bp, 14 predicted proteins | sample GEODES057metaG_FD_113533 | JGI IMG/M metagenome (GOLD analysis project Ga0164296, IMG submission 113533) | Dystrophic lake water microbial communities from Trout Bog Lake, Wisconsin, USA - GEODES057 metaG | ecosystem: Environmental > Aquatic > Freshwater > Lake | place: USA: Trout Bog Lake...
ACCAGATCAAGATCCAATCAGCGGTACCTATTGGTACTACAGTGATTCTACTGTGGCCGACATTATGATTCAAAACAATGGCGCCTGGGTTGGTTATCAAAACTGTGACAACGATGTTCGTGGTTATCAGTTGAATTTGACCAATGCTACAGGTCCAATTTTTGCTGCCACAGCACCGACCACACAGAACAATGCAGCACAGAGCCCATTACAGTATGGTGACTTGTGGATCGACACAGCTGACTTGGAAAACTATCCAATGATTTATCGTTGGGAAAATATCAATGATCAAGACCAGTGGGTTCAGATCAACAACACCGACCAATCTACCAGCAATGGTATCTTGTTTGCTGATGCTCGTTGGGCACCAAACGGCTCTACGGATCCAGTAACCGGGGCATTGCCTCCAATTTCGGGTCCAGGCGGTTTGATCACCAGCGACTATGTGGATTTAGATGCACCTAATCCTGAGTTGTATCCAGAAGGTGTGTTGTTGTGGAACACTCGTCGTAGCGGTTTCAATGTCAAGACATTTGAAGCTGACTACTTCAATGCAACTGCATATCCATATCCAGACACCTTGCCTACTGTGACCAGTACCTGGGTTACAGCCAGTGGTAACCGTATCGACGGTAGCCCCAACATGGGCCACTGGGCTCAGCGTGCTATCATTGTCAAAGCCCTGCGTGCTGGTGTTGAAAGCAACACACAGGTTCTCGAAAATCAAGTACAGTTCAATCTATTGGCCTGCACAGCATATCCAGAACTGGCACCAAACTTGGCTACCTTGAATGACAACCGTGGCGACACAGGATTTGTTGTGGTTGACACACCTTTACGATTGACACCAGATGAAATTGTTACTTGGGCAACCAACAACAACGGTCTTGGCGTTACAACCGGTGATGGTTTGCAAACCAACAGTTCATATGCTGGTGCATTCTACCCATCATGTCAGACTACAGATTTGTCAGGCAACTTGGTTGTTACAGCACCAAGTCACATGATGATCAGAACAATTATTCGCAGTGATGCTGTCAGCTACCCATGGTTTGCTCCAGCTGGCCTACGCCGCGGTGTAGTTGACAACGCAACACAGTTGGGTTATGTCAATGGAACAACTGGAAAATTTGTAACAACCACAGTAAATCAAAGTCTGCGCGATGTTCTGTATCAATACGATATCAATCCAATTACCTTTATTCCTGGTTCTGGTATTACCAACTTTGGTAACCACACCTTGCAAGGGTCTTCTACAGCATTGGATCGTATCAATGTGGCACGCTTAGTGGCCTACTTGAGAGGTCAGTTAGAGCGTATTGGTAACCAATATTTGTTTGAACCAAACGATACAATTACTCGCAGTGCAATTTCAGCACAGATCAGTTCATTGATGAATGCCTTGGTAAGCCAACGCGGTATCTATGACTACCTGGTTGTTTGTGATTTGACAAACAATACTCCTGCTACCATTGATGCTAACGAGTTGTTTGTTGACATTGCAATTGAGCCTGAAAAAGCTGTTGAGTTTATCTATATCCCAATGCGAATTCAGAACACTGGAACTATAGCGGCACAACAATCGGCATGATCGGTGCCATAAATAAAGTATATTAGGAGATAAGACAAATGACATCAGCTTCATTACTCAATATGAGTGTACCGGCAGCGGACAGTAGCACGCCTACACAGGGCTTGTTGATGCCCAAGTTGCAGTATCGCTTCAGGGCTACATTTACCAACTTTGGTATTACCTCCGCAACAGGTCCGGTTACTCAACAGGTAATGGAGTTTAGTCGTCCTGCTGTAACTTTTGAAAATATTGATCTTCCTATCTACAACAGCACTGTCAAAATTGCTGGCAAGCATTCCTGGGCAGATGTCACTTGCAAATTGCGTGACGATGCTTCGGGTACTGCAAGTACCTTGGTTGCTGGTCAATTGCAGAAACAATTGGACTTTAATGAACAAAGCTCCAGTCAAGCCGGTATTGACTACAAGTTTACTGTTCAGTTTGATGTGTTGGATGGCGGTAACGGCACCAATGCTCCTACTGTGTTAGAAACTTGGTACTTGTACGGTGCTTACCTCCAGGGCGTAAATTACGATGCTGCCAACTATGGCAGTAACGAAGTCATGACTATTACCATGACCATTAGATTTGATAATGCAGAACAGGTACTCAGCAACGGTCAAGGTGTTGGTACAACTTCTACCGCTACTGTTCCGGGTCAAGGTCAACAAGGTCAGCCAATAGCGACCTAATCCATGTCAAGTTTAACATCATATCAGCCTTTTCCTCCGGGTCAAGGCTTGCGTGATTATACTCATGCCTATGATACATTTGTCAATGGCAACTATAATCTTCTACCTCGCAACAAGTTCCTGTTTTATGTTTACTTCAATGTAAACTTGAACATACCGGCCTTGGCCAACTTGTTTTCAGGCGGCAAACAATCGCAAGTGGGTATTTTGGTCAAAACCGCACAGTTGCCCAGCTATGATATAGATGTGGCCACCATGAATCAGTACAATCGCAAGCGACTGGTTCAGACCAAGATCAATTACAATCCAGCACAAATTGTGTTCAATGATGACAACAGTGACTTGATACGCAACATGTGGTATCAGTACTATCAATACTACTACAGCGATCCCACTTATCAGTATGGCAACACACCAGCACAGTCAGGCGTGTTGGGTCAATTGGCCACACCTTTGCCAGTGATTGGCGGCAACTACAATGTAAGCGATGTGTACGCACCCAATAGGCCTGTAGAGCACTGGGGACTCAGCGGACAAGGCTATACCAATCCTACTCTGGACAGCTTGGCCACAAGCCTGTTGACCGGTCCGGCCAGTGGACAACAACCTTTTTTCAATGACATTACCATTTACGGTATGAGTCAAAAGACCTTTGCGCAGTACACCATGATCAATCCTTTGATCACCAACTGGACCCACGATACCTACGATTACAGTCAAGGTAGTCAGGTCATGACACATACTATGACCATTCGTTACGAAACTGTAAAACATTGTTCTGGCGATATCGGTGGAGACACACCCAGCGATCAAATGCCAGGCTTTGCAGATCCAAGTCACTACGACACCACAAAGAGTCCGATTGCACCTCCGGGTACTACCAATCAAGTGGTGCAAAATGGCACACTGGTGTCAGTACCACAAGGAAACAAGCAAGACTTACAGGCATTGAACAGCGGCCAAAACACCTTGCAAAATGTGATTGGTGCAGTGGGCCAAGGACTAGTTCCTGCTGCTTCTGGCCTGTTAGCAGGACTCTTTGGCTCTGGAAGTACAACACAGTCTTTACTGCAAGGCTTTGGACCAGCCATGGCAGGCGGAACACCCGAACAATCACAACAGATATTGAATAATTTAACCGGCGGCATATTTGTTCCAACACCGCCTAGTTCGGCCAGCCCGCCATTGCCAGCTAGCCTTCCGGGTCAAGCAGTTTTTAATGTAGATGGCACAGTTGATGCTGGCAATCTAAACGGTTATCCCGACGGGAGTGGTTGATCATGGGATCAGTTAATGCAATCAATACCAAGATTGATCAAACAGTAAGAATATTTGATCAGTTTTATGGATTTCAACAAAATGTAGCTGTGGATGAGTATGATGCTGTGCTCAGCTATTTCAAATCAGTGTTTGGTTCCAGTGATGCCGCTGGTAATTTCACTGTGAGCCTTTTCAGAGTGGCCAATCAATCCAAGATTTCAGTCATGGCCTTGTTGCAACAGTTACAAGGACAGTCAGGCCCACAACTCACAGCCAGCCTGGCCTATTTCTTAAACAGTGTGCGCAGTGCTTCAACCCTGTTGGGAATCAATGTATCAACACAGGCCAATTACTATGTTGCTCACAACATCAGGATCTAAATGGCCAAGTTTGCTCAAGGACCCTATGTGGTCAAAAATGCTGAAAAATATGTAGGGCGTGGCATTCCTAGATACCGTAGTAGTTGGGAATGGGCCTTTATGAATTTCTGTGACGGCAACGAAAACATAATTCAATGGGCCAGCGAACCGGTGCGTATTCCTTATCGCAATCCCATTACCGGCAAGAATACCACTTATGTGCCGGACTTTATTGTGACCTATCGTGGACCCAACAATACCACCCGAGCTGAACTGATCGAAATCAAACCAAAAAAACAAAGCATTGTTGAAGACAAAATGAACTCAAGAGATCGTGCAGTAGTGGCCATCAACTATGCCAAATGGGATGCCGCTCAACGCTGGGCGCGAGCCAACGGCTTGGTCTTTAGAATCATCACCGAAGATCAAATATTCCATCAAGGCGGATCCAAAAAGCGGTAAATATCTGCATGACTAAGCGATTAGAAGAACTCTTTGAGTTTGATAAACTTGACGAAAGCGTGCCAGCAGATGAACCCAAAACAGTAGAGGAAACTCGTACTGCTATTGCCGCAATCGACACAAACATTGACAAAATTGATTCGGCCCTGCCCGCGGTCCGCGGACTAGATGCCAGCGACCAGGAAATGGATGAACTGGCAGCCAAGGCCACAGCAACTTTTGACGATCTCATGGATCTTGGCATGAATATAGACAGTCGCTATGCATCAGAAATTTTTGCTGTGGCCGGAGCCATGTTGGGGCATGCTCTCACTGCTAAAACAGCCAAAATGAACAAAAAATTAAAGATGATTGATCTACAAATGAAGAAGCTAAAACTAGATCAAGATCGTGGAGATGATCCTGCGGTAGAAACAGCACACGGACAGGTGTTAAGCCGTAACGACCTGCTGGAACGCTTGATCAACAACCGACCAAAAGATTAAACCTGCATAAATATCATATAGGGAACCTAAAGATGAAAAATTTTCAACAATACCTCGCAGAATCAGAAAGAACCTACAATTACCGTATCAAAGTTGTAGGCGACACAGCTCCAACATTTTTAAAAGAGTTGGAAAACAAACTCAAGCAGTTTGATATTGTTAAAATTTCTGCGCCAAAAACTACACCGGTGCAGTTAAAGCCAGCAGATTTTCCTGCTTATGATAACGAGCGTGTGACTCATGTGGATGTAGAATTCCGTTATCCAGCCATTGAACCACAGATTCAACAACTGGCACAACTGTTGGGCATCAATCTTAACCGTGTGCGCATGTTGACTGTGCCTTACGAAGACGGTATGGCAGAAGAAAAAGCCAAGATTGAAGATCAAAACAAGGATCTCCTAACCGACACTGACTATCCAGCTGATGATGCTGAACAGAAAGCACTGAAGAAAGATTATTCAGCTCCTTATGATGAACATGCGGTATTAAAAAATACCTACCGTAGTGACTTTACTGTAGCCGGTGGCAAGACACCGCCTGCCAAGACCACAAACGATCTGCCCATGGGCGACACAAGTCCCATGACCAAGATGCATCGTAAACCCAAGCCACCTACTGGCGCACACCCAAGGAACATATAATGACATTTTTTTACGACCTCAACAAGAGACTAGCCGAGTTGGCTGCCAAACAAGATCAGCGTCTTGACGAAAGCCGTGCCGCGGTTGAAGAAAGCGCCTTCTCCAAGTTGGCCAAAGAAATTGGCAAAAATCCCAAGGTGAAGAATCCTGCCGCGGTTGCTGCTACCATTGGTCGTGAGAAATATGGTCAACAGGCCATGACAAAGAAAAGTATTGCTGGCAAGAAAGCCAAGCATCATGAAATGGACGAAGACTTTAGCCCCATCAACGAAAAGTTTGCTGAACCTGCCAAGATCAATCCGGCCAAGAAAGGCATGTTTGCTGGCAAGAACAAGGCAGAATTACAAAAACAATACAACCATTTGAAAGCTGCGGGTCCACACCACAAAGGTACACCTGAGTACACCAAGATGAAAGAGTTGGCATTTGCTATCCGTGCCAAGTCGGACTGGGGCAAGATGGACGAAGCTGACATGGAAGAAGGCAACATTGTGACCAAGGCCTTGGCTGACAAGAGCATCGAAGTTGGCCAAAAGATTCCCGGAACCAGCCTGACCAAGACCAAACAGATTGAAGTGGACGAAGAAAAAGAATCTCGTAGCAAAGGCACTGCCTTTGATCCTGAAACAGCCAAGAGCATGTTTGCCAACAAGGACGAACATCCACGCCACGATGTCAAAGACACTGGCTACAGCAAGCGTTATACTCGCAAGCACGAGGATGACATGGAGAAGGATGACGAAGTCAAAAGCGACGAGCCAAAGAAAAAAGGTCGTCCAAAGAGCACCAAAGCCAAAGAGCCTGAGCGTGTAACCAAACATGCCTACAAGCACAAAGGCGAGCGCAAGGTCAAAGAAGATGATATTCCTGTCACCGACCGCGGCGAGTATGACAACGAAGGCAGTGAAGTCAAAGGCGACATGCATACTGTAATCCGTCATGCTACTGAACTTGAAAAGCACCTGCGTGACCAAGAAAACTTGCCAACCTGGGTAATTGAAAAGATTGGCCAAATTAAAGGCATGATGACCAGCGTGAGTGACTATATCCTGTCACAGCACGAGCGTGGTGCCGAGCACGAAACAGGTGAAGAAGGCATTCGCATCGCTGAAAAAATTACCAAGAACACACCCACAGGTGATGTGATCCATGATTTTGTACACAGCAAGAATCCTAAATTTGCTGGCAAAAGCAAGAAAGAGCGTATTAACCAGGCTCTAGGCGCCAGCTATGCCATGAAGAAAGGCAAAATGGAAGAAGAATCTACAGCTGAAAAAGACGATCGTGCTGAGCATGCTGGCAAGAAAGTTGCCAAAGACATCGAGTATGATGACAAGAAAGACAAAAATTGGACAGCAGAACGCAAAGCTGCCGCAAAGAAAAAAGGCGAATGGGAGCCAAAAGTTGACGAAACAACTGTAGCAGGCAGTGTAGCCACAGCTACAACCAGTGGTAAAAGTAGCAAAGGTGGTATTTCTTTTGGTCAAGGCGTGTATGAAAGTTTTAACGCATCAGTTGAAAAGATGATTACCGAAAGTATCACAGTTGAAAGCAACATGGAAGAATGTGGCGAAATGGGTCAAGCTCCCAGCGTTACTGTTCAGGCTGATGGCGAAGATGCTGCCAAGTTGATGATGTTGTTGAAATTGGCTGGTCTCGGACACGAAGAATCCTTGGAAGAAAACGAATTAGATTGGCCAACCAACACAGCAGTGACCGGCCAAGATGATGCACACCTGCGCCGTTGGTCGGGTGGGTTAAATCGTCCCAAGAGCACTGGCCAAACTACCATTCCTGTTATTGCTGGTCAACGCAATCGCACGAGCACCATGGAAGAAAATGTCGAGCTTGAGCGTAGCCTGTTCAAGACTTGGAAAAATTACAAAGGTTAATATAAATGAGTCAAGCCAATGTCTACACCTCGGTATCAAATGCAGTCTGGTATACTGACCAGTGTGAAATAGTTACAGAAACTCCGGTTAGTTACAATGTGTATGTGGTCAATGTAACTCAACCTATTACCTTTGGCGGATATGTGGCCAACGGCAATGCCAATATCAATACCTGCTTGCGTACCACTGCCAATATTGTTGGTGCTGTGGTATCAGTGGGCAACGGTATTCCAGCCAACACCACAGTGAGTTCAGCAACTACTTCGGCTAACGGTGCTATAACTTTGGTTACTGCGAACAACACAGCCACAGCCAATGTGGGCAACGCCTCAGCCTATGTACAATACACCTTGACCTTGCCGGCTCCGGGAAATCTTTACAGTAGTGCTGTTCAAGTAGCAGCCAACAGCCGTCAACAGGTTTATGTGGGTGCTGGCAACTATTTGACCATTACAGGATCTGGATTCACAGCTAGAGAACTTGGAACAGCCAGCTCAGCTACCGCAGGGTTCTAACCATGCGAGCTAGAGAGTTTGTAACCGAAGGCGAAAAGTTTCATAAAGACCACCTGGCAGCTATTCCTGGCATGCAAATGTTACCAGGACTCGATAATAGTAACCCTTATCACATGTGGCGTTTTATTGTGGCCGCTGGTGCACATGACGGCAAAGGCAATGGTTACAGCTTGGCCAAAGATGGTCCTATTGGACAAAAACTCAACACCATTACCTATAGCAAAGAAGATGGCGATATCATTAGAGATACAGCCAAAAGTATGGGACTCAAAATTGACCAGGTCAGTGATCAAGCATCGCATGAACCTGAAGGCACAAACAAGACCAGCCCGGTAAAAGGATTCAAAGGCTACAAGCGATGAGAGCCCGTGAATTTGTAGCAGAAGCCATTGGCGTAATGACCGACTATCAAAGTGAACCCATGCGTGGCAGTGAACTGGTGCGTGATGGTGATCAAATTGATCGTACTTATCATATGAATCGGCTCATGATGGCCATGGCCATGGCCGACGGCAAGGATCGTAAACCAGTCAATATAGACGACTGCAGCTGGACCGAAAAGTACAACACAGTACACCCGTACACCGAAGAAGAACACAACATGTTGCATCAGGCCATGGGCGCGATCAATACCGACCATGTGACTGCGGCCGAGGATCACCGTTCCTTGGAACCCAAAGATACATATAAAACCAGTCCTATTAAAGGCTTCAAAGGTTATCCTAGATAAGTAATAAACAGCAGTACATCATAACAAAGGAACTCAAATGAAAAAACTCTTAACAGGACTTGTATTGGTCCTAGTAACATCAACTGTATTTGCGTGGAATCAACGGGCGCCAAATCCAGTGGCCGCATGCCAAGTACATGCGCCATTTGGTTTACCTCAGGTACAGGGCACCATTCAACCAATCTGCAGAGAAGCATACCTGGTAGGGTATGATGCTCCTGCCAAACTACCACGCTTTGTCATGTGGACCCTAACACCGGGTCACGCACTAGGTTGTGTAGCACGCTCAAATGCATTTGCTCCAGACCAAAGCATTCAAGGTGGCGCTGTTCCAGCTGACTATGCTGGCACAGGTTACGACAAAGGACACATGGCTCCTGACGGTGACCAGTCATGGGATCAACAGGTTGAGTTTGAGTCATTCCTTATGACCAATATGAGTCCACAAGCAGGATCACTCAATCGTGGTATCTGGAAACTATTAGAAACATCCGTTCGTGGTTGGGCCGCACAGGGTGGTCACAACTTCACAATCGTATCAGGTGGCCTATACTCACCCGGTGACAAAACAATTGGCAAGGGTGTGGTAGTTCCACATGCTTTCTACAAAATTGTTATCGACGACAACACAGGCCAGGTAGCCGGTTGGTTGTTCCCACATGTGGCTCCATATCCAAACCTTGGCAATGACTTGACCAAGTTCCGTTTGCCAATTGCACAGATTGAACAGCAAGCCGGTGTCAAGTTTGCCATGCCTGCTAACGCGGTAGAATTGGCTCCTGGTAAAGAATGGCCAGTAGACTTTGGCGCCCTCACAAATGCCAAGCGCAAGTTGTGTGGTGCCAATGCCGATGTAGACTAACATGCGTTTTACCGAGTTCGGTAAAGGTGTATACGGACCCTCCAGGCTTAAACCCCTGGAGGGTTCCAACATTAGTAAAACCGGTACACATGTACAGCGTTATGCTCGACAGCACGGACTCAAACCACCAGATCCAGACTGGACCCGATTATGGTTTGCCAGACCTGGTTTAACAGGTGAAAATCCATATGGATCTAACAAAAAGAAATAGTCCGTGATCCTGGATCAAGCATATATAATGGCATGAATGTCAACGATCCTGATTATCTCAAACATTTTTTTGGTGGAAGTCACTGGAAAACTCCAGAAACCAGCCGCAAAGAATATGATGTGATTGCCAGCGAAATTGGCAATACAGAACGAGTGCTAGATGTTGGTTGTGGATACAATCTGCTGAAGGGTCGTCTGAATGTGGTAGGAATTGATGCCAATAACCCAGCAGCCGATCATCTAATAGACCTTATGGACTATGATGCTGAACCAGAATCATTTGATGTGGTCCTGGCTCTGGGCAGCGTTAACATACAACCGTTTAGTCTGGTCAAACAACAGGTGGATCGAGTAATTGGTTGGTGCCGTCCGGGTGGTCGTATATACATGCGAGTCAATCCCTGTATCAATCGTCAAGATACTCCGGACAACGCTTATGCCTGGCAACTGCAGGACATAGTTGACATAACCGAACAGTACGGATTGAAGATTATCAAACCCGTAACATTAACTGATAGAAAAAGGATAATTTGGACATGGCAGAAATAAAAAGGATTTTTTTAACAGGAGCTCCGGGCAGTACCTGGGGTCGTGTAGACAAGTGCCTGCGCGGCGCTTTAGACAATGTAGACAACACCGATATTATACCCGGTAGACTACACTGCTCTGGTAACACGGAAAAAACTTACAATCATATGGGTGCTTTTTTTAGCCCTGGGAATGAATTTGATGAGTGGATTTTGGGCTTTCGTAACTACACCAAGGCCGAAATAGAAGCCAAGTTGGATGGTGTTTATAATGATGAAGAACATCCTGAAATTGTAGAAATGTTGGGCACACCTTGGATGGGCAAAACCGGTGACAAGTCAATACGCATACATAAAAGTCATCATTTTTCCTATCACCTTGACAAGATTGCTGACCTATGGCCTGATGCTGCTATAGTGCTAACCTGGCAGGAAGATCATAAATGTTATGTCTGGTGGGAACACACCGGAGGATTTTTGTTGGAATATGATGCTTATTACTACTACGAAAATGATTATGAAGCAATCTGGAATCAATGTCGCTGGCAAAACAGTGCAATTGAGCGTTTTGCTGATGAACAAGGTTTGGAACCAGGTATATTCAACATGGATTGGATCAGAGATCAATTTGGAGAATTCAGCGGTGTGACTGACATGCCCGAAGACCGTACGGCCAAAGACGGCATACCCAGACTGCATATACCACCGGGCGGACAACGCAATCTCAACAATACCATGCGTGTCTATTGTCGAAACCCTTGGAAATAAAAATCAAAAAGACCATAAATTAGTGTATGGCACAAACTGAAACAAATCTTGTCAAGACGCCGTACCGTCGAACTTCCTTCACTGATCAACAGTTAGAGGAGTTTGTAAAGTGCGCCGACCCTGTCACAGGTCCCATGTACTTTATGGACAATTTTTTCTACATACAGCATCCTACCAAAGGCAAGATGCTGTATCATCCATTTGAATATCAGCAACGACTGATTGACACTTACCATAACTATCGTTTCAGCATCTCCATGATGCCGCGACAGACCGGTAAGTCAACCAGTGCTGCTGGTTACTTGTTATGGGTAGCCATGTTCCGTCCCGACTCAACCATCCTGATTGCCGCACACAAGTATACCGGCTCACAGGAGATCATGCAACGCATACGCTATGCCTACGAACTGTGTCCAGATCATATCCGTGCCGGTGTAACCAGTTACAACAAAGGCAACCTGGACTTTGAAAATGGCAGTCGCATAGTTTCAACCACTACAACTGAAAACACCGGTCGTGGTATGTCCATATCTCTACTGTACGCAGACGAGTTTGCATTCGTTAGACCCGGTATTGCCAAAGAGTTTTGGACTTCGATCAGCCCTACACTTGCAACAGGTGGTAAGGCTATTATTACTAGCACACCAAACTCAGACGAAGATCAATTTGCACTCTTATGGAAGGGTGCCAACAAATGCGAGGACAGTTATGGCAATCCAACTGAAGTAGGCATCAACGGATTCCGCGCCTATCGCAGTTACTGGAACGAACATCCAGACCGTAATGAAAAGTGGGCCGAAGAACAGCGAGCACAACTGGGAGATGATCGTTTTCGCAGGGAAATGAACTGCGAATTTGTCATCAACGACGAAACACTTATTGCACCTACCAAACTGTTGGATCTACAAGGACACGAACCCTTGTACAAAACCGGACAGGTACGCTGGTATCAAAAGCCGCGTGCAGGCCGTGTCTATGTGGTGTCCTTGGATCCTAGTCTTGGCACCGGTGGCGATCCGTCGGCCATACAGGTGTTCGAAGCCAATACTACAGAACAGGTAGCCGAATGGCGACACAACCGTACTCCGATCCCTGAACAGATTCGCATCTTGGCCGACATCTGCACCCACATAAATGAAACAGTACAGGATACTCAAAGCATCTACTACAGCATAGAAAACAACACCATTGGCGAAGCGGCTCTAATATCCATTGCCGAATACGGTGAAGAACGCATACAGGGCTATTTCCTCAGCGAACCCAACGGTGGCGGTAGTCGTAGATACCGCAAGGGATTCAATACCACACACAAGCCCAAACTAGCTGCTTGCAATAAACTCAAAACTCTAATAGAAACAGGCAAAATGAAAATACGCAGTTCCAGCCTGGTATCGGAACTCAAAACCTTTGTGGCTTCGGGCACAGGCTATGCGGCCAAAGTTGGCGAAACTGACGATTTGGTCATGGCCACGGTGCTAAACGTACGCATGATGCAACTGCTACAAACCTACGATACTGGTATTGACAATCAAATGCGGGATCACGGCGATATTATTGTGTCGCCCATGCCCTTCATTAGCGTAATGCGCTAAACGCATAAATACAACACTATGGCTAAACACACACCCGCACGGCAACTTTTTGACTTGTTAGTCAGCCGCGATTTTGACCCTGAAATGCTAGATGTTCAAGGAAAACCCGCACCAGATCCAGCCCAAGCTGAATTGTTCAATTTTGATTTCCGTGCTGATTCTGGCAAAGACTATGGCAATGTTGTGGTCTTGTTGGGTGATGAAAACAACCTGGAAGTTTACTTTGGTGACAATGTGGGTCGTACCATGGAAGGTGACGACAAGGACAACTGGTTTGCTTTCTTGGAACAACTCAAACACTTTGCTGTCAAAAACTTCATGGAGTTCAGCCCAAAAAATATCAATAGACTTCGCTACAGCATGCAGAGTCAGGCCGCGATCAAAGAAGGCCTGTTTGAATCATGGTCAGGCACCCGTACACAAAGTTGGAACGGCAAACAAACTGAAGCTCGCCTCATGATCAAACACAAGAAAACCATTGGCGAAGGCGATGCCCGTTTTCGTTATGTAGAATCATTGTTTGTGGAAACAGCCGAAGGCGAACGCTACAAGTTGCCATTTACAAAATTAAGTGGCGGTCGAGCCATGGTAGAGCATGTTCGCATGGGTGGTCGTCCGTACGACATTCGCGGACAACACATTGCACAAATAGTAGAAGAACTTAACATACTGAGTCGTTTCCGTCGTGCCAACCAAGGTCGTTTACTTGAAGGCGATACTGCACAGTTGGTTGAAGAAACCAACGCCTACTATG
>Ga0164296_1004132_pt1 | contig 13324 bp, 3 predicted proteins | sample GEODES057metaG_FD_113533 | JGI IMG/M metagenome (GOLD analysis project Ga0164296, IMG submission 113533) | Dystrophic lake water microbial communities from Trout Bog Lake, Wisconsin, USA - GEODES057 metaG | ecosystem: Environmental > Aquatic > Freshwater > Lake | place: USA: Trout Bog Lake...
GGCAACTTGATCTCAACCGGATATGGATTCTTCCCGGGTGCGTTCAGTGAGAGTTCAACCAGTGCAGGTGTGTTTACCGGCAACGCCGGGTCGGGTACGGGAAGTCCGCGTGTAGCATTCTTTAACGGTAACACTACGCAAAACTGGCAGATAGACAACTACTACGGTGCGTTCCGTTGGTTTACTCCTGGTGTGACGCGAATGAACTTGGATGGCAATACTAACCAGTTATCAGTATATGGTAATGTGTCAACAACTGGCCAATTAATCTCTACAATGGGCAGTAACAACACTGATAGTCAACTGGTGCTACAGGGCAACGTTTATAAAGGCGGTGTCGGTTATCATGACTTTGCACGTATAACTAATACCTACTCTAGTGCAACTAATCCTAACAAATATTTCCGTTTGGACAGTACAGGTACATTACAGATATTGAACAGTGGATATAGTGCTTCACTATTTGCATTGACTGATGCTGGTGATACCACTATCGCTGGTAATCTAACAGTTAACGGCATCAATTCAGGTTACGCACCAAATCGTCCAGCCTTCCGCGTTGTGGGCAGCGGTGGAACCCCTATTGCCTCAACAGCTAACGTGACCAGTAGTAACTTTTCAGTTGACTACAACCAAGGTGGATATTTGAATACGACAACTGGATATTTCACTGCTCCTGTTGCAGGATTATATCAAGTTTGTTTAGTAGCAAGAACAAGCTCCAATAGTTATAATGGTATTATTCAAGCAGTAATCCAGCAAAACTACTCAGGCGGAAACAAAACAGTAATCATGATTGAATACGGTCCAAATACATCAATGAACCACACTGGTGGTAGCACCATTGTCAAAATGGCTGTGGGTGATAGTTTACAGTTTAGAGTACTTTCTGGCTCACTCAACTTTGACGGCAATGACAACTGGTCAGTGGCCTACTTGGGATAAACAATGATAATTCAAGGTGTTACCCTAAGCGGTGTTGGGTTTGTTGTTGATCAGCGACCCTTTGTGACATCGGGGCTACAACTGTATCTTGATGCCGCTAATTCCACTAGTTATCCTGGCTCGGGTACTACATGGTACGATCTAAGTGGTAACAACAACAATGTCGCTATGCAGAATTCGGGCAGTATCAGTTACACCAGTACTGGTGGTGGATACTTCGCAACTGGCAGTAACGGATACTTTCTCAATGCCTCGCCTACAAATATTCCCACAGGCAATACTAGTTACACATTGAGTGCTTGGGTACAATTTGGCGCGACCTGGCCCACAGTGGGTGGTATAATTGGCATTGGTAACGGTTACGGAACTACCAATGCTGTGAATGCATTCAGAACTACCGGTACTAATGGATTAGTTAACTATTGGTGGGGAAATGATTTGAGCGGCTCCAGTAGTTTAAGTCCTGCTACACAGTGGTTCAACGCAGTGGCCACATACGATGGTACTACTCGTAGAATATACGTCAACAGCTCACAAATTGCATCAGGTGCAACCACAGGTCATAATGTCACTAATAGTCAGATCACAATTGGCCTGACCTGGCCCACACAAAACGAATACCTGCAGGGCAATATTGGACAAGTACTAATTTACAATCGTGCTCTGAGCAGTACAGAAATTCAACAAAATTACACAGCAACAAGAGCAAGATTTGGTGTCTAATACTAAATAATATTATCTATTAGCAGTAAATCCCCTCCCTAAATTTTTCAATTTGCTTAAATTTGTACCACTTGTACCACAGCAGATTGTTTTCCTACATCCGCGCTAAATACAGTATAGACCCATAATAACGAAGGATCTCTGAGATGGCAACAACAAGAATACAAAACAACCAGATTACTGATAGCACGATTACCTATGCCAAAATCGCATCCGGGACACTGGTTGGTAGTAACTTTAATCCTAATTTAACCTTAAATTCTAACGTTAGTATTATTGGTAATTTGAGTATTCAGGGTAATACCACTACAATTAACAGCAATGATACTTACATTAATGATCCTGTTGTTGTGTTTAATAACGGATATGTTGGTAGTCTAACAGGATATGACATTGGTCTGTTAATGAATCGTAATTTATCCAGCTTAGCTGGCTACGGTTCAGTTAACACATTCTTTGGTTGGGTTGAAAACGATTCAGCATTCGAAGCGTTTGCTACTACAGCCACAGGTGCATACGGTACAAGTTTACAGACTTTAAATAATTCTGGCTATGCTAACGTTAAAATTGGTAATACAACTGTTGTTGGCGCATTATCTGCTACCACTATCAGCGCAGGAGCAATTAACAATACCGTAATTGGTAACGTAACTCCATCTTCTGCATCATTTACAACTGCTCAGGCCACAAACTTTAGTACCGGTAACGCATTAATTACCGGTGGTAATATCAATGCCATAACAAATTTCAGTACTGGTAATGCGGTAATTACCGGTGCTAGTACCTATATTGGTACCAGCGGAACAAACATAGCCAATGTTTACGCAGGACAGTTATATGATGGTGGAAGTCGTGTAGTAAGTACAAGTTCTGGTACAGGAAACTTAACAATCACCGGTAATAGTATCAGTTTAGCATTAACTGGACCGGGTGCGACAACCTGGGGTGATGCAACACACGTGCCTCAACTTACATTTGATGCATACGGGCGTTTAGTAACTGCGTCAAATATAACAGTTAGTACAACAATTAATTTAGCCGGTACAACAGGTACCGGTTCAGTGGCCGGTGGTCAAACTTTAACCTTTGCTGGAACATATGGTGTAACAGAATCTGTTAGTGGTAGTACAGTAACTATTGCAACTCCGCAGGATTTACGTGCAACAGCTGCACCAACATTTGCTGGTGTAACATCAAACGGTAATATTGTTGCTAATGCCGGTTCAACAAGCCTGACACTTTACGGTAACGCACTGGTAAGTAACACTGGTATTATTAACTTTGGATCAATCAGTAACGTACAAATTGCAGGCGGTACATCAGGATATGCTGTAACCACAAACGGCACTGGAACATTAAACTTTACAGCAGCTAATGCTATTGTACTTGGTGCCAATGCATCTGGGCAGTTAGTTTCTAATGCTGTTACCTTAACCAGTACCACAGATGTAACAGATGCCATTGCACTATTAAACTCAATTTTAGGTAAACTAACACCAACTGCACCATCAAGTTTCCCGACTAGCTCACTGACCACCAGTACTGCACAATATAATGGTTACATGACCACTGGCTGGAGTCAAACAGATAATTCAGGATGGGGTAATTTGGCCGTAACTGCTGGAACACTAGTAAGTACTTCTACCAGATTAACCACACTTGCCCTTACATCGATTACCAATAACGGTACAACTGCCAGCGGCGGTAACATCCAGTTATATGTAAACGGTGTTATTCCAGCAAGCAGTTTCCATGCGTTTGGTACAACACCATCTAGTTCAGACAACGGCACCTACGGTCAATTGGTAGTTTCCGGCACACAAGATTATCATAACGTATCAAGCTCTGTAGCTGCTGGATTTTGGTATGTGTTTAGCGTATCAAGCTCATTGACTGGTATTTCAAGTGGCTGGAACAGAACAAATTTATACTACACCGGTGATGCTGCTAGCACAAACAATTTAACATGGTATTATGATGCAAGCACATCAACACCTTCTTTCTCTGCTACAAGTATGTCATTGAGTAGTAACACAGTCACATACTCGAGCACAATTCCTCACTTAAACAGCAGTGCTGGCTTTACACTAAACGGCACAGTACAAAACTTAAGCGGAGATTTGTACTATTCAGCATGGACCAGCACCAGTTCTAACTTCTTCTCATCAACCGGTGCAGGCGGTGCATTACTAGCACCAGCTAACAGAACATTGGCGCAGGTTGGTGTTCCGCTACCATTGACTCGAAATAACACAAGTGCTTACTCGTTCTCAACTACCAGTAACGTTACAACAGGATTTGGTAGTGCGACAGCAACAACTGGCCCAGCAGTAAGTGTATCAACTCCTTATGCAACTACCAGTAGTGGAACATTCCAACCGGGAAATATTATTTTGTATAAAACAGGCACCAGCACTCAGATTGAAGAAACCAGTTTAACAAGTAGTTTTGGAACTACTGCTCGTATTACTAATCCAGATGGCGGAACTGCTGCAGATAATCCTGCATATACAGGAACAGAGACTACATTTAATAGCCAAACCAGTACTTTGTTGTCAACAGATGCAACAGTGGTTGCGGCAGTATTAAAATACGATGTCACAAACTACTCAACTGGGTATTATCCTATAGGTCCTAATTTAAGTTCTGGACGTGCCGCAAGTCAGTATTTTACATTTAAGTTTAACTATGCCGCATTGAGCAGTTTCTATATACACTATACTGGTACTCTTGCTGGTCTATGGATAGCCTGCCCTGGGGTAACAGATACTCCAGCATCACCAACTAACGGGTGGTTAAATGCTGCCGCAGCCTATGCTGGATCTGGTGTACCAGGTGGCGGAACAGGTGGTAACGGAAATGCTGGTTGTGCTGTTGGTGGAAATGCAACATTGAATTCAAACGGTACTTATAGCGTAAACGTAACATTTGGATCTGTGAATACATCTAGCGCAGGTAACAAGAGCAATGAAGTTTATGTTCGAGTTAAATTAACCAGCGGACAATCTTTGACCGCATTGTATCTAGCAACATCATAATAATATAAGAGAACTATAAAATGGCAATAACACAAACACAAATTGTTGACTACCTGAATAAAAAAGTTGGTTACGGTGTAGCTAAAACCGATACTTCTACAGCAAAATATCCGTTTAACGAATCTATTGCTAGTCCGTTACTGACCCCAGGCCAATATGTTTGGCAACAAGATTACTATATTCCTACAGTAACGTCGGCTCCGACTAGTAACACAGTCATTAATGGTAGCACGATTGTTGCAGTATATAACACCAGTACAAGTGCAGTAGTTCAAGCAAGTTCTCTTAGTGAATCTATTGCAAACGAAACCTGGAGCACAGGTATTACTAACTGGATCCCACCAAGTTTTGGTTCTGGTTATCAGCTTAAACTATATGCTGGTCCTAGTGGAGCCAGTGCTGCAACAGCTGCAACCTATACAAACTTGCCAGTGGCTGGATCGGGCAATAATGATTCATGGTTCTTTGACTATCAAGCAGGTATTGTAAACTTTGCTGATACTAATGTGCCTACAGCAGTAGCTGGTAATGTTGTTTATGTTATGGGCGCAGTTTATACTGGTACAACCGGTATCACTAACTATGCTAATCTTAATGTAACTGGTAATCTTACAAGTACCAATGGCAACATTGTATTAACCAATGGTAATATAACTGCTCAAAACTATTATGGTACATTCTTAGGTACCATTGGTGGGGGCGTTACTCTTGCACTAGCCAACGTTTCTGTATACAACGAAGTTACTGCTTGGACTACCAATCAAACATTTTATCCAACATTCAGTAACATCAGCGCAACTGGTAATACCTTAACTGGTGTAAATTCAAGTTTAACTTATAATCCTTCAACTGGTACATTAAGTGCTACAACATTTAGTGGGTCAGGCGCTAGTTTAACTAATTTACCGGCCACTAATATTGTAGGAACTGTCGCAACAGCCAATGTAGCCTACTATGTTAACACTACTTCAACTAGCACCAACGCTAACTACGATGTGTTTTTTGGTACTAATACCAGTGGTAATTTAGCCGTAGATGCAAATAGTGGATTTACATTTAACCCAAGTACTGGTAATGTAACAGCCACAGCATTTGTTGGGTCGGGTATTTATTTAACAGGAGTTGCTGGGTCTGGAACCGGTAATGTTAGTTTTTATAGTAACATAAGCAACTTTACAAATAACCAAAGCTATTATTTAACTTTTGCTAACTTAGTGTCAGGTAACAGCCAAATTGGTGCTGTGTCAAGTGTTTCTGTAAATCCAAGCACAGGCACAATAAGTGCCACAACATTCAGTGGGTCGGGTGCTAGTTTAACTAATTTACCAGCCACTAACATAGTTGGTACAGTGGCAACTGCTAACGTAGCACTATATGATCAGATTATTAATTTAACTAATAACCAAAGCTATTACATAACATTTGCCAATGTTATTGCTGGTAACAGCACATTGGGTGCTGGTGGTAGTTTAACTTGGAATCCAAGCACACAAACATTGGTAGCACCGGGCTCGGTTCAAACTTCTTCTATTACAGCAGCCGCTGGTACTGTAAATGTATTCAACAGTACTGCCACTACAGTTAACATTGGTGGCGCCGCAACTACTATTGCATTAGGTGCTGCAACTGTTGCTGTAAGTGTTGGTAGCGGTACAGGTAATATCACAGTTGGTAACCTAAATGCCACAAACATATACGGAACACATTTTGGATCTGGCGCAAACCTAACTAACCTACAGGCTACTAACATAGTTGGTACTGTAGCAACTGCTAACGTAGCAATATATGAACAGGTAACAGCGTTAAGTAATAATCAAAGTTATTATCCAATGTTTGCTAATATTAGCGCATCAGGTAATACAACAGCTGGTGTAAACTCAAGTTTAAGCTACAATCCAAGCACCGGCACACTTTCAGCAACTACATTTTCGGGAACAGTCGCAGCCACAAACATTGCTGGTACAGTGGCTACTGCCAACGTAGCCTTGTATGATCAGATCACTAACCTAACAAACAATCAAACTTATTATTTAGAATTTGCCAACGTAACATCGGGCAACAGTTCAATTGGTGCAGTTTCAACAGTAAACGTTAATCCAAGCACCAGCACAATTGGTGCAGTTAACTTTAACGGTACAACATTTGCTGGTAACGCACTAACATTATCTGGTGCTGATAATAACGGATCAGTTTACACCAGCGGTGCATTACAAATTTCAGGTGGTGCCGGTATCAGCGGTAACCTATATGTTCAAGGTAACGTGTATGCCGGAAACATAATTAGTACACAATCGCAAATTGTGTCTGTATTAGATCCACTGTTGTACTTAAATGCCAATACACCAAACAACTACAACTATGAAATTGGTTTTTATAGCCACTTTGGTGCATACGGTGTAAGCTATCAACATACTGGTCTGGCACGTGATCATAATGCAGGTATTTGGAAACTGTTTGCTAACACTCCGGAACCAAGTGGCGGAACAATTAACTTTACTAATTCTACTTGGGAAGCATTACAGATTGGTAGTGCAATAGTTGCCAACACAACAGCCGCTACCGGTAACGGGTCTGGTACAGCTGGTGCATTGTATGTAGCAGGTGGTGCTGGCGTTGCTGGTGCCTTCTATGCTGGGTCAGTTTATGACTCAGGTAATCGTGTAGTAAGTACAAGCTCGGGTGCTGGTAACTTAACAATATCTGGCACAGGTATCAACTTAAACACAACTGGCCCTGGTGCATTTACATTTGGTGATGCAACACACGTTGCTCAAATTACTACAGATGCTTATGGCCGTGTTAGCTCAGCTAGTAACGTGTTAATTTCAGTTAACGGATCAAATATCACCGGTACAGTACCAACAGCTAACGCTTCAATTTACACAGGTATAACCAATACAACTACTGGTACATACTACCCAATATTAAGCTCACAGACTGCTACAGGCAATGTATTGGCTGCAGTTCCAAATACAGGATTGAGTTTTAACGTAGCCACTGGCGCATTAAGCACAGGAATACTTGCTACCACTGGTACAATCACTGCTGGTGGTAACATAGTTGCTCAAAGCGGAACTGGTAGCACCAGCACAACCACTGGCGCACTAGTAGTCAACGGTGGTGCTGGTATAACAGGTAACGCATACATTGGTGCTGCAATGATTGCCACAGGCGGTACAGTATCAACTGGTGCATTTGCTGGCTCATACAGTGATGGTATTATACTTGATTATGTAACTGGCCTAGGTCGCATCAGTGTTGGTCCTAATGATGGGCTAACAATCTACAACGGTGGATTGGCTAATACAGCACTACTACAAATTTCAACTGCGGGCGTATTAACAGCAACTGGTAATGTAATAGCACCTAGCTTCCAAGGTGCAATCGGTAATGCAACACCAAATACTGGTGCATTTACCACTTTAAGTGCGTCAGGTGCTAGTACTTTAAACACTATAACTGGTGCTAGCTTCCAGGGTATCATTGGCAATATTACACCAACAACAGCTTTCTTTACAACCGCTAATGCTACAACTGTATATGCTGCCACAATTGGTAATGTAGGAACAACCTTAAACGGTACATTAGTTGCCACTAGCGTAAGTGGTACTGTAGCAACAGCCAACGTGGCTATTAGCACACAGCTAGCTTCGAGCTCTGTAAATGCCAGTTTTTACCCAGCATTTTATAATCTAACCGCAGGTAATGCTGCACCATTTACCAACAGTTCGTTAACATTTAATCCAAGTACTGGCACGCTGTCAGCTACTAACTTTAGTGGTACGTTCTTAGGTACTATATCAACAGCTAACGTGGCCTACTATGTTAACACAACAGCAGTAAGCACCAATGCTAGCTACGACGTATTTTTTGGGTCAAGTACCAGCGGTAACTTAGCCGTAGATGCTAACAGTGGATTAACATATAATCCAAGTACTGGTATATTAACAACCACAACATTCAATGGTAATGTGACTGGTAGTGTAACAGGAACAGCAACTACAGCCAATGCTGCAATCTATACAGGTGTAACTAATACATCAGCTGGAACTTACTATCCACTACTAAGCGGTCAAAGTACAACCGGTAATACACAGGCTTCTGCAAGTTCAAGTCTAAGTTATAATGCCGCAACCGGCACATTAACAGCAACAATATTCAGTGGATCAGGAGCTAGCTTAACTAACGTACCAGCAACAAGTATTGCAGGTACAGTGGCAACAGCCAACGTAGCCTACTACGAAAATGTAATAGCAGTTAGCAGTAATCAAAGCTATTACCCAACATTTAGTACTATCAGTACCAACGGTAACACTACAATTAATGTTAACAGTAGTTTAAGTTACAATCCAAGTACTGGTGCATTATCGGCTACATCATTTAATGGAGTTGGTACTTTCTCAACTGCAACTACCAGCGGTACATTTATTGCCAGTGGTAATATTGTAGCTGCATCAGGTACAACAAGCACAAGTCCAACAACAGGTGCACTGGTAGTCAACGGTGGAGCTGGTATATCTGGCAACTTGATTATTGGCACAGCACTAACATATACTCCAGCAAATGCTCCTGTGCGTGTTGGATATAACATCAACAACTACTCACAGTTTACTATTCAAAATGCTAATAGCGGTAACAATGCTAGTACAGACATTGCAGCCGTAGCCAATAACGGTAGCGATACTGATACCTATATTGACATGGGTATCCTTAGTTCAACATATAGTCAGGCTGCATACAGTATCTATTATCCAAACGATGGCTATTTAATTGTTTCAGGTAACACCACAACAGGTGGAGGTAATTTAGTATTAACAACTACAAATGCCAATGACATTGTTTTTGCAACTTATGGCCAAAATGCCAACAACGAAGTAATGCGTATTACTTCAGGTAATGTTGTTAAAATTAAATCTACTGTGGTTTCATCTGGTACTGGTAGTGGAGCACTACAGGTCAGCGGCGGTGCTGGTATTGTTGGCACAGTTTACGCCAGTAGCTTCCAGGGCATTGTTGGTAATATAGCACCGACTACTGCTTTCTTTACAACTGCTAATGCCACAAACGTATATGCAGCCACAGTTGGTAATGTAGGTACAACCTTAGTTGGTACACTAGCAGCCACAAACGTTGCTGGTACAGTAGCAACTGCCAACATAAGTGTCTATGACCAAGTAGTAGCCTTAAGTAATAATCAAAATTATTACCCAATGTTTAGTAATATCAGTACCACTGGTAATACTATAACAGGTGTTAACTCTTCTTTATACTACAATCCAAGCACTGGTACATTGTTTGCTACAAACTTTATGGGCACTGTACAGGGTACCATATCAACTGCTAACGTAACAGTATATGAACAGGTTACAGCTACATCAACCAATGCCAGCTACTATCCAATGTTGAGCTCGCAGAGCACAACTGGTAACATACAGGCTGCAGTTAACAGCAGTTTAAGTTACAATCCCAGCACCGGAGCATTGTCGGCTACAACATTTAATGGAGCTGGTACAGGTTTAACAGGAACAGCTAGTAGTTTAAGCGTAAACTATGCTTCAACAGCCGGTTCAGCCGGTTCAGCAACAACAGCCGGTTCAGCAACTAGCGCAACTTACGCAACACAGGCAAGTAGTGTTAGCATAAACTCAACAACCAGTTCAACTACATACTATCCTTTATTCACTGACAACTCTGCTGGTGGTGTGTTAAATGAATATGTAGACGGAAACGGCTATTTAAAATATACTCCAAGTACTGGTACTCTAACAGCATCTAATCTAGCATTAACCTGGGGTGCTAACGTTAATACTGGACAGAATAGTGGTCGTGGTGCAGACTTATATGTGTCTGGTAAAAACGATAAAACACTATTGTGGGCACATGCCGGCACGTACGACAGCGTAATAATTGGTAACTCAGCAACCACAGCCAACACAGTCAATGGCGCAAAACTGGTAATTAACAGCTCAGACAGTATTATGTTACCGGTTGGTAGTAATGCAAACCGTCCAAGTGCCAGTGGTTTAGGCACAGACACAGCAGGTATGTTGCGTTACAGCACAACACAGAATGCAATTGAATGGTATAACGGTACAAGCTGGGCAAGTGCAAGTACATCGTTTACAGTTATTGCTGATCAGCAAATTACACCGAACGGTAGTACCAATACATTTGCATTAACTAATGTAGGAACTACAGCTGGCACAATCGTCAGTATTAACGGTGTAGTACAAATACCAACTTTGGCCTACTCGATATTCAGTGGCAACAGCAACATTGTGTTTACTGAAATTCCGTTAAGCACTGATATCATTGATATTCGTACACTGACTACAACAGCAACAGTCACTGGACTGTCCACTGGTAGCGGTAAATCACAGGTAACTGTTGATGATTCAGCTGGCATTGGATTTATTTCAGGCGGTGGTGGTCCTACTCAGGTATTCACCATGCCAATTGGTGGCGGTCTTGTTTCTAACGATGCCAACATAAGCGTAGCTTCGTCTGGGACACCGACCACAATTGATACCGTAAGTACCACTACTTACCGTAGTGCTAAGTACGTTGTACAGGTAACCAATGGTACAAACTTCCAGACAATGGAAGCATTGATGGTACAAAATGGTACAACAGCGTTTATAAACACTTATGGTGTTGTATCAACAGCAGGTAACTTGGGTATATTAAGTGCTACAGTTAGCAGTGGAAATGTATTGGTGCAGTTTACAGCTGCAAACAGCACAAACAATGTGAGAACATTTAGAGAGTATATACCGTTGTAATAAAATTAGTAGGCTAGATGGGCTAGCCTACTAACTAAATCCTTATCGGGGAATATGGAACCGGGGAAAGAATAAAATGGCAAACAGTAATTTCGTAATACAAAATGGTCTAACAGTAGGACCGCTGACAATTTTTGCAGGTAATGGTGATGTTATTACAACAGGTAATTTAACATCAGCCGGGCAATCAGAATCTTTTGTTAGCATTAATAATACTGTAATTGGTAACGTAGCACCAGCAACTGGTGCGTTTACAACACTAAGTGCTAGTGGTAATCTAGCAGTTACAAATACAATCTATGGTCAAGGCGTATACGATAATGGCAATCGTGTACTAAGCACCAGCTCAGGTTCTGGTAACTTGGCCATTAGCGGTACAGCGGTTACATTACCAGCCACTGGTCCTGGTGCAGGCACAACAGGTAGTGCAACAGCTATTCCGGTTATCACCACAGACGCATACGGACGTATTACTGCTCTAACCACAGCATCTGTATCATCAACTTTAAATTTAGCTGGTACATCTGGCACTGGTACAGTTAGTTTAACCAGTCAATCGTTGACATTTGCCAGCACAAACGGATTAGCTGCAAGTGCCAGCGGCCAAACTATCACAATTGGTGGTACTGTAGCAACAGCTAACGTAGCACTATACCAACAGGTAACTGCACAATCAGCATCTCAGGCTTTTTACCCAATGCTGAGTAATACCAGTACCAGTAGTGGTAATACTGTAACTGGTGTTAACTCAAGTTTAACTTATACCCCAGGCACTGGTGGTAACGGAACATTATCTACACCTTCATTAATTGTAAACGTTGGTAATGTAACTTTAAACGGTAGCAGTACACCGCGTATTTTTGGTAACTTTAACGATATATCACCAAGTAATCGCATGATGTTCCAGAATTATACAGGCAGTGCCGGAACATTTGTTGGAGTAGTCCCAACTGGTGATAATAACGACTCTGCTTATGTAGTTTATAGTAAAGCAAGCCCAGCAAATTCTCCTTACATACAAATGGGCATGTTCAATAGTGGTGGAGAGGCCAGAATTGCTACCAGTTACACTGGAGCGTCAATGTATGTGCCAATGACATTCTATGTCAGCAACAGCGAACGTATGCGTATTGGTACAAACGGTGGCGTGGCAATTGGCAATACTACAGATAACGGAGCAGGTTACTTATCAGTATTAAACGGAATCAATGCCGCAAGTACAACACTATCTGGCACACTAATAGCCGCAACAGTAAATGCTGCCACTATTGGTAACACTGGTGCTAGTTTAGTTGGTACTGTTAGTACAGCAACACAAAACAGCATTACTAACATTGGACCTACAGGTGCCAACTTAACCACCGGTGGTAACTTGGTAGTTTCTGGTAACTTGTTTGTTACTGGAACTGAATATATTGTTAATCAAAACATCTATACTTCTAACGTTGTTGCCACAACTGGATTATTAGTTTCTGGTGCATATCAAGGTTCATACAGCGATGGTATATTAGTTGACTATGTAACCAATATTGGTCGTGTTAGCGTTGGTACTGGTGACAGCCTTAGCTTTTATAACAACACAGATAGCTCACGTCAGCTGTTGGCCAACATTTTATACACTGGACAATTTAACCTACCAGTATCTGGAGCCGCATATCAAATTGGTGGTACAAGTGTATTAAACGCAAGTACATTAGGTTCAGGTGTTACTGCTAGTAGTTTAACATCAGTTGGTACATTAACAGCCTTAACAGTCAGCGGTGCAACACAAACTGCCGCAATTACATCGAGTGGAACAATCATTGCTGCAACAGTAAATGCTGCCACTATTGGTAA
>Ga0164296_1004133_pt1 | contig 13324 bp, 14 predicted proteins | sample GEODES057metaG_FD_113533 | JGI IMG/M metagenome (GOLD analysis project Ga0164296, IMG submission 113533) | Dystrophic lake water microbial communities from Trout Bog Lake, Wisconsin, USA - GEODES057 metaG | ecosystem: Environmental > Aquatic > Freshwater > Lake | place: USA: Trout Bog Lake...
ATTAGAGACAACAGACTTCGTGCAATGGCAATTGGGGTTCCGGTATCAAAAATATTAATAAGCGTTTACACATTCGCAGCAGTCGTTGCCGGAATTGCGGGTGGCTTGCTTGCACAAACAACTGGGTTCGCCTCGCTTGATGTGTTTGCCTTTGATCGTTCTGCCGATCTAATGCTAATGCTTGTAATCGGAGGGGTCGGATGGTTGTACGGCGGAATAGCAGGTGCGATTGTTTTTAAGATACTTCAAAGTGAACTATCTGCAGTGACTCCCCAGTACTGGATGTTTTGGATCGGATTACTTTTGATCCTATTGGTTAGTTTGGGTAGGGAGAGAATCAAGGGCTGGGTGACACTGAGTTTTCTATTCGATCGGACAAACGCTGGAGTTGTCTCAAAATGAATACGACCAAAGATCTAAATGTTTTGTCTGCGGTTGGTTTGGTCAAGACTTTCGGCGGTATCAAAGCCACTCAAAATGTCAATTTGGACATCAAAGCGGGGGCACGTCATGCCCTTATTGGACCCAACGGTGCTGGTAAAACGACTTTAATAAATTTACTCACGGGTGTTTTAAAACCCACCAGCGGTAAGATCGAACTCTTAGGTGAGGACATATCAGACCTCAGTCCACATCTAAGAGTAAAAAGGGGCTTGGTGAGGACTTTTCAGATCAATCAACTCTTTGACTCCCTAACCCCACTTGAGACTTTGAGCATTGTGGTTTCTCAGCATCTTGGCCAAGGCGGCGTTTGGTATAGGCCATTAGGGTTGGGGCGCGCTGGAAAACCCATCATAGAGCGAGTCTGCCAATTGCTAGAGCAGTTTAGATTAACGGATGTGATGAATGTACAGACCTCTCACATGTCTTATGGCAGACGAAGGCTTTTGGAGATGGCAATCGCATTGGCCTGTGAGCCAAAAGTTTTGCTTTTAGACGAACCTGTTGCTGGGGTACCCACGGGTGAGCGAGATGAATTATTGGCGACAGTTGCAGCATTGCCCGAAGACGTTTCAATTCTTTTAATTGAACATGATATGGATTTGGTCTTTAACTTTGCAAACAAAATGACCGTGCTTGTCAACGGCGCAGTGCTAACCGAGGGAACCCCAGAGCAAATTGCAAATGATCAGCAAGTTAAAGCGGTCTACCTGGGACAAACTGAGATTGAGGGTCATACACATGCATGATTTAGCTAAGGAAAATCTCTCGACTGATCAAGCCACCAGTCTCCTTCTTGTGAAGGGTCTAAGTGCTGGATACGGGGAAGCAGTCGTGCTTAGCGATATAAGTTTCAATATCGAGCCAGGGCAAACTCTTGCACTTTTGGGACGTAACGGGGTGGGTAAAACCACCTTAATCAACACTCTAGCAGGTGCGACCCACATGCATGCTGGAACAATCACACTAGACGGAACTCGCATAGAGAATCTGCCATCATTTAAACGTGTTAACTCTCTAGCGCGAGGAGGCATTGGTTGGGTTCCGCAGGAGAGAAATATCTTTAAATCTCTGAGTGTTCACGAGAACTTAACAGCAGTTTACAGAGAGTCAGATGACCCCAACGCTTGGTCTCCAAAGCGAGTGTATGAATATTTCCCAAGACTCCTTGAGCGAAAAAACAATCTGGGCTCACAGCTCTCAGGGGGAGAGCAACAAATGCTTGCTATGGCCCGTGCATTGGTTGTTAATCCTAGACTTTTACTATTGGATGAGCCGCTTGAGGGATTGGCACCTATCATTGTTGAGGAGTTGTTGAAGGCAATTCGGTGGATTACGAGGGATGAGGGTATGTCAGCGATCATAGTTGAGCAGCATCCGCAAATGATTTTGGCTATATCAGATGAAGCCATTGTTTTGGAGAGAGGGACCATCGTTCACAAGGAAAGTGCTGCATCGCTAAGTAAAAATACAGACGCATTAGATCGCCTTTTGGGCGTTAAAAGATAGCGACTTATTTTTGTATAGACGGTATTTGTTGGGCGCTGGGTGCTGGGTGCAGGGTGCTGGGTATTCGAACTCTTAATTTAATGCGTTGTGCAGTTCAAACTTAGAGTCATTGGTGATGTTATTTGATCGGATGATAAAAATTTTAAAATTCATAAAACTTTTCTCTTTACTTCAAAGGCACAGCACCTCCTTTCTTGGCTTTATATGTTTTGTAGGATGCTTAATCACATCCGCTCATGCGGTGTCTGCAGGTTCAAATCCAACACCGTATGACGCCGCTACTTTTACAAAGCAGCCTTTTAAAATTGTGATCCCCTTTGGGGCGGGTGGGGTAGCTGATATGACAGCTCGCGTAGTCGCTCAAGGACTATCTGATAGGCTAGGTCAAGCCGTAGTGATAGAGAATAGACCAGGCGCAGGCGGTATTGTTGCTGCTGATTGGGTTGCTAAATCTGAGCCCGATGGTCACACCATGTTACTCATCTCAAATGCAACTGCTGTAAGCACAGGACTATTTAAGAACTTACCTTATGACACGCTAAAGGATTTCGCCTCGGTCACGCTTTTGGGGACCTTTGATATTGCTGTGATTGTCCCAGAAGGCTCAAAATTTAACACCCTCTCAGAGCTTATCAATTATGCTAAGTCCAACCCGGGGCGTCTCAATATTGGTAGTATCAACATAGGGAGTACACAGCACCTTGCCGCGGAGCTCTTTAAATCCTCAGCAGGCCTTGACGCCCAAGTCGTTCCATTTAACGGTACGCCCGCCGTTATCACCGCGCTAAGAGGCGGACAGATTGATGTGGCAATTGAGATTCTCACACCTGTGATGCCACAAATTAAATCACATGCTGTTAAAGTTTTAGCCGTAACAGGGGAGAGGAGATCTTCAGCTTTACCAGATGTGCCAACTGCTTTAGAGCTACAAATTAAAGGAATGCTTGCCTCCTCATGGAACGGCATAGCCGTACCTTCTAAGACTCCGTTGGATGCGGTTGAACGATTGAATAAGGAGATCGTTGAAGTTTTAAAAAATCCAACGACTAGACAAAAGCTACAAAATTTAAACGTAGAACCCAAACCATCATCACCCCAACAAGCGCAAGACTGGTTACGCACTGAGATTAAAATTTGGGGGCAAGTGATTGATCGGGCAGGTATTGAAAAACAATGATGTGAAATGTTTTGTGATTGAATTAAAAATCTTTTTTGATATTTTCAACCACAATTCTTTTCAACAGTTCTATTGTTTTTATTTGAATCTGAGTACTTGGGCGCCTGGAGCTCGTCGCTAAGGTCACTGGTATCTGAATCTTGGGTTCTTTAAACGACTTAGTGATAAATGCCGAGGGCCTGAAGGAGCTTTTAACCGCATGCTTGGTCAGCACTGCGTTACCTGCACCGTCTGCCACGAGATCAAGGATTGCGGGTACCCCGTCAATTTCAAATGTTATATTGGGGGTCACCCCAGCTGCGAGGAACGCCGACTCCACATACATGCGAATTGCATTGGGTCGGCTTGGTATCACCAAAGGCAAGTGCGCAATACTTTTGATATCAACATAGAGCTCTTGTGGATCCTCAAAGAGTCCAGCAGGTCTGGCACTTACGTATACCAACTCCTCATCGATCAGATGCTCAGTGTGCAGACCCATGGATGCGTTACCACTATAAAGGAGTGCAATATCTAGTCTGGCGTTCAACAGTTCCTCTTGCATGGAGCTAGAGAGTGCCTCCCTTATGGTGAGTTGTGCAAGTGGCATCTCATCTCTAAAGGTTCGGGTAAGAGCAACCGTTAACGCCCTAGCAAGACTTGGCGGCAGTCCGAGGGCTACCCGCCCTGTTAGCCCACCCCTTAACCGGCGCAACTCCTCCTTGGTTCTTTCTAGCTGATGCAGTATGCCTCTTGCGTGATCAAGGAGCAGTTTGCCTGCGTCCGTTGGCGTTGCACCTCTGCCATTTCTGATGAGTAAGTTTTGGCGCAAATCCACCTCAAGTAGTCGGATTTGCCTGCTCAGTGCTGGCTGAGCTATGCCCAGGGATTGTGAGGCCTTGGTGAAACTCTCGAGTTCAGCTACGGTGACAAAATACTGGAGCTGTTTGAAATCCATTTTGTATAACTAAGGAATTAATTTATAGATCTAAACTAACATATTTATGAAATATTTAATATATTGAAGATCCTGTTATGCTTAAATTATATATCTGTTAGAACTGGATCCCTATATATCAGCACCCCCAAATAGGGAATACTTGAGTTCTCAGAAAAGTAGCCCTCGAGGAGGGCTTTAAGAGTTAGTCAAATAGGTAAGTTCATAAAAAAAGTAGATAAAAAAGTAGATAGAAAATCCACTCGCCTAAATGCACTGACCTAATTTTACTGGCCTAATTTCACTGACCTTATTACAAAGATTTCAATTCAGTTCCTTCAAAGAATGACCAAAGACACCCATCTCCAACCCCAACACGCCGTCCCCTGTTTGTTCATGAGAGGCGGGACTTCCAAGGGACCTTTTTTTAAAGCAGAGGACTTACCCCAGGATATGGGTCAAAGGGATAAGGTTTTGTTGTCCATCATGGGGTCCCCCGATAAAAGACAAATCGATGGCCTTGGTGGAGCCCATCCCTTGACCAGCAAAGTAGGTATTGTCAGCAAGAGCGACAAGGCGGGCGTAGACCTTGAGTTTTTATTTGCTCAACTTCAACCCGATAAAGATACCGTTGATACAACCCCGAATTGTGGAAACATGCTTGCAGCGGTTGTCCCCTTCGCTATTGAAACGGGTATGGTTGTCCCGACAACGGATGCAACCACTTGCCGAGTGCTTACACTGAATACAGACATGTTAAGCGACATAACCGTTGAGACCCCATTGACCCCCAAAGCAAGCAATGCCCCCCCCGGCTCACGTTTTGTTAATTACTCAGGCGAAGCAAGAATCGATGGTGCCCCAGGTTCCTCAGCACCTATCACAATTAATTTCTTAGATACAGCAGGATCAGTTTGCTCCTCTCTCCTACCTACAGGCAGAGTCAAAGACACGGTGCGTGTTGTGCCAACCCAGGATCAGTTGGGTTTTGAGCCCTTTGAGATTGACGTAACCTGTATCGACAACGGTATGCCCCTCGTGATCTTCAAAGCCAGTGACATTGGCAGAACAGGAAGCGAGAGTGTGGCTGAACTCAACTCAGACACAGAGCTTAAATCAAAAATTGAGGCTCTAAGACTTCAGGTATCCCTACTCATGGGGCTTGGGGACGTTAAGACAAAAAATTATCCTAAGATGACTTTGATTGCCCCACCAGTGAATGGGGGTAGTTTGACGACTAGAAGTTTTATACCTCATGTATGTCACGACGCGATAGGTGTTCTCGCCGCTGTAACGGTCGGTACAGCGTGTGTGTTAAAAGGTTCTGTGTGTGAGGGGGTTGCAGTAATTGGTGAGCATGACTCAGTTGTCGTATCTGTAGAGCACCCAACGGGGGAGTTCAGTGTTGAGTTAGGCTTGGATCCCCAAAACAGCCAAAGCGTAACCCGTGCTGCACTCCTAAGGACAGCCCGCCTTATTATGAAGGGTGAGGCAATGGTGCCTGCTCAATTGTTAACGAACGACTTAAGCTAATTAAAGAGCTAATGAAATAGCTAATTAAATAAGCCCAATAACTTTTAATCATTAAATTTAAAAAAAGGAATATCCATGAGTTTAGAGCGTCCCCTCATCATTGATGTACACGGTCACTACACCACTGCCCCAAAGGAGTTGGATAACTGGCGTAATCAGCAAATCGAGAGCTTAAAAAATCCCGCTTTAAAGCCGGACCCCAAAAGCCTCAAAATATCAGATGAAGCTTTAAAAGAATCAATTGAAAAAAACCAACTGAAACTTATGCAAGAACGCGGAAGTGATTTAACCATCTTCAGTCCGCGTGCTAGTTTTATGGCCCACCATATTGGAGACTTTGAGACTTCTAGCACCTGGGCCTCTATCTGCAATGAGCTTTGTGCAAGGGTAGCGTCCCTATTTCCCGATCACTTCATCGGAGCAGCCATGCTCCCTCAATCCCCGGGCGTAGACCCAAAGACATGTATCCCAGAACTCGTTCGCTGCGTCGAGGAATACGGCTTTGTGGGTATCAATTTAAATCCAGATCCATCTGGAGGTCACTGGACAAGTCCTCCTTTGAGCGATCGTCATTGGTACCCTATCTACGAGAAAATGGTGGAATACGATATACCTGCCATGATTCATGTGAGCACCAGTTGTAACAATTGCTTTCACACAACCGGGGCACATTACCTTAATGCCGACACCACCGCATTTATGCAGTGTTTGACGTCTGATTTATTTAAAGATTTCCCGACTCTAAAATTTCTAATTCCTCATGGGGGTGGTGCAGTCCCGTACCACTGGGGTAGGTTTAGAGGTTTGGCACAGGAGATGAAGTTGCCCCTTTTAAAGGATCATTTACTCAACAATATTTTCTTTGACACCTGTGTCTACCATCAGCCAGGTATTGATTTACTCACTAAAGTAATTCCTACAGAAAATATTCTCTTTGCCTCCGAGATGATTGGAGCTGTCAAAGGCATAGACCCCGAGACGGGACATTACTTTGATGATACCAAACGCTACATTGAATCTTCTACTCAGCTAAGCCAAGCTCAGAAGTACCAAATATACGAGGGCAATGCTCGTAGAGTTTTCAAGCGCTTGGATAACGCTTTAAAAGCAAAAGGAATTTAAACATGACCACACTTGGAATCGTTAAAAGAAATATTGAACGCGCAGATGCCAATTCAGTTACTGAATTGGCAAATTTCGGTGTTGCAACAGTTCATGAGGCCATGGGACGTGTTGGACTTATGCAGCCTTACATGAGGCCCATTTACTCTGGTGCTTTAGTTGCTGGACCCGCTGTTACGGTGCTCCTACATCCAGGGGATAACTGGATGATGCACGTCGTTGCCGAGCAAATCAAGCCGGGTGATGTGGTCGTAGCCGCTTTGTCAGCAGAAAATTGCGATGGTTTTTTTGGTGATTTGCTTGCAACTTCATTTAAAGCCCGCGGTGCAAAGGCTCTCATCATAGATGCAGGTGTTCGTGATGTAGCGGAGTTAACTGCGATGGGTTTCCCTGTTTGGAGCAAAGGCATTAGTGCCAAGGGCACCATCAAGTCAACTTTGGGTTCTGTCAACATTCCTGTGGTTTGTGCAGGTGCTTTGGTGAACCCTGGGGACGTGATCGTAGCTGATGATGACGGGGTGGTTGTAGTTCCAAGGGAGTGGGCACAACGGACCGCTCAGGCGGCAGCCGCTAGAGAAGCAAATGAGGGCGAGAAAAGAGCAAAGCTTGCGTCCGGAGTGCTCGGAATAGATATGTACAACATGCGCGGGCCACTTGAGCAGGCGGGTTTGAAGTACATAGACTGAATGCAAATTATAAAAAGAGAAAAAAATGACCGATTTCATTAAAACCCCTGGATGGCTGGATTGGTATGCAGGTCCCAGCAAACCTCGCTTTAAATTACCCGCGGGCTCTGTAGACGCGCATTGTCATGTGTTTGGCCCAGGGGCAGAGTTTCCCTACGCTCCAGAGCGCAAGTACACCCCCTGTGATGCCTCTAAACACCAACTTTACGCCTTAAGAGATCATTTAGGGTTTGATAAAAATGTGGTGGTTCAAGCCACCTGTCACGGGACAGATAACAAAGCGATGATTGACGCTTTACTACACTCCTTTGGCAAGGCAAGAGGAGTAGCAACCGTTCGTCGCAGTGTGACTGATGAGGAGATACAGTACATGCACGACGCAGGTGTGCGCGGTGTGCGGTTTAACTTTGTAAAGCGTTTGGTAGACTTTACCCCCAAAGATGAGTTGATGGAAATTGCCGCACGAATTGCTCACTGGGGATGGCATGTGGTTATTTATTTTGAAGCAGTAGACTTACCCGAGCTCTGGGACTTCTTTACCAAGCTACCAACCACCGTGGTCGTAGATCACATGGGAAGGCCCGATGTGAGTAAACCACTCGACGGTCCTGAATTCGCACTCTTTGAGCGGTTCATGAGTGAGCATGAAAACGTTTGGAGTAAGGTGAGTTGCCCAGAGCGTTTATCTGTTAATGGGCCCAAGGCCTTAAACGGCGAGCAAAATGCATATCAAGACGTGATTCCCTTTGCAAGGCGTATCGTAGAGCGTTTCTCAAACCGTGTCCTTTGGGGCACCGATTGGCCTCACCCCAACTTGAAAGATCACATGCCAGATGATGGTTTGTTGGTTGACTACATTGCGCACATAGCAACCACTCCTGAGTTACAAAAAATGCTTTTGGTAGATAACCCAACTCGTCTTTATTGGCCTGAGTTAGTGAAGAACTAATTTAATAATCCAGTAAATAACCTACTGTGATTCATTTATTGAAAAGGTAAACCTATGTCACTTGATAAACCCTACTTAGATGTGCCTGGCACAACCATATTTGATACCGAGCAGTCACGAAAAGGCTATTGGCTCAATCAGTTTTGTATGTCTCTCATGAAGGCTTCGAACCGAGAGAGATTTAAAGCAGATGAGCGTGCCTACCTAGATGAGTGGAGTATGACTGAGGACCAAAAATTAGCCGTTCTCAGTCGAGACTTAAATAGATGCATTGCGCTGGGTGGGAATATTTATTTTCTTGCCAAAATTGGAGCCACTGACGGAAAGAGCTTTCAGCAAATGGCGGGGAGCATGACGGGTATGACCGAGGAGGAGTACCGTGAGATGATGATTAAGGGGGGGAGATCGGCGCAGGGAAACAGGTTCTTGGGGGAGGACGGGGACGCACAACCACAGCACCAACCCCAAGGCAAGGCGGGTCGTCTAGCCAGCACAAGCCAGAATTAGGCAGTATTAAGCAGTATCAAGAAGTATCAGTGAACAACAATAAAACTGCTTATTCTGAACCAAGACTCAATGATTCAAATTCATTCAAAATTATTCAAAATTTAAAATTTCATTAAGCAAAGAGTTAAATCATGGCACGAATTTCTTCAAGCGTCTACACCTCCCATGTTCCCGCCATTGGTGCGGCGATCGATTTGGGTAAATCTCACGAACCCTACTGGGAGCCACTTTTTAAGGGCTACGAGTCCTCCAAAGAGTGGCTAAAGAATGAGAAACCCGATGTCATTTTCCTGGTCTATAACGACCATGCGACCGCCTTTAGTTTGGAGGTCATTCCAACTTTTGCAATTGGTACAGCAGACTCTTATCAGCCAGCAGATGAGGGGTGGGGGCCTAGACCCGTACCTGTTGTTAAGGGGCACTCGGAGCTTGCCTCCCACATTGCACAATCTGTAATTCAAGAAGATTTTGACTTGACCATTGTGAACAAAATGGATGTTGATCATGGATTGACTGTACCTTTGTCACTGATGTGCGGACAGCCAAGTCAGTGGCCTTGTCCTGTGATTCCATTTGCTGTTAACGTGGTCCAGTACCCAGTGCCCTCTGGTAAAAGGTGTTTTGAGTTGGGTAAGGCAATTGGCAGAGCTATACAAAGTTTCCCAAAGGATCTAAACGTTCAGATTTGGGGAACAGGTGGGATGAGTCACCAACTCCAGGGTCCAAGGGCTGGACTGATCAACAAAGAGTTTGATAATGCTTTTTTGGATAGGCTGGTTGAGGATCCCGCGGGACTCGCATCTGTTCCTCATATCGATTATGTAAGGGAAGCGGGCTCTGAGGGGATTGAACTTGTGATGTGGTTGATTGCCAGAGGCGCTATGAATGATGTTGTAAATGAGGTCTGGGGTAGCGATAAAGGAGCAGGCTCTAAAGTCAAGAGCAACGCCCCAGTAGTTAAGAAAAGGTTTTATCACGTGCCTGCTTCCAACACAGCGGTAGGTCATTTAATTTTGGAGAATGTTTAATGAGTAAGACAATTAAAGTTGCGTTAGCCGGTGCAGGTGCATTTGGTATCAAGCACCTAGACGGTATCAAAAATATTGATAATGTTGAGGTCATCTCACTGGTAGGGCGTGAGTTAGAGAAAACTCGTGAAGTTGCTAAGAAATACGGAATTGAACACGTCACTACAGACTTAAAGGACAGTTTGAACTTGAGTGAAGTGGACGCAGTCATCTTGTGCACACCCACTCAAATGCATGCTGAACAGGCCAGGGCATGCTTGAATGCGGGTAAGCATGTTCAAGTTGAAATTCCAATGGCTGACTCACTCTCCGATGCGCAGTCTGTTGTTGATCTGCAAAAGAAGACTGGCTTGGTTGCGATGTGCGGTCACACAAGACGCTTTAATCCAAGTCACCAGTATGTGCATAACAAAATTAAATCTGGTGAATTCAATATTCAACAAATGGATGTGCAGACCTACTTCTTTCGTCGAACCAACATGAACGCACTTGGTCAGCCCAGGAGTTGGACAGATCATTTACTGTGGCACCATGCTGCACACACCGTTGATTTGTTTGCCTACCAAGCTGGAAGTCCAATTGTTAAAGCCAATGCAGTTCAAGGACCTATTCACCCAACGCTTGGCATTGCTATGGATATGTCTATACAGCTGAAAGCTCAAAACGGTGCAATTTGCACTTTGAGCTTGAGTTTTAATAACGATGGCCCACTTGGTACATTTTTTAGATACATTGGGGATACGGGCACTTATATCGCTAGATATGATGATTTGTTTACCGGTAAAGAGGAGCCCGTTGATGTCTCCAAGGTCGATGTTTCAATGAACGGAATTGAACTTCAGGATAGAGAGTTTTTTGCGGCAATTCATGAAAAACGTGAACCCAATTCAAGTGTTCAACAAGTGTTTGCTTGCTATAAAGTGCTTCACGATTTAGAGCAGCAACTTCTAGTCGCTTAATTCATTTAGGTTGACAGGTAAGGTCTTTGGGTTTTACCCATAAATCAGTGTTTAGCGTTTAATCTTATCTCTTTACTTCTTTAATATAAAGCGGAGCAATCCTTTATGCAACAACGTCAACTGGGTCCCTTTAAAGTAGGTGCGATAGGCCTGGGATGCATGAATTTGTGTCATGCTTATTCAGGCCCAGTCTCTAATGAGCAGGCACAGCGGATACTCCTTGGGGCGCTTGATCAAGGCGTGACTCACTTTGATACCGCTGCACTTTACGGGTTTGGTGCAAGCGAGAGGTTGGTCGGTAACTTTTTGTCCAAGCACAGGAGTCAGTTCACCCTTGCCAGTAAATGCGGCATGCAAGGAGTGGACAGAGACGGCGACGGTGTATTGGTGAGGGTGATTGATGGGCGTCCTGAGACGATCAAAAAAACCTGTGAAGATGCGCTTGGTAGGCTTAAAACGGATGTGATTGATTTGTATTACTTGCACAGATGGGATAAAACTGTCCCGATTGAGGATAGTGTGGGTGCACTCAGTGATTTAGTAAGAGAGGGTAAGATACAAACTATTGGGCTCTCCGAGGTCTCCTCTAAAACACTAAAATTGGCTCACGCAGTTCATCCTATTGCAGCGGTTCAAACAGAGTATTCCCTTTGGACGCGTAATCCAGAGATTGAGTTGCTTGCGACTTGTAAAGAGCTAGGGGTTACATTTGTTGCCTTTAGTCCTGTTGCCAGAGGTTACCTAACCGGTACGCTCAGCGATGTAAGTAATTTGGGTGAGAAAGATATTCGCAAAACAATGCCCAGGTTCAATCCCGAGAATTACAACAAAAATCTTCAACTGCTAGGTGGATACAAGAAATTTGCATCAGATAGGAATTTAACACCTGCTCAGGTCGCCCTAGGGTGGTTGTTGAGTAAGGAGGAGTTCATACTTCCCATACCAGGCACACAGAATTTGGAGCATCTACAGGAAAACTGCGCGGCCTCTGAAATTCATTTCACGAGTGAAGAGATGGCAGAGTTAGATAAGCTGATTAATCATCAAAACGTTTCAGGTCACAGATACAACGATCAAGCAAGACGTGAGGTAGATACTGAGGATTTTGTGTAATTCAGCAAATGTAGGTTAGTTCAGATATCAGGATACATTAAACTCATCAAGTTCTCCAGGGCTTGGACTTCTAATAATTAAATTACACCTGAGTGTGTAAAATATTCTGCAAACAATCGAGGAAACAAATTGGCTTGAATAAATTCGAATAGATATGAATAGATTTGTATAAAAGCTATACATGAGTAAGCCAAACCCCCTCCATCTTCTCTACTCCTCTAACTTACTGCAACACTAAAATATTAAAGGAACCATCGTCATGGAATTCGCTAACAAAGTCGCACTCATCACGGGCTCTACAAGTGGTATAGGATTGGCTATCGCGCATGAACTAGCAAAAGGGGGGGCCAACATTGTTCTCAATGGACTTGGGGATCCAAAAGAAATCGAGCTTGTGCGTTCCTCCATTGAAAAAGATTTTAAAGTGAAGTGTACTTACTCTGGTGCCAATATGATGGTCCCAGAAGAGATAAGAGCAATGGTCATGCAAGCAATCGCTCAGCACGATAGTGTGGACATACTTGTCAACAACGCCGGTATTCAACACGTCAGCCCAATAGATGAATTCCCTGAAGATAAATTTGATGCAATCATTGCAATCAACTTGGTTTCAAATTTTCACACCATCAAGGCTGCATTACCCGGTATGAAGAAAAAGGGATGGGGACGAATTATAAACATTGCTTCAGCGCATGCGTTGATTGCTTCACCTTACAAATCAGCCTACGTTGCAGCTAAGCACGGAGTTGCTGGGCTTACAAAAACTGTGGCGCTTGAGGTTGCAGAGATGGGTATCACTGCCAATGCAATTGCACCAGGGTATGTTTGGACTCCGCTTGTTGAAAAACAGATTCCTGACACCATGAAGTCTAGAGGAATGACAGAGGAGGAGGTGAAAGAAAAAGTTTTACTTGCAGCTCAACCCACCAAGAAATTTGTAACTATGCAAGAAGTCGCCTCGCTCAGTGCTTATTTAGCCTCCAACGCTGCATCCTCCATTACGGGAACAGTCATGTCAATTGACGGAGGTTGGAGTGCTCATTAATGGTAAGCAATGGGACCGTGCGCTTGTGATAAATCCCCAAACTTCGCCCCGCTCAATCGAGCTTTGATGAGCTGAGATTTTAAAAGACCGCTATATTTTTTTACTTCACGGCTCTTAGCTGACAGCTGGCCTTCTTCAATAACTTTACTCATACGTGCTCCAAAATTTTACATGGAGCCCGATGGTGCCAACTTAAAGATAACTATTCAATATGTGTTGCACAGACGCATACGCTACTACCGCACCGCTGGCAACCTAAGCAGTAAATGCAATAGTCACCAAAGGTGACCAATAACATCTCGGTCAGCAAAATTCAACCTGTGTTGCCTAGTCGCTTAC
>Ga0164296_1004135_pt1 | contig 13315 bp, 19 predicted proteins | sample GEODES057metaG_FD_113533 | JGI IMG/M metagenome (GOLD analysis project Ga0164296, IMG submission 113533) | Dystrophic lake water microbial communities from Trout Bog Lake, Wisconsin, USA - GEODES057 metaG | ecosystem: Environmental > Aquatic > Freshwater > Lake | place: USA: Trout Bog Lake...
CTGTACAAGCAGATGGTGGAGACGTTCAAGAAGATGGGCATCGAGGCGGTGCCCACCGTCGGCAAGCCATTCGACCCGGCGGTGCACGAGGCCATCGCGAGGCAGCCGAGCGCGGATGTGACGGAGGACACGGTGGTGACAGAGTTCAGGAAGGGTTTCCGCGTCGGTGGACGACTCATCCGCCCAGCCACTGTCGCGGTGGCGGTGCCGCTTGAGGGTGGAGCAGAAACAGCAGGCGGGGCAGCTGCTGGGGAGGAGGCATCCGAGGCTCAAGCGCAGTAGAGGACCATCATTGTGCATGTCTATTTATGGCATGCGCCTTCTCATTCGGTGTGCGTGTCGCTCTGCGTCTGCTGCATAGCCCCCTCGTGTGCAACTGCGGCTTCACCATCGCGCGGCTGCTCCATCTCCGCCTTTCTAGCGCGTTCAGCTTGCCAAGCAGCGATGGCGTCTCGCTTCTTTTGCTCCTGCTGCATTTTGGTCACCATCCACATGTCCTCCAGATTGCGCACCACCGGCACATCCGGGTTCTCCCGCTCGAAGCGCTGTTCCGGCGTCTCCTTCACGTCATCGTCGGAATCGAAGCCACTGGCAATGCCATCCACGGCCACAAACTCCTGAGCCGCAATGTCAGCCCAGCGGCGCACCAAGTCCGGCACTACCGGCTGGTCCCCTTGCGGCGTGGTGAGCTGCTCCGGCGTGTCGGATGTCTCATCATCTCCGCCTGGAGCGACGCTGATCGACAGTGGGCTGTCGCCAACAGGCTTACCGCCGCTGGTGACTTCAAGCCGGTACAGACCCGCCCAAGGCGCGGTGTACGTGACCACATACGCACCCTTGCCGCTATCCTCCACATGCGGCGTCACACTGGCGCCGCTGGCCGCCGTGATTGTCACTTCAACAGGCATGACATCAAGCAGCTGACCACCACACGCGTTGCCATACACATCACGTCCAGCGACGATGAAGCTTTGCGGCTCACCAGCAGTTGCCATGCGGCGACCATCACCCTCGATGAGGCTCTTCCGGCGGCATGGCTCGGCCGCAAGCACCCTTACAGGGTAAGGGCAGTCGCCCACGGGCTCCCCCTCACCGGTGGTCACATACAGCGTGTATGCGCCAGCGACAGTACACACATACGTGGCCGTGTATGTGCCGTTGCTGTTGTCCGTCACGGTGCCATGGACGCAGTCTGCTCCTGCAGGACGCATCAAGCGAACATCATCTCGATCCTGGTCCGCATCGCCGTCGCGCACGCGGCCAGGAGCCAGCCACAGGCGCCATGTGTCACCGCCTGTAAGACGCGTGTTGCGCTCCTCATCGCGTGCGATGATACTGAAACTGGCGGCGCAACCAGCGATGGCACGTGCCAAGCCTGTGCCCCGCAGCTTGCTGAGCAGCGGATCAGCGGTGCTTTGCACCCACACGCCGCTATCCCAGGCGCCGCGGAACTTGCGGCCATCAGCGAAGACGCACACGCCTGTGCCGTGGCGCACGTTGCGGGACCATTCGCCCTGGTACGCGCAGCCATCTGCAAGACGTGCAGCGCCGACGCCGTGGCGGCAATCCTCCTCCCATTCGCCGTCGTAACCGCTGCCATCAGCGCCCTTGAGCACGCCCTGGCCGTGTCGCTTGCCAGCCAGCCATGTGCCGATGTAAACATCGCCGTTGGCATAGCGCATCGTCCCCTGGCCATGCATCAGGTTGTCTGCCCATTCGCCATCATAGGTGTCGCCATTGCTGCTTGTATACACGCCGCGGCCGTGCTGCTCATCGTCCTTCCAATCGCCCTCGTACGTCGTCCCGTCGTGGTAGACGCAGGTTCCGTGCCCTTGGCGGACATCGCGAAGCCACTGGCCGGAGTACTTGAACAGGCCGCTGCTGTGCTGGATGCCTTTGCCATGACGCATGCCATCCAGCCAGGCGCCCACATACTCGAGCTTGCCGTCGGCGCTTGCATAACGCCCCTGCAATGTGTTCAGGTGGAGTCAGACAGAGACTGTCGCTGCAGCGCATTTTCTTGCATGCCACTCACCTGCACCCGCTGCCCTTGAACGTATTCTCCCTCATAGATGGCGCCATCAGCATGCGTGTACCGCCCCTATGCGAGGAAGTTAGACCTGCTCAGTGGAGCATTGGAATCCAAATGCTGGTTTTCGCACCTTGCCATGGATGACATCATCATGCCACTGTCCCTCATACGTGTCACCAGAAGCCATAGTATAGCGGCCCCAGCCCCATCTGAGCAGGCAAGTTAGTGATTTGTGAGTGACTGCATCTCCCCACACACTAAATGACAGACAATGCGCGCGCACCTGTGATCGTTCTTCCATTCGCCAGTGTACTCATCGCCGCTCGGGTACACACATGAGCCATCGCCGTCGGCTTTGTCGTGCTTCCATGCGCCCTTGTACTCCAGACCGTTGGCGAACACGGCAACTCCAGACCCGTGACGCTGGTCGTTGCGCCACTCGCCATCTGCAAAGACAACAAGCATGGATCAGTTAGTGTGCACTTTTGTAAGCACTGCCACCAGTATATGGCGCGCTTCTGGTTCGCGTCTGTCCCAGTCACGCGCCATAAGAGTCTCCGCTGGAGCAGGTGTGCACGCCGCGGCCGTGGCGCTGAGTCCCGTTCAGCACCTGGCCCTGTAACGCCACAAGGAAGCACACAGAGGCTGTTAGGTCGCATTGCGGACACAGGACAGGGAGGGTGTCGATCCGTCTGCCTGGAGGCCCTGTTGCGGCGCACCTCATACACGTCGCCGTTCGTGTACGTCAGCTTCTGATCCGTCACTTCGTCTCTGACGAAGGGCGGGTACTCGCTGCTGTCCAGGCACAAGGGGCGCCGGTGTTAGACGGGACTTCAGGGGGTCACCTCGAAATCTCACACGCGCCCTGCCGGCGCCTCTTCCTCCTCCGGCACTTCATCAAGATCTGCGGCTGGAGCTGAATCGCTGGAGCTGTTGCGCACGGACTTGGGCTGCTGTTTACGCGCTTCTTGCGTCGCTCCAGCCTGAACTGCCGCTGCCAAGCTCCGTAGTCGCTCGACCTCAGCTCTAAGCTCTTCAGTTGATAGCTTCTTCACAGCGCTGGGATCTGACGCAAGCTCTGTGAGCTGGACCATTGCGGCGGCGACTGCGGGCTCTTCGGGGGGGCGGTGAGTGCCACAAAGTTGTTTGTACAAAGTCTCAGTGGAGAAAATTGGCGTCTTCGCGTAGCACGTTTCGCGCAATTGATTGCGCCCATCCACTCACAACATGGCTGCCCCCGAAGACGGCTTCGAACTGACTCCCAGCATCAAAGCTGCTGCGGAAGTTGCGACGCGGGCAGCTACCACAGACAGAGCTGCACTGGTCTCCGCTCTAGAGCGCGTCCTTGCCACGATACCCACACGAGTGCGTGCATGTAATGCAAAATGTCAGTACGCCGCAGCTCACAAAGGCGCCCGCATCAGGGACGAGCGCCGTTCAGTCCAGGCGAAGCTGTGCTGCTTGAGCAGAGCCTGAAGCTGTCTACGAGTGACTTGGACGCCCTGCTTGTGGGTGCAACGGATGCGTTTCGAGGTGCAGCAGCTGCGGGCGTGAACGCACAGGTGCGGTTGTGGTCCTGGGATTTGTCTGCCAGCACGGCCTGCCTGTCTCACTCTCCTTCTCACACAGGGCCTCGCTGAGCGCGTCACAGCTGCTGGCGGCACCGAGACTGCGGTGCGTGCAGAATAAATATAAATATGCCGGTCAAAGGAAGTCTGTGCACTCCGGTGCTGACACGTGTGTCTTGTGTCTCAGGCCTCGTGTTTCCGGGACGCCTGGCGCGCGGGCTCAGCAGCGGCACTGAACGCGTTGCGCTCCGCAGAGTGGGGTTCCGCGGATGTGCTTCGCGGCGTCAACTGGCGTGTTTCTGTGCCCCTTGCGAGTGACGCCGCAGCAGGCGGCCAAGAAAAGGCGACTCCTCCTGCACCAGTGGCGAGATTCGAGCTGACTGTGGGCAGAGCTGGCCATACTGCTGTTGGCGCGCCCGGCACGCGGCGCATCGCGTTCGAATGCACACAGGAGCAGTTGGGACAGCTCTTTGATGACTGCGAGCGCATTCAGGCTCAATTGGACGCGCTAGGCCAACAATGATACACAAGGAATGCCGGTACTCTCACTAGTCAGCTTGGTCCTTTTCCATGATCTTAGGCACGCGGAAGTAGGGGGACTCAAAGCTTGACGCAGCCTTGAACAACTCCTCCTTGTGCGCGAAAGTCACCGGCTCGTCTGGTCGCAAGCGTGCGAGCAGTTCCTCAGGCGTCGCACCAAGCTCAGCACCCCGGGGAGACGGCTCTACGCCAGTGACGTCCACATCCCGCAGGCGGCCAAACCTGTGCAGCGAGTGACGTCCAGAGGCCCGGTGAGGTGAGGTGTAACAACATGCGACACGAGCATGCTTGCAAATGGAGCTCGGCACTTGCGCACGCAGCGGGGCCAGCGCACCACTGTACGATGGCGCTGATCTTTGGTGCCCAAGCCGCCGCCTCCTCTGCACTCACGTCAACACGAGCCATCTTTGCAAGCGTGACAACATCCGGAGGTGGAGGCAAGTCGTCTCTAGATGCGCGTGGCCGCACGCGAAGCCTGTGCTGTCTGCAGGACACTGCCCGTGAGTGCCGCCCTCGCTGCGGACAATGTGGTGCGCCAGAACGCTGCATATGTGGCGGCATATGCGGGCTCAGAACGTGATGCATGATGCGGAGGCGAGAACAGTGCGCCTTGACGCGTGAGGTGGCGTCAAGAAGCAGAGCGCGGCACCCGTCGTGGGTCCGCTAGTTTTTGCTGCAATGGCACGGCGCACTCGCACTGCTCTTCTTGTGCTTGTCCTGGCGCTGCTCGCGCCGACGGCCCTGGGCGGCTTGTTTGGCAGCAAGAAGGCTGCTGCCACGGCCAACAATGGAGAGGTCCTGGTTATTGACGGCACGGACTCCTTCTCTGCCGCAGTCAAGGCCCACGACTTCCTGGTGGTCGAGTTCTACGCGCCGGTGCGTGCAGCAGACCCTGTGGGGACGCACCCACCCGTGGGCAGACACACTCGCCCTGTTGCCGGCCAGGCACAACTCCGCCACGCCGTGCTGTGCCCTGCGCACAACGCACGCTGCATGCACGTCGCCAGCGCGTGTCGCACATGCGCTGGGTACACCGTGCTCGGTCGATCCCCGCGTCTTCCTGCGTCCCGGCCTGGTCTCCAACTGCTAACTGAGTCGACCTCCATCTGTCTCCTCCTCGCCCCCCTCTCTCGCCCTGCTGCTACACAGTGGTGGTGCGTCTTCTCACGGAGTGTGGTACCACCATGAGAGCAGATCGCGGTGGTTATATACACGCCCGGCTCCCAGCGCGGCCTGAGCACTCGCCTGGGCTTTGCGCAGGACTGTATACGGGCGCTAACACCCACACGTGCGCCCCACTCCACAGCGGCCACTGCCAGCGCTTGGAGCCAGAGTACGCGAAGGCGAGCAAGGAGCTCTTCGAGCGCGGCATTGACGTCCGTCTTGCCAAGGCTGACGCGACTGAGTCAAGCAACAAGGAGCTTGCTGAGCGCTTCGGCGTCAAGGGTTACCCGACATTGAAGATGTTCCGGGGCAACAACGCCGAGTCGGTGACTGATTACAACGGCCCGCGCGAGGCGGATGGCATCGTGGGCTACCTGGCCAAGCAGGCTGGCCCGGCCACCACGGAGGTGCGGGAGGCAAGCCAGGTGACGGAGCTGACGAGCCGCGAGGACGTGGTGGTGGTCGGCGTCTTCCCGGGAGGAAAGCCAAGCGCCACCTTCATGGATGTGGCAAACGCAAAACGCGACGAGTTCCGGTTCGCCCACACCGGCGATGGTGCGCCTTCTGCTGCCCTCTCAATCGCATCGAATCCTACAGTTGCCTGACCATTTTTTATCCTCCTTTCAGCGTCCATCCTGCCGGAGGGCAGCTCTGCTGACGCAGTGCCCAGCGTTGTGATGTTGAAGACACTGGATGAGCCCAAGGTCGTGGCGCCGGCAGAGGCGCTGGACAGCGCGGACGCCCTTCGCTCCTGGATCACATCCACCAGCCTGCCCCGTGTGGCGCGCCTCGACCAGGTGCCCAAGAACCAGGCAGCCATGCGCCGCGTGTTCGAGTTCCCCGCGCCCAAGGTGCTGGCTTTCGCCGACTTCACCACTGGCGCTGATGTGGAGTCCACGCTGCAGAGCGCCATGGAGAGCGCTGCCAAGGCGCACACGCAGCTCCGCTTCGTCATGGGTGACGCCAATGGCAACGACCATGCCCTGCAATTCTTCGGCATTACGAAGGAGGGCCTCCCGGCTGCTGTCATCCACGACACGCGCGCCGGCGAGAAGAAGTTCGTGCGCACCGGCATGGACTTCGCGAAGCTGGACGCGTGGGTGACCTCCTTTGAGGCTGGGGAGCTGCAACCGACCATCAAGTCGGAACCCGTGCCGGAGCCAAATGACGGCCCCGTCACTGTCCTTGTGGCCAAGAACTTCGACGACATCGTGAACGCGCCCGGCAAGACCGTGCTGCTCGAGTTCTACGGTGCGTTTCTTGCGACTTGGAACTAGATTTGGATGCTCGTCGCCCGCGCGCCTGACTTCATCCCGGTTTGGCTCTCTCCTCTACCAGCTCCCTGGTGCGGCCACTGCAAGCAGCTGGCGCCCAAGTACGAAGAGGTTGGCAAGCACTTCAAGAGCCGAAGCGATGTGGTCATCGCCAAGATGGATGCCACCGCCAACGACGTGGTGGACCCGCGCTTCAGCGTCAAGGGCTTCCCCACGCTGTACTTGAAGACTGGCGCTGGCGAGATCGTGCCCTACAGTGGCGACCGCAGCGAGTCAGATCTCATCCGGTTCGTCACCAACCACGCCTCCGAGGCTGGCGCCGAGGCTGTGGGACCCGAGGCGGCGCCGGAGCCTGTGAAGGACGAGCTTTAAATGAATCATCACATATTATTTAGCCGGCAATCAAACGAAGGAGCTTGCCTGACAGCTCGAAGCTCTTCCCGGTCTCCGCGAGGCAGCGGTCCTTCTCCTCCCGCGACCACGTCTCCGCCACGGCGTTAATGGCCTCCCGCACACCCGTCATGTGGGCATTCAGGTCGCCCTCCCACGCGTAGAAGCGCATCTCTGCAGGCAGCTCCAGCATCTGCGCGCACTTGGCGCCAATCATGCGGCCGCCAGCCGTGTGCGCGAAATACACGTTGTACCAGTGGCACAGGAAGGACTGCGGGTCAGTGGAGGCCAGCGAGCGCAGGTAGTTGGCGTACTCCGAGCCTGGCCCGCCCGCGGCAGGGGCCTTGACGCCCTGTGCCTCGAACCACGCGATGTCGTGTGCCAGCGCCTCGCCACGCTCGAGGCCGGTGCGCGTGAACTTGGCGACTGCAGTTCCGTGGGGCGAGGAGAGAGTCAGAGACAGTGGAGGAGGCTGTGGTGAAGCCACGTACACATGGGGTGTGCGCCGCTGGCCATGACGCCCTCCATGGCGTCATACACAGCCTTGGACTCCACCAGGAAGGAGAGGTACCCCTCACGAGTGGGTTGCCACTGCGCGACAGGGACGCAATACACACGGCACACGCAGGAGGTGAGCGCCACAAAGGAGCGCAAAGACGCGTCGATATCGTTCACACGCCCGGGGCTTGCACGCACCTGCGGCATAGGCTTCGACTCCGGCTTGCGCTCTGCTTGCCCCTCCTTGGGCGCCTGCTCCCTGGTGTGCAGCTTCATGGCCACCGTGCGCATCTCAGCGATGAACCCCGTCGCAGGCGGGCCCGCCATGCCGTGGCCATGACCATGGCCCTGTGCTTGAGAGCTACCTGCTGCGCCAGGCTGCGTCTGCGTCTGCTGGGCGAGCACCAGCACGCTGCCGCGACCGCTGCGAACCTTGGCAGAGCCTCCGACCGGGGCGAGGCATCGTCCGCGAGCGCAGGCGCCAGTCCGGGGCGCCTTGGGCACTGTGAAGCCGGCGTGAGATGCGGAATGCTGCATGGCGAGGTGAGAGTGGTGCCTCTGGCGGAGGAAGTTTCTTCTGCCGTGCGACTCAGACGTGGCGCTGGGTGCTGTGCGCGTGATGCGTGCGCTGTCAGATAAGCGATGGAAGACCAACCGACAGTGTGGCGAGAGCGACTGTGGCTCGCATCAACGCGTATGGTTATAGAGACCAAATCACTCAGGTGAAAGCACGCACGCCCGCACGCGCGACTGGGCGGTGCGCGGGCGGGCGCGACTCCACTCTCACGACCTTGCTGCTTCCACACTCTGCTGCTCTCTATTACCGCTGTCTGTGCCCTGCTGCTCCGCGTGCTGAGACTCCGCACTGCTGTTCTTCTTGGCGAAAATCCTGTCCCAGCCGCTGGCGTACTTCTTCGTGTATCCCCAGCCGCTGCTCGCTGGTTTGTACGCGATATCCACTGCGGCGGGCCTTGACTCTGTGGTGGAGCAGGAGGCAGGTGTCGCGCACGCAGTGCCACATGCAGGCCCAGACTCTGCTCGTGCTGCAATGCTGCTATGGAAGCCACGGCGGGCAGCCCGCAGCAGGGATCTTGCGAACACCATCCACTGAGCGACTGCGCGACGCAAGCACGACGTGGTGGAGGCGGGACTCTCGACGGGGAGTTGAGCGCCTGTCGCCAGTCCGCGTCCCACATGCTGCGCAGTGCCTTTGCTCGTGCTTTTGGCCGTGTGGCGAGCCAATGCCAATCATGGGTCGTGCAGCCAGGCGCAGTGCAGCAGCTGCCCCCACAGTGGTTGGCCACGCACGGTCTGACCACCAGCGCAGCACGGCGAGGCATTGAGGACTTCCTAGACGCGCAGCGCAAGCCGGGAGAATATCCTAAAGCAGGCACGTCGTCGGGGCAAAGTGGACCACTTTTGGCACAAGTGGTCGTCAAGCGAAGCCAGCGCGGCGTCCGACACGCGCAACGTTCTTGCTTCTGACTACGTCTACAGGTCGTGCTTGGGAAGCAGCAGACTTGCGTCGCAAGTCGTTCGAGGACCTCCACAAGCTGTGGTGCGTCACTGCCTGATCAACTGTGCTACTCGTTTTGCGCTCTATCCTGACTCCGAGCTCAACGCTGCAAGGTATGTGCTGCTGAAAGAGCGCAACTTGTTGATCACAGAGCGCGCCACTGCTCGCACGGCGCGTGAAAAGTTTCTCAACCCAATGCGCCTCGGCAAAGTGCGTGCCCTGCTTGCATGTATCGTTCATGCACGACATTGACAGGCGCCGACGCGTTGGGTTTCCTCAGGTGCGGAAGGGCATGGCGCGCATCAAGCTTGTGTTGACAGAACGCGCGACGAGAGAAAACAAAGGCGACCCGCTGATGCTCCATGTCGCCAAGGCTCGAATCAATCAACTATAGAGAGCTGTGAAATGCGATTGGCCTCACAAGGCAACCCTTCCCCCCTCCGCGTCTTAGGCCACGTCACGGCAGTTGGTCATTGCAAGGTCCATCCGCTAGAGAGCGTTGTCGTACCGGGGCTCCACCGGGGTGCGACAGCTGCCTGCACGCCTTCCACATGGCGTTCCACACAGACCGCGTGCCTAGCTGGGCAGTGGACGCCCCGAGCGTGCCCACACTCCACGCTCCACCGCGAGCTCCTGCACGCTGCTCTCGTGGTGTCTCCACGCACTCCCACAGGCGCGTCCTCTTCTGTGCAGCTGCTGATGGTGAGCAAGCAGTTCGTGTGACACGAGTGTTGGCGTGCGTGCACAGGAGGCGAGGGGCAGCGCGAGGGCGGGCGTCGATGCACGTGTGCTGCACCGCCACCAGCGACAGTTTTTTGGGCAGCAGCGGTGACGCGTTCGCTGCTAGTGGTACCGGCTCGTCCGGCTCCAGCCGCGGGGGCGTGGCGCGGTTCCGGACAGACTCGGAGTCAGGGATGTGGGAGTCAGAGCCGGCCTCGCCCGGCACGGGTGTTTCACGCGAGCGCATTGGCGTGCTCCTCCTCAACCTCGGCGGGCCGGAGTGCCTGGACGACGTGCAGCCGTTCCTGTTCAACCTGTTCGCGGACCCAGACATCATCAGGCTCCCTGCTGCCGTCTCCTTCCTGCAACGCCCGCTTGCCGGCCTCGTGTCCACACTCAGGGCGCCCAAGGTACGTGCCAGCTGCGTGCCCACCCACCCCAGTCTCGGCCGCGCCCAGCCCCCTGCAGCCACTCGCCTGTGCCCTCTGTGGCCAAACGCCAGTGCACTGGGCTTCTGTGGTGCCTTCAACCCGTGTTGCCTTCTTCCTTTGGTCTCACGCCACCACACGGCACACACTGTCAGAGCAAGGAAGGCTATGCTGCCATCGGCGGGGGAAGTCCGCTGCGGCGCATAACAGACGACCAAGCAGCTGCACTGACAGCGGCACTGGGGGAGCGAGGCACCGACGCACGCGTGTATGTCGCCATGCGCTACTGGCGCCCGTTCACGGAGGACGCGGTGAAGGACATCAAGGAGGACGGGTGCGTGCGCCCTGTTGCGCCGCCGTTCGCCGCGTGGTGGAGCCACTGCGGCTGGCACCACACACACTGGGTGCTCACTCCCGCGCCACCCGTGCCTCCTTCTCTCTTCGCGGTGCTCAGAATTACACGGCTCGTCGTCTTGCCGCTGTACCCCCAGTTCAGCATCTCAACCTCCGGGTCGTCGCTGCGGCTGCTTGAGCAGGTGTGTTGTTGCCCGGGCTGAGGCACACAAGGGCCCCCGCGCACGGTCTGATTCTCGTATGCTCACCACGGCAGCTGTTCCGGACGGATCCGTACTTGACGAGTGTGATGAAGCACACGGTCATTCCGTCGTGGTACCAGCGGCGAGGGTATGTCACCGCAATGGCGGGCCTCATTCAGCAGGAGCTCGCATCCGCCTTCCCCCCGGCGATGGTGCTGCAGGCCACCATATTCTTTAGCGCACATGGCGTGCCGCTGAGCTACGTGACAGACGCGGGAGACCCGTACAAAGAGGAGATGGAGCAATGTGTCAGCCTCATCATGGCTGAGCTGCGCGCCCGGGGAGTGAACAACCCGCACACGCTCGCCTACCAGTCCCGAGTCGGCCCCGTGGAATGGCTGCAGCCGTACACGGACGCAGTCATCAGGGACCTCGGCGCAGCAGGCACGCCTGCTCTGCTGGCAGTGCCCATTAGCTTTGTGAGCGAGCACATCGAGACGCTGGAGGAGATTGACTGCGAATACCGTGAGCTTGCGCACGAGTCGGGCATCAAGCACTGGGGCCGCGTGCCTGCGCTCAACTGTGAACCCCAATTCATCGGGGACCTTGCAGATGCAGTGCTGGAGGCTCTGCCTTTCACGGCTGACATGACCACGCCGCCGCCTCAAGGAGCCAACGGCGCACTCGTGCCGCCTGGTAGCGTGGAAGAGCTGCTGTCGACGTACGACACGGACCGCCTGGCGCTGCCGCCCCCTGTGAACGTCTGGCGCTGGCGATGGGGGTGGACCCGCAACGCAGAGACGTGGAATGGGCGGCTGGCGATGCTTGCTGTGATTTGCCTCCTCGTCATCGAAGCGAGAGCGCGTATCGGGCTCTTCGGCTAGCGCGCTGCTGTACTACCCTCCACTAGACTTAGACCATGTAGGCTGTAGAGCTGGCGACGGACACGCACACCGGAGCCGAACACAAATCCTCATTCTTTTTGTTCAATTTGATTGATCTTTGGCGCGCGAGCGCAAGCAGCTTGCGCAAGCAGAGTGTCAGAATCCACGTTGGCGACATAGTACGTCTCTTCGCGCGCACCTCCATCCATGTCTGCCAGCGGTATGGACCCATTTGGGCGCCCGATTGTACAGTCGGAGGGTGACGCTGCGCTGGCTGCAGACGTCGCGCAGGCACAGCTCACCAGCAGAAGTGGCTGGCAGGCTTCCTACGGCGGTCGCCGCCAGGTAGGAGTTGTCGTCCGTGGAGGTCTCCTACATAACAATTTCGTTAAGTTTGGATTCCCGGTGAGTAGCAAGCAGCGTGTGTGGAACGAGTAGAGAGGCAGATCAGCGGTGGTGATGACAGAGACGCCTTCGCCACTGCCGTCAACCTTCGCTCAAGCCTCACTGACACAGCTCATCTATCACCGCAGGGCGCCGTGCTGGGCTTCCTCTTGGCCTTGTTCCTATTCCCGCCAGTGGAGAAGGGCAAAGTGGCAGGGCAGGAGGGCGAGGAGGGCGGGGAGACCAAGCAGAAGGCGGGTAAGACTATCAAGTGGGCTGGCCCCGCGCCCCCGCCGGGGACTGAGGTCAAGCTGATGCTCGTCGTCCGCGATGACCTGGGGATGAGCGTCGGCAAGATTGCTGCACAGTGCTCGCACGCGGCTGTTGGCATAGTACAGAAGATCGGCTCGCGCAAAGGGCTGATGCAGGCTTGGGAGGCGTGTGGTCAGCCCAAGATTGCAGTCAAATGCAAGGACATTGATGAGCTCATTGTACTTGCACAAGCTGCCGAGAAGCTGCAGTTGCCGACATACGTGATTCAGGACGCTGGCAGGACAGAGGTTGAGCCAGGCACAACTACAGTGCTGGCCATCGGACCGGGGGCAGCAGACGTGATCAACCAGGTCACGGGACAACTGAAGTTGCTACGTTGAAAGTGACAGATACCGATGTCTCACGTGCGCTATGCCTATTCCATGCACCCTGCTGTACGCATGCGGAACATCCAATACGCCTGCCTGATGGGGTCGTGAGTCGCACACATCTGAAACAGCTCTCTGGCTTTCCTGACCGAGCTTGCAGCAGCAGCAACATCGCCCATGTCTGCGGCGGCGGCAGCCTTCTCTTCTGCAGCATCTGCAAGCACGCAAGCCGCATGGCTGCATCCTGGATGCCTCTGCAACATGGCACCAGCAATGTCTGCACGCCAGCGTTGTGTCAGTTGCCCCGAGGAGCTGAGGCACAGCGCGACGCTGAACAAGCGACGCACCGTTCAATGCGTCTTGCGTGCGCGCTACCAGTGCCACAGCCTTTGCGTACGCCCACGCGCTCTCATTGGCGGTGTCGCGCTCGATGCAAGTCCTCACCAGGCTCATCTCTGATGCCACCACTTCATCAGGCCACGCCACGCCTGCTGGTGTGGACTCTGCGCCATGCAGTCTGTCTAGTGCCGTGAAGCGTGCGTTCCATGCGCTGTTGTTGCGGTCATCAAGCTCGATGTGGGCAGCTGTGAAAGCGAGCTCGTGAGCATGCATCTTGAAGAAATCGGTCATCCAGACGCGATGCGCCCACGCGTGGTAATTCTTGGCATCGTCCTCAAGCACCGCCGCCGTGAAGGCGTCTTCGCGTTGAGACAGAGCTGCCCGCACAGGGGCCTCGACCA
>Ga0164296_1004136_pt1 | contig 13315 bp, 11 predicted proteins | sample GEODES057metaG_FD_113533 | JGI IMG/M metagenome (GOLD analysis project Ga0164296, IMG submission 113533) | Dystrophic lake water microbial communities from Trout Bog Lake, Wisconsin, USA - GEODES057 metaG | ecosystem: Environmental > Aquatic > Freshwater > Lake | place: USA: Trout Bog Lake...
GACCGCGTTGTGGAGAAGGTGGTTGAGAAGCCGAACGTGATCGAGAAGGTGGTCGAGCGGCCGGTCGACCGCGTTGTGGAGAAGGTGGTCGAGAAGCCCAACGTCATCGAGAAGGTGATCGACAGGCCGGTCGACCGGGTGGTCGAGAAGGTGGTCGAGAAGCCCAACGTCATCGAGAAGGTGATCGACAGGCCGGTCGACCGCGTCGTGGAGAAGGTGGTCGAGAAGCCCAACATCATCGAGAAGGTGATCGACAAGCCCGTCGACCGCGTCGTCGAGCGGGTGGTCGAGAAGCCCAACGTGATCGAGAAGGTGATCGACAAGCCCGTCGACCGGGTGGTCGAGAAGGTCGTGGAGCGGCCAAAGATCGTCGAGAAGGTGGTCGAGCGGCCTGTCGAGCGAGTGCTCGAAAAGCTGGTTCAAACTCCGATTCTGGTGGAGAAGGTTATCGAGAAGACCGTCAAACACATCCACGAGCGGATCGTCGAGAAGCCGGTCGAAACCGTGGTGGAGAAAATCGTCGAGAAGCCGGTGTACCGCGAGGTTGAGAGGATCGTCGAGAAGCCGGTCGAAAAGATCGTCGAGATCGTTGTCGAGAAGCCGGTCATCGTCCACAAGTTCGTGGAAAAGCCGGTCGAGGCCGTGGTCGAGAACCAGGAGTCCGTCCGGACTGTGACGCACGAGGCGACCGGCAAGGCCTCCGAGGTCAAGGCGCGGTTCCTGGACCAGGGTGATGTCCGCGAAACCAAATGGGTGGAACGCTCGACTCGTGAGCACCCAGCGGACGACATCGCCGGCGATGGCTCGGTGGAGTTCCGCAGCGGACGGGTGGTCGAGCCGAACTACGGGCCTCAGGGTCCACGGCACGGACTGGCCGACGACCACAGGAAGCACCCACCACGATGAGTTACCAGGCGATTCCCCGGTCATCCCAGGCCGGGGAATCGCTCCCCACTTCATCTTGAGATGCTCGTGTTCTTGTTGTCACCGACCAAGGAGTCTCTGGTGTTGCACGCCGGCGCAAAGACCGAACCACTACGCCGTCGCGGCGTCCTCTCCGCCTTCGGCTCCGTGGCCCTTGTGATGGGCTTGGTCCTCGGGAGTTTCTCCACAGCTTCGGCGTCCCCCGCGATGGATACCATCAACGCGATCAACCAACGCTATGCCGATTTCGGCGGAGCGTCCTCGGTACTGGGTACCCCGACCGGGGAGATCGTCGACGTCGCGGGTGGCGCGCGGCGCGACTACAGCGGCGGCGCAATCTTCTACACGGCCCAGACCGGCGCCAGGGTGATGTTCGGAAAGATCCTGAAGAAGTACCTGTCGCTGGGCGGCCCTGACAGCGGCATCGGGTTCCCGCTGAACGACGAGACCCAGGTGGCTGACCTGGTGGGTCAATACAACGATTTCTCTGCACCCGGCGGGGCGGCGATCTACTGGTCGCCCAACACCGGCGCATACCTGATCAAAGGCAAGGTGCTGGAGGCGTGGCGGGCGAGTGGCGCCACCAACAGTCCGTTCGGATACCCGAACGCGGACGCGACCACCGTCAACGGGACGACTGTTTCCCAGTTCATCGGACCCGGAGGAACGGAGATTCGCTGGTCCGAGGCTACCGGCCTGTCGACGGTTCCGGCGGGACTGGCCGCATCCATTCCAGGCTTCCAAGCCGGAACGCAATCCGTAGAAGGGAGTGCCGCTGTGCCGACCCCCAGCCTGAGCGCGAGCCCGCCAGCCACCAGCGGGACTTCGGTTGGCGGCTTCAAATGGTGGCCTGTCGTCGGACTTGTCATCGCCGCCCTGCTGGCCGTTCTGCTGGGGCTGCTCGCGCGCCGTAGGCGGTCGGCCAAGGTGGTCGTTCCGGCGGCGCGTGCGCCGGAACCCGGGGTCAAGGCCCCTGTTCGACCCCGGCTGGTCGAGTCCGACGCCAAAGCGCCCCCACCACCGCCTGCGCGCCCGGTGCCACCCCCGCCTCCGGCGCCTCCTACGCCACCACCTCCCCCGGAGGTCCGTAAGACGCCCCCGCCTGCTCCGGAAGTTCGCAAACCGGCGCCTACTGCGCCGGTCCGCGACCCGGCGCCTGCGCCAGAAGTCCACAGAGTCGCCGAACGTCCGACTCAGGCGGAACGCACCGGCGATCCGATCTCGCACCTGGATCGGCCGACGCCGATCCACGTCGAAGCGGCAAATCCGGCCGCGGCACCGATGGTCGTCAACTTCGCCGACGCCGGCACCGACGTGGGCGCCATCACGGTGACCTACGACAACAACGCGATCGGCGTGAACCAGCAGAGCCACACGGACAAGAGCGGTGGCGCCAACCGACTCTGAGGGACAGCCCCCAGCGGTTTCTGACTGCTGTGGCCGGGGCGGCGCAGGCCGGACGAACGGCGGCGACGTCCGGCACTCTGATAGCCCAGCTCTATTAGTCCAGTAGAAGTGACTTGATGGTCACGTCTGCGACCGGCTGGCCGTCATCGGCGCTTCCACCGGGGAGGGCGGTGACGCCGGCTTTGGCGATCTTGTCCAGGGTCGCCAGCCCGTCGGGCTGAATGGTGCCGAACACGGTGTACTGAGGCGGCAGCTGGGAGTCTTTGTAGACGAGGAAGAACTGGCTGCCGTTGGTGCCCGGTCCGGCGTTGGCCATGGCCAGCGTGCCGCGCGGATACAGCACCGGCTGCTGCGATGTGGGATCGCCCGGCGGGTATTGGTCGGTCGGGTATTCGTTGGCGAATTGGTAGCCCGGACCGCCCGAGCCGTCTCCTCTGGGGTCACCACACTGCAGCACGCCCAGGGAGGCGGCGGTCGTCAGTCGATGACACTTGGTGTTGTCGAAGTATTTCTGGCCGATCAGGCTGGCGAAACTGTTCACCGTGCAGGGTGATTCGTTGTTGGCCAGCATCAGTCCGATGTTGCCCTGAGTGGTTGCCAGGCTGGCGCTGATCTGTGCGGGGTCGGTCGGGATCTTGCCGGTGCGTGGCGGCTTGGCCGGTTTGGCGGCCGGCGCCGGTGACGGGGGGTACTGGCAATTGGCGCCCAGGTCGGGCGACGGCTTGAACGCCGGCATCGCCGGGACTGAGCCGGCCAGCGAGGACGCGTCCGTGCTGGAGGTGCTGGAGGTGCTCGATGTTCCGGAGGTGCTGGACGCGGGCGCAGTCGATGTCGAGGCGCTGCTGGTCTTGTGCTCGCTCTTGCTGGTGACCAGGGCGATCACCGAGACGGTGATGGCGGCCACCGCGACGATGGCGCCCAGGACGATGAGTGTGATCCGGCGCCTTCTGGCCTGCTGAGCCCGGCGCTCAAGCTTGCGTTCGAGTTTTCGTTTGGCGTTGGCGCGTCGTTGTTCGTTGCTTGGCACGGCCGCTATGCCTCCGTGTGTGGTGGGCCCGGTTTGCCCGCTTAGGCTAATGCGGGCGCCGCGACCGGTGTCAAGCGGGCCTGCCGAGGGTGGGAAACTGGTCGCTGTGTTCATCACCGGATTTCCCGCCGGCGTGATGCAGTGCAACTGCTACGTGCTGGCCGAGCGGCCCGGAACCGACGCCGTCATCGTCGACCCGGGACAGCGTGTGATGGACAGACTGCGCCGCATTCTCGACGAGAATCGGCTGACTCCGGCCGCCGTCTTATTGACCCACGGGCATATCGACCACATGTGGTCGGCGCAGAAGGTGTCCGACACCTACGGGTGCCCGACGTTCATCCACCCGGCGGACCGTTTCATGTTGAAAGACCCGATCTACGGCCTGGGTCCTCGGGTCGCTCAGCTGATGGCGGGTGCCTTCTTTCGCGAGCCCCGCCAGGTTGTGGAACTCGACCGCGACGCCGCCTTGCTCGACCTGGGCGGCGTGAGCGTCACCGTCGACCACACCCCTGGGCACACCCTCGGTTCCGTGGCCTTCCGGATCCCGCGGGCGAGCGCCGACGGACACGATGTGGTCTTCACCGGCGACACGCTGTTCGAACGCGCGATCGGGCGTACCGACTTGCACGGCGGCAGCGGTCGCGACCTTCTCACGTCGATCATCGGCAAGCTGCTCGTCCTCGATGACGCGACCGTGGTGCTGCCCGGGCACGGCAACGCCACCACCATCGGCGCCGAGCGGCGACTCAACCCGTTCCTCGAGGGACTGAGCCCGTGACTGGGATTACGGCTTTCTCTGCGCCCAAAGGGGTGCCGGACTACGTGCCTCCCGACTCGGCCGCGTTCGTGGCCGTTCGGGACGGACTGCTGGCCGCCGCCCGCCGGGCCGGTTACGGAGACATCGAGTTGCCCGTTTTCGAGGACACCGCCCTGTTCGCGCGCGGCGTCGGCGAGTCCACCGACGTGGTGTCCAAGGAGATGTACAGCTTCGCCGATCGCGGTGACCGCTCGGTGACCTTGCGGCCCGAGGGCACCGCTGGGGTGGTGCGGGCGGTCATCGAACACGGCCTGGACCGTGCAGCGCTGCCGGTCAAACTCTGCTACGCCGGGCCCTTTTTCCGGTACGAGCGTCCGCAGGCCGGTCGTTATCGTCAGCTGCAACAGGTCGGCGTGGAGGCAATCGGCGTCGACGACCCGGCGCTGGACGCCGAGGTGATCGCGGTCGCCGACGCAGGGTTCCGTTCCCTGGGGCTCGACGGATTCCGGCTCGAGATCACCTCCCTGGGCGACGAGACCTGCCGACCGCAATACCGGAAGTTGTTGCAGGACTTCCTGTTCGGGCTCGACCTCGACGACGAGACCCGCCAGCGCGCCGAGATCAACCCGCTGCGGGTGCTCGACGACAAGCGGCCCGACATGCGGGCGATGACCGCCGGTGCGCCGGTGCTGCTGGACCACCTGTCGGACGCCGCCAAGCAACATTTCGCCATGGTGCTGGCCCACCTCGACGCCCTGGGGGTGGCCTACGTCATCAACCCGCGCATGGTGCGCGGGCTGGATTACTACACCAAGACCACGTTCGAGTTCGTGCACGACGGGCTGGGCGCCCAATCCGGTATCGGGGGCGGTGGCCGCTACGACGGCCTCATGCACCGACTCGGCGGACAGGACCTGTCGGGCATCGGGTTCGGGCTCGGCGTAGACCGGACCCTGCTTGCGCTGCGCGCCGAGGGCAAGACGGCTGGCGAAACCGCTCGATGCGCCGTCTTCGGGGTGCCCCTGAGCGAGCCGGCCAAGCTGAAGCTGGCCGTGCTCGCGGCCAGGCTTCGGGCCGCGGGCGTCCGCGTCGACATGGCCTACGGCGGCCGCGGCCTCAAAGGTGCGATGCGGGCCGCCGACCGTTCCGGGGCGCGCCTCGCGCTTGTGTTAGGTGAGCGCGATCTCGACGCTGGCACGGTCGGGGTGAAGAACCTCGCGACAGGGGAGCAGGTGTCGGTGGCCGAGGGAGCCGTCGTGACCGAGGTGCTGTCGCTGCTGGGAACCCACGGTCGGTAGCCTGATGTGACTCGGCTTTGTCAGCAAACTCGGCTCCGTCAGAAAGAGGTATGCGCCGTGCCCACATCGTTGCTATCGCAAAGTGCCGTTCTGCTGCTGGCGGGTTGCGTGGCATTCGGCGGCGCGCCGGCCGCGCACGCCGATGACAACACCTTCCTCGACCTTCTCAAGGACGATCAGGTCTTGAGCAGCTTCAGCCCCAGCGCTCTGTTACAGGAAGGCCGTAACGTCTGCGTGGCGAAGAATCAGCCTGGTATGAGTGAGGCGCAGGCCGTCAGCATGGTGCAAACCGATCTGGGCCTGCCCAACACCGCCTCCGACGCGGCGTTCGACATCGTCGACGCGGCGTCGGCCGCCCTCGGCTGCTAGTGGCTCGGGGTGGCGGCCCGTTGTTACGAGCGGATGACAACGTTAACGCCGAATAAATCAATTCGCGAACTAAATTACGTGAGTTGTTAAAGGCTCGTAAAGAAAAGCGTTGGTGCGCAGTGTGTCGTTGCGCCGTGCCTGGCCTCTCGCTATACAGAGCGAGATCAACGCAAGCTACGAGCTGCCTCCAGCGGATGCCATCGTCGTCGACCGCCCGTGGAGCAGGGATCGTGAGCGGCACACGGTTGTAAGGGAGAATCAATGCCACTCGGAAGCGTGCTCCAAGGTTTGATCATGCTGGCGGTGGTTCTCGCCGGCTCTGTGTTCGTAGGAAAACTGGCCCGACGGGTCAATCAGCCCGCCGTGGTCGGAGTGATCTTCTTCGGCCTCGCGATGGGCGCGATGCTGTCTCTCAGCCCGAGTTCCGTGAAAGCGGTGGTTCTCCCCGGCTCAACGAAGTCGTTGCTCGAGGACGTCGGCTACACGGGCTTGTTGCTGTTGATGTTCTCGGTCGGGATGGAGCTCCGGACCTACAGCAAGGTGGGCGAGAAGGCGCCGCGCTGGCAGTTGGTGCCCTGCGTCGTGGCACCCATCGTCATCGGCGGCATCGCCGCCTTCCCGTTCGCGCACCGCTTGGTCCTCCCAGGGGGGAATCCGCTGTTCGCCTGGTTGTTCGTCGGTGTAGCACTGAGTGTCACCGCCGTTCCCGTGCTCGCCCTCATCATCCAGGACCTCAAGGTCCCAATTCACCGAATCCCAGGGGTGGCGCTGCGGATCGCGGTCACGACCGATGCTGTCGCGTGGGCGCTGGTGACTGCGCTGATCGTGGCGACCACGAACCTTGCGTCGATTTCGGTGATGTCGCTGTGCGTCGGTGCCCTGCTGCTCGTCGCGGTGATCTTCGTGCTGCCGCGCCTCCTTGAGCGATGGATGGCCAAGTCCGATCACGGCTCTGCGATGGTCGTGGCGATGTTCGCCTACGCGCTCGTCGGGTCGGCCGCAACACAGGTCTTCGGCTTCCACCCGGCTATCGGGGCCGTGATCGCCGGCTTGTTCTTCCCCGCGAACCTGGTCACCGAAGCGTCGCACCACGCCCTGGCCTCGGTCGCCGACATCCTCATCCCCGCGTTCTTCGTCTCCAGCGCCCTGGCCGTGCCGATTGACACGATGTCGGACCTGTTCCGCTTGAGTGGTCTCGCGTGCCTGGTCGTCCTCAGCGCCGCCGCATTCGGTTCCAAGTTCGCGGTCGGCCTCTTCGCCGGTGGGTCACACCGGTGGTCGCTGCGGACCTCGGCCCAACTCGGCGCCCTGCTGAACTGCCGCGGTGTGACCGAATTGGGGATGGCGACGGTGGGTCTGCAGTCGAAGTTGATCGGGCCCTACGCGTTCGCGATGCTCTGCGCGCTTGCCCTGGTGACCACGGCGGTGACGGCCCCGTTGTATCGGGCGTTGGACGACCGCGCGCCGGCCCGCACGGCCCCGGACTTCGGGATTCCGGTACCCGCCAACGCTTGATGGCGGGCGGCCGAACCGATCAGGCCGCTCGCGGGGGTCACGTCGGGTTGTCGCCGCGCGGCTTGGTCAGCGTGAACTTGTCGATGACGGTGACGTCGCCGGACAGTCCGTTCAGGGCGTAGTGCGTCGCCGTGATCGAGGTGTTTCCGCCGGGCGGTCCGGGGTCGACGTCGAACGATGCAAAACCGTAGGGGTGGTCGCGGTCGCGGAACGCCGACCAGGGAGCATCCTCCAGCACGTAGATCGGCGTCTTGTGCCCGAGCCCGGGATCGAAGCCGCCCACCCCGGTTAATACGCGGCAGCGGGGCTCGGGGAAGAACAACCCGTTGCTGGGGCTAGATGTCCCACCGCCTCCGATCACCAGGTACACCGTTCCCCGGGTGGCGTCGATGAGGTCGGTCCGGTCCTCGACGGGTGTCGGGGTTCGGGTGTCGTTGGCCAGCGCGCCGCGCAGCGGGTGCGACCGCTCGTAGTGGTGCTCGTGACCGCACACCACCAGATCGACCCGGTACTGGTCGAACAACGGCAGCCACTCCTCGCGGATCCCCAAGTCGGCGCCGTTGGTCTTGTCGGCGGTGGAGATCGCGGTCTGATGCATGCAGACCACCAGCCAATCGACGCCCGGGTCGAGCCGGGCGGCGGCGAGTTGCTCGGCCAGCCAACGCTTCTGCGCACCTCCGGAGTACCCGTGAATGTAGGAGTTGCCGGCGTCCTGGAACGCGACGTCGTCGTTGTTGAGGCTGATCACCCGGACCGATCCGGCGGTGAACGAGTACCAGAGGCCGCGCAATTCCGGGTCGGCGCCAGAATCGGGCACCGCGAAATACGTTTGGTAGGCGCCGTATCCGATCGGGCCGTTGCCCAGTTCATTCTCGTGGTTGCCCGCGGCGGGCATCCAGGGCCGGTGGCGCGCCGAGCGGCTGTTCGTGGTGAACCAGTCCGACCAGGTTCGAATCCTGTCCGGCACGAGGTTGGCGTAGCACAGGTCGCCGTTGACCAGGTTGAACAGCGGCGCCAGGCGTTCAATGGCCGTCGCCGTGTCCGCCGCCGCGGGCGAGCCAGTTTTGGCGTTACCCGGTGTGGCTTGATCGCCGAAGCTTGTGAAGCGCAGTGGCTTTCGTCCAGATGGTGCCGTGCGCACCGTACCCATCTCCGGTTCCGCGCCGTCGTGCACGGCGGCGTAGACGTAGTCGGTGTCCGGGCTGAGATCCGTCAGCCGGGCGTGGTTCACCCGAACTTCGATGCCGGACTTGGAGTCCCGGTACGTTCGGGTCTGGGCCGCCACCGCGCGGCCGAAGCCGGAGGTCGGTGTGCCCAGCAGCACGCGCGGGTTACGGACGGCATCAAGGGTGTGCCAGGACACCACGACCTCGGTGCCGGCATCGTGCCCGAATTGCAGGTGCAGTCCGGCTACCGGCGGCGCGCCGCCGCGGTCCGGTTGTCGCCAGAGGTCGGTCGCGTGGTGGTGCGACCACAGTGCCCCGCCTGTCAGGGCGCCGCCGATGCCTGCCCCGAGTGCGGCCGATACCGCGCTCGTCGTCAACAAGCGGCGGCGGCTGATACCGGGGGCGGAGCGGTCGTCCATTACCTGTTCCTACCCGAACCTGTTGGCCGGGCGGTAAACGATCGTGCCCGGCGGAACGCGTCCGGTAGCGTTTTTGTCATGACCGACGTGGGGAAAGTCACCCGCCGGCTGCTGCGGGCCGGGTGTGCGGCCGCCCTGGTGGCGGCCGTCACGCCCGCCGCGCTGATTCCGGCGACCGTAACTGCAGCGACCGCAGTCGCCGACCCGGCGACCGGGCACCAGGTGACCTACACGATCACCGCCACCGGCAACCTGACCGGAAACGTTCGTTACATGAGCAGCGACCCGCCCAGCCAGGCCGCATACGACTCCGATTCGTCGCAGTACATGACCAGCGTGCAGGCGGCCCTGGCCGCGGGGCAGCCGCAGGTGTACACCGCCACGCTCACGAACCCCATCCAGTGGGCCATCGTGTCCGCCAGCGGCGGGTGTCACTGGCCTGACTGCGATTCGGGGAACGTTCCGCAGATCGAATGCCAGATCGCCGTCGACGGCCAGGTTGTGGTGACGCAGAGCGCCACCACCGGGGTCACCTGCTCGGCGCGGCGCTGGTAACTCGTGCGCGTTGGCGGGACCGTCTTCAGTTGAGGTTGGGGGCGGAGAAGGTGTCGCACTTGTTGGGGTCGCCGGACTGGTAGCCGACGGTGAACCAGTGCTGCCGCTGCTCGGACGAACCGTGGGTCCATGACTCGGGGTTGACGCGTCCGGTGGCCTGCTTCTGGATGTGGTCGTCACCGACCGACGCCGCCGCCGAGAGGGCGTCGGCGATATCCTTGTCGCTCAACGGGTTCAGGTACGGCACGCCGGTACTCTCCTCCTTGACGGTGGAGGCGTAGTGCGCCCAGATGCCCGCGTAGCAGTCGGCCTGCAACTCGGTGCGCACGCCGTTGCCCATGGATCCCTTCGCGCCCTGCTGGGAACGGCCGAGGATGCCCTGCAGGTTCTGCACGTGATGGCCGTACTCGTGGGCGACGACGTACTCCTGTGCCAGCGGGCCGCCGCTGGAGCCGAATCGGTCGACCAGCTCGGAGAAGAAGTCGGTGTCGAAGTAGGCGGTCTTGTCCAGTGGGCAGTAGAACGGCCCGACCTCGGTGGTGGCGGGCCCGCAGCCGGTGTTGACCTGGCTGGAGAAAAGCCGTAGCTGCGGGCGCGTGTAATTGCGCATCAGCTGTTCCCACACCGCGTCCACGGAGTTGCCGGTGGCGACGACCCGGCACTGCACATACTTGTTGGCGTCGGACCCGGTCCGGCACTGGTTCAGGTCGAAACCGGGCGCTGAGGCCCCGCCGACGTTGATCGGCTGCTGCGTCACCACGCCGCCCGGGTCAACTCCCAGGAACAGCGCCAGGACGACGATCAGCAACCCGCCGATGCCGCCGCCCAGGGCCATCCCCCTGCCGCCCCCGGAACTCGACGCCGTGCTGGTGTCGATCTGCATACCTTCGTTGAACGTCATCGCAGGCTCCTCACACTGTCAGATTAGACACTAACCGGGCCCGTCGCTCGCCGCTGCCAAGAGAGGCACCACGACGTCCCCGATCGGCGTCGGGAGTCCGTGTGCCCGGGCCTTGCGGACGATCACGCCGCTGAGCAGATCCCATTCCAGGGGCCGGTGGTTCTCCCGGTCGGCCAGGATCGAGCTGGTCAGGTCCTCCGGTGTCAGCCGGACCATGTCGACGAACTCGCTCACCAGGTCGTCCGGCAACCGGGCCCCCTCGGCCCGGGCGACGGCCAGGCACTCGGCGACGTACCGGCGGGACAGCGCGGCGATGTCGTCGCGGCGGAACATGCCGGATCGCCGCCCGGTCAGTGCCGTGATCGCCACCAGCGCGTTGATGATCAGCTTGCGCCAGGCCGCAGTGACGAAGTCGGGGTCGCAGGTCACCCGGCAGTCCGCGCCGCGCAGCAGCTCCGCGATCGCCTGCGCCGGGGGCTCGTCGGGCAACGCCAGCGCTGCCTCGCCGCGCAACCGCACCCACCCGTCGGGCTGGGTCTGGGCGTTGAACCAGCAGATCGCGGGAACCACGGTCGACGACGGGCACAGCGGCTGCACCCGCTCGACGTGCTCGACCCCGTTCTGCAGCGCGACGACGATGGTGCGCTCGCCGCACAGGCGGGCCAGCCAGCCGCGCGCGGCGTCGGTCTGGGTGGCCTTGACCGCGAGCAGCAATACATCGACCGGGCCGGCGGTGGTGAGCCGGCCGGGATCGGTATGCACCGGGCCGGGCACCACAACCGGATCGCCCCCGTCGGGCCGCAGCTCGATGCCGCGACCGGGTACGCGGGCGGTGTGACCGCACAGCAGCACCGGATGCCCGGCGCGATGCAGCAGCGCGGCGACTGTCGTGCCGATGGCGCCCGGACCGACGAGCGCGATGGTGGCGGCAGTGGTCTTGATGCACTCGAACTTACCTGCCTTAGACTGGGCACCCGTCCAAAGACCGCTGAAGGGAAGTGTTTGTGCTGCGCAGCCACGTCGCCGGATCGCTGCGGGATCGCGACGCCGGGCAGCAGGTGACGCTTGCCGGCTGGGTGGCCCGCCGCCGCGACCACGGCGGTGTCATCTTCATCGACCTGCGGGACGCCTCCGGCGTCGCGCAGGTCGTCTTCCGCGAACACGCCGTGCTGGCGCAGGCCCACCTGCTGCGCGCCGAGTTCTGCGTTCGAGTCGACGGTGTCGTGGAGGTCCGCCCCGAGGGTAACGCCAACCCGGACATCCCCACCGGGGCGATCGAGGTCAACGCGACCTCGCTGACGGTCCTGGGGGAGAGCGCCCCACTGCCGTTCCAGATGGACGAGCGTGCGGGCGAGGAACTGCGGTTGAAGTACCGCTATCTCGACCTGCGCCGCGAGGGCCCGGCTGCGGCGATTCGGCTGCGCTCCAGGGTCAATGCCGCCGCGCGTGCCGTTCTGGACCGGCATGACTTCGTTGAGATCGAGACGCCGACGATCACCCGCTCGACGCCGGAGGGGGCGCGCGACTTCCTGGTTCCGGCCCGCCTGCACCCGGGCTCGTTCTATGCGCTGCCGCAGAGCCCTCAGTTGTTCAAGCAGTTGCTCATGGTGGCCGGGATGGAGCGCTACTACCAGATCGCCCGCTGCTATCGCGACGAGGATTTCCGCGCCGACCGGCAACCCGAGTTCACCCAGCTCGACCTGGAGATGAGCTTCGTCGGGTCCGAGGAGATCATCGCGATTGCCGAGGAGATTCTCGCCGCGCTGTGGGCCCTGATCGGCTACCAGCTCCCGACGCCGATCCCGCGGATCAGCTACGCGGAGTCGATGCGGCGGTTCGGGTCTGACAAGCCCGATCTGCGATTCGGGCTGGAGCTCGTCGAATGCGCGGAGTTCTTCTCCGACACCACGTTCCGCGTCTTCCAAGCGCCCTACGTGGGCGCGGTGGTGATGCCCGGCGGTGCCTCGCAACCGCGCCGGACGTTGGACGGCTGGCAGGAGTGGGCCAAGCAGCGCGGACACCGCGGTCTGGCCTATGTGCTCGTCGGCGACGACGGCACGCTCGGCGGCCCTGTCGCCAAGAATCTCAGCGACACTGAGCGCGACGGCCTGGCCGAGCACGTGGGCGCCGCGCCCGGCGACTGCATCTTCTTCTCGGCGGGCCCGCCGAAAGCGTCGCGGGCGCTGCTGGGGGCCGCCCGCGCCGAGATCGCCGACCGGCTCGGCCTCATCGACCCGGACGCCTGGGCGTTCGTCTGGGTGGTCGACCCGCCGCTGTTCGAGCCGGCCGACGAGGCGACCGCCGCGGGCGACGTGGCCGTCGGTTCCGGGGCGTGGACCGCGGTGCATCACGCCTTCACGGCCCCCAAGCCGGAGTACGAGGCCGCCCTGGCGTCAGCCGGCACGGCGGGGGGCGACCTGGGCGGTGTGCTTGCGGATGCCTACGACATCGTGTGTAACGGCAACGAGATCGGGGGCGGCTCCGTCCGCATCCACCGCCGCGACGTCCAGGAACGGGTGTTCGCTGTGATGGGCATCGACGCGGCCGAGGCCGCGGAGAAGTTCGGATTCCTGTTGGAGGCCTTCACCTTCGGGGCCCCGCCGCACGGGGGGATCGCGTTCGGCTGGGACCGCATCAATGCGTTGTTGTCCGGGGTCGACTCGATTCGTGAGGTGATCGCGTTCCCCAAGACGGGCGGCGGTGTCGATCCGCTGACCAACGCGCCCGCCCCCATCACGGCCCAGCAGCGCAAGGAGTCCGGAATAGACGCCACGCCGAAAGGGGTTGACGGGATATGAGCCAACAGAATCCCGACCATGAAGCGCTCAATGCCTTCAACGCTGGCATTGTCGACGAGTTCCGCGCCAACTCCGGCAAGGTCGGTGGCCCGTTCGCCAACGCCGACCTGCTCCTGCTGCACACGACAGGGGCAAAATCCGGCCAGGCGAGGGTCTCGCCGCTGGCGTACTTCCGC
>Ga0164296_1004138_pt1 | contig 13310 bp, 10 predicted proteins | sample GEODES057metaG_FD_113533 | JGI IMG/M metagenome (GOLD analysis project Ga0164296, IMG submission 113533) | Dystrophic lake water microbial communities from Trout Bog Lake, Wisconsin, USA - GEODES057 metaG | ecosystem: Environmental > Aquatic > Freshwater > Lake | place: USA: Trout Bog Lake...
ACGACGACCACCGCCACCACCACCTCCTCCGTAACCACCGCCGCCGCCGCCGTAGCCACCGCCACCCGTGCGTGGGGGACGAGCTTCCATTGGGCGAGCTTCGTTAACCACGAGGCTACGACCACCTAAGGATTGGCCGTTCATTCCGGCAATCGCAGCTTGCGCTTCAGCGTCGCTACCCATCTCGACAAAGCCAAATCCTTTGGATCTGCCAGTGTCACGCTCCATCATTACTTTAGCGCTAGTTACGCCACCATATTGCCCAAATGCTTGCTCCAAATCGTTGTCGCGCACAGAATAAGGCAGATTGCCTACGTATAATTTATTGCCCATGAAAGGGACTCCTTGAAACACAGTAAAAAAAGCGATGGAGTCCCGAATGCACCACAAAAAACAAAGCGAAGCGCGAAACTAACCGATCACCAGAAACCACGCTAACCGTTAGGTTAATGCGTATTCTCATATTATGAGGCACAAATGCCTTTATGTGCTAGGCGTTTTCGCCTAATCGGGTTAAAAAGCAGCAAAAAACACCACAAACGGATAGTTTGTGGTTAAAACATATAAAAATTTGCGATGTTTTAGTAAGCCAAGACTGAATAACTTAAGCACAAAGCAAGAGAAAAACCGAGGGGATTAATAGAAATGGTTTATTTTGAAAAGCATCGGTTGATATACTTAAGAGCAAAATAAATTATCACGCAGCGTAGAGAGCGGGATTTTAGAAAAATTGAGAAACCCAAAATGAGTTTGATTGCTACCCCGCAGACAATGAGTTTTAATGAGCCTCTTTTATTAAGCTCGGGACAAAGGCTGCAAAATTACCAACTCGCCTACGAGACGTACGGGAAATTAAACGAGAAAAAAGATAACGCTGTCTTAATATGCCACGCTTTAAACGCCTCCCACCATGTAGCGGGAGTTTACGAAGCAAACTCAGAATCCGATGTTGGTTGGTGGGACAGCATGATTGGACCCAACAAACCGGTAGATACAAATAAATTTTTTGTCATCTGTATCAACAATCTAGGATCGTGCTTTGGTTCAACAGGACCCATGCACATAAATAGCGAAACGAACAAGGTCTGGGGGGCAGATTTCCCGGTCGTGACCGTAGAGGATTGGGTCCATTCACAGGAGCGATTGATAAGAGCACTTGGTATCTCGCGATTGATTGCTGTGATGGGTGGCAGCTTAGGGGGTATGCAGGCTTTGAGCTGGAGCTTAGAGTATCCCGATAAAGTGGATCACTGTGTCGTGATTGCGAGTGCGCCCAACTTAAACGCCGAAAATATTGCTTTTAACGAAGTCGCGCGGCGTGCTATCGTCAATGATCCGGATTTTCATGGTGGGCATTTTTATGAGCAAAACGTCATCCCCAAGCGGGGACTGAAAATCGCAAGAATGGTGGGACACATCACCTATTTAAGTGATGATGTCATGAACTCAAAATTTGGCAGATCACTGAGAAACGGTGAAATCAAATACTCAACCCAAGATATAGAGTTTGAAATAGAGAGTTATTTGCGCTACCAAGGTGAAAAATTTAGCGACTACTTTGATGCAAATACGTATCTTCTTATAACGCGTGCGCTTGATTATTTTGATCCAGCTAAAGCACACGAAAACAATCTAACAAAAGCACTTGAGAAATCTAAAGCCAAGTTCTTGGTGGTGAGTTTTAAAACAGATTGGCGATTTTCTCCTGCAAGAAGTCGTGAGATCGTGAAAGCTTTGATCGATAACAAGCGCTCTGTTACGTATGCAGAGATTGATGCACCCCACGGTCACGACGCATTCTTACTCGAAGATGAGCGATACATTGAATTGGTTCGTTCATACTTTGAGGGGATCCATAAGAAATTAAACGCTGTGACGACCCATGAATAAAAATGCTTTTATAGAGTGTATTGCGCAGCTCGTCCCCCCAAACAGCAGGGTCTTGGATTTAGGCTGTGGGGACGGGGCGCTGCTCAGTTATTTACAAAAAAACCGAAAGTGCACGGGTTACGGGGTAGAGATTGATGATGCCAATGTTCAGGCCTGCGTTAAATCAGACGTTGAGGTCATTCAATTGAACTTAGACGAGGGACTGACCATGTTTTCAGATCAGTCCTTTGACGTTGTACTTCAAATTGATACGCTACAGCATTTAAGAAATGCGGAGACTATGCTTTTGGAGACAATCCGTGTAGGTCGATTGGGTATTGTGAGCTTTCCCAATTTTGCACATTGGCCCAATCGACTCAGTATTTTGGGTGGGCGCATGCCAGTAACGAAGAGACTGCCCTATCAGTGGTACGACACCCCAAATATTAGAGTTGGAACATTTGATGACTTTGGTGGCTTGGCAAATAAAAATAACATCAAGATACTCGATTCATTTGGGATTAAAGATGCAAAGCAGGTTCGACTTTTGCCCAATCTTAGAGCGCCTACGGCTGTTTTTAAAATCGAAAAACAAATTACAGTAAAAGACTGAGTGATGCGAGTGCTGCAATGGCTGCAGTTTCCGCGCGAAGAGTCCTCTCACCCAAGCTCACAGGAATAAAGTGATGCGTTTTTAGGGCTGACTCCTCTTCTGCACTCCAACCCCCCTCTGGACCAAAAGCCATCACCACTTGGGCTTGGTGTTTGAGTTCAATGTTTTTAATCAGCATAAACTGCTCGTACAGGGGCTGAGCAAGAGGGTCCAGAGAAAAAAACCAGCGCGGTGCGTTAGCCTCTAACTGGGTTGGGAGTGTTTTAAGCCATTGGTTCAGTGTGGTGGGCGTGTTAATTTTCGGAGCGCGGTTTCTGCCGCATTGAGCACAAGCGGCGGCAGCGATAGAGCTCCAGTGTAGGATCTTCTTATCCCCGCGCTCCGTATTTAATTTAACGACGTTGTGTTGTGTCATGAGTGGGCTTAGCTGCGTCAGACCCAATTCCGTACACTTTTCAATGAGCCAATCCATGCGCTCATTTGCGGGCATACCAATAGCCATGTGAATTGCTAGGGGAGCCTCTCGCTCTATAGGATGAAAGCGGTGCACCTGGACATAGACGTCCCTTCGAGTCATCTCCAAAATCTGCGCCTCAAACTCACCGCCCTGCCCGTTAAATACAGTGATTGATGTGCCCGGTTGTAAGCGGAGCACTTGCACGTGACGGGCAGCCTCAACCGGGAGCCCAAATCGGTCTATGACCGATAGGTGTGAATTGCAAAAAATTCGTGGCATTTAATGCACTTTTATTTTAGAGGCGACCAAAAGAGTAAGACGGATTGAGTTGAGTATTCTCGATGGCGTCAATCATTCGAAGCAAGGGGAATAACTCCCTGTAGCGTTGTGCAGTGGCTCTGATGTAGTTGATAAATCGTGGGGCGTCGGCTAAATATTTAGGTTTGTTGTCCCGCAAAGTGAGTCTGGCAAAAATACCAGCAACCTTCAAGTGCCGTTGTAAGCCCATCCATTCAACAGCACGCCAAAACTCTCCAAAATCTTGGGACCAGCCATTGGCATCGATAATGCCAGTACGGCGAATGCGTTCCCAATAACGCACAGTCACGTCTAGGACAAACTCTTCAGACCAACTGCAAAAAGCGTCACGCATGAGACTTGCGATATCGTAAGTTATCGGTCCGAGTACCGCATCTTGAAAATCTAAAATACCTAAGCGAGATTCGTCTGGATCTAAGGGAATCATTAGGTTTCGGGTCATAAAATCCCGGTGCACAAATACTCTAGGCGCACTCAGGTTGGATTTAATAATGTGTTCGAAAGAGGTGTGGATTGTGTTTCTTTGATCAGCGCTCAGTGTGATGCCCTTGTGCTGAATCAAGTACCAATCAGGGAAAAGGTTCAACTCCCTTGTTAATAGCGCTTCATCGTAAAGAGGCAGGGTATCTGGCGCTTTTGCATTTTGTAAGATGATCAGTGCATCTACGGCTTTTAAAAAAGGTGCTAAAGGAGGCGTTAAATTTGCGATTGCAAGGTCTAGTTGAGTGCTCAAATTTTCAAGCAACGTGTTCGTACCTAAATCAGACAAGAGCAAAAAGCCGTCAACCTGATTCCACTGGAGGATATCTGGGACCAAAAGACCCGCCTCTTGCATGAGCTTTGCGATGGCGACAAAGGATGTGCAATTTTCTTTGTCCGGGGGCGCATCCATAATGATGAATGAACGCTTGGGGTGGGTTTTGCTGAAAATCCTAAAATAACGCCTAAAGCTCGCATCAGCAGAGGCCAGACCAAGGGTGTCTGTATCCAAAGAGAAATCGCTGATACAAGTATTTAACCAAGTATTAAATAGTTGTTGGCGCGTGGTATCTGACCATGCAATGGGGATCAACTTGGAGATAATGGCAGACATATAGGATAAATTTGTAAATTTTATATAAAGCTCGGGGATAATCTGCATTGTACAAATCAGTGCTTACTTTATTACAAGAAGAGCATTTCCCAGGGCACCGTCGTAAATACATGCTATTTTTTTGCAGAATTCTTTTAATTTGGGTCATCACTGCCTGCGCCTTGGGTTCGTGGGCGCAGACGTTGGCTTTTAAAGAGGCCGAATCGTTGCAAATGAATAGCGCCAACGAGCCAGGCAAGTCCACTCAGTCAACGCTAACCCCCCTCTCCATACAACCAACGCCGTCAATGCCACCCGATCGGCCGCTGGTACTCAAGCCCAGCTCGTTGCTCCAGGAAAAAAACGTCAACAATTCTGAAGCATTATTACCTGTGTATGTGCAAAGCGATTCAATTATTGGGCAACCCGATGGAGTGACACAGTTGGACGGTAACGTAAGCTTTAGACGGGGTGATACGTTCATTAAAGCTCAGCATATTCAATATTCTAATTTGACTGAAAAATTGAAAGCTCAGTCTGGCGTGTCTATCAATAGAGCGGGCAACATATTCAGAGGAACGGACTTAGACATTGAAGTCGACAGCTTTGTAGGATTCTTTGATGCGACAGACTTCAGTTTGGTAAAAAACAAAGCATACGGTACCGCACAAAAAGTTGAGTTTATAGATGACAAAAGGGTCATTATTCGCAACGCCACATATACGACATGTCAAGCCAAGCCGGGACCAAGTTGGGCGCCGGCTTGGCTTTTAAGAGCCGATGCATTGAATTTAAACAGTCAGACCAACGAGGGTAACGCCAAAGGCGCAACCATGGTGATGAAAGACTTTCCGAATATCCCATTGCCATCGGTCAGCTTTCCTTTGACGAACGAGCGTAAATCCGGTTTTTTGCCACCTACGATAGGTGTAGATAACATCAGCGGTATCCAGTTTAGCCAGCCCTATTACTGGAACATTGCACCCAATAGGGACGCAACGATAACGCCGACCTATTGGAGCCGAAGGGGGACAGATGTTGGTACCGAGTTTAGGTATTTAGAGGGGGAGACAGGGCAAGAAAAGGGACAAATCTATTACGATTACATGGCGAATGATCCGCTAAGAGACAACAACCGTTGGGGCTACAGTCAACAGCATACGGGGGTAACAAATTTTCAAGGACTCGACGGTGCACGTCTGTCTTATTATCTAAATATCAATAAAGTGAGTGATGATTTTTATTGGCAAGATTTCCCACGTGCACCCGGTCTGTTGTCTCAACAACTCTTGCCAACAGATTTCAATGTCAGTTGGGCGACTCAAAATGTAACGACATTTGTCAGATCTTTGAAGTGGCAGACCTTACAAGATGCCAAGACACCGATTACGCCCCCTTACGATAGATTGCCAGAGGTCAACTCCAGACTGCTTTTAAACAACCTACAAGGCATCAACGCCTCAGTAGAGGGAGACTACACAGAGTTTAAATCGGACAGAACATTTACATGCTCACAGGGTACAGTCGATTGTCAGCCTAATGCAAAGCGCATTTACGGTCTAAGCCAAATCAGTTATCCAATGATGAATGAGTTTGGATACATTACACCCAAATTTATGCTTCATTCTAGATCGTATGAATTTGACACGCCGACAGCGAAGACGGGCTTACTCGCGGCCAATGTGACGGTACCCACCTTTAGCTTGGATAGTGTTTTAAATTTTGAGCGTTCTATGCAGCTGTTTGATCGCTCATGGACCCAGACTCTGGAGCCACGAGCGTTTTTTGTTTACACCCCGTTTAGAAATCAAAACGCGTTACCCGTCTATGACTCAAGCACATACGACTTTAACTTTGCGTCGATATTTACAGAAAATGCGTTCTCTGGAAATGACCGAATATCAGATACCAAGATGATCACGCTTGGGGGGACCTCTAGATTCATCAACGCGGAGACCGGTTTTGAGGCAGCGCGTTTGGGAGTTGCGCAGAGAATTCAACTCAGAGATCAAGACATTTATTTGCCCACGGATCCAAAACCCACAACCGGACGTTTGAGTGATTTTTTGGTTGGGGGAACGGTCAATATGAACGAGAGATGGAAGGTTGATTCAACCTACGAATACAACCCTCAAACCTCACAGTCTGATCTCTCGTCTGGTAATTTAAGATACAACCCAAGTAATTACAGACTCGTCACTGGTGGCTATAGGTTTGACCGACAACTTGGCGCGTATATGCTTGATTTAGGCTGGCAATGGCCAGTGAACGATTTGTGGGGAGACAAGGGGAAAGATACAGGACCAGGTCGGGGTTTGGGGGAGGACCGCTGGTACACCGTTGGCAGGATAAACTACAACAAAGATACTGGACAAATTGGTGATGCAATTTTGGGTATTGAATATGACGCGGGATGTTGGCTTGGACGAGTGGTCTTTCAAAGAATACAGATCACGTCAAATACAAATAATCAAAGCCTTATGGTTCAATTCGAGTTTGACGGTATCTCAAGGGTCGGCTCCAACCCCCTGGCAGCACTCAAGCAAAATATTCCAAGATATCAAAATTTAAGGGACCCATTAGCAGACCCAAGTCGTTATGCTAATTACTAGGATGAAAATGAATTTTAGAAAAAATAACTTAACCCGCATTTCGGTGCTGATTGCCCTAATCTTTGCTGGTCCTTTGCAAGAGGTTCAATCGCAGGGGTTGAAATTACAAAATATTTCTCCCCCCTCCTCTGGGGCTGGGGGCAGTTCCTCTGCCTCAGGCGCCTCTGGGGTACAAAGCGGGGGCGCCCCTGTAAAGTCTGGTCTTCGTGCGAGCATTCAAAGCGATTTCAAACCCGATGAAGCTTTGTTAAAGGGCAACACAGGCGCTGAGACGGCCTCCGCGTTGGAGTATTCTGACTTTATTGTCGCTATCGTAGACAGTGAGCCAATTACAAACAGGGAGGTAAGCCAGCGAACTCAAGAGCGTATTGAACAAATCAAAAAACAAGGGGCTCCTTTGCCGCCCAGGGAGATTGTGCTGAGCAAAACACTCGAGGATTTAATTCTTGAGAAGGCGCAGTTACAACTCGCCTTAGAGACAGGGATAAGTGTTTTAGATGAAGAGGTCCTCCAAGCGCAAAACTCAATTGCTGAGAGTAATGGCCTAACCCTAGATCAGCTTTACTCGCAGCTCAAACTCCAAGGCCAAAGCATTGAGCAGTACAAGGTGCGTGTTAGACAGCAGATGATTTTGCAAAAACTAAGAGACAGAGAGGTGATCTCAAAAATTAGAATCTCCGATTTAGAGGCCGATCAATTTTTACAAGAACAGGGAAAAAAAGGTAACGCATCAACCCAGCTAATCAACTTGTCGCAAATTCTGATCGCTATCCCTGAAGGGTTATCAGAGGCGGATCAAGCGCCCTATCAAGCCAAGGCACAGGACCTTATGCTAAAGATCAAGAATGGCGCCGATTTTGCCGAGCTTGCGCGAGCAAACTCAGAGGCACTGGATAGTAAGACGGGGGGCGTTATGGGCTTAAAACCTGTAGATCGATACCCGACTTTATTTATCAATGCTGTGAAAGCTGCAAAGGTTGGGCAGGTGGTTGGACCCATAAAATCTGGCGCAGGTCTTCACATCTTAAAAGTCACCGATAAACAACAAGGCGATGGTGAGACATCCTATATTACGCAAACACACGCCAGGCACATCCTTTTAAAGCCAGGTGGACAACTCAGTCAAAACGCAGCCCGGGCGCAGCTGGCTGAGTTTAAAAGGCGGATTGAAAAAGGAGACGTAGATTTTGCACAATTAGCCAAGGAATATTCGCAAGATTCAAGTGCGAGTACGGGAGGCGATTTGGGTTGGGCATCGCCGGGTCAATTCGTGCCTGAGTTTGAGGCAGTGCTTAGTAAATTAGCGCCAGGGCAAATTGCCGATCCTTTGGTGTCTAGGTTTGGGGTGCATTTAATTCAGCTCCTTGATAGAAAGCAAGCACCGATCACACAAAATGATCGACGCGAGGCGGCTAAAAAAATAATGAGAGAGAAGAAGTTTGAGGAAATCTACAACAACTGGGTGCGTGAGGTGAGGGGACATGCGTTCATCGAATACAGAGACGCGCCGATATGATGTTTGAAGCTCTGATTCATCCTAGGGGTGAACTTTGAGGCATATTGCTCGAAAAAGATTTGGACAACATTTTTTAGTTGATCAAGGCGTAATTGAGCAAATCATTGATGCAATAGCCCCTCAAAACTCAGATGAGATGATAGAGATCGGTCCAGGGATGGGTGCGATGACTGAGCCGCTCTTAAAGAGACTCTCACACTTGTGTGTGGTTGAGTTGGATAAAGACTTGGTCCGAACCCTTGAGCTAAACCCGCGGCTTAAAGTAGTGTCTGCAGATGTACTCAGCGTTAATTTTGAAGCACTTGCAGTCGAGATTTTGAACACAAAGGACGAGCAAGCGCAAGCACCGATTAAAGGAGTGCATGGGGATCAGAAAAAAATACGTGTCGTAGGAAATTTGCCTTACAACATATCCACGCCTATTTTGTTTCATTTGTTAGATTATGTAGATGTCGTCTCAGATCAACACTTTATGTTACAAAAAGAGGTTGTTGAGCGCATGGTTGCCAAGCCTTGTACGTCTGAATACGGTCGTTTAAGTGTGATGCTTCAGTGGCGCTATGAGATGGCGTCATTATTAGATGTGGAGCCACAAGCATTTGACCCTCCCCCTAGAGTGAGAAGTGCTGTCGTGAGGATGGTGCCACGAGAAACGCCACAAGAGCTGGAGATAAATGTATTTCAAACGCTGGTTCAAGTAGCCTTTAGTCAGCGCAGAAAGTTGCTCAGACACACTTTGGGGCGCTGGTTAGAAGAGCGCCAATATGCGGGTCATTTTGAGCTTAAAAGAAGAGCCGAGGAAGTAAGCGTTCAAGAGTACATCGCCTTAGCCCAAGAGTTTTAAAAAGAAGCCCCAAATACGCGCTGTATTTGGGGCTCGAGAGGGTTTAAATTTAGATGCTTAGGAAAGCTTAATTTGCTTAATCTTTAGGCGCTTACCAATTCTTCAAATTTTTCTTTTGTTTGGGTCAGTGCTGTTGGCAAATGATAAGACAACTGCTCAAAGAGTTCGCTATGCAGTTTAAGTTCGTTGACCAAAAGCTCTTTATCAGTCTTGGTGACTTGGTCAAATTTGGCTTGATCAAAATCCAGACCGCTCCAGTTCATCTCTGAGTAGGTGGGGCTGATACCAAATGCGTGTTCGCTGCCCTTAACACGACCCTCGATACGGTCGATCATCCATTTCAAGACGCGCATGTTCTCGCCGTAACCGGGCCAAACAAACTTTCCGTCCGCGCCTTTTCTAAACCAGTTGGTGGTGAAGATTTGTGGCAATTTGGCACCCGACGCCGAGAGCTTCTCGCCCAAATCCAACCAATGCTGGAAATAGTCACTCATGTTGTATCCGGTAAATGGCAACATGGCAAAGGGATCGCGCCTGACCACGCCTTGGGCGCCAGTGGCCGCTGCTGTGGTCTCAGAGCCCATGGTGGCGGCCATATAAACGCCCTCTGTCCAGTTGCGCGCCTGCGTGACCAATGGCACGGTTGTAGAGCGTCTGCCCCCAAAGATAAAGGCATCGATTGCAACGCCCTTAGGATCGTCCCAAGCGCTATCAATGGCAGGGTTATTGGTGGCAGGAACTGTAAAGCGAGCATTGGGGTGTGCTGCTTTAGCACCCGTAGAGGCAGCGATCTCGGGCGTCCAGTCCTTGCCTTGCCAATCAATGCAGTGAGCGGGTTGGGGACCCATGCCTTCCCACCAAACATCGCCGTCGTCGGTGAGCGCGACGTTGGTGAAAATAACGTCCTGATTCAAACTCTTCATGCAGTTTGGATTGGTCTCAAAGTTGGTGCCTGGTGCAACGCCGAAGTATCCGGCCTCTGGGTTAATGGCGTACAAGCGTCCGTCTGCTGCGGGTTTGATCCAAGCGATGTCGTCCCCAATCGTTGTTACCTTCCAGCCCTCAAAGCCTTTGGGTGGGATCAACATGGCGAAATTTGTTTTCCCGCAAGCGCTTGGAAAGGCGGCCGCAACGTGGTACTTCTTGCCCTCTGGTGAAGTCACTCCCAAAATCAGCATGTGTTCAGCCAACCACCCCTCATCGTGTCCCATGTTGGAGGCGATACGCAGTGCAAAGCATTTTTTACCCAGTAATGCGTTGCCACCGTAACCTGATCCATAGGACCAAATCTCGCGAGTCTCGGGGTAGTGAACAATATATTTGGTTTTGTTACACGGCCAAGTCGAATCCTTGGCGCCTTTCTCCAGTGGAGCCCCTACAGTGTGAACGCAAGGTACAAATGCGCCCTCTGAACCCAGTACACCGTAAACTGCCTTGCCCATGCGAGTCATCATGCGCATATTGACTGCAACGTAGGGGCTGTCCGATAACTCAATACCGATATGTGAGATGGAGCTATTAAGAGGACCCATGGAGAAGGGAACAACGTACATTGTTCTGCCGGCCATGCAACCATCAAACAAAGGCTGAAGCGTTTGGCGCATCTGGGTTGGATCTACCCAGTTGTTGGTTGGACCGGCCTGATTTTTGTCTTTAGAACAAATAAATGTTCTGTCTTCTACGCGGGCTACATCGCTTGGGTCTGAGCAAGCCAGGTACGAGTTGGCTCGAAGTTTAGGGTTAAGCTTTTTAAATGTTCCATTTTTAACAAGTAAGTCGCAAAGCTGTTGGTATTCTTCTTTTGAGCCGTCACACCAGTGAATTGCACTGGGTTTGCAAAGCGCAACCATCTCAGTCACCCAAGAGATGAGTTTTGAGTTGGTAACGTACGGTGGGGCTTGAACAGCAATAGGAGTGTGTGCGGGTGCGTTCATAGGTTGGGGTTCTCCAGACTAAAGTTATTGAAGGAAAACCACCTGCGGGGCAATATCGCAAGTATGCGTAATAAGGCTTTCCTACAATGACTTAATGAAATTAAGGGTCTATAAAGTTGGAATGATTTTAAGTTCCTAGGGGGCAAGAGGTATCGGGGAAAACATGGACGCAAAAGCAACTGGGCTCTTTGATCAGTAAATTAATCAAATAAAATCAATAGCTTAAACGTTTGAGTCCTTAGGGGTCTTCAACTTATAAAAGCTGAAGACAGTCGGCTCAAGTTTTCTGTAGGAGACGGGACATATTTGAATGCCTGCAACTGACCTATCAGTTGGTGCATACGTGACCGCATCACGGCTTAGAAATAGCCGGGACGTCTTACTTACGCCATGAAGACGGCAATAAAGGCCAATAAGAAAATTAAAATGCCACCCGCAATAGGTAATACGATTGGCATGAGCGGAACGATGTCCTCGATCACATCAGTTTCGTGTGCGTCATGCTTAGAAGGAGTATTGGAGGACATAAGGGTTCCCTTGAAACATTAATTCTTAGCCCACGATTCTAAACTCTTCTGGCTGAAATTTCAAATGTATGGTGTTAAATTACCTCTAATTCAAGCGATTACCTAAACCCTTGGCTAATAGATGAATACAGGGCGGTAAGTAAAGAGTTCCTAAATAGAATTCGTCTGGGCTTAACAGACCTTTTACAATGCGCTTATGAATGAAAAAAATAGCTACACCCGTGCCCAAGCGCTTCCCGACATCCTTAAAAAGCGTATCGCCATATTAGACGGCGCAATGGGGACCATGATCCAACGTTTCAAGCTGAGTGAAGAAAACTTTCGAGGCGAGAGATTTAAAGACTTTCACAAAGACGTGAAAGGGAATAACGAATTGCTTAGTTTGACCCGACCCGATGTTATTTTAGACATCCACAAAGGCTACTTGGCGGCAGGGGCAGATTTGATCGAGACCAATACGTTTGGAGCAACCTCGATTGCCCAAGCCGATTACGATATGCAAGAGTGGGTTGATGAGATGAATGTTGAGTCAGCTCGCCTGGCCAGGGCTGCGTGTGATGCGTTTAGCACACCTGAGCGGCCCCGGTTTGTGGTTGGCGCCTTGGGTCCGACTCCGAAAACTGCGAGTTTATCCCCTGATGTAAATGACCCCGGGGCGCGTAATGTAAGCTTTGAAGAGCTGAGAAAAGCATACTACGACCAAGTCAGTGCGCTGGTGAAGGGAGGGATTGATCTCTTAATGGTGGAGACTATTTTTGATACCTTGAATGCAAAAGCTGCCTTATTTGCAATAGAGGAGTTTTTTGAACACTCGGGTGAGCGACTTCCCCTGATCATCAGTGGCACCGTAACGGATGCTTCGGGAAGAATATTGAGTGGCCAAACGGTAACTGCTTTTTGGAACAGCATTAGACATGCAAGACCTTTGGCAGTAGGACTGAACTGTGCCCTGGGCGCTACTTTGATGCGACCCTACATTCAAGAGTTAGCCAAGGTTGCTGAGGATACTTTTATCAGTTGCTACCCTAACGCTGGATTGCCCAATCCGATGAGCGATACAGGATTTGATGAGACCCCAGAAGTCACGAGTCGTTTGCTGCATGAGTTTGCAGCCAACGGCTTGGTTAACATATTGGGGGGGTGTTGCGGAACAACGCCTGAGCATATTGGCGCAATTGCGCTGAGTGTTGAAAAACTCGAGGCAAGAAGACTTGGCAAACCCAACTTTTATTGCGAAAGGGGTTAAAATTTAGGGTCTCCAAGGAGCGTTGCATCAAATACTAATTTGACAGGCTTGGGGCATAACTCTATTACAACGACGCTCACCTGTGCCATTTTTTCCAGGTGAGTGTTTATGAAGAACAAAAATATCCCCCCTTTAAGACTCTCGGGGTTAGAGCCTATAAGCATAGATCACAACAGCTTGTTTGTGAACATAGGCGAGAGAACCAACGTTACGGGTTCCAAAGCCTTCGCGCGCATGATACTAAACGAAGAGTACGAGCAAGCGCTCGCAGTTGCGCGTCAACAAGTAGAGAACGGCGCTCA
>Ga0164296_1004139_pt1 | contig 13309 bp, 8 predicted proteins | sample GEODES057metaG_FD_113533 | JGI IMG/M metagenome (GOLD analysis project Ga0164296, IMG submission 113533) | Dystrophic lake water microbial communities from Trout Bog Lake, Wisconsin, USA - GEODES057 metaG | ecosystem: Environmental > Aquatic > Freshwater > Lake | place: USA: Trout Bog Lake...
GTCACTACTTTTTTATAGATCTCCGTTATCGGCATATGGTTGATAGAGTCAACATTTTTATTGATAGCCGCTTCATTACGCGTAAGGGAGTCGGGCCTGTTTTTCATCCACCAATCTTCATTGCGTTTCTTAGCCGAGTCCGTTTTGATCACATCTTCTTTAAAATCCTGATCATCTAAAACTGCGTCTACAGCAGTGTCATTGATCTTAATGTTATGGTAAGTAGTTGTCTTTCGACCAATAAATGCCGGTAATTTTTTTGAATTGTACAGCGTGAAATTTGCATTGAATTTGTCTTTTGATACAAACCAAAAACTGTCAACCTGTTCAAACTCCTGCCCTATATTTACTTTATCTACCCAGTTCAGATTCGAGATCTTTGGCAGGAACATATCAATTCCGGTAAGCGCAAAAGCCCCGTCAATGATCCGCATATAACCGGAGAAACAATTCTCTCCTTCCCGCCGGGGTTCAAACTTCACCAGGTATACATCATGATCATTGAACGTTTGTGTGTCAATAATGGTATACTTATAGTATAGCATACCCTTATCGTTAATAGGGCTAACATATTTCTTATCAAAGACCGGTATGAAGTTGCGATAGATATTGATGTTTTGATACAACGAACCCAGGTATTTCGATATACTCTCGTTATTGACGCCCTTCACCATGCTGCCTTTTACAAATTCCCGCTTTTTCTTGGGGTGTGCCCTGAAATAATAATCGGAAATAGTTTCAGTCATGTATAAAGGTAAAAACGGTTTAGCTTCTGAAACTGAATCAATATCATCATAGATAAAGCTGTACTTTTTCAGAAAAGGTACTTTTTGAAATTGAGATCGGTCTATGTTCATTAGATCCGCTTCCAGCCTGTTGTAGGTAAGATAGTAATAATTCTCCGCCTTGTCCTGATTATTAAATGGTTTTCTTTTTACTACTTGCCGCATCAGCCATACAGCCGGATCCTCGGCCTTAATGCCAACAACAACCTCATGAAGCATTTTTTCTCCCCGCTCCAATGTCACGTTCAGGCTGAATTCATGCCCTCTTCTCGGCAGTATCACATAAGTGGTATTGTAGCCCAAAGCTTGTATACGCAGACTGTCTGAGGGTAAGCTTTCTGTGTAGATACTAAAATTTCCATCAGCATCGGTCGATGCACCCTTGGTAGTATGCATCAATATTACAACCGCACCGGGTACTCCGTACTTATTTCCGGCTTCCCATACTTTCCCTCTTATTATATACCCTTTCCCCGATTTACTGCCTTGGTTTTCATCAGACTGTGCCAGGCATAATGTAGCCGAACACAGCACCAATACAAACCACCGGAAGAAAAAACGCATATTAAACAAAAATTAATTTACTTACACTATCGTTATGGCCTGCTATTTACAATTAATGTTTTGCGGTTTGCAAAGACAAATATGGTACTATAGTACTGCCTACCCGTCCATTTAAAGGCGCAAAGGTAAGATAACGTTGAAATATCCGTTGGTAACACTAAAGGTATCTGCATTAAATACAAAATAACCCTGAAGGCCGTTCAGCACATTATTGAACTTATAATTGTTCTGTATGACAATAACACCGCTGCCCGAATAGGAATAAGCGGTATCGCCATGTGCATCAATTGTGGATACATAAGCCGAATTGGGATGATCCTGACTGCCAACGCCGCTAACTATCGGGTAAACGCCGACGCCCACAAAATTATTAATGAAAAGGCTCATGTTTTTCTTGCCCGAATCAACTAAAATAGATATCTGATAGCCGCCGTTCTGTTTTAATTTCACATTCGCCTCACTCAAAGACCAAGTCTTGCCATTCACCATGGCATTGAAGATGATGGATTGCGCGCCGGGCGGGTCTTTTTTCTTACTGCAGGCAGCAAAAACCACTGTAATGACCAATAAAGTATAAAGTAATTTTCGCGGCATGTATTTTATTAATTCCCGTGGTACGGTCGCTTCCCATTATAGGTGTATGCTGCAAAAATACCCATACTATCGAAAGTTGCGTTAATAATTATTGTTTCCCCAAACAGTATATAACGCAGCACGTTAAAAAATGTTGTTACTTCTGAATTGTATCATGATAAAGTATTATAGAATCATTTTCGGCAACGTAAAATTATCTTGAATTAGAAAATGTTTTTCAGGGCATTAGCCAAATTAACAATAGCGGTACATATGTTCATAGTTTTATTGATTTTATTTTCATGGTGACGTTTGTCCTAAAATTTAGTTCGTAAAAAATTGGGTCATAGATATTGATTAGAGAATTTAAAGGCAGACGTTCAAAAATATCGTTGTCTGAATCAAAAAAACCGCTCCTATTGCAACCAAAAATAAAGGGTTGAGCAAGCCCAACCCTTTATTAAAAATATTCTTAAAATTTATTTATCGATTGTGATCTTCACCACCTGAGTAGTGTTACCGGTAGTAAGGTGCAACAAATAAGTGCCTGCAGCCAACTCTCCATTCAGGTTGATATTTTGACGCAGATTGCCATTTTGTGCTGCGGCATAAGTAGTATAAACTACCTGACCCAATACATCGCTAATGCTGATGGTCGCACCACTGTTATCGTTGCCAATGAATGCTTTAACCACAAATGCACCTGAATTTGGGTTAGGCACCACGCTGATATTCAAACCACCATTGCCCACAGTTTTTACACCTGCATTGATCACCGTAAAGATGATCTCGTTGCTGGCTGCTGTATTAGGGTCGGCGCAAGGATAGCTACTGGCAACAAAGCATTGTACAAAATCACTATTGGCTATACTGTCGGTAACATACATGCTGCCTGTTACGCCCGGAACCAATACGCCGTTTACATACCATGAATAAACCGGACTACCACCGCCATATGCACCTGATGCGATCAGTGTATCATACGTGCCGGAAACAATGGTGTCAGATTCTGTACAAGTAATAGACAAGGTAGGTGCTACCAATGAGCTCACTGTAGTTCTGATAGCATTGCTGAACACCGTATCAGTTGAGGCACAGGTGCTGCTGGTGGCCAACATACAATATACCGAATCGCCGGTTGAAGGCAAATACGTGTAAGTAGGACCGGTAGCAACATTAACGCGGTTTACTGACCAACGAATGAATGGAGATAATCCGCCAAAAATAGGATTAGCTGTAAATGTTGTGTTATACAGGCTGCAACTGGTATCGCCCCCATTTTCAAAAATGGTAACAGCAGGGGTTTCTACTGAGTACACCGACATTTGACGTATAGGACTATATACTGTATCCGGTACTGCGCAAATAAAGCTGCTTATCAGCATACAGTAAACAGTGTCGCCATTTGATGGTGCATAGGTAAATGATGTACCCGAACCTGCTAATGTGCCATTAACATACCATGTATTAGATGGTACAGCACCACCGTTAGTGTCAACAGCAGTGAAAGTTATTGGAACGCCCAAACAAACGCTATCACCATAACCGCCGTCGGCAGTACTGATACCCGGCCTTATAACGCTATCTACCGCTATCGTTAAAGTATCTATTGCAGTAGAAGGGGAAGCACAATAATAATTACTGGTGATCGTACAGGTAACGATCTCACCGTTGGTAGGTAAAAATTTGATGGTATCCTGATTCAGCGCTCCGAAGTTCACGCCATTTACAGCCCATTGAATAGTAGGGGCAGTTCCTCCGTTGTTTTCTATACCACTTACGGTTACACTATCACCAGGGCAAACTGTAGCACCCGGAAAAGCATTAAAAGTAACTGAAGGTACTTCCATTTGCTCTATAGCTACTACGAAACTGTCATAGATCGTTTCACAAGCCTCTGTTACTGCGTATACTACGGTATCGGTACCGGCTGCAATACCAGTAAGGTAACCCAAGGTAGTAATAGTAGCATTACCATTGGTAACGCTCCAGGTACCACCTGTAGTGGTAGAAGCCAAACTCAGTGTCATGCCTGTGCACATTGGGCTAAAACCACCTGTGATCGGGCCAAGAGCAGTGATCGGATTGATCTGAAGTTCAATGTTGGACGAAGTGCTGCTGGTTCCGCTGTATGCGCAGCTTACCACTAATTGATAATAAGTATTCGCTGAAACATTCACCACTGCTGTAAGACCGGTGGCGCCAACAATATTTGCATAGGTAAAGCCATCAGCCGATGATTGCCATTGATAACTGATGCCGCATCCTACAGGAGCACTTGTGGCAGTAAGCGTGGCTACAAATGCAGCGCAGGCATACGTTGGCGATCCTGAAATGGTAGCAACAGCAGGTGTACCACTGCATGGTTGCGCTATTTCGCGTATGCGTTGATTGCCGCTATCGGCAATGTAGATATTTCCAGAAGCATCAACGGCTACACCGGTAGCATTATTTACTTCTGATGTAGTTGGGGTGATGCAATCGCCATTATAACCCGCAGTGCCGGTACCTGCAACAGCGGCTATGTCGCCTGAGCTTATCGTCACCATTTCTACCAGATTGTTATTAGCGTCGGCTATATAAATATTACTTGATGCATCTAATGCAACACCGGTTGGCAAATTTAAACCGGTTGCCGTAGCAAGGCCTGCAACAAAAGCTGTAGTACCATTACCTGCTACAGTGCTGATCTTTCCGCTACCGATGTTCACTTCCCTGATGCGGCCATTGTACGTATCGGCAATGTATATATTTCCTGATGCATCCAGTGCAACGCCCATTGGGTGATTCAATGTGGCTACAGTAGCTAAACCACCATCGCCGCCAAAACCACCTACAGCAGTACTACCTGCTACCGAAGAGATATTGCCGGTGGAGACATTGATTTCGCGTATGCGGTTATTTCCGGCATCAGCAATATAAACATTGTCGCCGGCATCCAGCGCTACGCTATAAGGGCTGCTCAGCTCGGCTGATGCGGCAGCAGCTCCGTCGCCGCTATAACCTGCTGTACCATTGCCTGCTATGGTTGTAATAACACCCGTAGCGACAGCTATTTTACGTACTTTGTTATTGGCCTGATCAGCAACATAAACATTGCCTGCTGCATCCACAGCCACACCGGTTGGGTTATTCAGTTCAGCAGCAATGGCCAATCCGCCATCACCTGTTGCACCTGCCGTTCCATTTCCGGCAATGGTTGAAATGATCCCTGTGGTCATATTAAGCATCCGGATGCAGTTATTCGCCGCATCAGCAATATATACATTGCCCGAAGCGTCCAGCGCTACACCAAACGGATTATTGACCTGTGCATTTACTGCCATACCTCCATCGCCACTGTATCCGGCTGTACCACTACCTGCAATGGTATTGATCAGAGCCTGTCCATAGGAGCGTGTACCAATGACACTAAAAACGAGCACATAGAGTACAAGGGATAAGTTTTTTCTCATAACGTACATTTGAATTCGATTTTATTATAATTTTTAAAAGTAACCTCTTGCTGCCAAGACATTTTCCTGACAGGCAATATACTATCTATATTTTTAAAGACGCAATAAATGTAAGCATAAGTTGGCTGATTTCAAAAAAGAGAGCGATATTTTACCGGTACATACCAATTATTTAAGATACGCATTGTTGATATCATTGTTATGAGTGAATTATTTTATCTGAAAAATCAGCGAGATATTTTGTCGGGAATTATATATTCTTATAATGACATATTGGATAATCTGTCGTTACTTAGATCTGATAGCTCCAAAGTTTGCAAGTTTACGTAGTTTAAAAATATCGCAATTCTTCGCAAAATGCCTGCTTATGGTGAAACAATGCGAAGTGCAAAATATTATATGACACCCTTTGCTATAACCAATCTTTTTATTGGTCGACCCATTTTCTGTATATTTGCATAATGAGTACGCTTACCATACACCCGGAGAATATGGATCAGGAAACAGCCATCTGCATGTTTCTTGACGCATTGCATGTGAGCTATCAGGCTTCCGAAAAAAATCCTGATGATACTGCCTATATTTTGGCATCTCCCAAGATGACCGAACGGTTGAACGTTGCAGCCCATCAAGAAAAAAGCGGCGAGGGCAAATCTATTTCTTTAGATGATATATGGAAATAGTATTGATGCCCACTGCACTTGAAGACCTTGCGTATTGGAAATCGTCGGGCAGTACTATTATTTTGAAACGTATCCGGCAATTAATTGAATCAATTCAACAAGATCCCTATAGTGGAATTGGAAAACCGGAAAGATTAAAACATCAGTGGGCTGATTGGTGGTCTCGCCGAATTAATGACGTGCATAGACTTATTTACCGCGCGGAACCAAATAAAGTAATAATATATTCCATGCGGTATCATTACTGATGGTCTAAATGCGGCAAATCATTGTTATAAGCCAGATTTGAATGAATAGCCTAACTGCATGCTTTTTAAATTCGTCTGCATCGGTTGCCACCGAAATCTATTTTTTTATTAAGTCATAAGTATCAAGACATTACCACATTAAAATTCAAATCGCGCAAAAAGATAAATTTAACTTATTGAAAGATCGAGACTGATAGGCCAAATTATTTCAATGCCTGTAATAATTGTTGCACACCATCCTGAATTCGTTGCTCATTGATGCAGCGGTATAATTCTTCTTTTTCTCTGGCAGTGAGGTGAAAATTAAGCTCTGCCATGCTGGTCTTGGGTGGCGGCTCATATTGTAGTGTTATGAACTTTAATTTGTCGGGCAGAAAAAAAGGCGCTGCATCTTTAAAAAAGGTATGGTTATTGGATTGGAACGCTTCCCATTTTTCCTGTATCACAAAAATGGGCTCAAACAGCATGTCGGCAAAGCCGGTCTCATTCTCAATCTTGCATACGGCCGTTTCCTTGGTATCCCTTATTTCCAGAAAAATGACCTTGCCCGTGTTTTTTTCGATCCAGTGTCTTAATGCAAACAAATAGCGCGATGCAGTCTCCATGCCAAAATTGTCTATCAGACCCGCATCCATAATATTCATTTGCGGCTTGCTGGGCAACTTTACCACAGGCAATACAAGCGGAAAGGTTGCATTCATGCGCAGTGCCGACGACAGCCGCAGGTTTTCGGGGTCCTGCTTGTTAAAAAATGCGCAGAAATCTACCCCGTCTATTACTGATGAACTGCGGCTTATGGAATACTCGGGCTGAGTAAGATAACCCACCGGCTGAGCGGCCATCAATAATTTTCTTCCGTCATTGATGATTGTGCCATTAATGACCAACTCCGGTATGAGGCCTTCAGATTCATCATGCTTGTAATACCGCAGGTCGTGATCCATCATGCCTTCTGTATTCGCCGACAGATCAGTCTCCATAGCATACCCACGGTCTCTGTAATAAGAGTAGCCGCCTACCTGCGCTTTGTTGAATGGGGAGATAAGATCATTGGTGGTGAGCGAGAGTATAATGGAATTGATGATGTCCTTACCAATATTAGCCTGATACTTTGGCCCGTAAGGAGTTTTTATTTGATGTTTCTGATACGCATCATGCAGGCTGCGCCAATAGGTAGCTCCCATCATGCCACCCGATGCACCGGTGATCATTACTGTGTGATCAAATAGTTTTCCGGCGGTCAGGCTGTCTATATATTGCAGCACTCTAAAGGTCCAATAAGCGCTTCGTAGTCCACCACCGCTGGCTGTTACCACAATCAATGTAGGTTGGGCAGAATCGGTCTGCACCCTTTTTTTCCATCGGTCCAGACGCTGTTCCTCTTGTTGCCGGTCTGCATCATATTTTGCAGGGGTAAAAATGCGCTCCAGATTTTTATAACTGTATTCGGGAATTTCGGTGGCGGTCTTTGAATAATTGAGACCAAATGCAATGCTGCGCAGATCGAGTACCTTATATTTTACCAGGCACGACAAAGCGATCGCAAACATGATCCAACCCATAGTAGCCCAGCTACGTAAAAAATACTTAAAAGCGCCGACAAATCCCATGATGATGGAAAAAAGCAACAGGAATCCGGCACCGGCCGGTATTCGCAACAGTGGTTGCTCGGCATAGATACCCAGTACCAACAAAATGATATAGGAAACAAACGTAGCAAAGATCACATTACGGTGCTGCCGCTGCAGTATGGTGTTCAATACTCTTTTATTGAGCGGGTGGCGGGTGTTGAGGATTTCCACCAATAGCTTCTCGGTAATGAAGTAGTGGGCTGTCAAAGTATCTGTTTCTTCGTCCAATGCATCGTAAGGTATCAATTCCCGTAGCCGGGATGGATTGGTGACCTTGGCAAAGAATAATTTTACAAGGTCGCTGCTCACGGCAAAAAAGTAACTGAAGGATAGTAACAGCACAAATACAAAGCCAAAATAATAGCCTGCCTGCATAAAGAACACGGTTCCCCAGGGGGTGTGCTCATTCACTACCTGATAATGCACAGTTACTATTGAGGAGAAAATAAAATAAGCCAGGGGGATGATAGAATTATTGATGCAATACACAACAAATGCGTTGCGGGTGGCACCGAGTGAGGGTATTCGCCGGCTGTGCACAATAAATGTGGTAATGTTCCACGACATGGCAAATACACACATAGCAGAACCTACGAAGAACATGCTGATAAAGTTGATCTTACCCAGGTACTCGGGCGCCAAGAACAACGACTGCGCTCCAAAGTGCGGTGCAATATTGCCGGTAATGGCCAACAACAACAGCAACCAGAAAAACATAATGAGCTGGTACTTTCTAAAATGCAGAAAGAACAACTGCACCGGTAGAAAGTAATAGATCCGTTTCAAGATATTTTTCATACATCTGGCTAATTACACCCAATTTACAACAATCTTTTATACTCCATAACGCAAAAACTTTGAATATTGTTGGTTCAGATCAAAAAGAATGTTTTAGCGATTGCGTTATTGTTAGTCCCGGATATGATAACATATGTTTTCGTAACTTGCGGCAAATTTTATCATGTCAGATCACCAGCATAGCCACGAACCCGGTCATCAACATGCACATGATCACTCCCACGATCACTCGCATAGTCATGGGCACGATCACGGGCATGGCCATCATCATCACCATCATTTTCCTGCTGATGCACTTGAGAAAATGACCGGTATATTTCTCGCAGGTATCATCTTGAACGGCTTATATGTTGTTATCCAGATCGTTGCCGGACTCATGTCCCACTCCATGGCACTACTGTCTGATGCCGGCCATAACTTTGGGGATGTGGCGGGATTGGCGCTCTCGCTGATCGCATTCAGGTTGGCAAAGGTGAAGCCATCCGATAAGTTTACTTACGGCTACAAGAAAAGCACCATTTTTGCTGCGCTTACCAATGCCGTGATATTGCTGATCTCTATCGGCATACTTAGTTTTGAGTCAGTGCGGCGCATACTGCATCCACAACCGGTGGAAGGTGGCATGGTAGCCGTGGTGGCGGGCATAGGCATTGTTATTAATCTGGCGTCTGCATTGCTCTTCTTCCGGGATAAAGATCATGATCTGAATACCAAGGGGGCGTACCTTCATTTGCTCACAGACGGTTTAGTGTCGTTGGGGGTAGTGGTATCGGCATTGGTGATCAAGTATACCGGTTGGTTCTGGTTGGACGGCTTGGTAAGCGTCGCAATTTTGATTTCGATATTGTTGAGCACCTGGTCATTACTCACGGGTAGTTTGCGTATGTCGCTCGATGCGGTACCGGAAGACCTGAATGTAGCACAGATAGAAGCACTGGTATTAAAAACTACCGGTGTAAAAAGCATGCACCATACACACATTTGGTCTATGAGCACTACCGAAACTGCCTTGACCACGCATTTGGTTTTGGATAATGCTCTGTCGTTTGACGATAAAATGAAACTGGTACATAAGATCAAGCATGAATTGCTGCACAATAAAATACAGCATTCAACGCTTGAATTAGAATCGGACGAACTTCCCTGCGAACAAGTGGCCTGTTAGCGTTAGCCAATCACAACAAAATTCTGAATTATTGGCAATAGATACATCATTTATGATGAGCTGATTTTGCGGAAAATCAACGGTAGTGGTCCAAATCTGCATAGTCTTAAGGAATTTTTCATCCTTCTGTTTTTTGAAATAATGCTCGAAACTAAGGGCCAATAAAATGTTCTTACAAAACACACATCAAATAACGCAAGGGTGTTGGCAAAAATAAATTGTGTTGAATTACGTGAACTTATGAATTAAATCAATGGTACCAGCCGTTTGACCTTTTTTTATAAAAAAGCATTGATCACTTATACTTCAACCCCATATTCCACAGCAAAAACGCCCACTTATCTGCATATTCAGCAATCAGCATATCGGTTGGCTTACCGGCGCCGTGACCAGCTTTTGTTTCAATAGATATCAGTACCGGATTTTTGCAACCCTGTGACGCTTGCAGCGACGAAGCAAACTTAAATGAATGCGCAGGTACCACACGGTCATCATGGTCGCCGGTGGTGATCATCGTAGCGGGATAACAGGTGCCTTTTTTTGTATTATGTACCGGTGAATATTTGTACAAATAATTAAACATTTCTTTGCTGTCCTCAGCCGTGCCATAGTCATAAGCCCAGCCCGCACCGGCTGTGAATTTATTATAACGCAGCATATCCAGCACACCTACAGCGGGAAAACAAACCTGAAACAGATCGGGGCGCTGTGTCATGCAGGCACCTATCAGCAATCCACCATTAGAGCCACCGGATATCGCCAGGTATTTTTTCGATGTGTATTTTTCTTTGATCAGGTATTCGGCTGCCGCAATAAAATCATCAAATACATTCTGCTTGTTCATTTTTGTGCCGGCATTGTGCCAGGCATCTCCATATTCGCCGCCGCCACGTATGTTGGGCACAGCATAAATACCTCCGTTTTCTATAAATACCAGATTGCTGACGCTGAATGATGGCGTAAGGCTGATGTTGAATCCGCCATACCCATACAGCATCAGCGGGTTTTTACCGTCCATTTTCATGCCTTTCTTATAAGTAATGATCATCGGTATTTTAGTGCCATCTTTTGATGCATAAAAGACTTCCTTGCTTTCAAAATTTTGCGGGTCAAACTTAACCCCTGATTTTTTATAGACAGCCGATTTACCGGTTGCAATTGAGTACTTGAATATGGTGGGCGGATAAACGTATGAAGTAAACGTATAGTAAGTTTCAATTTCCGTTTCTTTCCCGCCAAATCCGCTGGCAGTACCCAGACCGGGCAGTGTGATCTTATGTTCCTCTTTTCCGGTGAGGTCGTATTGTATCACATCAGAAACAGCATGTTTGATATACTGTGCAAAAAATTTGTGCCCGCAGCTTGATACGGATAGCGGGAAATTGGTCTCGGGTATGAGTGTTTCCCAATTCTTTTTGGCAGGATTCGCCGCATCAGTTACCACCAGCCTGCGATTGGGCGCATCCTGATTCGTTTCTATATACAATTTGCCGGCATGGGAATACACTACATTTTGCTCATAGTCAAAACCTGTAACTACCGGTACTATAGGGGCATTAGGTGCAGACAGATCTTGCAGATACAGTTCATTGCCATAGGTGGCATTGGCAGCCGTGATCACTAAATATTTTTCATCTTCGGTCACGTAGCCGCCTATATACCTTCGGGGGGTGGCATCGCCGCCAAATATGAGTTTATCCTGGCTTTGCTTAGTGCCCAGTTTGTGGTAAAACAGTTTGTGCACCTGCGTTTTGGCAGAAAGTTCGCTACCCAATGGTTTGTCATAACTACTATAGTAAAAGCCGCTATTGTGCAGCCACGAAATACCACTGAATTTGATGTCGTGCAGGGTGTCATCAATTTTTTTACCCGTACGCGTATCAATAACGATCACCTTTCTCCAATCAGATCCGCCATCGCTCACTTGGTAAGCAGCCAGCGACCCATCTTTGGTAAAGTCGATACCTTGCAACGAAGAAGTGCCATCTTCTGAAAATGTATTGGGGTCTAAAAATACTTCGGGCTTTCCTGACCCCTTTTGGCGGTAGAGCACACTCTGGTTTTGAAGGCCGTTGTTCTTATAATAATAGGTGTACCCGCCTTCTTTGAACGGCGCGCTGTATTTTTCATAGTTCCACAATTGCGTAATGCGTTTTTTTATAGCATCTCTAAAGGGGATATTGGACAGATAGTCGGCCGTCACTTTGTTTTGTGCTATCACCCAATTCTTGGTTTCCTCGCTACGGTCATCCTCCAGCCAGCGGTAAGGGTCAGGAACCATGATCCCAAAATAGTCGTCTGTTTGATCGGTTTTGCGCGTATCGGGATATTGTCCGTTAAAGTCGGTATTATTCTGTGCGGTTGCAGTCATTGCTATGGTCAATAAGTAAATGCAAAATATTTTTTGTTTCATTTGGAGTTGTGTGAACAGTAAACGTAAAATTATTTGACAAGATGATTTTTTGAATTCAATGCAGGAAACGGGCATTAGGATATCTATGCTATAGTCAGGCTGATGTGTTTTCCCAACCCATTTTCAAATATCCGGTACAGCGTAGAAAGCTGGATATCGCACTTCCCGTTTTCTAAACGTGAAATATAACTTTTCTTAGTGCCAATTTTAACAGCCAGTTCTTCTTGTGTCATATTAGCCTCTTGCCTCGCTTGTTTCAACAGTTCACTGATGACAAAATACTGTGATCTTATCTCAAATGCATCTCGTTTTTCATCGCCAATTTTCCCATACTCAATATCCAACAGATCATCAAATGATGTAGTGTTTCTTATCAGTTCTTTCTTTTTCATGCCCCATTCGTTTTTGTACTAAAATATTCTTTCATTAATTTTTCTGCAAGAATGATCTCCTGCTTGGGTGTTTTTTGTGTTTTCTTCTGAAATGCATTAAATAATACAACCAAATTGCCTTTATCAAAACAGCAAAATATGCGGAAAATGTTGCCGCCTTCTTCTATTCTTATCTCGTAAAGACCATTGCTACCTTCTATATGTTTTAAGAATTTTTCCGGTATTCTATCTGCAATTTTTATCAGCCGAAACACATAACCTATTTTTTCCCGAACTTTTAATGTTTGTTTGAGATAGAAATCCTGAAAATATGTTTCAAAAAATAGGATCTTTCGTTCGGTCATTTACATAAACAAAGGTAACTTAAAAGTCAACATTTCAAAATTCTGTTCCGTAATTATTCCTTGCTTGATCTTATATTGGCTTAATGGTAGTTTATATACTCATCTGCAATTTGTTGCTGCTTCATACGCAGTAGATGCTTCATTTTTCATTCTGTTAAAATTCTCGGTATCAAGGCAATAATCGGTGCTTTCTTTGTTGTGTTGAATAAATAAATTATTTTTGGCTATCACAAGTTAACAATGGCAACTAAAAGGAAC
>Ga0164296_1004140_pt1 | contig 13307 bp, 13 predicted proteins | sample GEODES057metaG_FD_113533 | JGI IMG/M metagenome (GOLD analysis project Ga0164296, IMG submission 113533) | Dystrophic lake water microbial communities from Trout Bog Lake, Wisconsin, USA - GEODES057 metaG | ecosystem: Environmental > Aquatic > Freshwater > Lake | place: USA: Trout Bog Lake...
CTGATGCACTTGCAGTCGCCCAGGCAAATGCTGCTCGGCTAGGATTGGAAGTGTCCTTTCACCAGGGCGACGGGTGCGATGGATGTGGCGAGGCCAGCATCGATGTGATTGCGGCCAATCCGCCATATCTCTCCGAGGATGAACTCATCACTGCCCCGAAGGAGCTGAGTTACGAGCCACGTGGTGCACTCGTCGGGGGCCCGCGCGGGGATGAGGTGATCACTGCCCTTGCTGGCCAGGCTGCGCGTGTCCTGGTACCCGGTGGGATGCTGGTCTGTGAAATCGGAGGGACCCAAGCCGAGGCCGTCTCTCGTATTTTCACCACTGCGGGACTCGTCAATGTCCAGGTGCGTGAGGATCTGGCGGGTATCGCGCGGGTCGTCGCGGCACAACGTCGCTCACTCTCCGGATAGGCCCCGTCTCCCTGTCGGATGGCCGTCACGGTCTGTACCCTCGGGGCAGGAAATTCGCGATCCATGCCGGGGGGCACTTAGGTGAGTTTTGCCGACGCACGCAGCTATCTGTCACGTGACATCAGCGAGGTCGATCCCGACATCGCAGGCCTGCTTCGCGCGGAGGGCGCTCGCCAAGCCGAGACCCTTGAAATGATCGCCAGCGAGAACTTCACCAGCCGCGCGGTGATGCAAGCGGTGGGTTCTGTGTTGACCAACAAGTACGCAGAAGGGTTGCCGCGCCGCCGCTACTACGGCGGTTGTGAGGTGGTCGATGAGGTTGAAGAGCTCGCAATTGCACGAGCCAAGGAATTGTTTGGCTGTGAACACGTCAACGTGCAGCCTCACTCTGGTGCGACCGCCAATGAAGCTGCCTATCAAGCGGTCCTGGCTCCTGGAGATCGCGTACTTGCCATGGCGCTTGCCCACGGAGGCCATCTCTCCCATGGATTGAAGGTCAACTTTTCCGGGCGCCTATATGACTTTCACCACTATGGGGTGCGTCGCGGGGATTGCTACCTCGACATGGATCAAGTCGAGCAAATGGCGCGTGAGCTGCGGCCGAAGTTGATCGTGGCAGGTGCCTCTGCATATCCGCGCATCATTGATTTCCCCGCATTCCGACACATTGCAGATGCGGTTGGGGCCCTGTTTATGGTCGATATGGCCCATATTTCTGGGCTTGTGGCCGGCGGCGTGCATCCGAGCCCCGTGGGAATCGCCGATATCGTGACCTCGACATTGCACAAGAGTCTGGGTGGCCCTCGCGCGGGAATGGTCATGTGTCGAGAAGACCTCGGCAGCGCGATCGACCGCGCAGTCTTTCCGGGATTGCAGGGTGGTCCGTTGATGCATGTGATTGCCGGAAAAGCGGTGGCATTTCGCTGCGCCCTGACCGAAGAGTTTCGTGCACGTCAGCGTCAGGTGATTGCCAACACCGCGGCGCTCGCACAGGGCCTGGTCGCCGGTGGCGTGGCGTTGGTCACGGGTGGCACTGATAACCATCTCGTGCTGGTGGATCTGTCGGCAACCGATCTCACCGGTGTCGATGCTGAGGCACGTCTGGATCGTGCGGGCATTACCGTCAATAAGAACGGCATCCCATTTGACGAGCGTCCGCCGACCGTCACCTCAGGCCTGCGCATTGGCACCCCCGCATTGACGACCAGGGGCCTCAAAGAGACCGAGATGACCGAAATTGCCGCAATCATCAGCGCGGCCCTGCGCCCAGAGATTTCCGACGACGAGATGTTGGGGTTGCGCAAGCGCTCAGAGGCGATCTCACATGCCTTTCCGCTCTATCCCACGTTGACGAACGGTACGGCGATCGGATAACACGCGGGACTGGGTCGTTGACCGGCGAGGGGATGTCTGTGGCGGCACCAACGGTTGCATTGATCACTGGCGCCTCCGCCGGGCTCGGTCGCGAATACGCCCGCGCACTCGCTGCGCGCGGTCATGACCTGGTGCTTGTGGCACGCCGCGCCGATCGGCTGGCTGCGCTCGCAGACGAGTTGCGTGATCGCTACCGCGTCGAGGTCGAGGTCTGTGTGGCTGATCTGGCAACCGATGATGGATGTGCACGTTGTCGCGCAGCGGTCGTCGATCGCGCGATCGATGTTGCCGTTTTGAACGCGGGCTTTGGATCCTTGGGGCCGTTTGCAGAGGCGGACGCTTCTTGGGAGGCCGCCATGGTGCGCCTCAATTGCGTCAGTGTGATCGAGCTGACGCGTGCCGTCCTTCCCGGAATGATCGGGCGTGGACGTGGTGCGGTGCTGATTGTGAGCTCCGCAGCAGCGTGGCATCCAGTGCCGTATATGGCCACCTACGGCGCAACAAAGGCCTTTGAGCTGCATTTTGTGCAGGCGCTCGCCGAGGAGGTGCGGGGGACGGGCGTACGGGTGGGGGCAGTGTGTCCGGGGCCAACGGCGACCGAGTTCTCCGATGTCCTTGACGCGGCGGGTCGGACATCTGGGAGCGGGTGGCCACAATGGATGCCGATTGACGCGGCGGCCGATGTGGTTGCCACGAGCCTTGGAGGCCTCGATCGGGGGCGCGTCGTGATTGCGACCGGGCGGATTGCGTGGTTCACCCGCCTCTGGTCGCGGGTGATTCCAAGAAGTGTTGGGGTGCGCGCGGCAGGCGTGGTGCATCGCCGCCGCAGCCGGGGGCGTGGAGCGGCAGGGATTCGTCACGGTGACTAGAATCGGTCTGTGTCAGGGGCGTTTGCCCTGGACACAACGACGCATCGCAGGCGACTGCGATCGGGGGCGCGGGGCGTGAGCACAGCACTTGAACCAATTGTGTGTGCGGTAGTCGCAGCGGTCGTCGTCGTCGCAATGACGCCGCTCGTATCCATGTTTGCGCGTCGCGTTGGAGCGGTCGATCTCCCGTCGGGCCGCCGCATTCATACGCATCCGACGCCGCGACTTGGCGGGTTGGCAATCATGCTCGGGGTGCTGATCCCAACCCTATTTTTGCTCCCGGTTGACTCGCAGGCACGCGCATTGTTGGTCGGTGCGGGCTTAGTGGGGCTCATCGGTGCCGTCGATGACATCTTCACCCTTGACCCGATCGTCAAACTCGTCGGGCAAATTGCCTGTGCGGCAATTCCGGTGTCGGCCGGCCTGACGATTGATCACATCACCTTGCCGATCATGGGAGTTCATAACCTCGGGGCTATGCAATACCCGATCACGATTGTGTGGTTTGTCGCCATCGTGAACATGATCAATTTTATCGACGGGATGGATGGACTCGCCGCTGGGGTTGCCGGATTATCGGCAATCAACTTTGCCATCTTGGCAGCGTCGCTCGGGCGTACCGACCCGGCGGTGCTTGCTGCAGCAATTGCCGGAGCGTGCGGGGCATTTCTGATCTTTAACTTTCATCCTGCCCGGGTTTTCATGGGTGATTCAGGCTCGATGTTTTTAGGGTTTGCGATCGCCGGAGTCGCAGTTGACGGGGTATTGAAAAGCGTTGCGACCGTCGCATTGTTTGGCCCACTTCTCGTGTTGGCAATTCCGATTCTGGATACCTCGTTTGTCATCATGCGGCGCATCAAGCATGGAAAGCCGGTGTATCGGGCGGATCGCAGTCACTTCCACCATCGGTTTTTTACGATCGGATGGGGGCAGCGTAAGACCGTGCTTGCGATGTACAGCTGGTGTGCCCTTCTGGGGATCCTCGCATTGGTGATTCGCTTCGTTCCCTATCGGTCGCCATCAGGGCACATCGAGGTCGTCGGTTCGATCGTGCTCGGGGTGTGTATCGCGATTGCGCTCGGCGCCGCGCTGTATTTGATCTATGTGCTCGAGATCTTGAAATGGCGGAACACTCCGGTGGTCAAGCTGGTGCGCGAACGATCCGGGGAGGGGCTCCTGAACGGGCTCTGGCCACGACGGGGCCGCTCCTAGCGCGCCAAATGCGGTCGTTTTCCACAAAAGTGGGAGACAGTTGGCACCAATAACCGCAATTTTCCGGCAAATTCACGGGTTGTGCCGTTGAGGTCGTCCTAGGGAACTGGCATACTCCGCGCCGCCCGTCGCTGAGGGGTTTTTCTCTGCGCACGGGTTTCAATGTGCTTGAAGGAGTTCTGACTCGCTCCGACCCACCGTCTCGCCCACGCGAAATTCATGAGCGTGGCTGTCTACCCATCACCCCGTCAAGGGGCACTCCCGTTTGCCGCGGCAACGCTTGGCATCATCGTCTGCGTGCTCGCGCTCCCTGTGGTGCTGCTCGTGCGTGGGCCGTTTGAGGGATGGGCAATTGGGACCGGTTTGTGGATCGTGAACTGGGCGCTTGCACAAATGACCACAAAGTTTGCGCTGGGATTTGCCCCGGCCGCCGCTGTCGGTACCTCTGGGGTATCGGTGATTGGGCGGGCATGGCTTGTCGCCATCGTGCTGTTTATCGTTGCCATTCGGATCTCGCATCCAGTGGCGTTGACAGCGGCGATTGTGTTCGCCGCTGCATTCACAATGGACCTGATGGGTCGGATGATGTTGTTCGGTCTGACTGAACGCACCACCAAGACCCCTGATCACGAGGGCCCTTCCGACTCATGAATCGTGTGCGACTTCGTTTGAGCGCTCTTGTGGCACTGGCCGCGCTGTTGGCCGTGCCGGCACTCGGTGCTGCGGCACCGAAGTTTGATCCCTCTCAAGAGTTCAAGCTTGATCCGTACGTGAACCTCAAGTTCGGTGCGATTGATCTTTCGGTCAATAAGGCTGTGGTCTACCTGCTGGTGACAACGGCCATTCTGTGCATCGGCGGCATCGTGATCGTCCGTGCGGGAATGCGCCAGAAGCCGGGTAAGGCGCAAAATGTGCTGGAAATTGCTTACGAGTTTGCCGAGAGTCAGGTCGGGCGGGCATCGCTTCCGCCCAAGGCATTCCCGACGTGGTTTCCCTACATCGCGACGCTGTTTCTTTTCATCGCCGTGAATAACCTGATCAGTTTCATCCCGTTCCCCATTTCGAGCGAGCACGGCGGACTCGGATTCCTTCCCGACTTCGGGCTGTACGCAGCAACCGCCAACATCAACGTCACCTTGACCTTGGCAGCAATGACCTTCTTGTTGACCCATATTGTGGGCGTGCGTGCGCATGGTCCGCTTGGGTATCTCAAGACGCTTGTGCCGGATGCACCTGGTGCGGTCAAGCCATTCATTTTCGTCATCGAGGTGCTCTCGCAGCTCTTGCGGCTCGTGAGTCTTTCGGTGCGTTTGTTCGCCAACTTGTTGGCGGGCCACTTGCTCATCATCATGGCCGCGGGTTTTACGGTCCTGGTGGGAAGCTATGTTGGGGCCGTAGCAATTCCCTTCGCCCTCTTCTTTTACGTGTTCGAGTGGGTGCTGGTCGCAGGCCTCCAGGCGTTTATTTTCGCCCTGCTGAGCGGTATCTACATCGGCTACGCGGTTGAAGCACCGCACTGACCTAAAGAAACAAGGAGAACCATGGCAACCGTAGGACTTACCGGCGACATCGTCTCCGCGTCAAAGGCACTCACTCTCGGCCTCTCGACCGGTCTGGGTGCAATTGGACCGGGTATTGGCGTGGGCTACCTCATGGGAAAGACGGTTGAGTCCGTCGCCCGTCAGCCTGAGCTGCGTGGTGAATTGCTCTCAATCACCTTCCTGGGTCTGGCCCTGACTGAGGCCATCACCTTCTACGCACTTCTTATGGGCTTCGTCGCCTTCTTCTTGGTCTAACGACTATGCCGTTGCAGCTCGCAGAGATCCACGTAACGCAGGCGGGTAATCCGCTCCTGGCGCCAAGCCCGGGGTTGATGGTCTGGACCCTGGTGACGTTCGGTCTGTGCCTTCTGATTTTCAAGAAGTACGTGTTCCCTCCAATCGCAAAGGGGTTGGAGACGCGTCGTCAGCAAATCGCCCAGAGCATCGACGAGGCTGAACGCAGCCGCGACGAAGCGATGCAATTGCTTGACGAGTACAAGACGCGTCTCTCTGCCGCACAGCGCGAAGCTGACGAATTGCGGGAGAGGGGGCGCAAGGATGGTGAGCGTCGTGGCGCTGAACTCGTGCACACTGCACAAGAGCAGCGGGACCGCGTTTTGGCCGATCAAGGCGCCCAGTTGGACGCCCAAGCCCGCCAGGCTGCATCTGGTTTGCGGGATGGGGTTGTCGAATTGGCAATCGCTGCTGCCGAAAAGGCAACACGCGGTGCTTTGACCGAGCAAGATCACCGCCAATTGATTGAAGAGGCCCTCGCCGAGGCTGACCTCTCGAAGTTGACGAGGTCGTAGGAGTACGTATTCGTGAGTGTTGCTGCCACATATGCTGAGGCGCTCTTTGAGTCTGCGGTTGCCGCGGGGACTGTCCCCGAGGTTGCAGATCAGCTGGCCCAATTCCGTGATGCGATCGCTGCAAATCCGGAACTTCACGATGTCCTTGAGAACCCCGAGTTCGACACTCAGGTGAAAAAGGATGTTGTTGCAGATCTTTTGACCGGCGCGAATGCGCTTGTTGCGAACTTTGCACAGGTACTGCTCGATCGTGGACGCATCACCGAGATTGGCGAGATTGCAGTTGAGTTTTCTGATCGTGTTGCCGCTGCGGAAGGTCGCCTTCGGGTGAGGGTCCGCACCGCAATTGCTTTGCCCGATGATTTGCGAGAGCGACTCATCGCGCAAATTTCTGAACGGACTGGACGCCCGGTCGATATCGACGCGGTCATTGACCACGAGATCGTGGGCGGATTGGTCATTGAGACTGACGGTTCCGTCGTAGACGCCTCGGTGCGAGCACGACTCGCATCAATCAGGCACAACATGCTGCAGACACCGGTACTCAGCGCAGTTGACGCTGAATCCGTCTGAACCGACCGACGAGAAAGGGACAACAAGACCGATGAAATTGCGACCTGACGAAATCACCAAGGTCCTGCGTGAGCAGATCGAGCAGTACAAGGGCCAGGTGGATGTCGAAGAGGTCGGTACGGTCCTCCAAGTCGGTGACGGTATCGCTCGCGTCCATGGCCTGCAGTCCTGTGTCGCCCTTGAAATGCTCGAGTTGCCGCACGGTGTGATGGGGCTCGCGTTGAACCTCGAAGAGGACAACGTCGGTGTGGTGCTTCTGGGTGAGGACACCCTCATCAAGGAGGGCGATACCGTCCGCCGTACCGGCAAGGTCATTCAGGTTCCGGTTGGTCCCGGCCTGTTGGGGCGTGTGGTTGACCCGCTGGGCAACCCGCTTGACGACTTGGGTCCGATTGAGGCAACCGAGTACCGTCCGGTGGAGTTCAAGGCGCCAGGTGTGGTGCAGCGTCAACCGGTGACCGAGTCCCTTTCGACCGGTATCAAGGCAATCGATGCACTGATTCCGATTGGTCGCGGTCAGCGCGAGCTGATCATTGGTGACCGTCAGACCGGTAAGACCACGATCGCTGTCGACACCATCATCAATCAGCGTGGCCAAGGCGTGCATTGCTTCTATGTCGCCATTGGTCAGAAGGCCTCGACGGTTGCGCAGGTTGTGCAGCGCCTGAAGGCCTCTGGTGCAATGGAATACACCACAGTCATTGCCGCCACCGCATCTGCATCGGCACCGCTCAAGTACCTGGCCCCCTACTCCGGTTCGGCAATGGCCGAGTACTTCTTGTTTAGTGGTCAGCACGCACTGTGTATTTACGATGACCTTTCAAAGCAGGCGGACGCCTACCGTCAGATGTCGCTTCTCTTGCGGCGTCCGCCGGGCCGTGAAGCATTCCCTGGCGACGTCTTTTACTTGCACTCTCGCCTGTTGGAGCGCGCCTGCAAGCTGAGTGACGAACTCGGTGGTGGGTCCCTGACTGCCTTGCCGATTATTGAAACCCAGGCCGGTGACGTGTCGGCGTACATTCCGACCAACGTGATCTCCATTACCGATGGGCAGATCTTCCTCGAGAGCAAGCTCTTTTACTCCGGTGTGCGTCCTGCCGTGAACGTCGGTATCTCTGTGAGTCGTGTGGGTGGCTCCGCGCAAATCAAGGCGATGCGTAAGGTCGCTGGTCGTTTGAAGCTCGAGCTTGCGCAATACCGTGACCTTGAGGCGTTCGCCCAGTTCGGATCAGAGCTCGATGCGGCAACCCAGCAGACCCTTGCACGCGGTGCGCGTTTGGTGGCAACGCTGAACCAGCCAGCCTACGCACCGTGGCCAGTTGAGGAGCAGGTCGCGATTATTTACACCGCCAACCAGGGCTACCTCGACAAGGTGTCCCCGGGCGAGGTGCCCAACGTGAACGAGGCCATTCGCTCTGCTCTTCGTGAGGAAGGCACAGCGCTTGCCGCGATCCGGGATGAGCGGGATCTGAGTGATGCGACCGCAGCCAAGATCGACTCGATCGCCGAAAAGGTGCTTTCCGACCTCCTGCCGCGCGAGGAGACCCCGGTCTCTGAAGCTCCGGCCCCGGCTGCGGTTTAAGTCTCGGGTTTATGCCAAGTCAGCGCGACATTAAGCGCCGAATTGATTCGGTGCGTAACACCCGCAAGATCACGCGAGCCATGGAATTGGTGGCATCGGCGAAATTGCGACGTGCCCAAGAGCGGATTGAAGCATTGCGTCCCTATGCCAAAGGCATGCGGGAGCAAATGGCCCAAGCGGCGCGCCAGTCCGAGGGGCTGCGCAATCTTGCGTTGCTTGATGAACGTCCCGTGGTGCAGCGCGCAGCGATTGTCACGGTCACTGGGGACCGCGGGCTTGCAGGTGCGTTCAATGTGAACATCCTGCGGGCGGGTTTTGCTGCCGACCAACAGTTGCGTGATGGGGGAACCGAAGAGGTGACCTACGTCGGTGTTGGCAAAAAGGGGTCGAGCACACTGCGTTTTCGCGGAAAGGCGATCGACCGCAATTTTGAAGGGTTCTCGGATAACCCCACCTTTCACAATGCTGAAGAGATCGCCGACTACGTGGTGGAGTTGTTTACCTCACAGCAGGTCGACCGCGTCCTTTTGGTCTACAACGCCTTCAAATCGGTGATGCAACAAGAGGTCACCGTTGAGCAGCTGCTTCCGATCCAGCGCGATGTTGTGCTTGGCGCAGGTGCGGTTGCCGAAACGAAAGACGCTCCTCCTGCACGATCATTGGTGCTGTTTGAACCCAGCGCTGAATCAGTGCTTGCAGAGCTTTTACCGACATATGTGAATGTCACGATCTATCGCGCACTGCTTGAGAGTGCCGCGGCGGAACACGCTGCACGGCGCAGCGCGATGCACAACGCCACAGACAACGCTGCATCGCTGATTGCCGATTACACATTGAAGATGAACCGGGCCCGTCAGGCTGCCATTACCCAGGAAATTCTGGAAGTGGTTGCTGGTGCGGATGCCCTTCAGTAGCTGCTGACCACACGAGGAGCGCGAACCACGCATGGCTGACAACGGCAACACCGGAACCGTCATCGAAATTAAAGGCGTCGTGCTTGACGTCCATTTCGTTGGTGGCACTTTGCCCGCCATCTACAACGCGTTGGAAATTCCACGCGAAGATGGATCCACTCTTGTGGCAGAGGTGCAGCAGCACCTCGGCGATGACCGCGTCCGCGCGGTGGCCTTCGACACCACTGATGGCCTGGCCCGAGGATCATCGGTGCGTGACACCGGCCAGCCGATCTCGGTCCCTGTCGGTGAGCCGACATTGGGTCGTATTTTCAACGTGCTGGGCGACACGATCGATGAAGGCGCGGACCTCGGAAATGTGCCGCGTTGGCCGATTCACCGCGAAGCGCCAGGGTTTGACCGCCTCAACCCAACCGAAGAGATCTTCGAGACCGGTATCAAGGTCGTGGACCTGCTTGCCCCGTATGTGAAGGGTGGAAAGATCGGCCTCTTCGGTGGTGCCGGTGTGGGCAAGACCGTGCTGATCCAGGAGCTGATCAACAACATCGCCCAAGAGCATGGTGGTCTGTCGGTGTTTGCCGGTGTGGGTGAGCGAACCCGTGAAGGAAATGACCTTTGGCGTGAAATGAAAGAGTCGGGCGTGATCGATAAGACCGCATTGGTCTACGGTCAGATGAATGAGCCTCCAGGCGCACGTTTGCGTGTGGCGCTCGCCGGACTCACGATGGCTGAGTACTTCCGTGAAGAGAGTGGCCAGGATGTGCTGCTCTTTATCGACAACATCTTCCGTTTTGTGCAGGCGGGTTCCGAGGTGTCGGCATTGCTCGGTCGTATGCCATCTGCTGTGGGTTACCAGCCGACCCTGCAGACGGAAATGGGTAACTTGCAGGAGCGCATCACCTCCACCAACCGCGGATCGGTGACCTCGGTGCAGGCAATTTACGTGCCGGCAGATGACTTGACCGACCCTGCGCCAGCGGCCTCTTTTGCCCACTTGGATGCAACCACGGTGCTGTCGCGTGACATCGCTGCGAAGGGCATCTACCCGGCAGTGGATCCGCTCGACTCGACCAGTCGCATTCTGACCCGTGACGTCGTGGGTGATGAGCACTATGACACCGCACGTCGCGTGCAAGAGACACTGCAGACCTACAAGGATCTCCAGGACATCATCGCCATTTTGGGTGTGGACGAACTCACCGACGAGCAGAAGCTCGCCGTGGGTCGCGCACGTCGCATCGAGCGTTTCCTCTCGCAGCCATTCCACGTTGCGGAGGCCTTCACCGGTACACCTGGAAAGTACGTCCCGCTCTCCGAGACGATTCGCGGTTTCCGCGAAATCGTCGAAGGCAAGCACGACGACTTGCCAGAGCAGGCCTTCTTCTTGGTTGGCTCCATCGACGAGGCGGTCGAAAAAGCCGCCGCGCTGCGGAGCTAGTACGTGGCAGAGCACGGATCCTTGCATGTTCGCGTGTTGACCCCCGAGGGCCTCGCCTTCGAGGGGTCGGCGGCAATTGTGTTTGCGCCAAGCGCTGCAGGAGAGGTGGGTATCCTGCCGCGGCACGAGCCGATGGTCTGTGCGCTCAAATATGGGCAGACCCGCGTGCGCGTGTCCGACGATCTCGAGCATGGATTTGTCACGACAGATGGCTTCGTCACGATCGATGCTGATGGCGTGTTAGTGCTGGTGGGGGAGGCGTTGCCGGTCGGTGACATTGATCCCGTCCATGCAAAAGCGGAATTGCAGGCTGCTGAAGAGGCATTGACACTTGTGTCGTCTGAGGAGCATGTTGCCTACGCCCGCGCACAGACCGCGGTCCGGCGCGCACAGAACATTGTGAAAGCCGCAGAGTCGCACAAGTAATTTCTGGTGCAGCGCCCGTGCTACCCGACCCCAGCGGTGCACGGGAGGTCGCGCGATGGATCGTGCAATCAGACGCCGGTCCGGTCATGATTTGCGCACAATGCGTGCGAGAGATGATCTGTGATGGCAACTGAGGCGCCCCGTCGCCAATCGCGGATGCCCGGTGTCCCGTCCGTGCTGCAGCTGCGCGGGTTCCGTCAGTTCTGGATTGCGTCGTTGATTTCCAACTGCGGGAGTTGGCTGCAGACCGTCGCTGCCGGCTATCTGGTCTATCACCTGACCCATTCGCCGGGAGTGGTTGGCGCGCTGGCGCTTGTCTCACGAGGCCCCGCCTTCGCACTCTCCACCCTTGGAGGTTCGCTTGCCGATCGGTTCAACCGCCGTCTGGTTGCGCAATGGACCTTTGGACTGCAGGCGGTCGCCGCAGCGGGGATGGCAGTGATGGCGTTTTCTGGCCATTTGACGGTCCCCGTCATTTTTGTGTTGACCTTCGCGCTTGGGGTCGGCTTTGCGCTTGGTCTGCCGGGAGTGCTGGCACTCGTCCCGGCGCTCGTTCCGCGAAGCTATTTCACCCATGCGGTGTCATTGAATGCTGCCGGGGTCAATGTGGCGCGATTGATCGGGCCCGCGATTGGTGGCGTGCTCTTGAGTGTGGTCGGCCCGACGTGGTGTTTCGGGATCAACGCGTTTTCGTTCGTGGCCCTGATCATTGTGTTGGTATGGGTTCGGTTGCGCGACATTGGGCCCCGAGGTTCTGGTGTGTCCACACGTGCAGCGATCTCATTCGCACGGCATGATCCCGCCCTTCGGCGTCTCTTGGTATCTATGGCGCTCTTTACCGCGTGTGCGGCACCCATCCAAGAGCTCTCGCCGGTGATCGCGCATATTCTGGGGGCAGGTGCAACGGGACTTGGTCTCTTACTTGGCGCGATGGGTGCCGGGGGAATTCTTGGCGCGTGGATTCTCAATCACCTCATGGTGCGTGGGGTCACGCGCGGTGCTGCAATCACTCGCGCGACTCTGTTTTTTGCCTGCATGATGGGGGTGCTCTCAGTCGTCCCGACATTCGCATTTGGATTTGTCGTGATGGCGCTCTGCGGCGTCTTTTGGATCTGGATGTTCATCCTGATCAATACATCGATTCAATTGCGCGCCCCCCGGTCGATGACTGGACGCATGTTGGGCTTGTACCAACTCGTCGTGGTGGGGCCAATTGCAATTGGCGCACTCGGGGCGGGACTCTGGGCCGAGGTGGTGGGGATTCGATGGAGCTTTGCCACGTGCGCCGCGCTCTTGGTGGTGTGGGCGCTGTGGATGCTTGCCCATCCCGTTGCAGAAATCGATGCCGGACGGGCCGAGGAACCCGCCGAACTGCTGCAGACGGTCTGATTCTCTGCGCGAATAACCCGATGACGAGGGGTAGGATGGCGTTCTGTGAGTGAACTTTTTCTGGCCAAGCAACTGATGGCAATCGATACCTCCACTCAGACGGGTGTCGAGCGCGCAACCGATCTGATCGCTGGATGGTTAAGCGCGCGCGGAGTGGGAATTCGTGAGGTTCGTTTGGGGAATCGGCGTTGTCTGCGTGCCACAGTCGGCACCGGAACGACGCGAGTGCTCTTCAACGGCCATATCGATGTCGTGCCAGGAAGCCCGTCGCAGTTCATTCCCGTGGAACGAGATGGTCGCCTGTACGGCCGCGGCGCCTATGACATGAAAGGTGCGCTCGCTGCGATGGCACTGGCCGTGGCCGAGTGTGCCACACGCCCATTGCGCAACGTCGAGCTTGAATTGATGATCGTGCCCGATGAGGAGACCTCTGGACCGGGCCCAAATTGCACCGAACTACTCGTCGCCGACGGCCTGCGTGCCGATTTTGTGATTTGCGGCGAACCGACCGATTTGCATGTCGGTGTCCAGGCCAAGGGCATCGTGATGGTGTGTGCACATGTGCCAGGGGTCTCGGTGCATGGGTCGACACCGTGGTTGGGCAAAAATGCCGTCTTACGGGCGATGGATTTTTATTCCCAGGTGACGGCGATGCCGTGTTTTCGGGAATCATCAGAGCTCTTTTCACAGCCATCGGTCAACTTGGGTCGCATTGCCGGAGGCGATGCGTTGAATTGTGTTCCCGAGAGCTGTCAGGTGTGGATCGA
>Ga0164296_1004141_pt1 | contig 13306 bp, 14 predicted proteins | sample GEODES057metaG_FD_113533 | JGI IMG/M metagenome (GOLD analysis project Ga0164296, IMG submission 113533) | Dystrophic lake water microbial communities from Trout Bog Lake, Wisconsin, USA - GEODES057 metaG | ecosystem: Environmental > Aquatic > Freshwater > Lake | place: USA: Trout Bog Lake...
AAAATATGGACAGTATTTTGAAAAAAGAACATTCAGGACAAATATTAGTCATCGTAGTATTTATTATTTATTTGGTTTCTGGTTCTTCCACCCCTGAACCTGTTGCCTCTATTATAGATACTATCGCAGGTAAAATAATCTTACTATTAGTAATTATTTCACTATTTAAATATGCACACCCAATCCTATCTATTTTAGCAGTTTTTGTAGCATTTGAATTGATGCGTCGTTCTTCTATTTCAACCGGAACTTATGGTCTAGCAAGATATGTTCCAACCGAAGCAGTAAAGGCCTGTGAAATGAGAAAAATGAACGACTTTCCTTATCCTACTACACTAGAAGAGGAAATCGTAAAAATGCGAGTACCACTATTGAATACTGGTTCGTCTATGAATCCTGCTAGTTTTCACCCATTTGTAGAGAATACATATCAAGCATCATCCTTGTGTAAGCTAAAACAATAATTTTCATTCTCTTTTAAAAAATAAAGTATTTTCATAATAAATATTTTATTTTTTTGATACACTAGGAACAATAGTTCCTTTTACTCCACTTGACGCATCTCCAGAAGAACCTTTTTTCATATTTTTGCCTACAAATACATATCCATATACCGAGTTTACTATGAATAAGAATATCATAAAGAAAAACATCACAAACAGTCCTAAAAACAATGGATTATTCAAAATAGTAGCAAAATCAAATTGAACAGTGCTTTTTGCTTTTGCCTGTTCCGCTTGGATTGTTTCACCAGAAGCACCCGTTGGTTGGCAGGATATATATATATCATCATTTCCTTGACTATGATTTGGACCAAATGGATTATAATATGTATCTTTATCTATAAAACCATCTGGCATTGGTTGAGTGGCACTTATAATAGACCTCAATTTATTCAGTGTATCGACACTTACAGGAATAGCATAGTCTATTTCAAATGCAATTACATTGACTGTCCAAAAACTATAACTGATAAATGGCGAGGATGGTACAATAGTTTGAAGAGACAATTCTTTTCCTAAGTTCAATGTTGTTTGGTTTCCTGATTTTGGAGCATTGCTTGCGACTGAGTTTATAATATCTGTTATCAGTTGACTAGCTGCAGTATAACTATTGGATGAAATTATCGGTATACAAACAGTCAAATAATAATCCATCTCTTCTTGTTTATGTGTTATATATATTTCAGCATCAGCTCTTACACCATTATATGTATGTATGGATGGTTGGTATATTTCTACATCTGTAACCTGATATTTTAATTCATTAAAGGACACGGGTGCAAATATAGATGTATCATAACTAATCTGGATAGCATCACCTTTATTTGTTGCCACAGAATTACTCGCGTGGTAGTTGAAATCATATGCGCATTTTAAACTACAATCTCCTTTTGCTGTTAATCTTGATATATCTGCTCCCATTATTTAGTACTATAATCTATTATATATATTTATTTTTATTTTATACTTTTACCACTTATTCACTTTTTGAAAGACAATGGTCGTTGTTTTTTTATTTACTCATTGGTATTTTCAGTAATGATATTCCTATTATTATAAAAACTAATCCAACATATTGAGAAAAATCGTCAAACCTTTCCCCTAAAAAAAGATATACATATATGCTTTCTATCAAACAACTAATACCGTCCCAAGCACCATTCACAAGTAAAAGTGTAGAACCTTGAAGACTTATAACTAGTAGTGCCATAACACCTATGTATCCAATAATACCTTGTGCCAAGTTTACTATACCTCCTTTATTTGCATATTCTTTGAAGCCAACATCTCCTATTACTTCAACTGCTGATAATGCTACAATCTGTGGCAAACTCATATTAAGAACAAATATTTAATTTTACTAACTAATTATTTGTTTTTATTGAACATTTTTTAATCAGTTTACAAGTTTATAAATATTATCATACATAATTATAATATTCATATACATATTATATGAAACTAACAAGAGGTAGAATAGCTACTTTGCTAAAACAAAAAAAACAAACGTTGAAAAAAATAAAGGAGTCTAAGTATAAAAAAATCAATCATTTAGGAACATTAAAAAATAAAAAACGTATTACTAATCTTCATAATAAAACACTTCGTAAAATATAATGACCCGATTTTTCTCAATTCCGTTTTTTTGTATTATATTATATGTTACATATTGTATATAATATTTTTGTAGTTAGATGAAGTTTAATAATCCTATTTTGAAAAGAGTAGTTAATGTATATCAAACAAACTATGTAAATAAGTTACCTCAGGGTTTTGGAGACTATCTGAGAGGTTGTTATTGTTTATATCAAATATGTAGTGCTTTAGGACTAGAGTTTGCAATGGATTTGGATGGTCATCCCATGTCCAAGTTTTTAGATTATTATAAAGAAAATAGAGTTACTGACTCTAGTAATAATGCTATAGACACAGACACAGTTACTGTGAAAAATCAAAAGCCATCGTGGTTTTATTTACTTACCAATGAGAAACGTGAAAAAATAGAATGGATACCAAATGCAAACTATATACCTATAAATCAACATGAATACTCTCAAGACCCTGATTTTGTAAACCAAGTAATCAAGTTATTCAACAAACAAAAAGAGGAAACTTTTTTTGTATATTGTAATAGTATTCCAGTTTTTCAAAACTCAACAAGAAACTCCATAAAACTAGTAAGGTCTTACATAAAACCAAGTAGTGAAGTAATGGGTTATTGTTTTCAGGTAATGAAAAAAATGAGGTTGATTCCTAAATATTTTGGTGTTATTCATATTCGTACTGGGGACCATATGAATTACAAAGGTAATACTATTTCCTATCCATATATGAATAAAATATTGAGTGCTTTATCGCCTTTTTTGGAAAATAAATATGACAGAATGAGAAATCAAGGTATGCCTACAAAACAAACATTTTTAATTATAAGTGACAACAACAGTGTGAAACCTTATTTTAAGCAGTATACAAACTGTGTCTACTATATAAAGGGTGTTACTCATTTAGGTATAAGTGATAATGGTGATGGTGCTGCGAATGATACTACGGATGAAAGTGATAAAAAGTTATTAGATACCCTTCTTGATTTTTATATTATGCAACATTCAAATTGTATTGTTGCTTTAACTCCATATCCATGGGGCAGTGGTTTCAGTGAGATGGCTGCTACCACATTCTGTATCCGTTATAAAAAAATTATTGTTTAAAAGTTCAAGAAATAATACACCTCTTTTACATCTTTCATCAAGTCTGGATACTGTTGGTTTAAAAAATCACGAAACTTTTTTCCTGAGGTCTTTTTACTATAATTTTCCCTCCACCATTTTCTTGGGGATATTATATTCTCTTTTGCAATCAAGTTACGAATAGCTACGCGTACATCTTGTTCGTCCGTGAAAAACTCTCCTGTATTATAATTAATATACTTACTCCCACAAACTATATTACGATTCATCAACACTGGTACATCTTTTATGATTGCTTCCGGGACTACACGTGGCGAAGCATCGTATATATTTGGAACGAATAAAAATCGCGACTCCTTTATCTTTTGCTGAAACTCGTGATAAGGCAGGAAATCAGTGGTCTCTACATTTGAACCGTATTTCTCTTCTAAACCGCAACCGCTTCTACCAACAATGAGTATTTTCATATTGTATTCATTCACTATGATAGGGAGACATTCAAGCGCCAACTTATAGTTGCGGTTTACAGCGTTCCATCCAGTAAGTGAACAGTTGTCTTTTTTATCGTCTTTTAAACAAGAGTAGATGAAATCGTATTTTTTCTCTGTTTCTTTGAATATGTTGTCTGCTTCCGCATCATAGAAATCCGATTCACTTATTTCAATCAAGTTATTTTTTTCTGTGAACCCATATTGTTCAGGATTCTTGAAACAACATAGCCAGTTTTTCACACGTCCAACGTAGTCAAAATCATCACTCATAGAAGTACTATCTGCGGTTGAGTCAGAGATAGGTTTTGGAAATGTTTTGTATGCAGTAACGCCTACTATTTTCACTCCATTTTTCTCATATTCTTCAAATAAGTTGCGGTCTTCCTTCTTTCTAAAAAATGCTACTAATACAACAATAGGTAATATGTTTCCTTTTTCATCTTGTAAGAAACGGAATGGGAAGACGCCTTTATCTTTATCCGCTTTTAGTTTTTTGAGGTACTCAGGGGACACCGAAGAAGAGGAAGAAGACGTCGAACTACTAGTAAAGCCTTCATAGAAACGACTGTATAATTGTAGTAGACTGGATTTAAAAAAAACTGTTCTTATAACTAGGTAAAGAAAGAGGGAAAGAATAAAGAAAAAGAGAAAGGAGGTAATATTTTTTATAAATGTATTTGTTTTGTATATGTATTGATTTTGACTATATGACCGAACCATATAATATATGTGTTTACTATTTTTATAGTTAAATATTATTATTTTATATATTTAATTATATTATACTTAGGTAGTGTTAAAGTTACAGTTGGAATGAGTGAAAATAATGAATTTTTAAATGAAATATTAGAAAATGAGAATGATATAGGAATTGATATAAACGATGTTATAGATATAAATAATGAAGAATTCGAAGAAAATGATTATACAAAAATAGTGGAAGATATAGACAAAAGTTCCGATAAAGAAGAAATACAAAATGTTGATATCGGAAATGTAACAACACAACCAAATACTTTTGGAAAATGTTGTATATGTGGTTGTGTAAAAAATGTAGGTGAGTATCTAGACAAGATATTTGAAAATATGGAACTAATCGGTTCCTTGTTTGATGACTATGTTATTATTTTATATTATGATGAATCTAGTGACAATACACTACAAAAAATGAAAGAATATAAAAGAAAAAATCCAAGACTAATATTTTATAGAAACATGGCACCTATGTTACAATATAGAACATATAACCTTGCAAAAGCACGTAACTTTATTATAAAAACAATTAAAGAAAATTTTAGTGACTATCCTTATTTTATTATGATGGACACTGACGATGTTTGTGCTAGAGATATCAGTATTCAGGTTTTAAGTGTCTGTTTGAAAAGAAATGACTGGGACTCGTTATCTTTTGACCACTCCGGGCAAGGAGGTAAATATTATGATATGTGGGCATTGTCTAAGTATCCGTTTGTTATGAGTTGTCATCATTTTAATAATGGATTTTTTATTTATGCTAACTTTATACAAACTCTTATAAAAAATACACCAAGAAACTCTCTTATAAAGTGTATTTCTGCTTTCAATGGTTTTGCTATTTATAGAACCCCATTATTTTTGAACTGTAATTATAATGGTGTATTTGATATTAGTTATTTACCAAAAAAAATTATAAACGATAATATAAAAATATGTGGTCCTATTATAAATAATAATTTTAAATATGAAGACTGTGAGCACAGAAGGTTTCACTATGAAGCTATTACAAAAAATAATGCTAGAATAAGAATTTCTCCTCTTCGTTTATTCAAATAAATTATATGTTAATAAATATATATGAAGATATTTATTAATGCTTTTTGGGGTGGATTTGTAGAAAACATAGACCCAAATAAGTTTTTTGTTTTTCAAAAAATATTTGAAGAAGTTTTCAATGAAAAAATAGAGGTAGGAAATATAGATGAAAGTGATATATTATTTGAAAGCTGTTTTTCAGATAGAACTTTTATAAACTATAAAAAATGGAAGTATACTTTTTTTTTCAATGGTGAGTCTACTAAACGAATAGCTAGTTTTTTTCAAAATAATAATGAACGTATAGAAGCAATGAATAAGTTTGACTGTATTTTGACTGGTCGATTTACAAATAAAGAAAAAAGAATAGTAAATATGCCACTATTTCTCGTATACATATATTCGAATAACTATTTGAACAACTTATTGAATCCTGTAATTTATAATCATGTTCCTACAAAAAAAATATGTGCTGTTATTTCTAATGGAAATAGTTCTAAAAGAAACTATATATTAGATATGATTGGCAAAAGAATAAATATAGACTATGCAGGAAATTTTAGAAATAATGTCCCAAAAGTAAATGGCACTTATAACTCAGATGATATACTCAACTTTTATTCTCAATATAAGTTTGTTATTTGTATGGAAAATGAAAAACAAGAAACATATATTACAGAAAAAATAGTGAATGGGTTCCTTTCAAAAACTATTCCTGTTTTTTGGGGTTCAAACTACGTTATAAATTATTTTAATGAAAAAAGGTTTATTAATATTAGTAATATACATCCTTATGTAATAAATAATGCTATAAACAGAATGTTATCAATCATAAATGATGATAATAAGTATTTAGAAGTAATAAACCAGCCAATTTTTAAGGATAATAAACTTAATATAACTGATATTGATGTTATTAAAGATATAAAAAGTGTGTTATTCGAGTAGTTTAAAAATATAAAATAAATATTTTATATATATATTTATTTTATGAAAATTGCATTTTGGGATAACTGTTTAAATGAAAGAGGTACAACACTATCTTTGTATAATTATGCTTACTTTAATAAGAAACTATTAGGTAATGAGTCAATTATATTGTATAATAAATCAAGAGGGGATAGTGTAGATGAAGTTGTAGAAAATTTTAAAAAAGAGTTCATGGTTTTTGGTGTGAAAAGTTTCAAAGTAGTTGACTATATTCTCTATAAAGAAAACTGTGACATGTTATACATAATAAAAGCCGGTGAAAATGAAGGACAAATAAGTAATATAAAAAAAACAGTAGTACATTGTGTGTTCAATTGTAATAGTCCTCATGGAACTATTTATTCTGCTATTTCTCCATATATTAAAGGTTATAATAGAAATGTACCAGTTGTTCCACATATGATAAACTTACCAGACCATAATAATAACATGAGGGAAGAGTTAAATATCCCTGAAGATGCTATTGTATATGGAAGATATGGCGGAGCAGATAGTTTTGATATAAGTTATGTACATCCAATTGTTTATAATGTTGCAAAAGAAAATCCAAATATATATTTTGTGTTTATGAATACAAATAGATTTTGTGACGAGTTACCAAATATTATTCATGTTCCAGCAACAATCGATTTAAACAAAAAGGTTTCGTTTATTAATACTTGTGATGCTATGTTATGGGCTAGAAGTATTGGAGAATCTTTTGGACTATCTATTGCAGAATTTTCTAGCAAAAATAAACCTGTTGTTGCTACTCCAAATTTGAAGTTGAACCCGAATGTTGATAAAGCACATATTTATTTTTTAGGTAAGAAAGGAATATGGTATAATGAAGATAATCTTTACAAAGTATTAACAACATTCATAACGAAAGAGAATAAAGCAGAAATAGCTAGTATGGATTGGAATGTATTTAAAGAGTATACACCAGAAAAAGTAATGAAAATATTTAAGAAGGTTTTTATAGACTAAACATAGTGTTATGGATTCAATGAAGACCTGTATAAACCTAATGCTGTCCCTTGTTTAGTTATAGTTGGTTCTGACCAATAAACAATAAAATTATTGAAAAGACATATATTATTTAAAAAATGATCATATGGGTTTCTTATTAACTGAATTTTATGAAAACAACTTAGAATTTTTCTACAACACATATTCGATATAACATAAGAGTCTGCACATCTAGTAGCACCACCATTTAATTTCACACTTTTAAAATATACATTTTTATCATTCACAATTCTATAAATAGGTATATGTACTCCATGACCTTCGCCAAAAAATAACATGTCATAGTTAACTGGTAACTCACTTATATAACTTTCAAGTTTATTTTTAAAGTTTTCTCCCAACACAACATCGTCTTCAAGAATTATTCCATATTCTAAGTTACTATCAACTATTCTTTTACAACATTCAATTTGATGTAAAAAAAGTGATATTTCAGCATTATTCAAATTTATGAACTTTGATTTTTGTTCTCTTGTTAATACATCTTTTCCAAAGTTAGATACAAACTCATAATCCAATCCATAACTATCAAGTTGTATAGTCATGTTTCGTCTTCTTTGAATAAGTTTATTATAGTTTATTATGAAAAATTTCATTTGTATATTATATTATAATATAATATATTGTTTTATATTTTAAGTAAAAGATGGAACAAAGATGTTATTTCATATGTAGTAGAGGTATAGTAAAGTCATGTACTTTTCGCTCTATTAACCCTATTTCAAGTTGTAATAAAGACAATAGTTACTTAATATATATGTTAAATAGTGGCAGAATGTTTAATGGTATGTCTGTTTACGTTTGTTCAGATTTATTATCATATTTTATAAATAATATTCTTCCGAATATTAGAAATTATTTTACATTAGTATCTGGCGATTCTGACTTATGTGTTCCTTTAGAAATTTTGAATAATAACGAAGTTAGAAATATTACACAAAACAAATATTTAATAAAATGGTTTGCACAAAACACTAGGTTACAAAATCATCCAAAAATAGTTCAACTTCCAATTGGGCTTGACTACCATACAATATCAAATAACCCATCATGTTCATGGAAAAAAGAAGGCGAAGGTCATCTTCCAAGGTTTCAAGAAGAAATACTTATAAATATAAGAGAAACAATGAAACCTTTTTATGAAAGAGTTCCAAAAATATATGTAAACTTTTCAATAGAGAATGATAGATTTAGACAAAGAAAAGAAATATTTGAAAAGATACCAAATGATTTATTAGTTATAAAACAGGATTTTATGAAAAGAACTGATACGTGGAATAATATTGCCACCTATTCATTTGTAGCTTCGCCATTTGGAAATGGCATGGATTGTCATAGAACATGGGAAGCCTTATGTTTAGGTTCTATACCTATTGTAAAAGCACCAAATTTTAAAGAGTTATTTGAGGGTTTACCAGTATTAATAGTAAATGACTGGGGTGATATAACCGAAGATTTATTAGTGAATACAATTGAATCTTTTAAAGAGCGGCAATTTGATTATACTAAACTTACATTGGGTTATTGGGTTAAAAGAATAAATAATAAATTATAATAATATATAATGAACTTTTCTATAAATAAAAATACGTTAATACAAATATTTTATGATAGAATAGGTGAAAAAAAATTTTTGGCTTTTGACTTGTATATATATAGTTTATATGATATTTTAAAAACAAAATTTGAAAATGTTTTTTTTATAAGTAACATTAAAGACTATCAAAATAACGAAAATAGTTTGCTAATAATATTTTTAAATGACTTAAATAAATATGTATCGAACTTTGGTTATAAAATAAAAAATAATTGTAAAATAATATTTATACACGCAGATATGTTATTGAACCATTCTAAGAGTGACCGTCTACAAATAAAAAGGTTTGTTAATGATATAAATTCTAATAACTGTGTTGTTTGGGAATATAGTTCTTTAAATATAAATTTACATAACAAATTTTTACCAAATCTAAAATATAGGTTTTTACCTCTTCTATATAGTGACTATCTTGAAAATTTTTATAACTCTAGACTAACTAATGGAAAAATACCATGGGATAAAAAAGATATAGATGTTATTTTTATTGGAAACTGGTTTGACGATAGAAGACCTGTGCTTTTAGATAAGTTGAAACAAAAGTTTAACTTGTTAGTTGTAACCGGAAATAATAATTATGATGAGATGATAAACCTAATTGAGAGAAGTAAAATATTTATACATATATATTCTAAAAATATAAACAAGTCATTTGATTATTATAGATTATCACTTCTGTATTCTAATAAAGTATTTACAATTACAGAAACACCAATGGTTCTTTTTCATATTGAAAAAAATTTATTAGATATAAAGGAACATATTGTTACTTCTAACTATGAAGACTTTGAAGAAAATATAGATAAATATTTAACTAAGCCCTATAATGAAATAAGTGAAATAGTAAATAATGTATATAATAGTTTCAAAAAAACAAACTTTAAATATGAAGTTTTAAATTTTTTTGAGAGTTGTTAATTTTGAAAATAGATAGTGATTAATCTGTAATCAAATGAAAAGTAATTAATATAAAACGTAACTAGACATGTATTTATCATATTCTGGAGGAAGGTAATTATTTAGTTTGGTTGATATTTGTAAAAAAACATCATTTCTTCCATATAAGTCAATTTGTTTTGAAACTTTTTCTTTTATATAGTCAGTATTTGTATAACTATTGTTATTATACTCTTGATGCGAAAAATTTTGTATTTTGTTTTTTATAAACTCGGCATCTCCAAAATAACTCAAATGCCAACCACATACAATATTAGTTTTTTTAAATTTATAATCTCTCAAATCTTGGAATGATTTTTTTAAAATTTTATAACCCTTAACTGTCATCATTTTCGAAGAATACCAAGAGCTTAAATGTTTTGTATTAAGATTATAATAATAAAAATCTTGTTTCAATGATATTCCACCTCTTATTATTAACTCTTTATCTTTTATTTTTTTTAAAAATAATGGGTCTGGTATTTCGTCTACATCAGATAAAACTATAATATCATTATCAGTTAAAACATTTGCAATTCTATTTATTCCTATTTTTATTCCATTTCTATTAAAACTTTCATTATCCCATTGTTGTTTTTTTTCATAGTCTATATTTGGATATTTATATGGTATATCATTCAAAACAACATGTATTATTTTATCATTGAATGGTTCAAACACTTCTTTATTTTCTTCAAAAAACAACTTTTTTTCTTTTCCTGAAAATGTATATTTACACTCAACAATTACAAAAAAATCAACATATTTATTCAAAATGTTTAACCTATATTTCAACATATCTAACTCATTATAAAATATAAAACAGTCTATTATTTTCATTGATAATATATGTAAATATATAATATTTATATTATTTTAACAAGTTAGTTTCTTTTTCTTCATCTCTCCAACTTTTTTTATTTATATATAACTTATTACAATCTTCATATTTAAAAGTAAAAAAGTTATTATAGTCAATACTATAAACTCTATATGATATATCACTCTTACTAAATGTCATATCAAAACCTTTATGAATTAAGTTGTGTCTTAGGTTTCTACTGAAATATTGGTTGTGAATTGACTGAATTGCTTCACTAAAAACAGTGGGGCCTGTCATTTTGTGAATGTCATTTGGATACTTATTTTGTATTATATTTCTAATAACTAAATTTATAACTCTTTTGAGGATAGGATGTTCTTTATTAAAAACAAGAGCCCATTGTACAAACATACCTGCATTATTTTCTGCTGTTATGATAGCTTGGTCATTTTCTTTTATGAGTTTATCTAATGGCATGTTTATAGTTGAGTCCATGTCTAAGTAAACACCGCCATATTTATAAAGAACCAAGTATCTCCAAAAGTCTACCTTTGCCACTATAATATTCAACTTATTATAACATTCGGTTATTTCATATGGAAAATTATTGTTTACAAAGTCATCCATTTCTTGGTCATCGTATAAATAATAACTATATTGTGGGTTCATATTTTTCACTTTATCTATATTATACTGTATAACACTATCTAAATTTTTTGTATACCAAGTCTGAAATATATTTTTAGGTATCATTTTTTATAAGTTATATTCTATATAATAATATAATATAATATTATATAACTTGTAAGATGGAAAAGATTTTTACAGATATTTATGAAAATTCAAACTGGGGAAATAATGGTAGTATACACTATCGTGGTAGCAGTGGTTCAGGAAGTGATATTGATGTAAATATAAACACATATATTCCTTTTTTAAGAAAATTTATTAAGACTAAAAACATAAAAAGTGTTGTTGATTTAGGATGTGGTGATTTTAGGTGTGGAAAATTAATTTATAATAACCTTGATATTAAATACACGGGTTATGATGCTTATGAAAAATTAATAAACTATCATAAAAACAATATTTCTCACCCAAAATATAGTTTCATACATCTTGATTTTTTCAATAAGAAAGAAGAAATTGTTAGTGGTGACTTGTGTATTTTAAAAGATGTTATACAACACTGGTCAGTAAATAATATTTATAGTTTTATGGATTATTTAGTTGACAATAAGAAATTTAAGTATATTATTTTGGTTAACTGTGGGAACCAAACACAAGATAATATAGATATTGAAGATGGCGACTATAGACCTTTAAGTTGTAATTATTTACCATTAAAAAAATATAACCCTGTAAAGGTAGGAAACTATGATACAAAAGACAACCATGTAAAAGAAATATCTATAATTAGAAATGATATATGGAAAAATTTAGAATTACTTACAGTTTATCACTTTGATAATAAAGTTAGACTTGGAATAAATAATGATGGTGGATATGTAATTGGCGACCTTGATGGTGGTTATGATTGTTACATTTCTGCAGGTGTCTCTAATGAAGAAAGTTTTTCAAGGGATTTTATAAAAAAATATAACATGAATAAAACAAACAGTTATGCGTTTGATGGTACTATAAATGATTATCCTTATGAGTATACCAGAGATATTACTTACGTTAAAAAAAATATTGGTAGCATTAATGACAATAACAATGTTAATTTGTCTTACCTTATTGGTAACTATAATAATATTTTTTTGAAAATGGATATAGAAGGAGGAGAATATCCATGGTTATCATCTCTTAGTGAAAACCAATTAAATAAATTTAAACAAATTGTGATAGAAGTACATGGTATTACAGATGATAGCTATGGTAGTATGATTCATGATAAAATAATATGTTTAAATAAATTGAAAAATACACACTATATTATTCATGCACATGGAAATAACTTTGGTTATGTTACAAATGGTATACCATATGTAGTTGAACTTACATATGTAAACAAAAATTACTTTACATTTCCTCCTGAATTGAATAGACAAGAATTTCCTGTTGATTCATTAGATTTTCCAAATAATACATCAGTTCCAGATATCAAGTTGAACTACTATCCTTTTTTACATGTCCAAAATGAATAAGTTACTATTTTAATGTTATTATATATGTTTTTATATAACAACATCTATATCATCGGCAAATACCTTATTGCATCATCATCATAAATTGTTACTCGGAACCTCTCATTATATCCTTTCACATATATAGTCTCCCCATTATATATTTGGTCACATCCATACTCATTCGTACAACTCTTCTTGTTCTTCATCACCGGCAACTTTACACTATTATTCTGGTCACTCATCGAATAGTATTGCCACTTATCACGGTTTGTAAAAAGAGGTCGGCCCATAAGCGCTAAAATCTTATCCTTCCCACCTTCGTGTGAGCCCCCCTTTCTTTCTGGC
>Ga0164296_1004142_pt1 | contig 13306 bp, 13 predicted proteins | sample GEODES057metaG_FD_113533 | JGI IMG/M metagenome (GOLD analysis project Ga0164296, IMG submission 113533) | Dystrophic lake water microbial communities from Trout Bog Lake, Wisconsin, USA - GEODES057 metaG | ecosystem: Environmental > Aquatic > Freshwater > Lake | place: USA: Trout Bog Lake...
CACCAGAGGTACCGCGATTTCCACGATCTGCCCATCCCGCGCCGCGCGATAAAAGCAGTTGCGCCGCCCGGTATGGCAGGCCACCCCGAGCTGATCGACCAGCAACAAAATCGTATCGCCATCGCAGTCCAGCCGCAAATCCACCAAACGCTGTTGCTGGCCGGAACTTTCGCCCTTGCGCCATAATTTGCCTCGGCTGCGGCTGAAGTAGCACACCTGCCCGGTCGCGAGGGTTTCGGCCACCGACTCGCGGTTCATCCATGCCATCATCAACACCTCGCCGGTGTCATGTTGCTGGGCAATGGCGGCCACCAGACCGCGTTCGTCAAAACCAATCGCATCAAGTATAGTCTGCATCGAAAAATCCCCGCGAAGGACGATATATGGTCTCTACCGGTACCATGGCGGCCCTCGACCGCGCCAGCCTGCTCTGCGACCAGCGCGGCACCAAGCTCACCGCCTTGCGTCGGCAGGTTCTCGGGCTGATTCTGGAAAGCGAGGCCCCGATCGGCGCCTATGATCTGCTGGACCGCTTGCGCGCGGACCGCAAGGCCGCCGCCCCACCCACCGTCTACCGCGCGCTGGAATTTTTGCGCGAGCAAGGCCTGGTGCACCGCATCGAGCGGCTGGCGGCCTTTGTCGGCTGTGTGGACGGGGCGCAACACGAACACGCCGCCCAATTCCTGCTTTGCCGCGGCTGCGGCCGGGTGGCGGAAATTGACGACCACGACCTCGCGCACGCCTTGCTCGCCGCCGCCAAGCGCATCGGCTTCACCGTCACCGGGGCGACGGTGGAAGCCGAAGGCCTGTGCGCCGAGTGCGCCGCGGCCTGAGCTTGCCCCTGGCCTGAGCTTACCCCTGCCGCAACACGCCCAGGCCCTCACGCAGATCTTCAATCAGATCATCCGGCGCTTCGAGCCCGACATGCAGCCGCATCACATTGCCGCCGAAATCACCCGAATTTGCGCTGCGGGTAAGGAAGCCCGTCGTCGGCAGCACCAAGCTTTCATACCCACCCCAGGACGCGCCCATGCCGAACAGATCGAGCGACTCGATCATATTGTGCATTGCCGTTTCCGAGATTTGCGGTTGCAGCACGACGCCGAACAGTGAGCAGGCGCCGGTAAAGTCCCGCTTCCAGATCTCATGGCCGGGCGCGCCGGGCAATGCGGGATAGAGCACCTGCTTCACCTCCGGCTGCTGGGACAGCCAGGTGGCCACTTGCAGGGTGGATTTCTGCTGCCGCTCCATCCGCACCGCCATGGTGCGGACACCGCGCAGCGCCAGCCAACAATCATCCGGGCTGGCGAACTGGCCGAGCGTGGACGACGTGCTCCGCAGAATCTCCCAGTCGGCCTCGGAGTTCACCGTGATGCCGCCCAGAATAATGTCCGAATGCCCGGCAACATATTTGGTCAGCGCCTGGATCGACACATCGACGCCATGGGTAAAGGGCTGGAAGTGATGAATGCCCCAGGTGTTATCCATCAGCACCTTGGCGCCATGCGCATGCGCTACCTTGGCGAGGCCCGGCACGTCCTGCACCTCGAACGTATGGCTCCCCGGCGACTCGACGAACAGCACCTTCGTGTTCGGCTGCACCAGTTTTTCCAGGTCCTCCGGCGTGATGCACGGATGGTAATACGTCGTCGTCACGCCATAGCGCGTCAGCAGTCCGTCGCAGAAATTGCGCGTTGGGCCGTACGCGCTATCGGTCATCAGCAAATGGTCACCCGCCTTCAGAAACGCCAACAACGGCGTCGTCACCGCAGCGAGGCCGGACGAGACAATCTGGCAGCGCGTGCCGCCCTCGATTTCCGCCACTACATCTTCCAGCGGCCAATGCGTCGGCGTGCCGCCCACGCCATAGGTCAACTGGCGGCCAAACCGGTTGGCACTGCTCGCTTTGCGCGTGGCGATATCCGGCACCAGCAGCGTGGAGCCGCGATGCACCGGCGGATTGACGAAGCCATGGCTATGCGTGGCCGCGCGGCCGGCATGCGAGAGCCGGGTGAAATAATTATGTTTGGCGCGACTGGCTTCTTGATTGTCGGTCATGTCGTATCCCTGTGTGCGCTAGGTGCGGCGGAGTATTTCGTCGATGGTGGTCATAATGCGCCCCTGATCGGCTTCCGGCAAAACCCCGAGCCGGGCGCCGAGGCTCGCAACCGGTATCGTCGCGAGATCAAACGGGTCGGCATAGAGCGGCGTGACGTGCACCATGAGATGCGGCATCAACGCATGGGCGGCCGCAGCCGCATGACGGCGATGGTACAGCGAGATCGTCACGCGGCCTCAGGCGCGATACGGGCGGGACAATCAACGGCTTCGATGCACGATTGAGAACTATGCGGCAACGATTGCTTCTGGCCGTTTGATCTCGATTTCCACAAACGCCAGCGGCTGGTCGGAGGCATTCATCACATCATGCTGCGTGCCGGCCACGCGATTATAGGCCTGCCCGGCGGTCAGATGGGTATCGGTCACCTCGGTGCCATTATGGATGCGCAAAATCCCATCCGTTAGCAGGATGACGAAATACGGCCATGAATGCGTGTGCCATCCGGTAACCGCGCCCGGCGGAAAATCCCAGCGGGTGATGCGCACATCATCGTCATCGCGCTGCACGGTCGGCGTGGCGGGGATGGTGCAGACGAAAGCCATAACCTAACCTCCTGATCGAACTAGCGAAACAATAGCGCTAACGCGCTCAGCGCCGATATCGCCAAAACCGCAATCCGCCCCCGACGCGGATTGCTATAGCGGGCGAGGTGCGGACCGAGCATGATCCCCAATCCAACCCCCGGCAGCGGCGCGAGGCTGGCCAACGTGGTTCCCGCGGTCAACGCGCCACTGATTGCCAGCATCGCCAGCGCAATCGCACAGCCGACGGTGAAAAACGCGCATAACGTCGCCCGCAATCGTGCCGGGGGTTCATGCTGCAACACCAGGGCAATCGGCGGCCCGTGCGCGCCGGAGAGAGTGCCCAAGACGCCGGACGCGATGCCCCCGAGCAACAAAGCCAGCCGCCCGGCGGGGATGCGCACACCGGACAGGCTCAGCCCGACGGCCGCGAGGATCTGCACCGCGAACACCTGCGGCAGCCCGATGCGGATCAGCCAAGGCAGCATTGCGGTCGCGATGGCACTGCCAAGCAACAACCCAAGCAGAGACTGCCGCAGAATGGCGCCGTCAATCGCCGCGCGCTCCCGCCAGGCAATCAGGGCCGATAGCGCCATCACCCCGCACAGCGTCGGCCCCGGCACAAAACCGGGGTCCAGCATCACCAGCAACGGTCCGGCAACCAGCCCCATACCCATCCCGATCGCCGTTTGCAGCGCCGCCGCCAAGGTGGTGATGGCGGTGCCGAGTAGCAGCACCGGGATGGAAAGCTGGAACAACAACCGTTTGGATCAGCTATCAATCGGCGTGTCGCCGCGCCCACCCCATTCGGTCCAGGACCCATCATAAACCGCCCCGTTGGGCAGCCCAGCCAGCACCATGGCCAAGGTCAGGATGGTGGCGGTCACGCCGCTGCCGCAACTCGTCACCACCGGGCGGCTGCCATTTACCCCGGCGGCGGCCAGCCGGGCGCGCAGCGCCTCCGGCGCCAGCAGCGTTTGGTCGGCGGCCAGCAACTCAGTGTAGGGCAGATTGGCGCTCCCCGGAATATGACCAGACCGCATGCCCGCGCGTGGCTCCGGCACCGCGCCGGTAAAGCGGCCCGCCGCCCGCGCGTCCAACACCAGTTCTTGCCGGCTGGCCACATTAGCCAGCATGTCCCCAATTCCGCGCACCCGCGTCGGCCGCCAATCGGGCCGGAAATCCCCCGGCGCCACCGTGTTCGGTGCCCCGGTGGCAATGGCCCGGCCTTCAGCCTGCCATTTCGGCAACCCGCCATCGAGCACCGCCGCACGGTCATGCCCGAACAACCCCATCATCCACCAGCCCCGCGCGGCCGACGCCAGGCCCTTCTGGTCGTAGAACACCACCAGATCGCCATTTCGCACCCCAAGCGCGGTCAGCTTGCGGGCAAACAGCCCCGGCGTCGGCACCATATGTGGCAGATCTGTGTCCGGGTCGGCGATGTCATCAATGTCAAAGAACCGCGCTCCAGGGATATGCGCCAACGCATATTCGGCCCGCCCGTTCTTCGGCTCGTTCGGCAGATTTTTGGTTGTGTCGCAGATCACCAGATCGGCGTCCCCGAGATGTTCGGCGAGCCATGCGGTGGACACCAGCGGATGCTGCGACAATGGTCTGTATCCTCTTGTTTTTTTGATTAATCGGCCAGCGACAGGGTAATCCGCCGGTTCTGCTTGCCCTTGTTCTCGATCTTGCCAACCACCAGCCGGCCAATCAGCCCGGTGCGGGCCACATGGGTGCCGCCGCAGGGTTGCAAATCCACCGGTGCTGCGTCCGCCGCGCCGATCCGTACCAGCCGGATGCGCCCGCTGCCGCGCGGCGGCTTTACTGAAAGCGTGCGCACCATATCCGGATTGCTGTCCAAAATGGCCTCATCGACCCAAGAGGCGCTGATCGGATGATCGGCCGCAACCAGGGCATTGAGCCCGGCTTCCACCAGGTCTTTCGGCGGCGATTCCGGCAAATCGAAATCCAGCCGGGATTTGTCAGCCCCGATGGACCCGCCCGTCACCCCGGCACCCGGCAGCACCACGCACAGCAAATGCAGCGCACTATGCATCCGCATCAAGCGGGTGCGCCGTGCCCAGTCCACCGCCGTGGTCACGGTCGTGCCAACCGGCGGCAGCGCCTGATCCGGCGCGGTTAGATGCACAATGGTCTCACCTTCGCCCTTAATGGTGTCGATCACGGCAATGCTGCCGCCATCCCAGCTCAGGTTGCCGAAATCCCCGGGTTGACCGCCCGAGCGCGCATAGAAATTGGTGCGATCCAGCACAACACCCTGCACATCGGCGGCAATCACCGTCGCCGTTGTGCTGGCAAGCTCGGGTTGGTCGAGAAACAGGCGCTCGGTCATGGATCCTCCCGGATTAACACGGGGGGAGGATAGAGCGGGCCGTGCGGGCTGCCCAGCCCACCCAAATGGGGCCGCTTAGGTCGGCCGCCGCTCGGCAATAATCTGCCGCACCGCCGCCGCCGCCGCGCTGCCCTTTATCGCCGTGCGCCAAAAGCTCTCGGCTACGCGCTGATGCGCCGCAATCGCCTCGTCAGCCGCGGTGATCATCGCCACTCCAGGTGCCGCGGACGGATGGGTATCGGTGGGGAAGGGGTTCACCATCAGCGTCGCCCGATCGCGGGCGCGGATAATCTTGAACGCGCCGGAGGGGGTGCTCTGGGGCAGCAGACCGAATTGTAACCCCATCGGCTCGGCGTCCATCATCTGCGCGATATGCTCGGCTTCCACCGCCGCAACCTCGCGGCACATGCGCCGGGTCCGGTCCGGCAACGCAATCCCGCCGGCAACCCCCTGTTCGAGGAAGGCGCGCAGCCGATTGGCGGTCACCATGGCGATAATGTTCGGCTTGCGCAGCCCGTAGGCGCGTTTGCGCGCCGCCAGAATGCCCAAAATCTGCTCCGCCGCCGCACGGGCCGCTAATCGGTCGCCGCCCGCCAACTCGGCCGCATCCTCAAAACTTGCCGACAACGCATGATCGTAACTGTCCGTCGTGGTCACATATGCCGTCGGCCCGGTCAGCATCAGAATCTGCTCGGCGGTTTCCTCCGCCTGCCGGGCCCGTTCGAGATAGCCGACCGGACGATTGTAATACTCAACCCCGATGCCCAGGAGCGAAAGCGGCGATATCTTCAACAATTCGGCCAAGCGCTGAATGGTGTCGAGCTTGATCACCTCGCCTTTTTCGTATCGGTACAAGGCCGCACGGGAAACCCCGAGGCGGGCGGCGATTTCCTCCGCCCGCAAACCGGACTCCAGTCGGTACGCCCGCAATTGCTGGCCGATTTCGGTAAAGCGCATCGTGCTACCTTTCCTCCGTTCCCCAAGATCCCCGATCGGTACCGTGGGTCAGGTCGCTGGCTCTATGCTGATCAGGCGCAGTAGCTGAGACACCGTCCCAGCCACGCAATCCGTCTCATGATTTAACCACAGGTCGCACGCCGATGAAACGAAAGACGTTTACCGAGATCGTGAAAACGGCGGGATTTGCACTTTAAATTTCTTCACTTTTCCAAATTTGCCATTAACTCAATCGCTTGCACCAGCGAAGAATGGTCCTGTTCCGCCCCGCCATGCGCGGTCACCACTGAGAACATCTGCTGCGCAATGGCGGTATTGGGCAGGGACATCCCCATTTCCCGCGCCGCCGTCAGCGCCAGGTTGAGATCTTTCTGGTGCAGGCGAACGCGGAAGCCGGGGTTGAAGGTGCGGTTGATCATCCGCTCGGCATGCACTTCCAGAATGCGGGATGAGGCAAAGCCGCCCATCAGCGCCTGTCGCACCTTGGCCGGATCGGCGCCGGCTTTGCGGGCGAAGGTCAGCGCCTCGCCCACCGCCTGGATATTCAGCGCCACGATAATCTGGTTGCACACCTTGCAGGTCTGGCCGTCCCCGTTTTCCGCCCCAACATGGGTGATATTTTTGCCCATCAGTTCAAACAACGGCAGCGCGCGCGCAAATGCCTCATCCGGGCCGCCGACCATAATCGTTAGGCTGGCCTGCTTGGCCCCCACTTCGCCACCAGAAACCGGCGCATCGAGATACAAACAGCCGAGCTTGTTGATCCGCGCCGCGAACCCCTTGGTGGCAATCGGCGAAATCGACGACATGTCGATCACCAGCTTGCCCTTGGACAGGCCTTCGGCCACGCCATGCGCGCCAAACAACACATGCTCCACATCGCCGGTATCCGGGACCATCAGGATGATCACGTCCGAGCGTTCCGCCACCGCGGCGGCATCGGCCACCACATCGGCCGCGGCCCGCATTTCCTGGGTCAGGCTGCGGCGCTCCGGCACCACAAGCTCATGGCCGGCGGCGCGCAGGTTCAGCGCCATCGGGCGCCCCATGATGCCCAGGCCGATAAATCCGATCTTCATTTCCGTCGTTCCTTACGATGGGAGGACAATCAAACGCCGTAGCTCTGGCGCCACGCCAGGCCGGCAACCGTGTCACCGGCCGGGCGGTATTCGCAGCCAATCCAGCCGGTATAGCCAAGTTCAACAATGCGGCGGAACACGTAGGCCCAGCCGATTTCTCCGGTGCCTGGCTCATTGCGCGCCGGCACGTCGGCAATTTGCATATGCGCCACCAGCGGCAGCACCGCCTCCAGGCGCTTGGTGATATCGCCCTCGGTGATCTGGCAGTGATAGATGTCGAATTGCAGCCCGATTTTGTCGAGCCCGATCGCCTGCACAATCGCCGCACCCTGGGCGATGGTGTTCAGGTGATAGCCCGGCATGTCGCGATGGTTAATCGGCTCAATCGCCAATCGCAGCCCTGCTGCCTTGGCGCGCTCGCCGGCCCAGGCGAGGTTGGCGGCGAACAGCGCCGCGGCAGTGGCGAACGGCGTGCCGGCGGCCGGGATGCCGGCCATGCAATGCACCAGCTTGCAGTCTAGCGCGGCCGCATAGTCCATCGCGATGGCGACGTTATTGCGGAACTCGTCCACCCGGCCGGGCAGGGATGCCATGCCGCGCTCGCCAGCGGCCCAGTCGCCCGGCGGCATGTTGAACAGCACCTGCTGCAATCCGGCGCCATCCAGCCGCTTGCGTATTTCGGCGGCCGGAAAATCGTAGGGAAACAGAAACTCCACCGCCTTGAAGCCGGCTTTGGCGGCCGCATCGAAGCGGTCCAGGAACGGCAGTTCGTTGAACATCATGGACAGGTTGGCGGCCAGGCGCAGCATGGGGTGTCTCCTCCGAAGGCCGCGCACCCTACAGCCAAGTGCGCCCGCGTGCCAGCACGGCCACCAAGTTTGGCGATCCGCCCGCCCGCCGCTAATCTGCCGGCGAAGCGGGGGTAGTGGATGCAGACCGAACGGATCCTGATGGCGATGCTGCTGGGCGGGGTGGCCATTGGCTGCGTCGTGGTGCTGTATCCCTTTTTCTCCGCCATTCTCTGGGCGGCCATCCTCACTTTCACCACCTGGCCCGCGTTTCAGGCGCTGCGGGGCCGGCTGCATCTTGGCCCCAAATCGGCGGCGGCGCTGATGGTGCTCGGTACCGCCGTGGTCGTGGTCTTTCCGCTCGCCATGGTGGCGCCCAATGGCAGCAGCGACGTCAAGGCCCTGCAGGATGTGCTGCTGGCAACCTTGGCCGCCGGCCTGCCGCCCGCCCCGGCCTGGGTGGCAACCATCCCCGTCATCGGCGTTGGTCTGCAAACCCTGTGGGATAGCTGGACGCAGGATTTGACCGTGATGGTGGATTTCTTCCGCCCTTACTTCGGCATCGCCGCCGAATTCGGCTTCCGCCTGCTGTTCGGCCTTGCCAACGGCGTGCTGGAATTTCTGCTCGCGCTGATCGTGGCCTTTTTCCTCTATGCGTCCGGTGAGGTGCTGGCCGCCAAACTCGCGGGCTTGTTGCGCCGCATCGCGGGTGACCGCGCGGAAAGGCTGATAACCGTCACCGGATCGACCGTGCGCGGCGTGGTCTATGGCATCCTTGGCACCGCCGTGGTGCAGGGATTGTTGACGGTATTCGGCCTGTGGCTGGCCGGCGTGCCGCGCGCGTTGCTGCTCGGGGTGATCGCCGGCGGGCTATCGGTGCTGCCCATCGGGCCGCCGGTGATCTGGATTCCCTCGGCCATCTGGCTGCTCTCCAGTGGCAATATGGTCGGTGGGATATTTCTCGCGCTTTGGGGCGGCATCGTCATCAGCGGCGCGGATTCGCTGATCCGCCCCTATTTCATCGCCCGTGGCGCAGATCTGCCGTATCTGCTCACCATGCTCGGCGTGCTCGGCGGCGCGCTCGCCTTCGGCCTGTTGGGCATTTTCGTCGGCCCGGTGTTACTCGGCGTCGGCTATACGCTGGTCAATGAATGGCCGGCGCGGTCCAGCGACTGAACCGCGCCGTTCCGCCTACTTCGTCGGCTTGAAACTCTCCGCCGACGTCACCTCATCGGTCCGCGCCACGATGCCGACGGATTTCTTGGCAGCCCAGGTTGTCGCCTGAAAATACAGCGGCACCAGCGCCACATCGTCGATCACTTTATCGACGGTTTGTTGCAGCAAGGCCGTGCGGGCTTTGTCGTCCATGGTGGCAACCGCCTGGGTCAGCAACGCATCGACGGATTTGTTGCAATAATTGCCCCAGTTCACCACGCCCCAGCCTTTGTCCTTATCCGCGCAGGCCACCAGCGCCCGCACCGGGGATGACGCCTCGGCGGTCTGCACCCCCCAGGCCATCATGCTGAAGGCGAACTCGCCTTTCTGCCCACGTCCGGCGATGGACATAAACGGCATCGCATCCACCTGGGTTTTAATGCCGACACGGGTCAGCATCTGCGCCACCGCCTGCGCCACCTTGCTGTCATTGATCAAACGGTTGTTGGGGGATGCCAAGGTCATCGCGAAGCCGTTGGGGTAGCCGGCTTCGGCCAGCAACTTTTTGGCCTCGGTCGGGTTGAACGGCACCTTCTCCAGCTTGGGGTCAAACCCCTGCATGGCATCCGTCACCAGGTTGTTGGTGGGATAGGCCAGCCCGGTCATGATGCGCTCGCGGATCGCACCACGGTCGATCGCCATGTTGATGGCCCGCCGCACGCGCACATCCTTCATCGGATTTTTGTCCAGCGGCTTGCCGGCCAGATCTGTCACCCCCGGCGCCACATCGCGCCCGCTATCGAGGAACAAAAACACCAGTCGCTGCGATTTCTTCGCCACAAAGCTGAAGCGTTTATCGGCCTTCACCGTTTCAATGTCGGTGGTCGGCACGTTGTCGATCGCATCCACGTCGCCGGCCAGCATCGCCGCCAGCCGCGCCGGGTCAGACGGGATGAAGCGGATTTCCACCTTGTCCCATTCCGGCTTCGCGCCCCAGTAGTCCGGGTTGCGCGCCACCACCACCCGGTCATCACGCACAAAGCTGACAAACTTATACGGCCCGGTGCCGACCATGCCGCGCCCGGTGTTGAAGTCCGACGACGGCACACCCTCGGTTGCCGCCTTGCTGACGATAAAGATCGACGTCAGATCGGTCGGCAGCAGCGGATACGGGGTTGCGGTGGTCAACTGAATGGTCTGGGCGTCAATCACCTTCTTGCCGATGATTGCCTTGGTGAAGATGGTAAACGCCGCCGGGCTGTTGGTGATGGTGGCCGGCCGGTCGAGCGACCAGATCACGTCCTCCGCCGTCAGGGTGCTGCCATCATGGAACTTGGCCGGGCGGAGCTTAAACTCCCAGGTGGTATCGTTCACCATCCGCCAGGATTGCGCCAGTCCCGGCACCAACCGGCTGTCCGCGTCCATCTTGGTCAATGTCTCGAACATGTTGCGCGAAATCGCGATGTTCGGCGTCGCGTTCTGAAAGTCAGGGTCCAGCGCAGTGGCTGCACTGCTCACCGCAATGCGGAGATCGGCGGCGCTGGCGGTGCAGGCGAGGCTGAAAGCAAGCGCGGTACCGGCCAGTAAGCGGCCGGGAAGGGCGGATATCATCGCAATAGCTCCCCAATTTATGTCCATTGCCGGGAGTGTGGCGGACAAATTGGCGGAACGGAATAGCCAGCCTTACTCGCCGGAAATATCGCGCCGGCGCCGGTCGAGTTCCTCGGAATAGCGGCGTAGCGCGTATTGCTCAGTCAGGATACCAATCACCCGCCGCGTCTCCGGCCCATCGACCACCACCAGCGCGTCCGCTTCGGCCGCCTCGAACATCTGCACCGCGTCCTTGATCGTCATTTGCGGCAGCAGCACGTCGTCTTCGTTGTGCAGCAGATCCAGCAGCGTCTTGGCACGCGTATCGGCGGCATGCGCTTCGGGCACGTGAACAATGCCGGCGTAATGGCCCTCGGCATCCAGCACCACCACCCGGGTGGTGGCACCCAGCGCGATATCGCGGCGGAAGGCGGCCAGGGTGGTATCGCCGCGCAAGGTGCGGATTTCCCGTCGCATCATCCGGCCCACGGTCAGGGTGCGCACCCAGCCGATATCCACCGCGCTGCGAATGGCCTCGCCGCGCAAATGGAAGCGCCAGGTAGCGAAGGAATAGCCAAAGGTCCGCCGCACGGTCAGCGCCGAAATCACCGCCGCCGCCACCACCGCCACCGTCAGCGGCAGGCTGCCGGTGGCTTCCAGCGCCAGAAACGCCATCGTCAGCGGCCCGCCGACCACAGCCACCGCCAGCGCGCTCATACCCACCAGCGCGCACACCACGGTCGGGATCGCCGGCACTACCGTCAATGCCGCGAGGGCGGCGGCAAACAGTTTGCCCAGCAACGCCCCCAGGAACAGCGAGGCGAAAAACAACCCGCCACGAAAGCCCGAGCCCAGTGAAACGGCGGAGGCCACCGCCTTCAGCAATATCAACACCGCAATGTGGCTCAGCGAATACGGCGCATCCAGGCTCACCTGCAACGCCGCATGCCCGGAGGACAGCACTTGCGGCGACATCAGCGCCAGTACGCCCACCACCAACCCGCCAATCGCCGGACGCAACCAAAGTGGCACCCGGGAGCGATTGAACAGCGATTCCGTCAGCGTCACCCCGCGCATGATCAAAATCCCGCCCAGCGCGCAGATAATCCCCATCGCCAGGATCGGCGCATAGGCGCTCGGCTCAATTCCGGTCGGCACCCGCACATCCAGCACGTATTCATCCGGGATCAGCAATCGCACGATAGACACGGCGGAGATCGCCGCCACCACCACCGGGGCGAGGGTTGCCAGCGAGTAGGTGCCAATAACCAGTTCGAAGGCGTAAAACGCCCCGGTCAGCGGCGCGTTAAACGCCGCGGCAATCGCTCCGGCCGCCCCACACCCAACCAGCAGGCGCAAATCGTTGCGCCGCACCCGAAACATCCGCCCGAGCCGCGAGGCCAGCGCCGCGCCGATCTGGGTATAGCCGGCCTCCAACCCCACCGATGCGCCCACCGAGTTGGACAGCATCGTTTGCGCTACCACCACCAGGCTGTCATTCAATGACATCCGCCCGCCATAGAGCGCATTGGCCTCAATCGGATCGACCGCGCGACGCGGCCACCACTTCAGCACCGCAATGGCCAGCAACCCCACCGCCAAGCCGCCCAGCGTCGGGCCGAGCACGGCGCGCAACGGCTCCACCTCTGCTTGTCCGGACAGCCGTTCATGCGGGCCAAGATGGAACAGGATGCGATGCACCCATTGGGTCGAAAGTGTCATGCCGGTCACGCAGAACCCGGCGATCACCCCGATAAACGCCGCCAGCACGGACAGCCAGATTTCATCGGTGCGCACCAGCGCCCGCAACATCTGCGGCGCATGCAACACAAAACCGGAAATCGTCCGCCGCGGCCGGAGCGGGGGGCTATCGGTGCCAACGTCCGCGGCCAGTGCGCGGTTCCCCAGCCCCAGGCTTCGTAGCCGGGGGGGAACCATCAACCCAATCCGGCCCAGAACGCCGGCACTGCGCAAAGCCACCATTACGATCCGCCGCCAACAACGCTGCCCCGATGAAATTGCGGGCGCGTGAGACGTTGTGCCGGATATCTCTCAATAATGGCTGAAATACGAACCAATAAGCCGAGGTACAGAAATGCCCCCAGCGCAAGGCTGCTGGCAGCTAGCCGCGTTCCAGCCGCGTCGCCTCCAGATCATCGGCGACGAAGCTGCGCACCAACGTCACCAGATCCTCATTGGGGGCAAAGCCCAGCCCACGCGCACGGTCGGTTTCGAACCCCGCCGGCCAGCCGGCCACAATCGCCTCAATCGCCGGATCGGGCGCGCGGTTGATCAAGGTGGAGGCACCCTGCCGCACCTGGTCCAGCGCCCCGACAATCGCGCCCACGGTCACGCTGATCCCTGGCGGATTAAGGCTGCGGTCCAGCCCGAGCGGGCCGGTATCCATCGTTGCGGCGTGCATCAGCCAGCCCAGCGCGCTGCGCGGCGAAGACACCCAAACCTGAAAATCATCCGCCACCGGCAGGTCGGTCGGCAGCCCGAGCAGCGGTTCGCGCACGATGGAGGAAAAGAAGCTGGATGCCGCCTTGTTAGGCCGGCCCGGTCGCACAATCACCGTTGGCAGCCGCAGGCATACCGCATCCATGAACCCACGCCGGGTGGCGTCGATCAGAAACAACTCGGCGGCGGCCTTTTGGGCGCCATAAGAATTGGCCGGCAGCTGGCGCGCCTGATCGCCGAGAATGGCGCCCTGCCCACCGGAAAAACTGGCAATC
>Ga0164296_1004143_pt1 | contig 13305 bp, 10 predicted proteins | sample GEODES057metaG_FD_113533 | JGI IMG/M metagenome (GOLD analysis project Ga0164296, IMG submission 113533) | Dystrophic lake water microbial communities from Trout Bog Lake, Wisconsin, USA - GEODES057 metaG | ecosystem: Environmental > Aquatic > Freshwater > Lake | place: USA: Trout Bog Lake...
CAACTGCAGGCGCGGCACACGTGCAGCGACGACAGACACAACACACAACACACCTTGATGGTGATCCCCTTCTCGCGCTCAAGCTCCATACTGTCCATCTTGGCGCCCACGCCATCCTTGCCCCTCACCTGTAGAACGGGGAAAGCAGGGACGCAGCTGCGTGTCAGCGCCTGTCTCGCTCCTCCACAAAGTGCGTGTGCCAAAAGCGCACACGCCCGCAGACTACCGCAGTTGGTGGCTCCTGGCCGGCGGCGTGTGCACACAGCTCAAGGCCCCCTTTGACTATGAGCTGAGTCCAGGTGCCGCGCGTCACTTGCGGTTGCGTGGGGGCCCTCTTCGTTGGCGGCTTGCTGTGCGCGCGACTCCAGAAGGGGGCACGCGCCTCGTGTATTTCGTGGATGCGGCCTGTGTAGAACAGGATGCGCTCTGTCAGTGTCGTCTTGCCGCTATCTATGTGCGCCGAGATGCCGATGTTGCGCAGCCGGGTCAGGTACTGCGGAACAACCGACAACGACGCGTCAGGGGCTGGACTGCAAAGAACGGGCGACATAGCTGAGCCGCGCTCGTGCCTGGTCCTCTTCTGCAACGCTGGCCACAGCGGGCAGCGAGAGAAGACGCAGCCAGAGCGTGTGCCTGCACAGTGCCTCCTGCTGTTGCGGTGGAGACAGCGGCGAGGCCAGGGCCCGGCGCGAGACGCCTCGCAGCGCGCTGCGGAGCATCCTAACTGCGTGCTACTTCCGCAGTGGTTGAATTGCGTGGGAGGATGGATGAATTGGACTGCGAAGGGCCGCCACATTGTACAATTGTGGTAAAGGCAGGACTATAGCGTTGAGAGAAAGAATCGCATTACAGCAAGCGCAAATCATACAGGATTTTCATCCGGGCACGTAGTAGTCCATCTGGCTGGTGTCAGCGTTCAACTCAGTCGTATCGAGGTGATCCCAGGGAACGAACACGAAGCGGGAGAGCCCGCGGCTATGCACTCGGACGAGGCCATCGTTCCAGCCATCTAAGCCGCCCTCCGGCGTGGCGTGCCAGCCGCGGCCCTGCTCGTCACTGTACGCGTCGTGGTCAATGCTCGGCTCGGCAGGCATCGGGTGCCCGTCTTCAATTTGGACCATGGAGCGGACGTCCAGTCTATCGTTCGCGCCCTGGCAGGTGCTGCGCAGCCGCAGCCAGGTGTGCACGTGCGAGACGCTGCCGCTGGCGTAAGTGATCACAGTGTGTACTGCATTGTCCCTTACTTCCAGGTCGCCACTGAAGACGCCATCCACACGCAGCGCCGCCCTGGGCCTGGACAGCACTCGCTGTGTGCTCGGCTTGTTCGGCGAGGTGCGATACAGGAAGGTGCCATTGCTGAAGAATGCAAAGTAGCGGAAGTAGACGACGATGTGGACCGGGATCCTAGATGAAAGCTCCACCACGCCGCGGCGGAGGTACGTGTTGCGCGACACATACACGCCGTCAGTGCGCAGCCTCGGCCGGAGGTGGTACATGAGTCTCCAGGAGCCCAAGAAGAAGCGGTCACAGTGCCTCTCAACACGCGCTATTGCGTCTGCGCCCTCGCCGTTGCGCCACGCGTAGACGCTGAGACAGGCGGTGCGCCACAGACCAGGCGTCTGCGCCACTGAGCGCCAGTGGCGACACACGGCCATGCAGCGGCACACATCGCGCGGCGTCAAGCGCAAGAAGACCATCTCCAGGAGGTCGCGAGTGAGTAGTTTGTGGACCAGGCACACAGTCGGCGGTTCAGGTAGCGCGGCGACCGCGTTTCGCGCGCTGGGCACTGGAAGCTTGCGGTTGGCGGGGTCGTAGAGCGCTGTGCAAGGTCAGGAGGAGTGAGGACTGACAGCGCACGCGTCACAGAGCAGCAGAGCGCAGAGACGCACCCAACCACGGCCGGCGAGCCTGCACAGCGATAGCAGCCTCGGCAGCCGTCCACTTGCGCGGCAGCGGCACGGCGAGCTCCACTTCAGCCATGTCTAGGAGGCTCCACACGCCACTGTGCGCCTCTCACACGTCCGACCGCATGGCGCTCCGGTGCATGCACCTTTTTGAGCCACACAGGTGACTCGCTCTTGCGAAAAAGCGGGTTGCTGCGCCGAGGGACCCGCCTCGGGCCAACCTGCCCTCGCCAAGCCAACCTGCCCTCGCAGACCCTTTGGCGCACCGCCATGCCGCTCTTCTCATTCGGCGGCTCACGCAGGGGTGGTGGTAGCGCCGGTGGCAGCGGTAACGGGAGTGGCAGTGGCAGCGCGCCTGTTCGAGGCACGCTGCAGGGTGGTGCTCACCTGAAGAGCGCGCTCGCAGCCGCCCGTCGCGCCAACGAATCCAACAGTAGGGACGCTCTGTTCACCAAGGCTCCGCCGCCTGACGCTGCGGGCAGTGCTGCGTCGCGGCACATAACCTGGAGCTCATCCACGGCTGGCGGGAATGCAGCAGGACAGCGCTCCAAGGAGGAGGACGACGACGATAGCGACGACGATGATGATAGCGTCAGCGAGATGAGTCTGACGCCGCCGGAGCGCGCCGCGTCTCCCGTGGACGAGCGCCCCGCTGCTCCATCCACCGTTGCTGCCGCCAAGCCTGCTGTTGCTCCCCTGGCGCTGACGCACGCCTCCACTGCCACGGGGTGGGCCGCCACTGCCGCTGCTGACGACAGCGCGTCGTCGTCGTCACGCTCCACGTCGCGTTCTACGTCGCCGGAGGCGGAGGTAGAGGACGCCCGCGGTCCTTTGTTGCCAGTCCTACCCCCGCAGTCCGCCGCGCCCGCATCCGCTGCAGCTCTCGCCGCCACTCTCGCGTCCGTGCGCCAGGAGCTGGCCCGAGCGCAGGCGGAGCTGGCTGAGAGCCGCGCTGCGTTGTCTGCAGCAGAGGCACAGGCAAGCAGCAGTGAGTCTGGTCAGCGGGCTGCTGAGCGCGCACACGCGAGTGCGGGCAGCCAGCTGCAGCGCCGTGTTGAGGAGCTGCAGACAGAGAATGTGAGGCTGAAAGACGCGCTGCGTAGCGCCACGGAGGCGGCCAGGGCACGGCCGCCGGCGGTGGCTCGCCCGTCCCCCTCTTCTGACTCCGGCGCGCCGTTGAGTGGGAGTGAGCGCACTGCGCTGGAGTCTCGGTGCGAGGCGCTCGCTGCAGAGCTGGCATCTGTGCGCCGGGCAGCGGAGGCGGAGCGCAGCGATGCGGAAGCGGCGCTGAGGGCGCTGGAGGACAGTCTTCGGGAGGTGTCTGCTGACGCGCAGCGCGCCGCCTCCGCCTCCATCGCCGGCGACCTCGCGCGCGTGGAGACTGCGCTGCGCGCATCCGAGCAGCGGGCCGCCGCGCTGGCGGCGCAGCTGGAGGCGGCGCTGGGGGCGCATGCAGAGGCCCAGCACAGGCTGGAGGCGTGCGCAGAAGAGGCGGCTGCCAACACCGCGGCGCTGGCGCAAGCGGAGCACCTGGTGGTTGAGGAGCGGGGCGCGGCGCTGGAGGCGCTGGCGCAGCTGGAGGAGCTGCGCGCTCAGGAGCGGGCGGAGAGCGAGCAAGCTCTGAGCGACGCGCAGCAGGCTGTCATCACCGCGGGGGCGCAGGCGGGCGCAGCGCAGTCCGCGGCACAGGCAGCAGCAGCGGCCAATGATGAGCTCACGGCGCGAGCAGCGGCAGCAGAGGCGCGCGCGGAGGCGGCCGAGGCCGCTGCCGCTGCCGCCCTTGCAGCAGCCGCGAGCTCGGCAGCGCGTGGCCGCGGCGAAAGTGGGCAGCAGGCTGGCATGCTGCGCCCTGCGGAAGTGCATGAAGCGCTGTCCACAGCTCTGCGACGGGGCTACTTGCCGGCCGAGGGTGGACGGCCCCCGGCTGTGGGTGCGAGCGCCATAGTGCAGGAGCTGGTCGCTCGCCTGGCGCCTTGGCCTGGCGGGGTGAGCGCGAATGCGTCGTATGACGAGCACGCACTCCGCAATGCGCTGGCCGCTGAAAGAGCGCAGAGTGCGGCTCTAAAGCAGCGCTGCGCAGCGTTGGAGGCGGCTGCACTGGTGGCCGCATCCCCAGCAGCTACGCGCCCGTCTGCTGGCACTACCTCGGCGATCGCAGCGCAGCTGGCAGGTCTGAAGGCGCAGCACGCCGCGCTACGAGAGTCTGTGATTCTCCTCAAGGCTGCTGTTGGCCCAGCGCTGGGCAGTGCTTCAGCCCTGACGTCTAGACTTGCGGTCGGACTCGGCGGCCTTCCGCCATCGGCGCCGACATCCACAATGCCAGCCCGTTTGCTGAGCTACTGATAAATTAAACACTCATGCGTGTGCGCATCGCTCGCGTCTCTTCTTGCAAACTCGACACGCGCGCACGCATGTCTGCTGCCAGCGCAACCGCATCGACGTTGCCATCGAATTCTTGCAACATGGCAACCTCCGATGGCCGTGGACGCGGTGGCTCCGGCGCCAGGAGCAACAGCGGTCGCAAACGCCTGCTTCGAGGAGGCGCCTCTGCTCGCGGCACAGAATCCTTGCCCTTGCGCGGAGACGGCAACGAAGCGGTTGGATTGCGGCGGAGCGAAAGCGTGTTGTCAGGTGGAAGTGCCGCCCACTGACGCTGCAGGAACGCGTCAAAGGATCCCACAGCTGTGCCATGCCTCCTTTGAGGCGTCCGCGCGGCTGTCTGAGACTGCAGCCGCTCCCTGCGCCGAGCTTCATCAGCACTGAGGCGTGCATCGAAGTCGCGGCGTCTGAGGATGGCTAGAAGCCAGCTCTTTGTGGCCTCAGCGTCATCCCCACAAGCGGCAGCAGTCTGTGATGTGGAGACACCCAGCGCGTCCCCATGAGCGGCCAAGAACTGCACGACTGCAGGTGCACTGACATCCACAGCCCTGGGATCCCTCTCACCGAGCACAGAGGCCATGATGCCAGCAAGGAAGGCATCTGCACGAGCAGCGGCATACACGTCTTTGTCGCTGCTCACAGGTGCCCACTTAGTTCGAGCGCGCTGCGCCGCCGCTGCAGCAAGGCGGGCTTGGTGCGCTCGCTGAGCCATGGCTGTACGTTCGGCAATGAACGCTGCGTTTTCTGATCTGCGTGGCGATGTAGCTGCATCCTGGCGAGCAACAACTCGTGGTGACGCGGCTCGTTGCACTGCCCGCAGCGACGCTGCGTGGATGGCCGCTGCTGTAGAAGCTGCAATAGCAGCATTGGCTGCCTCCTGGGCCCTCATTGCCAGCCTTTCAGCGCGCAGTCGCGCCCGCTCAGCCTCATACTCAATGCGCATCATCCGCAGCTGCTGCTCGCGGTTCGGCGACGGCGACCGACGACGTGCAGGCATCTCCTGTGCGATCTGCACAGGCGCAGGCTCGGGCTCGGCAGCGTTGCCTCCTGCGGCAAGCCGCAATTCCTCGATGGCTGCTCGAATGCGCATGCGATGACCCAGCACGTTGACAGCAAGGTCACTTTTCAGCTGTTCGTCGGTGATTGTCAGGAGGACGATTCCGTCCACCGCCTGGGCATTGAATGCCGCGCGATACGCGCCCAGCCCGAGACTCTGCAGCCAGTGACCAACATGACGTGACGACCAGCAGTGCACTTCAGCCGTGCTGCGTGGCGAGGGCGAGGGTGACGGCGATGGTGGTGGACTGGCGCTGCGAGGTCGATAACTGGTGGGCGACGACGACGGCGACTGATACTGGTGTTGGACGTCCGGCGACGGCGGAGGGCGATAGCTGGTGGGCGACGACGGTGGCGACTGGTCGTGAAGCTGGACTTCTGGCGACAGTAGAGGGCGATAGCTGACGGGCGGGGACGGCGGCAGTTCAGCGTGGTGTTGGAATTCCGGCCACGGCAGTGGCTCATATTCGTCGTGCAGACGCCACAGTGCGTCCGTGGCCGGTGCTTGCGCATACTCCTGCACACGTCAGGAGTCAACTCACGAGTGACGCGAGCAAAGGCTGGGGCAGTGCGAGCAGTAGCACGCACCTGCTGCTCCTGGAACGCGTTCACGTCAGGCTCAAGCGGCGTGTGAGGAGGAAGAGCGTCGACGAACTCGCACTCGTCCTCGTGAGGCGCACGGTGGTCATCGTCAAGCTCGAGCTGCCGCGCCGCGCGGTCTTTCAGCCACGGCGCACGGCGAAACCCAGCTTCGGGGATGTCACCATACTCTTCCTCCATAACAGTGCAAGGGAGACGACGAGCATTGGCGAGGGATTCGCGCACTGTCTCTCTCGAGTCATTGCACTGAGCAGTCTGCATCGTCCTGCCCGTTGGTTTGGGCCCTCGCTCTGCGAGCGGGCGGCGGCCGTAGCGGCGGCATGGCTGTCGCGATGGTGGCGCTGTTCACGCGCTCCTGCTTCACCTTCTCCATCTCTGCTTGTATTTCTCGCTCCTGCTCCATGCGCGCTGCCAGCACCTGCAATACCCGCTCTTCCTCCGACAATGACGGCTGTGCAATGAGGGCAGAGGGGGCGAGTCAGTATCTCTCACAAACAGAGGGAGCACACGCAGCACACGCACCGCTGCGCTCATCGCAAGCTGTTGCTTCGACACCGGTTTCGGCCCAGCAGGCGCAGCAGCGCTGGCTGCAAAATTTGTACTAGATGCCAAGTAATTCGAAGCCGCTTTGGCCACTGCTGCCGCTTTTGCATTGGAGGGCGACGATGGCAAAGGCAATGCCTTCACAAATGCAGGCCCCGTTTGCACCACGGCCACTGCTGCCAGCCGCTTTGCCTGCTCTGCGGCTTTGCGCGCTGCTTCAGCCTGTTTCCTGGCTTCGTGCTCTAACCGGAACTGCTGCTTCAGCCGGTGTATGTCCTCGGCACTCATCTCCTTCGCCTTTTCACCTGCCGCTGCTGCCTCAGCCTTTGGCGAGGACGATGATGCCGCAGCCGCAGCCGCAGCTGGCTTTGCGTCTGCGTGCGGCTTGACGGCGGTGGGAGCCGGCGCAGCGGTTGCTGCTGCAGGAGCAGCACCACGCACTGCACCTGTGTCCTTGTCTACGGGCTTGGCAGCAACAGGAGGAAGAGCTCCGTTCGATGCTGGTGATGCGCCCGCGACTGCGACTGCGTCTTTGCCTTTGTCGGGCTGAGCGGTGACAGCAGGCGTGGAGGCTGCACTTGCCGCTGCGGTACCTGCCTCCTTGCCCGCCGGCGGGGGCGTCGCAGTCTTGGCAGCAGCAGGCGCGGCGGGTGCAGCCGACTTGGGCTCTGCCTGTGGGGCAGTGCTGCTAGATGATGGCGGGGCTGAAGGAGGGGCGCCAGCAGCAGCATCGGCAGCAGCTGGCTTCGCAACAGAAGCAGTTTTCTCTGTCTCTATCAAGGCAGCAGCTGGAACAGGCTTCGCCTTCGGCGCTGCTGCCACCCCCGGCACTACTGCTGCTGCTGCTGCTGCTGCTGGTTGACTGGGCTCTGCCTTCTGCTGCCTCTCCACTGATGCTGGCGGCGCAGGCCCGCCGGCGGTAGTTGCAGCTGGTACTGCTACTTTTACCGCTGCCTTGGGCTTCTCTTCGGCAGCCTTGACACTGGGCTTGTCCTCCTTTGGCACTGATTTGGGCGCCTGTGCAGGTGCCGCTGGTGCTGGCGCTGCTGGCGTATCGTCATCATCCCCGATGAGCATGCCACGCGCACCGGCAGTTGCGCGCGCCACCGCCGCGGCGGCGCGAGCCTGCAGCTGAGCCATGGCTTCGTGCACAGCATCCGCGCTGCTCCGCATGGGGGCCACAAGGCGCTCCAGGCGCTCCGTGTCGCCAGGCAACATGCCCAGCGCCGCAACCTTCGCCTGCAGCTCCGCAGAAGTGAGGGCGCTCAGCGCGTTCACACTCCCAAATGTGGCCTCTAGGCGGTCACCCCATGCTGCGAGCAGATCTGGGCCGGCGCCAGCGAGCATGCGGCGAAGTCCTTCTAGGCCCGCATCTTTAGGGGGGTCTGATGGAGGCGGCGCTGATGATGGAGCGTCCTGAGTCGTGGCCACAGTGGGTGAGCTTGCACTTGTCTTGGTCTGCGCCTCTTCGGGCGGCTTCGCTGCAGCCGCAGCTTTCTGCGCCGGCGCTGCAGCACTGGGCGCACTCGGAGCTGCAGGTTTGGGTGCCGGGGCGGTCTCTGTGTGTGGAGTGGTGTGCGTGAGTGAAGGCAGGCCGGTCGCCCTTGGGACCAATGCACGGGCTTCCAGAGGGACAGGGTCAAGTGAGCTGCTCTGCATGACGCACTCGGTGCAGCACCGCTGGACTGAGACGCTGCAGGCGTGAGTGCCTTCACCTGTGGGCCGCGTCAGGCTCCAGTCTGCAGAAGAGCGGTCACAGCACAGCGACCCAGGACGTACCCGCTCGCGGAACAACGGGTGCAGCGCGTGTGCGGGGTCCAGGAATGCAAACTTGGGATTCCCGGCTTCCGCGGTACGCAACCTGCGGGCCAGGAGGTCAGCTTGGGGTGAGGTATGCGCTCGGCAACACGACTGCACGGCGTGCCTGGCTTCAAACACAGGGCCGTTCGCGGCCACGAAGCTCGCAGTCTTCTCCTACATCGCGCAAGAGAGCACAACAGTCGCGGTCAGGCGCGTGGGAGAAGGCGGGAAGCGTTGACGGAGAGTGCACGTGCCAGTGCGAGCTGCTCCACCTTGCTAAGCTTAGCGGCTGCCATGAGAGAGGCCAACGCGAGCGCGCGGTGGTCACAGAGCCATGGAAAGAAAGCGTGCAAGGTGGCGTGTGGGTCACTGGAGAGAGATGCAGAGGGTGGACCGCTGACGTCACTGACGTGCGCGCATCAACTTTGATCACAGCTCGCCCCGTTTGGCCTTGGTCTGCATGTCGTTGGACATCATGCCCTCAAAGAAGGATTCGATCACGGGGTCGCTGACCTTCTCCAGCGCCTTTGCCGTCCACTTCTGAACGTGTGGGTCCTCCGAGAACGCGCTCTGCGCGGCCCGCAGCGCCTCAGGAGCAAGGACGTCACGCGCAAGGCGCTGCGCGTCTGCGTCCGCCCAGGCAATGGATGCCACTGCACGGGCACATGACGCAACCACTCTGGCCGAGGGAGCCAAGGGTGCGCGCCCGGTGCTCTGCTTTGGCCTCCTCTGCCCCGAATGAGCCTCAAGAACAGCAACGACAGACTCGATGCTACCGGCCTTCATTGCCCTCTGTGACGCACCCTCTGTCATCGCCAGCACAGCCAGCGCCCCGCATGCCTGCTCCGCGACATTCGCATCCCGGCGGTGCGCCAGCAGTGTCTGCGTCACCGCCTCCAGGCCGCCCGCAGCGACCACGGCAGCTTTGTTGCCACTGTGTCCAGCTGCGCAGTTGTTCAGTGCGCCGCACACGCAGCGCGCCACTCGCATGTTATCACTGTGGGTGCGAAGGGCGCCCAGCAGGGTTGCCGGCGCGCCTGCCAGCTCCCCGAAGCGGGCCTTGTGTCCAGCGTCAATGCCGAGGTGCATCAACGCGTGGGAGCACATCGCCACCACCTCCCCGTCACTCGCGTGCTGCACCAGCGCGCCGTGGACAAGCTCCATCACGCCGGCTGTGCCCGCGGACTCATACGCAGCCGTGTGGCGGCCCAGCGCGTAGACGGCCGCACAGGCAGCACCAGCCACCCCCCTGTGGTTCCCGTGCTGCCTCAGCGCCGCTGCCACCGCCCCCATAGCGCCGCCTTCCAACGCCGCGATCACAAGTGCCGGCGAGCTGCCATCAGCTCCAGGCGGCTGCTCATCAGTGATGCGCGCAAGGGCAGACAGTGCCGCTTGGGCAACACCAGCGTCGCTGGCGCCCGCGCCTGTGTTGAGCGCGCCCAGCACATACTCCACCCCTAGCGCCGAGTGAGGCAGCACATCGGACGGCAGCGACAACACGCGTGCCGCGTCCGCCAAGCGCTGCGCTGGAGCCAGAAGGTCCTCCTGCACCGCTGAGGGAGGCGCTGCTGAAACGACGATTCCCGGGCAGTTCAGCATCAGCAAGCATGCGGCCAGCAGCGCCGCGGTGCGCATGTCGCTGCGCGATGGCGAGGGGAGGGCTGGGGCATAGGACACAGAGGAGCACCGGCCGGGCCGGGCCGGGTTAATACCCCTGTCAGCCTAGGCCTCAGACGCGTACTCCCTTCGCGGGAAACACCGCGGTTTGACGCAGCTCGCTACCTCTCATCGGCGGCCCCCTAGTTCTTCGTGTGGGGCGATGAGGGAAGGCGATGGTGCAGCTGGCCCGGAAGCGGGCACTGCGCCCAGCCCACAAGATCTGAAGGTCCTTGTCGTGGATGACGACCCGCTTTGCCTCATGATTGTCGCCAAGATGCTGCGTCGCTGCAGCTACGAAGGTACGGCGGCACCGGCGAGTGGCTGTGGTTGCACACGAAGCAGAGAAGTGTGGCTTCGAGTCCCGTCCCGCGGCGAGGCGACCACCTCTGACGCCGCTACGCGCTCCTGTGTCGCCCTCCAGTGACGACGTGCACGTCAGGCTCCGCCGCGCTGGAGCTGCTGCGCGAGAACGCGCACGACTTGGTGCTGAGCGACGTGTACATGCCTGACATGAGTGGCTTCCGCTTGCTCGAGATCATTGGCCTCGAGATGGACGTGCCCGTCATCAGTGCGTTCCCGTTGTCCGCAAGCGCGATGCGCCACGCGGCCGGTGCGCGCGGCTGCACGGGCCCGAGTGCCGGAAATATCGTGGGTCCACAAATGAAAGCGCGCAACCCTGCGCAACGCGCGACTCTGACGCCGCGCCCCGCGCCTCCCCCGCGTAGTGATGAGTGCCAACGGCGAGACGAGCGTCGTGCTGCGAGGAATCACGCACGGAGCGGTGGACTACTTGCTCAAACCCATCCGCATCGAGGAGCTGCGCAACGTCTGGCAGCACGTCGTGCGCAGACGACACGGCACAGTGCCGGAGACTGTGACACCGGGTATCAGCAGCCCGCCGCGGCTGCGGGAGAAGCGAGGCGCGGACAAGGCGGCGGCGGCAGTGGCGGCAGTGCCGGTCAAGCGACGGGAGCTGGAGGTGCGTGTGCCAAAGCCCGGCGACCACTGTCTCCACCTTGCTTGCCTGACTCGCCCTGGCATGCAGACGGGCGATGTGAGCGGGCCGTGCACGAAGAAGGCGCGCGTGGTGTGGACCGTGGAGCTGCACCAGCAGTTTGTGAACGCTGTCAACGCCCTGGGAGTGGATAAGGCTGTGCCCAAGCGCATCCTGGACCTCATGGGCGTCGAGGGCCTCACCCGCGAGAACGTGGCGAGTCACTTGCAGAAATACAGGCTGTACTTGAAGCGCATCCAAGGCGTGCAGGAGCAGCAGCAGCAGATGCCAGGCCTGGGCAACCACCAGACAGACAGCGGCGAGGCGACTGATCCGCTGGCGATGAGCCACCTGCCATCTGTCAGCATGAGCGCCCTCCTCTGCCAGCTGCCGCCGCACCCGCTGCTCCCGCCATCGCTCGCGGCGGAGCTGGCGCTGGACGACCCCATGCTTGAAGATGGAGTCCCCTTCCCCCACGAGGTGAGCAGCATGCGGGTCACCGGGGACGCGCAGCTTGCGCCACTTAGCCCGCTGCTGCTGCCTGCTGTGCTGGCGGAGCCGGAGCCGCTTTCTCTGCATTCTTCCAAACGCAACGATGACGACGCAGCTGAGCATGACTTGTTGAAGCGCTTCCTAGAAGAGGCGCTGCCTGCATCCGCGTGAAATTTGCCATTGCATGCTTCACGCGAATCATTGCGAGTCTGTCTACCTTGCACCGATGCCAGAGGCCACGAGTACGACGACCGTGATGAGCAGTGCCAGGGCCGCGCCGTCTTGAATGGGCCGAATCCTCAGCGGGGCGCCGTACTGATGCACATGGGTGGAGAGATGGCTGATTAGAGCACGCACGAGGCACTAGGATGCAGGGGTGTCTGCATTCCGAGTCGCACCTGGAGCGCTGCCTTTGCTTGTGACACGTCCCTGAAGCCGCGGGCACGCATAGCGTCCGCAATCTGGGCGGCATTGGCAAAGAGGGCACCTAGAAGTCGGGCGACCAGGGCAAGCGCGGCTTCCAGGCTGCCTGTAGGGCCAAGGGCAGCCCAGTCCACGCCCCGGGTGGCCACTGCGAGCGCCAGATTGCGCGCTTCCTCAAAGACCAAGGCGCAAAAGCGAAGCGCAAGGAGCAGCGCAAGCACCGCCTCATCCAGCGGCGCGCGGAGGCGGGGAATGAGTCTGAAAGGCGTTGCCGCCCATGCCAGTCCCGCAGCCAACCCCTCCGGTGGCGTGGTGCACAGTACCAGGCGCGCTGATTGAAGAAGCGTGAAGGTGAGACAGCAGGCGGATGCGGCGAAGGCGGCGCCCCTGCGAGTCACGTGCAGTGGGCCGAGGCGGAGCAGGATGTACGAGTATGTGCTGCCACCCAGCTGCGCGCCATGCACGGCCGGTAGAGTGGCATCGATGCCAGGGGTAGGCAGGCGGGCCTGGCTCAGTGGCGGCACGCTGCGATGTGTGCGCCATTGCGATAATGGGTGAGAAGCGACATGCATCGAGTCGAGGATGCCGATTTTGAGAAGCCACTGGCAGGCAGCGAGTAAAACACCGTGTCACTAGCATGCGCGCGCACCTGTCAGCCCCCAGCGCCGTGAAGAGGAAGAGCAGGCCACAGAGCGCAGCAAGAGTAGACAGCTGCTGGGTCCACACCCGTCGAGGCAGACCCGCGACACTGAGTGCTGTCACTACTGCACACACGACCGCCTTGCCCGGAAGCGCGAGCTTGCCGGGAAGGAGCAGGAACGCGAGCAGCCAGGCCTGCTTCACTCGCGGGTCCAGCTCGTGCAGCAAGCCACGCGGAGAAGCGACATACGAGCTGCCGTGGCGCACACACGGTGCGCGCGTGAGTCAGTCAGACTGCTCTTAGACCTTGACTGGATCCAAGGTGAAGGCAGGAGCGCACCCGATGGGCACTGTCGGCGTAGACAGCAAAGCGGAGAGAACTCGGGGCACGACTGTCGCCGAGCCACCTCCCAAGAGGCGGCTGATGAGTGGCGGAACGCTTTGAGGCTGTTCAGCAGCCAGGTCCCGGGCGTGGGCGCGCGGCTGAGTTCGGCTCTGACGTCTTCTACAACTGCGGCCGCTCTTGAAGCGCAGCCAAGTGCATGCGGGGGATGCCTTCACTGCGTACATGACTCACGAAGCTGAGCAGAGCTTCACATGGCAGCGGACTGCAGCGTGCTCTTCAGACAGGCCTGCTTTGTGACCAAAGCAATTTTGTGAACGCCCGGTTCCGACATTTCCACTGTGGAGCCCCTCGCTGGACAGACCGATGATGTTGCAGTCGCCGAGATCGGCGCCGCCAGCAATCCTGTGGGACCTGCGCCGCGGCCGCTGCTCACAGTGTCTCCAGCTTCGTGTTGTTGTGCGCCGCAGACA